>Ga0326597_10000425_pt1 | contig 76000 bp, 68 predicted proteins | sample RVTome_12_FD_203789 | JGI IMG/M metagenome (GOLD analysis project Ga0326597, IMG submission 203789) | Soil microbial communities from uranium-contaminated site in the Upper Colorado River Basin, Wyoming, United States - RVT100D185 | ecosystem: Environmental > Terrestrial > Soil > Contaminated >...
CGGGTGCCCTATTTGAACTTGGAAAACATGAAGCGTTTGCACCAGCTCTTGATCCAGGTCAATCCTAAAGTCGCGGATGTTAAAGTCGAGTCGGTGATCGACAATTCCTTCATCAGCAAGCTCGAAAATTCAGGCTACGTCCAGAGCGTTTACAAGAAGCGCTGAGCTTCATCGAAGTGAAGGGCCGGGCGTCGGGAGAGCAGACTCTCACTGTTAGCCGAAACGAGATTCTTTATTCGCTCAACACGCCGGAGGACTTTATTCTCGGCATGGTTGAGTTCGTCCAAGGTGGCTCCCATCAGGTTCACTATTTGCGCCGCCCGTTTCAGCGCGAACCGGACTTTCACGTCACGAGCGTGAATTACAATTTTCCGGAGCTGTTAGCACGAGCGGAGGCGCCGCGATGACCCTTGGCTTTTCACGCCATGAATGGATATCATTCACGGCGTGAATACATTGCCCCTGCCCCGCACTGATCATCGAGCCCGCGCTCAGCGAAGGAAAACCCCTGTATGCCGCCTGGGCGCCTCCCTTCCGATGTCGACTGAGGAGTAAAAGATGAAACGGGAATTGAATAAGCGACTTCAGACCATCGGAAAAAAGATTAAGAAGGACTACCGCGCGGAAAAGGTTATTCTCTTTGGCTCTTATGCCAAGGGAAACGCAACCGAAGACAGCGACGTGGACCTGCTCGTCGTCGCGCCCACTAAGGAGCGATTTTTCGAAAGAATGGCTAGCGTCCGGCGTCTCATTAGGGACTTGCGCGATGGTCTTCCTGTATCTCCCATCGTCTTGACTCCGGTGGAGCTGGAAAAAAGAAGGCAGGCCGGAGACCCGTTTGTGCGGGAAATTCTGGAGACAGGAGTTTCTTTGTGAGCAGCGGCTCTGGCGCTTCAGTCGCGGATGAGTGGATACTGATTGCCCGCAAGGACTGGAGGCGCGCCGAAAGGAATCTTACGGATCGGGACGCAGAAGCCGCGGGCTTTTTCCTTCAACAATCCCTGGAGAAGTACCTCAAGGCGTTTCTTCTCAAGCACAACTGGAAGCTTCGAAAAATTCACGAGCTTGACGCTTTGTTGGACGAGGCTTCCAAATTCCAGCAGGACCTAGAGACGTACCGAGACCTGTGCGAGCGCGTTTCCGGCTACTACATGGCGGAGCGCTATCCACCATTGAGCGATTTTGAGCTTTCCGTGGCAGACATTAAACGGGATCTGAAGGAGGCGCGTCAGTTTGTGAAGTTGATGTTTCCAAGGGAGAGATTACCGCTTCTAAAAAGGTAGCAATTGCACCCCCAAGCGTGACGACGGGAAGCCTATATGGCGATTTGCCGATCACGATTGGGAATTTGCCGATTCAGCCGGTACCGTGCTCAGGGAATTTACCGATAATCTACCGATTTTCGCGCGGATTTTACCGATTCTCGCTCTTGCCGAATTGCGTAATCCATCGACGATGTGATCCAATCCGTCGATCCGGCCAACAAAGACGGAGTGGTGCGGACCATCGCGACCAATCTGCGCCTGTCCAATCCGGCCGACGCGGAGGAGGCTTACCATACGGTGGTTGGCGCTGTGGAGCGAGTGCCCTATTCGAACTTGGAAAACATGAAGCGTTTGCACCAGCTCTTGATCCAGGTCAATCCTAAAGTCGCGGATGTTAAAGTCGAGTCAGTGATCGACAATTCCTTCATCAGCAAGCTCGAAAGCTCGGGCTATGTCCAGAGTGTTTACAAAAAGAAGTGACTTTCGCACTAGCCTGCCCGTTAACGTCGTCTTCTCCCGGCTGACGGGGGGCAATGGGGCCGCGCAGGGGTTGTAACCTGCGCGCGCACAACGGTTACGGTGTTTTCCCCTGACCTCTCACATCTCTTTCCGACCACGACCCGACTTTTATTGTCGCCTTACGCGAACGCGTCACGCGGCGTGTTGCGAATCGACAAGACCCCGAGAGAACTCCACGACGAACATTAGCCAAGTATCATAAGGCTGATGGGGGGTTGGTCGAGTTTCTAGGTATTTATTTTGCTGCGGGTGTTCTCGTGATGCGCGAAAAAGAGTGCTTGGCATCTGGCCAGCAAATCGCATAGAATCCGCTGGAATCGCGAGTTCCTTCGGATACGTATGTCTGCGACACAATTTCCCATCGGCCAACGTATCAACCTGCCCGGTCATTTCCCTGAGCCGGTGGTACTTGAAGCCGTGCGTCCAATCGGCGACGGCTTTGAGTGTCGAGTCCGTCTAGCGAATGGGACACCTGACGAGACTATTCTTTCACGCGAAGAGGCCGATACGCTGCTTGGTCACCGCGTTGACACACCGACATCGGTTGCGCCGGTCGATGCCGAGAAGTTCCGCTTGCTCGTCGAGTCCGCTCGCATCCGCCTCGCCTACGCCTACGACAAGCACTTCGCGGTGAGTCTGTCCGGTATCCGCACGCTTCCCCATCAGATCGAGGCGGTCTATCTCAAGATGCTGCCGCAGCCTCGCCTTCGATTTCTCTTAGCGGACGATCCGGGAGCGGGGAAGACGATTATGGCTGGTTTGCTCATCAAGGAGATGAAGCTTCGCGAGGCGATTGAGCGTGTCCTGATTCTCTGTCCCTCGCCTCTGACCATCCAGTGGCAAGATGAGCTCTTACGTTGGTTCAATGAGTCGTTCGACATTATCTTCTCTGCGGTGGATCAACAGCAGCTTGTAAATCCCTGGCGCCGTTCGAATCAGGTCATTGCCTCCCTGGATTATGCTAAGCAGGACGATGTCCGTGAACGCGTCTGGAACGAACGTTGGGATTTAGTGATTATTGATGAAGCGCACAAATGCAGCGCCTACACTAAAAGCGCTTCAGGTAGGAGCGACGAAGTTGAGAAGACCAAGCGCTATCAGCTCGCCGAACACATTGCCAATGTTGCTGGGAATCTTCTCTTGCTCACTGCGACCCCGCACCACGGGGACGATGATCGCTTCTCCCACTTTATCCGCCTCCTCGACCCAGACATTTTTCCAGAGCCCCACCGGGTGGGCGAGAAAGCAACCCAGATTCGGCGCGATATTCTGAGTTTGGGACCTGATTGCCCATGGGCGCTGCGCCGGCTGAAAGAAGATTTACGCGATTTAAACGGCCATCGACTCTTCCCGGACCGGCACGCGCACACGGTTACCTTCAGGCTTACCGTGGAAGAGTATGATTTATACAAAGCCGTCACCGCTTATATAAACGACTTTCTTCCTCAGGCCAGTGGTCAGAGGAAGGCGAGCGTGGCGCTTGCACGGACCGTACTTCAGCGACGCCTGGCTAGCTCGACGATGGCCATCTATGAATCAATTCGCAGACGCTTGGAACGCCAACAAGAACTCTTAAAAGAGCTGGAGGTGCTAGCGCCGGCTCAACGCGCCCGGCGCCTCGCACAATTACAGGGACGAATTAGCGACCTTGAGCAAGAAGAAGACGACCTGGATGATGCCGACCGCGATCTTCTTGCTGACCATTTTACATCCGCCGTGGAGCTGGACCAGCTGCGGGCCGAGATTGCTGCCCTCCAGGAACTCTTTGCCCATGCGCGCCGCGTGCGTGACAACGCTGCGGATTCCAAACTCGCCGCGTTGAGGGACTGTTTACAGGGAGCGGACTTCAAGGAGCTTACCGACGGTCGGGGGAAATTACTCCTCTTTACTGAACACCGGGACACGTTGACTTACCTTTCCGCACAGCTTCAAAGTTGGGGTTACACGATCTGTCAGATCCACGGCGGGATGAACCCACACGAGCGCAAGCGCGCCCAAGAACTTTTCCGAACGGAAAAACAGATTTGTGTAGCAACCGAAGCAGCCGGCGAGGGGATCAACCTTCAGTTCTGCCGACTGATGATCAATTACGACCTTCCTTGGAATCCCACGCGCCTTGAGCAGCGATTGGGCCGTATCCATCGGATCGGCCAAGAGCGCGACTGTCATGCATTCAATTTCGTAGCGACTGACTCTGAGGAAGGGCAACCGATCGTCGAAGGGGCAATACTCCAGCGCCTTCTCCAGAAACTCGACCAGATGCGGGCAGTGCTCGATGATCGTGTCTTTGATGTGATCGGAGAGGTGCTGTCGCTGAATGACGTAAACCTGCCGGAGATGCTGCGCGAGGCCGCTTTCGATCCAAGACGGCTTGATGACTACTTAGATCAGATCGAGCGTATAGATCCCAAGAAACTCCAGCAATACGAGCAGGCGACGGGAATTGCGCTCGCCCGCGCGAATGTCGACTTCTCTGGTTTCCAGCAGGCGAATGCCGAGGCGGAAGAGCGGCGCCTCATGCCCCGCTACGTCGAGGAGCAGTTTCTGAAAGCGAGCAAAGAGATAGGGCTCCGAGTTGAAGCGCGTGCCGACGGTTTGTGGCGAGTCGAGCATGTTTTGGCCGACCTTCGTTCAGATCGATTACAGGCCACGAGCCGGATCGGGAAGGCGGACCCGACCTATCGTAAGGTAACGTTCCATAAAGATCACTTAGAGATGGACCAGCACTTAGATGCTGCTCTCGTCGGACCGGGTCATCCGCTTTATGCGGCAGTCGATGAACGGCTCAACGAGGCTCTAAGCGGCGTTTTGGGTGGCGCAGCGATTTATGCAGATGAGACAACGGAATCCCTTTATCGCCTTCATTTTTTCGAACTTTCCATTCGCGGGCAAAATACAAAAGGCGATCCGCAAGCATTGCACGGGGAGTTAGTCATTGTGCGCGAGAACCCCAGCGCGACTGTGGGATCAGCCGGGCGCTTTGTGGTGGTGCCAGCCGACTGCCTTATCGACCTTCCGGCCCATCCTCGCCCGCCTGAATCGGTTGACCCTATCGATCCGAGCGCGGCTTCAGATTATCTGAAGAGCACTTATCAGATGGACTTACGCGCCCGCTGCCTGGACGAACGCCGTCACTTTGTGGAAGTCTGCCGCAGCTACCTCGAAGAATCATTCAAAGCCCGCCGTAACGCTGCGCAAGATCGGGTCATGCTGCTGCGAGCACGCGAGACCACCGCCCCGGAAGTGGCCCTTGCACGCCAACGCGCCGAGAACGATTATCAGGACCTTGAGCGCACGCATCGCGAGCGACTAGCAGGATTGGATCGTTTGACCGTCGTCCGGCATGGACCGGTGCGCCATCTTGGAACCGCGTTGGTATTTCCAAAAGGGGTCGATACCGTGTCGCCGGGTATGGCTCCGGAAGACCTAGATCCACTGTTGCGCCGACGCTCGGAATTAGCGGCGGAAGATTTGGCTGTCGCATACGAAACCGCGCGTGGCTGGGAGTGCGAGAGAGTAGGACATCTGAAAATCGGATTCGACGTTCGCAGTCTGGGTCCGGCAGACTCGCAGACCGGCTATCGCGACCCAGTTGCCGGCATCCGGCGGATAGAAGTCAAAGGTCGCACGCGAGGACATTCAATCCGCTTGACCACGAACGAATGGTACAAGGCCGCGCAGTTAGGCGATAGTTACTGGCTTTACGTCGTTTGGGACCCGCTGGCCAATCCCGACCCGGAGCCGCTAAAGATTTGCAATCCAGTAAAACATCTCGACCACGCCAAGCGCGAAATCGTGCGGTGCTTCGACATCCCCGCCGACGCGATCCTCAACGCCGCCAAGAGTGCGGGATCGTCATGAAGACGACCATCTTCATCAGCAGCGTTCAGAACGTGCTGCAGGATGAACGCCAGGTAGGCACGGATCCTAAATGCGCCACGAATGCGCCAATTGCGCCAGCAGCGGGCCAGAGGAGTCGAGGACACCCGAAGGGTTTAGATCGGCGGAGTGCCTCAATTATGACCCAAATGCCTCAGCGGGAAACCCGCCGGAAACCACCCAAACCCGCCAGTGCGGCCACCGGCATGCAAGGGGACAAAAAGGAGACAAAGGGGACATCCGACACGCGAGCGCGTAAAGGGGCCAACATTCAAACGCCTCACAAAGGACTCAGCGGGGAACCCGCCAGAAACCCGCCAAACCCGTCGGCGCGGTGGTAGCCGAGAATGGAGATATATGAGGATAATAAGCCATGCCAGGAAACGGGATATTCGCAAGTGCCACAGAAAATAAGCGTGCAAATGTGATATGGTTTAGGAAATAGATACCACCGGATGGGGGGTGGTCTCAATGAATGACTCGACGAAAATTGTAATCCGAATGGTGGGTCCCAACGTGGGAGAAGCAAGGCTTGCCGCCCCAGACCTGGCAGAAATTGTTAGGCGGACACAGCAAGCTCTTCAGCGAGTTGGACAAGTTCTCTACGGCCAAGAGTCTCTTGGTAAGGGTCGGAAAAAAAAGGACATCGAACAACTCTGCCAGCTTTTCGTAGTGGCTTGGGAAAAAGGAAGCTCAATTGTCTCTCTTGAGCTTGCGCACCCGCCCGCCCAATTGAGTTTATTCGGTTACGTCGGTGAGCAAAGTGTGCAAGCGTTCATTGACGGAATGGATGCGATTGCGGCCGGATCTCCGACGCTGTCCATTTTGCCGAAGGGATTCGATACGGGCGTTTTGCAGACCTGTGACGCGTTGGGAAGAGTACTCGATCACGGTATCGATGAAATTGCGTTTCGTTCCGAAAATCAGATGTCCGTGCGTACCGTAGTCTACAACAAGGCCCTAAGAGATCAGGTCGAACAGCTACTCGGCCGTCCGCGTGAACTTGAACAAACAACAAAGGTTGGGCGTCTGGAGGTATTAAGTGGACACGGTGGTCTTACAGGCCGGCTCTGGGAAGCCGACGGGAGCCGTTGGACTTGTCACTTCAAGTTGGATCACATTGATCTCTTGTCCGAGGCATGGATGCACAATGTAAAACTCACGGGCCGCGCAATTCTCGAAGAAGGTAAGGAACGAATTTTTGAGGTGGACTCGATCATGGTCGTGGATGAAGAAATAGCGGCCGAAGAACTTGAGATGGGCGCAGATTTTTGGAAATCAGTTTCTCTTGAAGAGCTGGCAGAGCAACAAGGCGTTTCGGCGGCCACCGATTTGGATGAGATTTCTGCGCTCTGGCCAGCCGACGACGATCCCGACGAACTTTTCCATCACATTCTTCTCGAACGGAGTGAAAGGCGAAAGCTACAATCTAGCTAACGACACCCTCTGTGAGTACGGTACTCCTCGACACGTCTGTCGCCAGCCTGCTTCATCCCAAGAAGAAGGGGTCTACCGTCCGCGCACAGTATGAGCCTCACATGCAAGGACAGGTGCTCGCTCTCAGTTTTCAGAGCGTCGGCGAGTTATGGGCGTGGGCCGAGGAGAACAATTGGGGCGACAAACAGCGCGCCGGTCTTGAAGCGTTCCTCCGAAGATTTCTTGTCATACCTTATGATTTTGAGCTTGCAAAAACGTGGGCAAGAGTAAGCGCGCAGGCCAAACGCCAAGGAAAACGTTTAGAAGCAGGAGATGCCTGGATTGTTGCAACAGCAGTTCACCGGAGAATACCACTCTTGACCCATGATCGTGACCAAGCCCAAGTCGTAATTCCCGACTTAGAAGTAATCTCTTACGTTTCGTAGACGCGCGAGCAATCGTGGCTATGGCCTTGGAGCACGATCTTGAGAAGATGTTTCGCATTGGCGTCGATTTGGCGGAAAAGGTTGTGGCCAAAGTAACCAGCCTAACCGCCTCCGACGAAGAGGAGTTTGTTTACAAGGGATGCATGTTCTTTTTCTTCTGCAAAGCTTATAAGTCCTACCAAGGGGCTCGTCTCCTTTTTCGAGAAGGTTTCTCTGAAGATGCTTTCGTTTTGGCTAGGACAATTTTCGAGATTTCTCTCCAGGCGCAATACATGCAGGGAGATCCTAAACCTCGGGCAAGGCTATTTGTAGAACATGATCCAGTTGCACGTTATCGCTATTATGAGCAGCTCAAGAAAATCGGTGACACGAGTTTGGCTCCAGCTATTGAGATCCGCAAGGAAGAACTCGTCGCGCTCAAGGAACATCATGACAGGCTTCAAGGTAGGTATCCGAAAGGAAAAGGCTGGTGGGGACAAAGCATCGCCTCGCTAGCGAAGCATCTCGGCAAGAATATGGAAATGCGATATGCAGCAATTTACTGGATGCAGTCCAACCTTGCCCATACTGGCGCGGTCTCAATTAAGGACTACCTGGACGAACAAAAGGACGGGCTCAAGGTTAATTGCTATCCGGTATCTTCCAATGATGTCATGGTTCCTCAAGAGGCAACTCTGTTCTTCCTTAACGTTGCTTGGTTAACGTCAGACGCTTTAGCGTTGAACCTGTCCACCGATGTGGAGAAGGCCTTTGCGGAATTTAAGGAAACAGTAACTCCTAGATGCGAGGTCTCTACTCAATGAACGGAGATGACAAGCGGCTGATTGAAAATTACCTGCCGATCGAAGCCTTCAGTAAAGAAGCTTCGCGAAAGAAGTCGTGCGCTACGTTGATATCCCTGCGGACGTGATTGAGGGCGGCGCAAAGACTATGGGAGAATCGACGTGAAGCGTAAAACGAGGACTCTCCTTGATTGCGCCAGAGACTCTTTAACCCTTGCCATAGAGATGTTTAATCGACCCTCTGACGCAGGGCGTGTAGAAGGCGTCCTTTTATTCCTTGACCATGCGTTTGAAATGCTTCTTAAGGGCATCATACTCGAGAAAACCGGACGCATTCGGGGTCAGCGAGAGAAGTTCAATTACAGCTTTGATAAGTGTGTAAATGTTTGTGAAAGCCAACTTTCGCTTATCGATAAGGACGAAACAATAATCTTGCGGAACCTTAACGGATTTCGTGATGCCGCCGCCCACGATGTGGTGGATATCAGCGAAGGGCTTCTCTACGCGCACGCCCAATCTGCCGTACAGATTTTCGGAACGCTTCTCAAAAAGGCTTTCAACAAAGATCTGGCGCGATTACTCCCTCGCCGCGTTCTGCCTCTCTCTACATCCATCCCGACCGAGATTAACACGGTAATTGCTGAGGATATGGCGGCAGTGAAAAGCCTTCTCGGCAGTCGCCGTCGAAGGGAGGACGAAGCTGAGGCGAAACTCCGACCTTACGAAGTAATCGAGAAAAACATCCGGGCACAGCAAGGAGTTTCGGACACCACAATATCCGCAGGTAAAATGCTTCGAAAAATAAAAACGGGAGACTGGAAAGTCCTGATGCCGATGGTTGCAGGCCTCGTGCAGTCCACTCCTTCCGGCATTCCGATGAGCCTTCATGTCACAAAGCGGGACGGGTTTCCTGTACGGATCGATCCCACAGCACCGACCGCCATCGCGTTTCGATATATCAAGGCGGAGGACAAATATCCCTACCTCACCAACGAACTAGCGGCAAAACTCGGTATAACGACACCGAAGGTTGTCGCTCTCGTCAAGCTTTTCGGCATGAGGGGCCATGATGAATTTCACATGAGCATCAAAGTGAGCAAGGCCGGTTCCGTTTCGCGTTACAGCGAGAAGACCCGAGACGTTATGGCCAATGCCATACAGCGAGAAGGAATGGATCAACTCTGGGCCGATTGGAAGGTGGGAAGACATCGTGACGTGCGCGATTATCTGACCAACGAGGGAACGAATACTAAACAACGCAGTCTCGCTCCAGCGGAGGCGCAAGCGTAATGACTGACAACGACAAGCGGCTGATCGAAGATTACCTGCCCATCGAAGCTATCAGCAAGGAAGCCTCACGGGAAAAGTCGGTTCGTAAAGGCCATATCTCAACACTCCACCTGTGGTGGGCGCGGCGTCCGCTCGTCGCGTGCCGAGCCGCTGTTTATGGCGCGCTGGTTCCAGCGTCTCGCTTTACTCCAAAAAACGGGCCTGAAGAAAAGCGTGCGAGCTTAACCAGAGCGAATGCAGCGAAATTCGTCGATCGCCTCTGCAAGTATCCAGGAGATCCCGGCACGATCGCTGAGGCTCAACGCCACATCCTGGAAGCACACGCCGACCGGCTTACGGTAGAGCTGGCAGAAGCCAAAGCCGACGGACACCGACCCGCTTGGGCCGACGAGTTCAAGTACTACGGTGAGCGTGTGACCGTCGACGACATCAACGCAGGTCGTGCTCCGAGACCGCGTGTGCTCGACATGTTCGCTGGCGGTGGGGCCATTCCCCTCGAAGCGCTTCGCCTCGGTTGTGAATCGTACGCGATGGACCTTAACCCCGTCGCATACATCATTGAACTTTGCACCCTCGTTTATCCGCAGAAGTATGGGAAACCCGATCCCAACACTGGGGGCATGACCGGCCCGAAAAACGCGGCAGGTGAAACCACTTGGGGCGGCTTGGGGAATGAGGTTCGCTACTGGGGAAACTCGGTGCTGAAGAAAGTCAAAGCCGAGATCGGCGACCTCTACCCGCTCATTCCCGACCCCGACTTTAAAGGTAATAAGGAACTGATCCAGACGGATTGGCTCAAGAAACACGAGACCGATGACGTACCGCTGGGCTACGTGTCGCCCGTGGCCTACCTTTGGACGCGCACCGTACGATGCAAGAATCCAGCTTGCGGTGCGACAGTGCCCTTGATGAGGCAGACTTGGCTCTGCAAGAAGAAAGATCGGTACGTCGCACTGAAGATGATCGCGCCCGGCGACAAGAAACAAGTCCAGTTCGAGGTCGTCGAGGCACATTCGGAGAAGGAACTGGGCTTCGACCCCGACGAGGGCTCGAAGGGCGGGAGCGTACGCTGTCCGTTCTGCGGCACCGTTGGCGACGACGATTACGTGCGAAGACTTGGGATGGTGAAACAGACTGGCCGACAACTCATGGCCGTTGTGACTACTTCCCCTCAATCAAGGAGCAAGGTCTATCTTTGCGGCGACACAGTCCAAAGCTTGGTCCCAGACGACGGGGCGATCACTGCGCGAATCGATACTCTCTGCAAGCGGACAGGCCTAACAGTGCCGGAGGAACCGATCAATCCCCTACGCCCTTCGCCATGGACGCGAGGTGCTTCGGGGGTCACACGACACGGGATGATGACATGGGGCGACCTCTTCACGCCTCGACAGAGTCTGTGCCTGCTCTCGTTTGCCGCAGCCGTCCGAGAGCTGGGAACACAAATGCGTACGTACGGCTATACCGAGGAACAGTTGAAGGCAACCGCTTCGATCTTGGCGTTAGCAGTCGATAAAGTCGCAGCCCTGAACTGCGTATTAACGCGTTGGAAGCAGGATGCAGAACTGTGCGTTGATGCCTTTGGGAGGCAGGCACTCCCCATGGTTTGGGACTTCGCGGAGCAGGTGGTCTATTCTGGGATTGGTGGCTCTTGGCAGAGCCAGGTGTCGCGTAGTGTCGAGGGCTTGAACGACACATGGACTCTTGAACACGCTGCCAGTGTCTGCCGCGGCTCGGCTATCGCGCTTCCTTGGCCTGACGGCTCCTTTGACGCCGTTGTTACGGACCCGCCCTATTACGACAACGTCCCCTACGCCGACATATCCGATTTCTTCTATGTGTGGCTGAAGCGGACGATCGGCCACATGTTTCCAGAGCACTTCACCTCGGAAACAACACCAAAGAAAGGTGAGGCTACGGCACTCTCCTCACGGCACGGCGGCGACATGGAGAAAGCTCGGCGCGAATATGAAGAGATGATGGCGCAGTCTTTCCGCGAGGCGCATCGCGTTCTCCGGCCGGGAGCTCCAATCGTTGTCGTTTACGCGCACAAGACCACACTTGGCTGGGCGACGTTGGTCGATGCACTCCGAACAGCTAAGTTTACCGTGACCGAAGCCTGGCCTCTTGATACAGAGATGAAGTCGCGCCTGCTCGCGATGAACACTGCGTCACTCGCGTCCAGCATTTTCCTCGTTGCTCGCAAACGTGACGGTGTAGGAACGGGAAACTACGAGGATCACATCAAATCCGAATTGGAGCAGATCGTGCGCGAGCGCGTGGAAACGTTGTGGGAAATGGGGATTTCGGGGGCGGACCTGGTGATTGCGTCCGTGGGAGCGGGCCTGCGGGCTTTCACCCGTTTCGCACGGGTAGAGTATGCTAACGGAGAAGAAGTGCCAGCGGAACGTTTTCTGACCGAGGTCGAAACCGTTGTTCTTGAAACTATTCTGAAGCGATTGTCAAAGGAGGTAGGGAGCAGGGACGGATACAGCTTGGCGGGACTAGACGCTGCCACTCGGTTCTATCTTCTCTGGCGCTACACCTTCCGGTCAGCCGAACTGGAATCGGGCGAGGCGATCATTTTTGCCAACGGAACTCATGTGGAACTGGATGGACCCAGTGGTCTTTCCAGCGGTGGGCGGGCTTTGGTCGAGAAGAAAAAGGGGAAGTATCGACTGCTTGATTACACTGAGCGGGGCGATGATGAGAAGCTAGGAATTCCGGATGGTGACGGGCAGCCTGTTCCTTTGGTGGACGTTCTGCATCGGACGCTTTGGCTCATGGAGAATCGGCCTGCGCAGCTAGCGGAGTTCCTTCAAGACGCGCAACCGAATCGAGAGCAGATGCGGCTCGTGGCCCATGCGTTGGCTGGGCCCGCTTTGAAGGGCAGCGAGCTGGCGGATGTGTCACCGTCAGATGAAATGGCGGCGCTTGCGAAGCTGACCGCCAACTGGCGCAGTGTAATCGACGACCAAATTCTACCATTGCTCAATCGATAGAAGGAGTTGCAGATGAGTAAGGCAGCGATCAGACCGTGGGTGGAGGTTGTATCTCTTCATCCCGATGTGTTGTCCGAAAACTTCTCTGAGGACATATTCGCGCTCGACCTTGGTTCGTTGGCTGACGGTAATCCCAATGTTCCAGCCGTTTACCGCGATCCTGAGCATTTCTTCAGTGCATCGTACATTACCTCTGGGCTTCGCTCGCTACTCCAGGATGCTCTCTCTCGTCTTGAAGGTGGGGAAGGCAGTCGCGTCCTGAAGCTCATGACTCCGTTCGGCGGTGGCAAGTCTCACACCCTGGCGGCTCTCTTCCATGCTGCGAAAAGCCGCAAAGCTCTGGATGCCGTTCCCGAAGGCAAAGGACTTCCGCGTCCTAAGAAAGAAGTTAGGACGGCTGTATTTGACGGACAATTTTTTGACCCGACGAAAGGAAAAGCAATCCCGGGCGAAACATTTCGTGCTAGGACCATGTGGGGTTGGATTGCCTGGTCACTTGGAGGAAAGAAGGGCTACGAACTTTTGCGCGCGCAGGATGAGGCTCGGGTGGCGCCGGGGGCGGACGAGATCCTTGCGCTGTTGGCGGAAGGCCCCAACCTCATATTGCTCGATGAGACTCTTAACTACTTGATCAGCGCCTTGGGTTTGAAGGTAGAGCAGACCACATTGTGTAACGAGACCTTGACCTTCCTGCAGCGGCTAACTGTGGCAGTAGCCAATACGACCAATACGGCGCTGGTATTTTCTCTCCAGTCAAGCAAGCGGGAGTCTCTCGATTACGTTAATCTGCTTCAAACTGTTGATCACCTTGCCGCTCGCAAGGACCAATTGCGCGAGCCGGTGGAAGGTAACGAAGTCCTCGCGGTCATCCAGCGCAGACTTTTGGCGAAGCTACCGGAACCGGAAGCCGGCATGCCTGCAGCCGCAGCCTACCAGGAAATCGTTACGCAGATGCGCCGGGCCTATGCGCAGAGCGCCTCGGAACGGCAACAGGCGGAAGAAGAGGGAATTGCGTTAAGGGATCGGATACGAGCCGCTTATCCGTTTCACCCGGCTCTCATAGATCTGATGCGGGAACGTTGGGCTGCTATCCCGGATTTCCAACGGACCCGTGGCGCCCTCCGCTTTCTTGCTGCTTGCCTTCGTGCATCTCACCGCGAGGGAAAGAGTCGTGCAGTGCTCGGTCCGGGAGACGTGCCGATGCACGACCCTGAAGTGAGACTCGCGTTCTTTAAAGAGGTCGGACAGCAGGCGGATTTCCAGGCTGTTCTGGAGCACGATTTTATCGGGGCGAATGCGCGAGCGCGCCGGATAGACGAACGGCGGGCAAAAGAGAATTCCGCCGAGGCGTTGCGAAAGCCCGCGATACGGGTTGCCACGGCGATCCTTATGTATTCCTTCGGAGGTCTTCGCCGAGACGGTGGCAAGGACGGAGATTTGCTTCCCCCAGGAGTTAGCGAGCCCGAGCTACTTGCGACCTGCGTTGGTCCCGATCTGGATAGCACAACGGTGGTTGCTTGCTTGAAGGAGCTTAAGGAGCAATGTCTTTACCTCCATTTCGATGGAGTGCGCTACTGTTTTAAAAAAGATCCGAACATCACTCTCTTGATCGAGCAAGAGGCGGATGCGGTTGGACGCGACGAAAAACGCGTGCGAGAGCGGATCAAGGAAATGCTTGAAGAGCGGCTGGCCCATCACCGCGAAGCAATTATCTGGCCCGACAAGTCGATCGGCATCGATGACCGCGATCCTTCTTTTCTCATCGCCTACCTGCCGCTAGAGTTTGGCGGGACACCACGAGCCGGTCAGGAAGCAACGGCAAAAGAACTCTTAGAAAAATGTGGAGACAAACCGCGGCAGTACCGTAACGGAATGGGTCTGGCGATACCCGCTTCCGACCAGATCGAGATTCTAAGACGGTCCGTCCGCTATCTCATGGCGGCAGAGCAAGTAAAGACCAAGTCAAAGCAGTTGAACCTTACCGACGAGCAGAGGAGCCAGCTCCGCGAAGTGGAGGCGACACGGCACGCCGAAGCCGAGTCGGCATTTCTTAAACTCTATACGGAAGTCTGGCTTCCAAGAACGGAGGGAGGCGGGCTCGGGATTGAGAAAGTCGCGGTCGGCGGTCGTCCGTTGCAGACCACGCTGAATGAAAAAAAGCAGGCAAAGATTCATGAGAGGATTATCGAACTTATCACGCAAGTCCAGCCGCGAATTTTTTCATCGGTGAAGGCGACCAAAATTGTCGAGCTTTTCAAGCTTGGGGAAGGTCAGCCGCCCGTGCTCGGAGTCCGTACGGCCGATATCGTAGATGGTTTCTATTCCTTCCTCGGTTTTACCCGGTTGCTTTCCGCGAGCGCGATACGAAAGGGCATTGCTGAAGGCGTTGGACAAAGCGCCTTTGGTTACACCGCAGGCTCGGTTCCCAGTCTCGGTCCTGATGGAAGGTATCAACTTCCACTCGATAAGATTCGCATCGGTCCGCCGCAGGTGTCCGACGACGAAATCGATCTCGACTCCGGCTTCCTGATAATGCCGCCAGCGATTCCTCAGGCCGCACCGGGTCCTGAACCAACTCCTCCTGGTCCAACTCCACCGGGCCCTGGTCCAGGACCGGAACCAATTCCCCCCGGACCCGTGCCGACCGCAGCGCAAACAACTGTAGAACTTGTGTTCCGTGCCGACCGCACTCAGCTTTATACAGCATGGCAGGCGATCGGCAATCTGGCAGATATGGCGGGTACCGTCTCGGTCGCGGTCAAAGCCGAGTCTGAAAAGGGCTTTGATCAGAATAAACTGCGAAACGGAGTGCTTGAGCCATTGGAAGAAGCGGATCTGATCAAGCCAACTAAAAGATAGTGGCTTTCGCGCACCGTAACAAATGAAAGCGGAAGTAAACGCCCGCGAACTAGAAGAAATTTTCGCGTTCGTGTGCAAAGGAGTGAGAGGGAAAAAGACACGAGAGAGGGCTCGGGCTTTTTTGATTTTCGACAACGATGGGGCGGCGTCGAGTTCAACGATGTCGGCCGCGCTTGTGCAGCGCGGGTTTTGGTAGTCGGCACCTACGCCCTGAACCCGTTTATCTTTAGACCTATGATTAAGACCTTTGGGGAAACCAATATAACGCTGGAGATCGATAGCGAAGGTGTTGCTATTGGGCGCCTACGAGTAGCTCATAGCCGGGTGAACGGCTCGTTTGCGAAGCCGGAAATGGCGGTGCAATTTTGGCAGCGATTTAGAAGCAAACAAGTAGACAAGCGACAAAAGCGAATTGATAAAGAAGCGGAGTGGAACGAAGCCCACACGGGTGAGCTGGAAGATAAGCTTCTTGATGCCCGATATGTAGCTTTCAAGAGAACAGACGGGGGACTTGAGTACGGCGCCGCGGTCCTAAAGTGCGAGAGGGGAAAACCGGGCAGTAGAAAAGTCTTAGTCAAAACGAAAGACTTCCAGGAAGTCTGGATCAGTGAATTAGAAATTGTGAAGAGAAAAAAGGGACAGGCTGCTTTAAATCTCGATTCGCCGATTGAGTTCTGACTACAGAAAAACTCCATGACACTTCGAGACGTAACCCGCACAGTCATCAGTCTCGTTGAAAATGTCAGCGGCTGTTCGGTCGTCGTGAGTGAAGACGCGTCGCTTAAGACCGTGGCGGCTTCCCGCATTGCGCGCGCACAACTGAGTGACGTATCGTGATTCCACCATTAGAACAGGATTAACCGCAGCGAACGCGGAGTACGCAAAGGTTATGTCGTCGACGAAAGCTTCTCCAGTCTATAAGCGGATTCGCCAGATTCTCGAATCGGCACGGACTAACGTTGCTCGGTCGGTTAATACAACCCAAGTGGTGGCGAACTGGCTGGTCGGACGGGAGATCGTGGAAGAGGAGCAGCTGGGGGAACATCGAGCGGACTATGGGAAACGGCTAGTCGAAGAACTTGCCACTCGACTTCAAAGGGACTTCGGCAAAGGCTACTCGGCGCTGAACTTGTGGCTCTTCAGACGTTTCTACCTTGAATATCCCGAGCTTGTGTCCAGTGAAATTCTTTACGCACCGCGTAAAGAATTCGTACGAGGAAAAACCAAGAGAATGCTCAGTCATTTTCGGGACATTTCCGACGCAGCGCCTCGGAAATTCGAGGAGTTCGCTATCACCCGAGACATTCTTTACGCACCGCGTAAGGAATCCTGGAATCCGGGTCAGCTCCATCCAAACCTATCATGGACTCATTATCGGACCTTGCTCCGCGTCGATAAACCGCAGGCCCGCGCATTCTATGAGATTGAGGCGATCAAGAACAACTGGGCAGCGCGCGAATTGGAGCGACAGAAGAACAGCCTACTGTACGAGCGGTTGGCTCTCAGCAAGGACAAGAAGGGATTGATGCGGTTGGCGACCAAGGGCCAGCATGTCCAAGGGCCTGCGGATGTCTTCAAAGACCCGGTCGTCATGGAGTTCCTGGGGCTGCCGGAGTCGCCCAGACTCGTCGAAACCGATCTTGAACAGGCGCTGATCGACAACATGCAAGCATTTCTGCTGGAACTGGGCAAGGGATTCGCGTTTGTCGCCCGGCAGGAGCGGTTGACGCTGGACGGCGACCACTTCTACATCGATCTGGTTTTCTATCACACAGTCGTCAAATGCTACGTGATTATCGACCTCAAGACCGGCAAGCTCACACACCAAGACCTCGGCCAGCTTCAACTGTACGTGAATTACTACGACCGCGAACGGAGAACGAAGGGAGACAATCCGACTTTGGGGTTGATTCTCTGCGCGGACAAGAATGATGCGGTGGTGAAGTACACTCTGGGTCCAGAGCAGGAGAAGAAGATATTTGCCAGTCGCTATAAGCTGTATCTTCCGACCGAAGCGGAGTTGAAAGCGGAGATTCGGCGAGAACTCTCAGTGCTGCGCACAAGAGGGGAAAAAGATTAACCGCAAAGAACGCATAAAACACAAAGATCACGATGAAAAAAGACATGAAGGACATCGCAGCGCTGTCCAATCAAGTAAGGCAGACAGCTTATGATGTCCACGTTTATCATGGGAAAAACTCCACTGATTTCCGCCGCTCCTCCGTTCGTCCTGAGGCCATTTAAGGATGAACGGAGGGTTTTTCAGCAGAATCAAACTAAGTAGTCTGTAACCAGCTAATCCCCCTCCGCCTTCGCTTCCTTTGCCGCTTTGGTGAGCGCCGGGACGATTTCAAAAAGGTCGCCGACAACGCCGACATGGGCGACGCCGAAGATCGGCGCGTTGGGATCTTTGTTGATCGCGATAATCCGGTGGGAGTCTCTCATGCCGGTTAGGTGCTGAATGGCGCCGGAGATGCCGCAGGCGAGGTAAACCTTCGGCGTGACGGTTTTGCCGGAAGCGCCCACTTGCCGCTCGCGGGGCAGCCAGCCGACGTCCACCACCGGCCGCGAACAGGCCAAGACACCGCCCAGAGCCTCAGCTAATTCGACGAGGATGGGAATCTTGTCCTCGTTGCCGACGCCGCGCCCGACGGAGACGATGATCTCGGCCTTGCCGATATCGACGTCGCCCGCGGGCTCCTCGATAATCGCCAACAATTTGCTGCGCGAGGGAAGATTCTTTGAGTCGATGGCGACCGTCTCGACAGCAGCCTCTTTCGTCGATGGCTCGAGCGGAGCAAACGAACCTTTCTGCAACGCGATCACGGCGCTTTCGTCCAATGCGATATCGGCGTGCTGCGTGCCGTCAAAGAGCGGCCGCGTAACGGTCACCGCGCCCTCGCGCATTTCAACGTTCACGCAGTTGGTGAACGCATTGATTCCCAGGAGGGTCGCGATCGCCGGGGCGAGCTCCATCCCGACGAGACTGTAGCCGATCAGCAAATAGCGCGGCTGGATCTGCCGGGCGACTTGAGCGATGACATGGGCCTGCGCTTCGCCGGCGGCTGACGCCAAAGCGGGATCGTCGACGCGCAAAATTTTGTCCGCGCCGCTATCCTTGAGGGCATTCACAACGCCGTCGAGCTGATGACCGATGACCAGCGCCGCCAGTCCTGTGTTCAACTGGGTGGCGATCTGGCGACCTGCCGTGAGCAGTTGCAAGGTAACGGAATCGACTTTGCCGCCGGCGTGTTCGACCAAGACAAGAATTTCGCGCGCCATCAGACACTCTCCCGAATTTTCGTCAGCAGCGCCGCGGCGATTTCCTGGGCGCTGCCTTGAAGCAGCTCCGCCTGGTGCGACCGTTCGGGCGGGTGAACGCTCAGGATGCGGTAGCCTTTCGGCGCCAGAGGTTCTGCTTGCAAGCCCAGCTCCCCCAGTGAGAACGACCGGACCGGTTGCTGTCGTGCGCGAATGCGGCGGGCGGGCGGTACAAAGGTGAGCGGTTGAATTCCCGTCTGCACGCACAGAAGCCCGGGCAGTTGGAGTTCCACGTCGGCGAAACGGCCGCCGCCGAGTTCCTTGCGCGCGATGATAGTTTTTTCGTCTTGCACTTCGATGCCGACGACCGCGTATGCGAATGGCAATCCAAGCAAGCTCGCCGCCGCGACGCCCACCTGGCCGCCGAGGGTGTCGCGCGATTGAGTCCCGGTCAGTACGAGATCGAATTCTAGTTTTTTCAAGGCCGCTGCCAAGGCTGTACTCGCAATCCTCGGATCGTGGCTGTCACAATCCACCCGCACCGCTTTGTCAGCGCCCTTGGCCAGCGCATAGTACAAAACATCCTGAGACTTGATGCCGCCCATCGAAATTACCGTCACCTGGCCGCCATGGGCCTTCTTAAGCACCAGCGCTTCTTCCAGGGCGTACTCGTCGCATTCGTTGATCGCCAGGAGTTGGCTTTGATACTGGAGCGACTTTCCATCTGCGCCGACTTTCAGATCGGTGACCAGGCCCGGCACGGATTTACAGCAAACCACGATATTCATCTTTTAGGTTCCAGTCGTTCCAACAGTTCTAGTCGTTCAAGACGTCTGGAACGTTTGGAACATTGCCGCGTTCTGGTTTACCAAAACGCGGCAATGATCAGCGGCGGCTCGCTGCATTGGTGCCGGCGATTTTTCCGGTGACGGCGCCGCGCAGAAGTCCTGAGCCGCTCGGATAGTTGTAATAGAAGAAGCCCGCGGTCAGTTCGCCGGCGGCGTAAAGCCCCGGGATCGGCCGGTCGGAGCGATTCAAAACCTGGCAATCGGTGTTGATCTTCAGCCCGCCGTAGGTGAACGTCAGACCGCAAGTGGCGGCGTACGCGGTGAACGGCGGAGTGTCGAGCTTTTGCGCCCAGTTGGTCTTGGGCGGGTAGATGCCTTCGGTGTGACGGCCATCGCGGATCACCTCGTCGAAAGGCCGGTCTTCGACGACGGCATTGTTGAATTCCTCGACGGTTTTCTGCAATGCACCGGGGTTGATCTCCAGCATCTCCGCCAACTCTTTAATAGAGTTGGCCACCACCGGCGTCGCCCCATCGTAGAGATAGCGGCTGACCGCTTCTTTGAGTTTTTCATCGAAAAGCTGATAGGCGATGCCGCCCGGCTGCTTTAAAATCTCCGCGCCGGTCTTGGCGTAAGTGTAAGCGTGAAAGTCTTCGCCCTCGTCAATGAAGCGGCGCCCTTCGGTGTTGACCATGACGCCGATGGTCCAGCCGTAACGGTGCGTGCGGTAACGACGGTTGGCGGGATCGAGAAAGCCTCCTTCATAGTCGCCCGCGTCGGCGTCGATCGGCGTGGCGTGGCCGCCGCTCCAGTGGCCGAAGGGTTGCGCGCCGATGTCCAGCGCTATCTGGATGCCTTCGCCGGTGTTGTACTTGGTGCCGCGCACCTTGGCGAGGTCCCAGCCGGCGCCAAGATACTGCGCGCGCAACGCCGGGTTCGCCGAAAAGCCGCCGCAGCCGAGCACCAACCCTTTGCAGTGAATCTCGCTGAAACCTTCGGGGGTTTCCACCACGAGGCCATAGACCCGGCCGCTCTCGTTGATCAGGATGCGCGATCCGGCGGTTTCAAAGCGCGCCGGAATTCCTCTGGTCCGCAAAATACGATGCCACATTTCGACCAGCCCGCCGCCACCGTCTTTGGAGTTGATAAAGCTGCTGCCGTGGTGCCAGCGCAAGCGCCCCCCTTCAGGCTTTGCCGCGCTGTAAAGAATATCCCAGTCGATACCCATCTCGCGCATCCACTTGACGGTCGGATAGGACTCGTTGACGAGCAGCTCGGCGAGCTCCGGCACCGAGCGGCCGCGCGTGACGCGCATGATGTCGGAGTAAAAGTCATCCTTGGTATAAGGCGGCAGATCGATCTTCGCCCACTCGCTCTCGCTTACATGGGGGAGGAGCGGTTTTTCGTCTTCGATGCCGTTGTGCACGTGGCGAAACTGCGCGCCATGACTAAACCAAGTGTTGCCGCCCTTTTTCTTTTCCGGCGCCTTTTCCAGCACCAGCACTTTCGCGCCGGCCTGGTGTGCCGCAACCGCGGCGGCCTGCGCGGCATTGCCGAAGCCGACGACGATGACATCGTAGTTCTCTGTCTTCATGAGGGCTCCTCCAGGTTCACTTGCGTCATCGATTTCGCTATCACGGCGTATTTTCTCGTTCCAGTTACGACCAACGCCACCGGTAAATCCCACGGGGGATAACTTAGATGCTCCTAATCCTTTCGCTAAGAAAGTTCAACCAGGTTGGCCCGGAGCATGGACGATTCTCGAAATCCCGATTGCACAACGAGCCGCCTCACAACCGGTTGTGGGGCGTTCGGCCCAAAGGGCTTAAACTTCGATTACACCGACGCCTTCGCGATTTACGACTTTCGTCCCGTAGCGCCGCGAGAGGCGGGTGACGCGCTCGACCACCCGTTTCGCCACTTCTCCGTCGGCGAGCACGGGTCTTCCTCGTTGCGGCCTCGGCTTGCCGAAGCCCTGGTCGATGGGAAAAATTTTTATCTCCCTGAGTTTTTTCGCCTCGAATTTGCAGACGGCGAACATGTTTTCCCAATAGGCCGGGTCGCTCGGATGGCCTTTCTTACCGCCGGCGGTGCGGGCGTCGAGGAAGTCCGACGGCGTCGCTTTGAGGTCCAGGTCGAAGCGCTCGTAGGCGTCGGCGGGGAAAAAGCCGACGGTCTCGTTCTGGAAGACGAAATTGCCGACGCTGTAGAAGATCGGCTTGCCTCGGTAGATTTCAATTCCCATGGGAAAGTGCGAGCCATGGCCGACGAAAACGTCGGCGCCTTCGTCGATTGTTTGGTGCGCGAATTTCGTCACGAAGTCCGCGGTCTCTTCGAGTTCGGCGCGGGTGCTTGCGGTAAGCAAGCTGGCGCCGCCGAATTCATGGCAGTGAGCGCTGACGACGAGCCAGTCTGATTGCCGTCGCGCCTCGCGAATCCACCGCAGATTGTCTTGCAGATCGCGCTCGTTGGCTTGAGTTTCGATCGAGAAACCTTCACCGAGCAGGTAACGATTCCCTAATAGGCTCAGTTCCGCGGATTTGGCATCGGGGATTTCCTTGTCGCTGTAAAAATGCTTGCGCGCTCTTTCATCGCTCTTTGCAAAGCCGAGCTCGCGGCTGATGCGTTTGACTTGCTCGAACGCCGCGGCATCGACGCGATAACGGGTTTGAAAGCCGAGCGGACTGATGCCGGGGCGCCCGCGCAGATCGGGCCGTTGTTCGCCGGCTTGATTCCATTGTCTGAATGTCGCCGTGGTGGCGATCAGCCCGACCCGGCCGTTGGGCGTATCGAGATAGCCGGGGGCTCTCGCTTCGGCCAGATTTTTTCCCGTGCCCGCGTGGGCGAGCCCCGCCGCGTCGAGATGGCGGAGGTTTGCCAGCACGCCGTCCTCGCCGTAGTCGAAGGCATGGTTGTTGGCGCAAGAGACCATGTTGATGCCGAGCCATTTTAAGTCTTCGAGCAGCTTGGGGTCGGTGGTCATGAAGGTGCCCTGGGTAATGCCCGGCGTGCCTTCGTCCCAGGTGTGAACGGTTCCTTCGAGGTTGGCGAAGGCGGCGTCGGCGCCGCGCAGAATCTCCCTGAGCCGCAGAAACTTTTCTTCTTTGAAAGGAATCAGTTTGCGGGTGAGCATGGTGTCGCCCGCTAATGCGAGCGCGAAGTTTCCTTTTTCAGCTTCGTATGGCACGTTGCGCTCCTTCTGTTATTTGCCGCCCATCAGCTTGCGGTAGGTATTGAAATGCTCGTTGTAACGGGCCGCGAGAGACATCGGCAGGGGTACGACCTTCATCTGGGCCGGCACCTGTTTCACCACCGGGGAGGCAACATCGCGGCGCGCGGAATAATACATGGCGTCGGCGATGGTTTCCTGCCCTTCCTTGGAGAGAATGAAATCGATGAAAAGCTTCGCGGCGTTGGGATGGGGCGCATCTTTGACCAGAGCGAGACCGAAGGTAAGCGCAATGATCGGCTCTGCGGCGATCCAGTCGATGGGCGCGCCCTCTTTTTTCAGCCGTTCGACGCCGTTGGCGAAGGCCACCGCGGCGATGGGCCGCTCGCCGGCCGCAACGAGAGTCTGAATCAAAGTGTGGCCGGTGCGAAATTGAATGTCCTGCGCCGCCAGCTTGCGCAAGAAGTCGACAACCCTGGCTTCGCCGTAATAAGTCATCATGCCGGCCATCCATTTGCTTTCGTTTTCGTCCATCAGCATCCGCCCCTTCCACTTGGGATCGGTGAGATCCCAGAAGCTCTTGGGCAGATTGGCGGCGGCGACCTGGCGGGTGTTGTAGCCGATCACATTGAGCGTCGATGAGTCGATGGCCCATAATCCCTTGTCATCCTTATATTCGGCCGGCAGGCCGGCTCGCTGCGGTGAGTTGTAGATTTCGAAAATACCTTTCTGGAGCACGCCGTAAAAGTCGAAGCCGGATTGGTGCACGACATCGGCGCGCACCTTGCGCGCTTGCGCTTCGGCGATGAGCCGGGTGGCCATACGCTCGGAGCCGATGCGCGTGGCATCCACCTTGAGGAACGGATACTTTTTCTCAAATTGAGCGGTCAATCGCTGCGCGGATTGCACCTCCATGGAGGCGTAGAACACCACATGTCCTTCTTTTTTGGCGCCCTCAACCCATGGGTCGGTCTGCGCGCTGGCCGTGGCCGGCGGTTCAGATAGCAGGTAAAGCAAGAAGAGGAGGCAAACCCATTCGCGCTTCATCGCCAAACTCCTTTCGAAAAAGAGACTGCGTGTCCGCTGGCGAGAGGCTTAACACCGAAGGCGGCGCTTCGTCAACGCATCTATCGCGATTGCGCAATCACGGCGCTTAACATTGGGTTCAACGGGCTACCTTTTCTTGACAACCAGGCTTGTTTCCACTAGAAAATATTCATCTCATGACGATCTTTTTGAACCCTAAACCATACCTTCCGAGGTATGGTTTTTTTTAACGGGTCTTCAGGCTTTCCTGTGAAGCAGGGCTCGGAGATTGCACCGCCGAGGCGCGGAGGGCGCGGAGAAAATCGAATAAGAATAGCATCTTGAAGAACCCTCTGTATCTCTGTGGTGAATACTTCTTCACGGGAAACCCAGAATATCCTTTTTTAACTAACCATGCCTTAACAATGAACCATCCTTATTTTCCCTTGCTGGTCCTGTTCGCGATCGCCGGGGTCGTGGTGGTGGCGTTGTTGATGCTGGCGCAAAGCATCGGACCGAAGAGCACCAGTCCGGTCAAGGCCGATCCGTTCGAGTCGGGCAATCCGCCCAGAGGCGACGCGCGTATCCGCTTCTCCGTGCGTTTCTATTTAGTCGCGATGTTGTTTCTGATCTTCGATCTGGAAGTGGTGTTTCTCTATCCCTGGGCGATCCTGTTCCGGCGGCTCGGTTGGTTTGGCGTGATCGAGATGGGCATCTTTCTCGCCCTGCTTCTGATCGGTTTTATCTACGTGTGGAAAAAGGGCGCGCTGGAGTGGGATTGATCATCCATGCCTGACACGAGTCCCAACCTCCAGTTTATCCAGCAGCAGCTTGGCGCGAAGGTGTTACAGACGGTCCAAGCCCAGGGCGACGACATCCTGATCCTCGACCGGGCCGGACTGCGCGAGAGCTTTCGTTTCCTGAAAGAGAGTTCCCAATCGTCTTTTGATTTTCTTTCGGACATCACGGCGGTCGATTATTGGCAACAAAAAGAGCCGCGCTTCGAAGTCGTCTATCAGATAACGTCGCTCAAGAACCGCCGCCGGCTACGCGTGCGCGTCCCGGTGCCCGAAAACGATCCGGCGGTGGAGTCATTGACGCCGCTTTGGCGCGGCGCCAATTTCCTCGAACGCGAGGTCTGGGATCTTTTCGGTATCCGCTTCACCGGCCATCCGGATCTGCGGCGCATTTTGCTTTACGACGAATTCCAGGGCCATCCGCTGCGCAAGGATTATCCGGTCAATCTCTGCCAGCCGCGGGTGCCCGAGCGCAAGGTGGAGGGAACGTTCGTCGACGAGCGCTCGCACAACAAGCTGGCGCAACTGAAGCATGTGCTGGGGACCAAGGGCTGACCAAACATATTTGAAATTCTCGGTTGAGTGTTACATTACAAAATCGGAAAAGAGATGACTCGCGCAAAGACGCAAAGACGCCAAGTGACGTGCCCTCGGCCCGTCATCCCGAGCGAATGCGAGGGATCTAAGAAAGATTTCTCCCTTCGGTCGAAATGACACGGAGCGTCACTTTGCGCCTTGGCGTCTTGGCGCGATAAATTGTCTTGCAGTCGTTTTGTCCAACATTTCTGAGGTAAGAATTTAATGACGAGCCAGTCGATGAAGCAATGAAAGCCGACGCCAAAGATTTGCCGCTTGAGATCATGGAACTCCAGATGGGGCCGTCCCATCCGGCGACCCATGGCACGATCAAGTTCAATCTCAAGCTCGAGGGCGAGCGGGTGCTCGACTGCGACGTCGAGGTCGGCTTTCTCCACCGCGGATTCGACAAAAGCTGCGAGCAGGCGACCTGGACGCAGGTGATTCCTTACACTGATCGATTGAACTACGCCTCCTCGCTGATCAACAACGTCGGTTACGCGCTGGCGGTGGAAAAGCTGATCGGCGCCGAGACCCCGCCGCGCTGCCAATATATTCGCGTGATCGTCAGCGAGCTGGCGCGCATCTACGACCATTTGACCTGCTGCGGCATGGCGGCGTCGGAAATGGGCGCCATCACCGCCGGTTTTTACATGATCGAGGCGCGCGAGATGATCACGCGCATGGTCGAGAATCTGACCGGCGCGCGGCTGACGGTCACCTACGTGCGCATCGGCGGGGTGAAGCATGATCTGCCGCAGGATTTTGCCGAGCGGGTGAAACAGATGTTCAAAACCATCCGCAAGCTGCTCGACGACTGTGACCGGCTGCTGTCGCGCAATCGGATCTTCATCGACCGCCTGTCCAACATCGGCACGATCTCCCAAGAGTCCGCGTTGAACTATAGTCTCACGGGTCCGATGCTGCGCGCCACCGGCGTCAACTACGACGTGCGCAAGGTTTTCCCCTATCTCGTTTACGACCAGCTCGACTTCGAGGTGCCGCTCGGCAGCAAGGGGGACAACTACGATCGCTTCGTCTGCCGCATCCAGGAGATCGCGCAGAGCATGCGCATCGTCGAGCAAGCGCTGGAGAGGCTGCCCGTTGGACCGGTGTGGATCGACGATCCACGCTTCGTCCTGCCGGAGAAGGAAAAGGTTTATAACAGCATCGAAGGCTTGATGCACCATTTCAAGATCATCATGGAAGGCATCCATGTGCCGCCCGGCGAGACCTACTTCGCCGTGGAGGGCGGCAACGGCGAGCTGGGCTTTTACATCGTCAGCGACGGCGGCGGCCGGCCCTATCGCGTGCGCGTGCGCCCGCCCTGCTTCATCGCCATGGGGGCCTTTCACGAGATGGTGAAAGGGCACATGATCGCGGACATCATTCCGACCTTCGGTATGGTCAATATGATCGGCGGGGAGTGCGATCGTTAGCAGAGTCGAAGATTGAGGATGGAGGATCGAGGATAGACAGAACCAGGGGAGGAGCGCGATCCTCAATCCTCGATCTTCCATCCTCGACTCGATAAACAATGGCGCTGGAATTCTCACCTGAGGCACTGAAGCAATTCGAAGAGACGGTGGCGCGCTATCCCAAAAAGGAAGCGGCGATGCTGCCGGTGCTTTATCTTGCCCAGCGAGAATTCGGCCATCTCGGCCCGGAGGCGATCGAATACGTCGCCAGGCTGATGGAGCAATCGCCGGCGCGGGTGCACGGCGTGGTGAGCTTCTACACGATGTACAATATGAAGCCCATCGGCCGGCACCATATCCAGGTCTGCCGCACTCTATCCTGCGCCCTGGGCGGCTCGGAGAGGATTACCGGGTTGATCAAAAAAAAGCTCGGCATCGAGCCCGGCCAGACGACGGCGGACGGCCGGTTTACGCTTTCGGAAGTCGAATGTCTTGCCTCCTGCGGCACCGCGCCGATGATTCAAGTCAACGACGAGTATTACGAGAGCCTGACGGAAGAAAAACTGACGGCAATTCTTGATTCGTTGAGATAAGACGCGCTTCGAATGAGCATGGAAAAACTTCTGCTGCGCAATATCGGTGTCACCGACTCCCACACGCTGGCCGTCTACCAGTCGCGCGGCGGCTATCAGTCCTGGGAAAAGGTCGTGCGCAACATGAAGCCGGCGGAGCTGATCGAAGCGGTGAAGGCCTCGGGGCTGCGCGGCCGGGGCGGCGCCGGGTTCCCCACCGGCATGAAGTGGAGCTTCGTGCCCAAGGACAGCCCCAAGCCGAAGTACCTCGTCTGCAACGCCGACGAAAGCGAGCCGGGCACATTCAAGGACCGTTTGCTGATCGAGCAAGATCCCCATGCCATCGTCGAAGGCACGCTGATCGCGGCTTTCGCGATACAGTCGCATACTGCTTTCATTTACATTCGTGGCGAGCTTGTGGCGGGAGCGAAGATCTTGGAGCGCGCCGTGGAGGAAGCTTGCCGGGCGGGCTACAACGGTAAAAACATTTTCGGCTCGGGCTACGATCTGGACGTGATCGTTCACCGCGGCGCGGGCGCGTATATCTGCGGCGAAGAGACCGCGCTGCTGTCATCGCTGGAAGGCGGGCGCGGCTGGCCCAAGGTCAAACCGCCGTTTCCGGCGACCCATGGACTGTTCGGCTGCCCGACGGTGGTCAACAACGTCGAAACGCTGGCGGCGCTGCCGTGGATCATCGAGCGCGGCGCAGCCGCCTACGCGGCCATGGGCACGGAGAAGAGCAAAGGCACGAAACTCTTCAGCGTCAGCGGTCATATTTCCCGGCCCGGCGTTTACGAGTTGGAGATGGGCTACCCGTTTAAGAAGTTTCTCGAAGAGGACTGCGGCGGCGTGCCCAATGGCAGAAAACTAAAAGGCGTCATTCCCGGCGGCGGCTCGATGCCGGTATTGCGACCGGAAGAAATCGAGAAGGTCAATCTCGATTACGAATCGGTGCAAGCGGCGGGCAGCATGCTCGGCTCCGGCGGCGTGATCGTCATGAATGACACCACTTGCATGGTGCGCGCGGCATGGAACATCGCGCGCTTCTACGCCCATGAGTCTTGCGGCCAGTGCAGCCCCTGCCGCGAAGGCTGCCACTGGATGGAAAAGATCTTTCATCGCATCGAGCATGGCGAAGGGCAAGCGGGCGATCTCGATCTGATACTTAATATCAGCGGCAATATCATGGGCAACACGATCTGTCCTTTCGGCGACGCGGCGGCGATGCCGGCGGCGGCGTTCATTAGAAAATTTCGCCCCGAGTTCGAGGCGCATATCGCGGAGAAGAGATGCACGGTGGCGGGCTGAACCTGAGGATGGAAGATAGAGGATGGAGGATCGATGATGCCGTTTTTCTTTTGCGATCCTCTATCCTCGGTTCGCTTGGCGGTAACACGTTCTGAACCATGGACACTGTAAAGATCACCATCGACGGGAAAGAGGTTGTTACCGCCAAGGGCAAGACCGTCATTCAGGCGGCGGCCGAGGCGGGCGTGGCGATTCCGCACTACTGTTATCACTCGAAGCTTTCCATCGCCGGCAATTGCCGGATGTGTCTCGTCGAGATCGAGAAGATGCCCAAACTGCAAATCGCCTGCAACACGCAGGTCGCCGAGGGCATGGGGGTGTTGACACAAAGTCCCAAAGTGCTGGCGGTGCGCAAGGCGGTGCTGGAGTTCCTGCTGATCAATCATCCCGTCGACTGTCCGATCTGCGACCAGGCCGGCGAGTGCCAGCTCCAGAACTATTATATGGAGCATAATCGCGAGGCCAGCCGTTTCGAGGTCGGTAAGCAGCATGACCGCAAGAAAACCATTTTCGGCCCCAACGTCATCTTCGACGGCGAGCGTTGCATCAAGTGCACGCGCTGCGTGCGTTTCTGTCAGGAAATCACCAAGACCGACGAGCTCGCCGTGATCAACCGCGGCGACCATTCGACCATCGCGCTGTTTAACGACAGCGTGCTCGACAATCCGCTGTCGGCCAACGTGGTCGATATCTGTCCGGTGGGCGCGCTCACCGACCGCGATTTTCGCTTCAAGGTGCGCGTTTGGTATCTGCAAAAGACTCCGTCGGTTTGCCCCGGCTGCAGCACCGGCTGCAACATCAGCGTCGAGACCTATCAGAATCAGATCGCGCGCTTCAAACCGCGGATTAACGAAGCGGTCAACAGCCACTGGATCTGCGACGAGGGGCGCTACTGTTTTCATCCATTGACCGGCGGCGAGCGGTTGATGGCACCGCTGATCCGCCAGGAAGGCGGCCTGGTGCCGGCGACCTGGGAGGACGCATTGCAAGCGGTGCTTGCCGGATTGCGCTCGGCCAAGGCGGCGGCCGGAATGATGAGCGGCCGAAGCACCAACGAAGAAGCGTTTTTGTTCGCCAAGCTGATGCAAAAGCTTACGCCGGGTTCGCCGCTCGAAGTTTGTTATCAGGAGCGCGAGCTTAGCGAAACCCAAAAGATTCTCATGAGCCCGGATCGAGCGCCGAATTTTCGCGGCGCGCGCGATATGGGCGTGCGCTCCAACGGCGGTTATGAGTCTTTGCTGCAAAAACTGCTCGCCGGCGACTTCTCGGCTGGTTATATTGTCGGCGAAGATCTGCTCGGAGCCAACGGCGCGGACGTAACGCGCCGCGCGGCGCTGCAAAAGCTCTCTTTCCTGGTCGTGCAGGACATCCGGCTGAGCGAGACCGCAAAGCTTGCCCACGTCGTTCTCCCGGCTACCCACTTTGGCGAGAAGGAGGGGACTTACACCAACCGAAAAGGGCGGGTGCAGAAACTCAACGCCGCAGTGATTGCGCCAGAAGGCGCCCTGCAAGATTGGCAAATTTTCCTGCGCCTGCTCGATTCGGCGGGCGAGAAACTTTCCTATTCGACCCCGTCTCAAATTTTCCAGGCGTTGGCGGAGGAAGTTGCGCTCTATCAAGGAATCAGCTACGCAACGATCGGAGATCAGGGAATTCAACTCGGCGGCGGTGGCGTGGAACAATCATGATCGTGGACTTCGGGATCATCGCACTCAAAGCCTTTCTCGTCCTTTTCATGGTTCTCAATCTCGCCGGGGTGCTCGGCTGGATCGAGCGCAAGGGAAGCGCTCTGATGCAAGACCGGATCGGCGCCAATCGCGCATCGATCCTCGGCTTCGCCGGCATGGGGCTGATTAACACGCTGGTCGCCGACCCGGTCAAATTTCTCACCAAGGAAGATTTCATTCCGCCGCGGGGCGATAAGTTTTTGCATACCCTGGCGCCGTGCATGGCGCTGTTTCCGGCGTTGGTGACGTTTGCGGTGATTCCCTTCGGCGATGCGCTGCAAATCGGCGAGCGGGTCATCAATCTCCAGGTCGCCAATTTGAACATCGGCATCCTTTACGTTTTCGCCATGGGTTCGCTCGGCGTCTACGGCATCGTCATCGGCGCCTGGGCGTCGAACAACAAGTTCTCGCTGCTCGGCGGCGTGCGCGGCTCGGCGCAGATGATCTCCTACGAAGTCGCGATGGGGCTGTCGGTCATCGGCATCCTGATGGTTTATGGGACGCTTGAATTGCAGGAGATCGCGCGCGGCCAGGGAACTCTCATTCGCGAATTTCTGCCGGAATCCTGGCGTTTCTTGAAGGCCGCCATCGGCTGGCTGCCGTCCTGGGGGATTTTTCTTCAGCCGCTGGCGTTTCTGCTGTTCTTCACCGCGGCGGTCGCCGAGACCAAGAGAGTTCCCTTCGACCTGCCGGAAGGAGAGTCGGAGATCGTCGCGGGTTACCATGTCGAATACTCCGGCGGCAAGTTTCTCATGTTCTTTGCCGGCGAGTTCGCCGAAATCGTCACTGCCGCGGCTTTGATGACGACGCTGTTTTTCGGCGGCTGGCAGGTTCCCTATTTGCTGCGTGACGGTTTTCATTTTCCCTGGGGGGCCACTTGGCTCCTGCCCCACCTCGCGGTCACGCTGCTGCAAGTGGGAGCGTTCGCGGTGAAGGTGGTCTTTTTCTGTTGGCTGCAAATCCTCCTGCGCTGGAGCGTGCCGCGATTCCGCTACGACCAGGTAATGCGGCTCGGTTGGAAGATGCTGTTGCCGCTGGCGCTGTTAAACGTCATCGTTACCGCGCTGGTGATCGTCGCCGTTCAGCAGCTATGACAAGGTCATGACATCGTCCATGATAATCTTTTACACTCTGGCGGTCCTGCTCATCCTGTCGTCGCTCATGGTCGTGTTTCAGCGCAACGTGGTCCACTGCGCCATGGCCCTGGTGGCTGCGCTCTTTCTTATCGCGATTCTCTTTGTGACGCTCCAGGCGCCGATGGTGGGCGTGCTGCAAATACTAGTTTACGCCGGCGCCATCATGGTGCTCTTTCTCTTCGTCATCATGTTGCTGAATCCCACTTCGCTGGAACCACGCCGCGGCCTGTCGTGGGGTTTCGGCACGGTGGTCGCGCTTTTGCTCGCCGTGGCGTTGGCCGCTTTGGTGAGCCATGACGAAGCGCCCGCCGATCCATTTGCGGCTACCGAATTGTTCGGCGCTCCGGAATCGCTGGCAAAAAGTCTTTTCACCGACTTCGTGCTGCCCTTCGAGATCGCTTCGGTGCTGCTCTTGATCGCCATCGTCGGCGCGGTGGTGTTGGCGAAGAGGGAGCATTAATCACGATGGTTCCCCTCAATCACTACTTGATTTTGAGCGCGGCGATCTTCGCCATCGGTGTCGTCGGCGTCGTGATCCGGCGCAATTTGATCGTCGTTTTGATGTCCATCGAGCTGATGCTCAACGCGGTGAACCTGACTTTTATCGCGTTTTCCCGCTTCCTCGGTTCGATGGAAGGACAGGTCATAGTTTTCTTCGTCATGGCGGTGGCGGCGGCGGAAGCGGTCGTCGGTCTGGCCATCATCATTTCCGTTTTTCGCCACCGCCAATCTCTCGACCCGCAGGAGATGCAACTGCTCAAATGGTAGTCTTATCGGAAGAAGATCCGAGGATGGAGGATGGAGGATGGAGGATGGCTATCCTCGATCATCGATCCTCCATCCTCGGTTTTGAATTGTTATGACCCTTTTGCGTTATATTCCGCTGCTGCCGCTCGCCGCTTGCGCGATCAATATGTTCTTCGGCGCGCGCCTGGGCAAAAAAACCGCCGGGCTCCTGGCCTGCGCGGCGGTGGGCGCATCGTTCGCCGTTGCCGCTTATGTCTTCATGCTGCTGCCCGCCACGGGCGTCTTCCGCGATACCCTTTATACCTGGTTCGAATCGGGCGCTTTCCGCGTCAATGTTTCTTTTCAAGTCGACGCGCTGACGGCGGTGATGTTGCTGGTCGTCACCGGTATCGGCTTTTTGATCCATATTTATTCCCTCGGCTACATGGACCATGACGAGGGGATGGTGCGGTTTTTCGTCTACCTGAACCTATTTATCTTCTTCATGCTGCTGCTGGTCATGGGCGACAACCTGCTGCTCCTATTCGTCGGCTGGGAAGGGGTCGGACTCTGCTCCTATCTACTGATCGGCTTCTGGTATCAAGATCACAATAACGCCATTGCCGGCAACAAGGCTTTCATCGTCAACCGCATCGGCGATTTCGGTTTTGTGCTGGGCATTTTGCTGCTGGTCACCGAGCTGGGGCGCCAGGGTATCTGGACGCTCGACTTCGCGGAATTGCAAAAGCATGTAAACATGCTCAGCCCGGCGACGGTCACGGCGATTACCTTGCTGCTTTTCGTCGGCGCCACCGGCAAGTCGGCGCAGATTCCTCTGTTCGTCTGGTTGCCGGATGCCATGGCCGGGCCGACACCGGTGAGCGCGCTTATCCACGCGGCTACCATGGTGACCGCCGGCATTTACATGACCGCGCGGCTACATTTTCTCTTCGCTCTGGCGCCGCAGACTTTGTCGCTCATCGCCGCCATCGGCGCGGCCACGGCATTTTTCGCCGCCACCATCGCCTTGACGCAGACCGATATCAAGCGCGTGCTGGCCTATTCCACCGTGAGCCAGTTGGGCTATATGTTTCTCGCCGTCGGCGTCGGTGCCTTCGGCGCGGCGATCTTTCATCTGTTCACCCATGCGTTCTTCAAAGCCTGTCTGTTCCTGGGCTCCGGCAGCGTGATCCATGCCATGGGCGGCGAGCAGGACATGCGCAAGATGGGCGGCCTCAAATCTCACATGCCGGCGACCTACTGGACGTACGTGATCGCCACGCTGGCGATCGCCGGCGCGCCGTTCACCGCGGGTTTTTTTTCCAAAGATCTAATTCTCTGGCAGGCGTACAGCAGCGCCCATGGTTCTCCGGGCCTCTGGCTGATTGCCTGGCTCACCGCAGGGATGACCGCCTTTTACATGTTTCGCCAGCTCTTCATGGTGTTTCATGGCGGCTCTCGCGCCGACCCGCGCGGGCAGGCCCATCTGCACGAATCGCCGGCGGTGATGACCGTGCCGCTGATGATTCTCGCCGTCGGCTCGATCTTCAGCGGCTGGTTGGGCGCGCCGGAATACCTATGGGGCAGCCGCTGGGATCATTGGCTTGAGCCGGTATTCCGCGGCGCTCACGAGGTCCATCATGGCGCGCTCGAAACGGAGATCACTTTGATGGCGTTAACGCTCATCATCGTCGCCGCCGGCATCGCTCTCGCGTACGTAAAGTACGGAAGGCCGCGACCCGCGGTCGATCAGGGGGCTGGGACGGGCGGAATTTTGTATCGTATTTCACTCAATAAATATTACGTCGACGAGATTTATGATGGGTTGCTGGTCCGTCCGTTTACTTTGATTTCCGACTGGTTGGCGCGAGTCTTCGACCCAGGCGTGATCGACGGTATCGTCAACGGCGTGGGCGCCGGCGCGCGCGACGCTAGCTCGATCTGGCGCGCTCTGCAAACGGGTAACGTGCAGCACTACGTCATGGGCTTTCTCGCCGGCACGCTGGCGCTGTTGGCCTACTATCTCAGGCAGCCGTAAACATGTCACCCTTCACCCCTGGAGACTTGACCCTGCTCCTCGCCATTCCGGTGATCGGCGCCGCGTTGCTCTTGCTCGTGCCGCGCAGGCAAACCCAGGCGCTGTTTTCCGTGGCGCTGCTCGCCAGCGCGCTCGCTTTTCTCTGGTCGCTCAAGGTCTTCAATCTTTTCGACGGCGCCACCGGCGAGATGCAACTGGTCGAACGGATACCCTGGATGCCCGCCTTCGGCATTGAGTATCTTATTGGCATCGACGGTATCAGCCTCTTTTTGGTTCTGCTGACGACGCTGCTCATGCCGCTGGCGGTTCTCGCCTCCTGGTCGGTTAAGGATCGGGTCAAAGAATATCTTATTTTCATGCTGCTATTGGAGACCGGCATGCTCGGCGCCTTTGTCGCGCTGGATCTTTTTCTTTTCTACGTTTTTTGGGAAGTCATGCTGGTGCCGATGTATTTTCTCATCGGCGTATGGGGCGGCGCGCGGCGCATCTACGCCGCGCTCAAGTTCGTCATCTACACGATGGCGGGCAGCCTCCTGATGCTCGTCGCGATCATTTATCTGGCCACGCGCTACGCGCAGGAAACCCAAGTGCTGACCTTCGACCTGCTGCGGATCTACGCGTTGCAACTTCCCTTCGAACAACAGAGCTGGCTCTTTTTCGCCTTCGCGCTTTCCTTTGCGATCAAGGTGCCGCTCTTCCCTTTTCATACCTGGCTGCCGGACGCCCATGTGGAAGCGCCCACCGCCGGCTCGGTGATCCTCGCAGGCGTATTGCTCAAGCTCGGCACCTACGGCTTTCTGCGTTTCGCCATCCCGCTCTTCCCCGACGCCGCGCTGGCGGCGGCGCCGCTGTTCATCGCGCTCGCGGTCATCGGCATCATCTACGGCGCCGTGGTGGCGATGATGCAAACCGACATCAAGAAACTGGTCGCCTATTCATCGGTGAGCCACCTCGGCTTCGTCATGCTCGGGCTCTTCGCGCTCAACGTGCAGGGCATCCAGGGGGCGATCTATCAAATGCTCAATCACGGTCTTTCCACCGGCGCGCTGTTTCTCCTGGTCGGGATGATCTACGAGCGGCGCCACTCGCGGCTGATCGCGGACTTCGGCGGCCTGTGGAAGCAGGTGCCGCTCTTTTCCGCGCTGCTCTTGGCGGTCACTTTTTCATCCATCGGGCTGCCGGGCTTGAACGGCTTTGTCGGCGAGTTCTTGATCTTGCTCGGCGCCTTCAGCGTGACGCCGCTCTGGACCGCCGCGGCGGCCACCGGCGTGATCCTGGGCGCGATATATATGCTCTGGATGGTTCGCCGGGTGATTTTCGGCCCGCTGGTCCATCCGGAAAACCGGAAACTAACAGATTTAAACGGCCGGGAAATTCTTATCCTCGCGCCGATTCTGGCGCTGATCGTTCTAATGGGCGTTTATCCCCAACCCTTTTTGGATCGGATGAAGCCTTCGGTGGATCTGACGCTTAAGAAAGTTTTTGCGGCGCAGGCTACGGCGGTGGCCGTGCACCGGCCCGCGCACGGAGCGGATAAGTGACCGACATCAATCTCGTGCCGCTGCTCCCCGCCACTCAAGTGCTGCTCACGGCACTGGTGGTCTTGCTCCTCGATCTTTTTTACCAAGAGGGGGAAAAGGGGCTGCTGGCCTGGGTCAGCCTGCTCGGGCTGGCGCTGTGCGCCGGCGAGACGCTGTTTCTCTGGGGCAGCCGGGAAAGCGCCTTCGGCGACGCCGTCATGCTCGACAACTTCGCGCTTTTCTTTACGCAGATTTTTCTCGGTGCTGCAGCGCTGACGATTCTTTCCTCGATTCATTACATCCGCCAGGCGGAGATTCACGAAGGCGAATTTTACGCCCTGGTGCTTTTCGCCACCACTGGGATGATTCTGATGGCGGCGGCCAAGGACCTGATCGTCTTTTTCTTGGCGCTCGAAACGATGTCCATCGCGGTTTACATTTTGACCGGCATCTGGCGCGCCAGCGGCCGCTCCAGCGAAGCCGCCATGAAATATTTTCTCTTGGGCGCTTTCGCCACGGGCTTTCTGCTCTATGGCGTCGCCTTGATCTACGGCGCCACCGGCTCGACCAATCTCAACGAGATTTCTGCCTACTTGATCGAGTCGCAGGAGGATTGGCCGCCTTATCTCATCGGCGGCGCGCTGCTCCTGCTCGTCGGCTTCGCCTTCAAAGTCGGCGCGGTGCCGTTTCATTTCTGGGTGCCCGACGTCTACGAGGGCGCGCCCACTCCCGTCACCGGCTTCATGTCGGTGGCCGTAAAGGCCGCCGCGTTTGCGGCCTGGGCGCGGATCTTGATGCATCAACTGGCGCCGCTGGACAACGACTGGGCGTTTCCGCTCTGGGTACTCGCTATCATCACGATGACGCTGGGCAATCTCCTCGCCATCTCTCAGTCGAGCGTCAAACGGATGCTCGCCTACTCGAGCATCGCTCACGCTGGCTATCTGCTGGTGGCGCTTGTGGCGGGCGAAGAGTGGGGCGGGCTGCCGCTGCTCTTTTATCTGCTGACTTACGCGTTCATGGCGTTCGGCGCTTTCGCGGTCATCACCGCACTTGCGGAGACCGAGCGATCACCCGAGGAGTATCGCGATTTTTCCGGCCTGGGTTTTAAACACCCGTTCCTCGGCATGGCCATGACGCTATTCATGCTGTCGCTGGCCGGCTTCCCGCCGCTGGCCGGCTTCGCGGGAAAGTTCTATGTTTTCCGCTCGGCGGTGCTTTCCGGTCACTTGGCGTTGGCGATCATCGGCGTGCTCAACAGCCTTTTGTCGGTGATCTATTACCTGCGGGTGATCGTGGCGATGTACATGGAAGAGGGCGGCGCGGAAGGGAAAAGTTTTCGCCAGGCGCCTTATCTCTATCTCGCCATCGGTCTCGCCGTCGTGGGCACTCTTTACCTCGGAATCCTCCCCGCGCGCGCCCTGGAGTGGAGCCGGGTCGCATTCATCTCGCTGGACTGAAAACTAAAGTTCCAACCGTTCCAAATGTTCCAGTTGTTCCAGCCGTTTTCTGACCAAGTGAGTTCGTGGCGGCGCTGCCGATCGCGCGGTCTAAACGGGGTTAAACATCTGGAACGATTGGAACGACTCGAACGATTGGAACCTCTAAATTCAGGCAACGGTTATTGTGCCTTAGCGAAGAATCCGATGGCGACTGGCACATCGACGGTGCCGGGGACGAATTCCTCGAACTTGCCCGCCTTTATATAGAGTTGCGCCGAGCCGCCGCCGTCGAGGTTGAGCAGATCCTGCGCTTGCACCTGCCACGAGCCCGCCGAGAAAATTTCTTGCAGCTCCGCCCAAAAGAGGCCGCCGATGAGATTATCGGTGACAGCGATCATCAGTCGTTGTTCCTTGTCGATGCCGATGAGCGCGCGGCGGCTGGCGCGCAGCGGCAGGCCGGTAACGGCCTGAGGAGCGCCGCGCAGCAAGAGCAGCGGCCCCGCCTGCATCGCCTCGTCCGCTTGCTCGGAAAGAAAATCGTCGCGGTGCGAAATGAATGGACGTTGGTCCTTGACGCCGAAGACGCCGGTGTAGAGCAAACTTCTGGATACCCGCGGATTGATCGCCTGTCCGCCCGCCTTGAGAAAAGCCAAGGGCTTGCCGTCGGTGTCAAAGTAATTGGCGTTGATGGCCGCCACGGCACCGCCGCGCTCCACGAACGTCATCGCGTTTGTCGCCTTGAGTTGATTTTGCGCGCTGCGCAGAAGGCGCGCCGCGATCCATTGGGTATCGAAGCGCAGGAGTTTCAGGTCGAGCGTATAAGCGGGATCGCTCCGTTCGAGCGCGATTCTTCGCGACTCGATGCCTTTTTGCACGGACTTCCACGCGCCGGCATCGATCACCGAAAGCGTCGGGCTGATCTTGCGTTTGCCGGTTGTCTGAGACGACGCCGAGATGGCTGAGATGGCAATTAAGAAGAGAGCCGCGAAAATGGTTGAACGGTGGCTCATTGGAATCCTTGCGGACAGAATAACAAACCGACGAGCAAAGAAAAGCCGGCGGCTCCGGGCTACGTTGCCCGTCTAGGTAGTGGTTCAGTTGGATTTCAACGCCGCATCGATGGTGGGGCAGGCCTACGTGCCTACCCTTCGAATGGGCAACCACTTAGGATTGCTACAAATTTTGGCGAAACTGAACCACCACCCCCGTCTATCGTGGATTGCATGTTCATTGGCTTTCCTGCTAACTAAATTCAATCAGAACGAAGGAGGTACGAGATGATTAAGTTCAATGGAGCGATAGTGATGCTGGCATGCGCGCTTGTCTTTTCCGCCTGCGGCGGCGACAAGAAGGATTCCGCCGAGCGGGACAAGGAAGTCCAGAAGGCGATCCAGGGGGGGATGCAAAAAGAAAAGGCGCTCTACGAGGGTATGCAGAAGAACGTCGAGACCCTGGAGAAAAAAGTCGAAGAGCAGACGAAGAAAAAGTAGGCATCTGTCCAAACCATGAGCCAGGAACTCCAGACGGGAATTTATTACGCGTTGTTGGCTGGAGGGCTTTGGGGGATCGGGCCGCTGCTGCTAAAGCGCGGTCTGAAATATGCAGACGTTAGCACGGCGACGCTGGTGGAGCAGCATGTTTCGGTGTTTCTCCTCGTCGGCCTGGCGATCTACTACGGCGAGATCGGCCAGGTTGACCCGTCCAGCCGCGCCTTTTGGGCTTTTTTCCTGGCCGGCGCCATCGGCGCGAGCTTCGGCAAGGTTTTCTACTATAGAGGCATCGACTTGGTCGGCGCCTCCAAAGCCACTTCGGTAAAGAACGGCTCGCCCTTATTGACCGTAATACTCGCAGTGCTCTTCCTCGGCGAAGAGATGAGCTGGTTCATCGTCGCCGGCGTAACCTTGATCGTGGTCGGTATCGCCGTGCTCTCCCAAGCTCAAACGAGCCCGGCAACCGGCGCCGGCCGCTTCGAGTATTTGCTTTTCCCGCTGATCGCCGCGTTCTGTTTCGGCATCAACCCGATCTTTAAAAAAATCGGCGTCAGTGCGGCGGGCCTGCCGGTCCTCGGCGCGCTGGTCACGCAATCGACGGCGCTCGTCTGCATGCTCGCCTTCGGCCGATTCATGGGGCTCAAGGTCAAGCGGGTGCGGGTGCCGCTGAGAGGCTTGTTGTTTTTTTCGCTGGCGGGCGTTACCGAAGCGGTCGGTTCGCTTTGCACGTTTTTTGCGCTGATTCACGGTCCCGCGGCGCTCTTGTCGCCCATCTGGCGCGTCTCGCCGCTGGTGACCTTCGCCCTGGCACGTTTTACGTTGAAAGGCATCGAAGTCGTGACGCTCAGAGACGGAATGGCGGCGGCGTTGATCGTCGCCGGAGTATTTGTCCTGAGCCGAGGGTGAGGGTCATGTGCGCGGCGCGATCTCGAACACCACCCGATCCATTTGCGGCGGCGCATCACGCAGAATCAGGATCTGGCGGCGCAGAGCGTCGTCGGTGACCTGCTTGGCCATACAGGCAATCTTCTCTCCCTTCACGGTTATCTCGACCGCGGGATTACGAATCATGTTCAGGCACCAGTGCTTGCCTTTCACCTTGCTCGATGAAGCGTAGAAGTTTCCGTTGAAATAGGCGAAGCGGAGTTTGACCGTCCGCGGTTGTCCGCTCTTCCGCCCAATGGTTGTCAGATCGGCTACGATGGTTGATCCGTCTTTGAGATTCATCAACCTGAATATACGGTTGCACTGACGGTGGTACAAGCGCGCCGCTCTGCCTTGACTCCCTCGTTCCCACGGCGATAAGCTTGACGGGTTCAAACGCACTGCAAGACAAACATCGGAGGTACTCATGGTGGCGAAAAAATCAACGGGTATAAAACCGACGACGGTCAACCTCGGCGGGGGCATCAGCGCCGTACGCGCTCTGCCCAAGGCCAAAGGCAAGCGGCCCGCGGTGATCATCTTGCACGAGCGCTACGGCATCGATCAGCATACGAAAGATTTGACGGTCAAGCTGGCTCAGGCCGGTTTCGTCGGCCTGGCGCCCGACCTCTTCCACCGTTTCACCGGCGACCGAATCGCGGTGCTGCGCGGGGAACAACGAGTCGATCTTACCGACAACGGCGCGCTGGCGGACTTGAACGCGGCGGTGGAGTACTTGAAAAAACTGCCCAGCGTCGATCCCGCCCGCCTCGGCATCATCGGCGTCTGCCAATCCGGACGCCAGGCGCTGCTGTTGCCGGCGAACCGTAACGACATCGCCGGCGCCGTGGTGCTCTACGGCGCCATCGGCGGCAGGGAATGGCAGGGCAACGAGCTTCGTCCGACGCCGGTGGAGGAACTCGTCGCAAAAGTAAGCTGCCCCGTGCTCGGCGCCTTCGGCGAGGCGGACCACATCATTTCCATTGACGATGTCGTGCGCTTCCGCAACTGTTTCGATAGGGCGAAAAAGAGTTGTCACATCAGGGTCTACCGCGACGCGCCGCATGGCTGGCTCAACGACACGATGCCGGGGCGCTACCGCAGGGAGGCCGCGAACGACGCCTGGAAGCTGATGATGGCATTCTTGAAGAAATGCTTTGCCGGCGGGTGGGACCGGGAGCGGATCGCCTGCACCTTCGAAAGCGATTATTCGACCAAGTATGATTTCAGCAAAAATGTTCGGATGGAATAAAGGGACCACAAACATGCGCGGCACGCGCTTCATGAAACAAAACCGCGCTGAGAAGGTGCCGATGCCGACGACGACATCATCTCCGACAAGGGCGTCAATCTCGACGTGCAACTCACCAAGGAGCGGCTTAAGATCACCAAAGAGATTCCGTTGAGCTAGTTGGTGGATCGGAGTTTTGTGAAGGAGATCAAATAGTAGAAAAGTAGAACTCGGGGTAGGGTATAAGTTGCAATATCCGTTATGAACAGAAGACGTGCTCAATGATGACCCCAATCAAACTCCTTGACGTGGTTGCGCTCACCGTTGACCTTCCCGAATACAAGCTCTGGCGTGGGCAAGTGGGCACGGTCGTGGAAATTCTTGCGGGTGGCGCTGCGTTTGAAGTTGAATTTTGTGATCGGGAAGGACGCACCTATGAGTCCGTCGGTCTCCGTGCAGATCAGATTATGGTGCTGCACTATGAGCCGCTGACTGCTCCGGTTCCACCGGCCTCGCCGTGATGAACAGCAATCTGTAAAGTCAGCGGGAGCAGGTAAAAACGTTGCCCGCGCCACTGTGCGGGGCTGGCGGTTCATCGGCGCATAACGGTACGATGGCGGACGTGTCCCAGAACTTCACCAGCCCTGCTCTCTTTCCTCCAATACCGCTTTAACGGTTGACCCTTTAGGATCCTTGGGCCTGCGCAACTTCCAGAAGTTTTTAGGCAGAGCGCCCGAACCGAGCTTGGGGAAACCATTTGTGCGCATTTTGGCCGGGTGCTCGGCTAGTTTCCGTGAGCTTGGAACACGGGACAGCCTCGCAACAGGTCGCCCGCGTTCAGTTACCAGAACTTCTTCACCAGCTTTGACTCGCTGCAAGTACGCGTTCAGCGAGGCCTTGAGTTTTGAGACTGATGCGGTCTTCACACGATTATCCTTCTGGTTACTATTCTCCAGCCAGTATCGGCAATTGACGATAATCTGTCAATTATCCCAGTTGCATAGTATGATCACTATGCGTGTGCTCGAATTAAGAAACAACCGGCTCAAGCTCACCAAAGATATTCCGCTTAGCCAGGTGTTGGAAGGACCGACGGAGGAGCAGGACGTGGAGATAGCGCCAGGATTCACTGATGCAGACTGGAAAGCCCTCGACTTAACTCGTGTGGACGACCAGCTGCGCGCTATCGAAGCCTTCCGTCTCCGAATCGAGGAGCGCTTCCTAAAGCCCGTTCGCGCCATCATGTCGTTCTCCCGCAGCGGCTTTGCCATGCTCGCTTTGGATAGCCTACTGGTCGAGACGTTGCAGCAATTCATCCAAGGCGTGGCTGAGACGCCACAAGGGAACGCCGCGGCCTTCTTCAAAGCTTTCCTTCAGCGGCCAGCTTTTCGGGGTGCCTTCGATGACCCCAAGGCTGAGCTCTTTCGCACAACCATCCGCAACGGCATACTCCATCAGGCCGAGGTCAAACAATCTTCACTCGTCCGTCGGGACGGCCCGATCATCGAGGTCACCGCGAGTACGGACGGGCTGATCGTCAACCCAGTTCTGTTCCATCGCCGTCTTGAGGACGCCTTTGGCGACTATGTCACAGAACTCAAGGCATCAGGGTCTCCGCTCTGGGGGCCGTTTCGCCATAAGATGGAATACATTGCCGGCAAGAACCCAACGCCGTAATTGTCGGGAGAGGCCGTCCAACATCGCGCTGGAGCCGGCGGCGGCCTGCAACCGCTTTGCGATGCGAGCATCCTGCCGCCGCGGCTCTGTGCGGGGTCGTTAGCTTAAGAGGACAATTATGAAGCATCAAATTAAGCAAGCAGTGTTAAGAGCGTTTTCCAGACTAAAGAGGGATGATGGTTCCCTTTTCGATTGTGAAATTGAGGAGGAATTTGGATACGATTCGAGAAAGCTACACGAAGTGTGCATAAACCATAAGTTGGCGATTTATCTTGAAAATGAAATTCTCCCAATTATTAGCGGCGCTGATCAAAAATATTTTGTCGATATAGAGTTCAACAGAGAGGGAATCAATAAGAAGAAACTAATAGTATGCAATGGTAAGGAACTGGTCGTAAGGCCCGACATAATTATTCATAATCGAAAATCTGGTGAGCAAAAAGGGAACTTTCTTATTGTCGAGTGCAAAAAGAATGGAGCACGGCTTTCAGAGATAGATGACGACCGGAAAAAGATACGAGCATTCATGGAGAACGACAAGTACAAGTATTCTTTTGGTCTCCAAATAGTCTATGGAAAAGATGAGATTAAAGGAGCTCTTTTCTACAACAATGGGCAAGCTATCGAGCAGGAAGAAATAATTAGCAGCTAACAACCGACTCAACCCGACGCGGGATAAACGTGGAGCATTTTTTGCAGTGCGGGTTGCCCCGTGCGGGTCAGCCGAAGCGTTAACCATGTCGGCCTTTTACCGAGAGGAGGCTCAATGCTCAAAGGTTCATGTCTTTGTGGCGGCCTTTGGTATCAGATCGGCAGCGCGCTTGGGCAAGTAAGCAACCCCTAATGTTGCCTCTGTTGATACCGGTTGTTCTACCTGAACAGAAAGTCTGGCACTCCTTCTTTGCGCAGGCTAATACAGGTGCTATATTAGACAATGTCAGTTGCGGAAATTAATCACCCTGGGTGGTCACGATGATTAGCAGAAAAACCGCCGAGAAGAGCATGAAGAAGTCGGTTCTGACCGGCAAGAAGGCCCTTATGGCGGCGAAGGCCGCAAAAAAAGCCTACGCCAAGCAGGCCGGCAATCCACCGGCGGCGTGGAAGAAAGGCGGGCGGCAGTGGTTGCGAGTGCTGGGCCATTTTGGTACCTCAACAAGCGGTTCATCGAGTAAGTAACTGAGAAAACTTACGTCCCGCTCCCCTTTCCTGTGGACCCATGGGTCAATACGACCGTCAGGTCTTTCTCAACGTTCCCTTTGACATACGTTACAAGAAGTTACTCGACGCACTTGTCTTCGCAGTGCATGATTGCGGTCTTGTGGCGCGCTGCGCCCTTGAGAAAGACGATGGCGGCCAGGTTCGTGTCGACAAACTTTACGAAATTATTCGCGACTCGCGGTTCGGCATCCATGATCTGTCGCGCACGACCCTCGATTCGAAAAATCGACTCCCAAGATTCAACATGCCGCTAGAACTCGGCGTCTTTCTCGGCGCGCGTCGGTTTGGGAACAGCGCCCAGCGCCGGAAATCATGTCTGATTCTTGACCGTGATCGCTATCGTTATCAAATCTTTTGTTCGGACATATCAGGTCAGGACATTCGTGCGCATGGCAACGACGTGCCCCAGGCCCTTACCGCCGTACGTAACTGGCTACAGACAAATGTAAAGACTTCCCGGCAATTACCGGGTCCGTCAACGGTCATTGCTCGTTACGTAGAGTTTCGCCGTCAACTACCGTTTATGTGCCGGCATGAGAAACTTTGGCCTTCGGAGCTGACATTTCTCGATTATCAGCAATTGGTAATTAAATGGATCGACGTGAATCCTCGCTGAGAACGGTATCGGAGGCGCTTGTTTACGCGATACGGGAAGGGAGGCTCTATGCTTAAAGGTTCATGTCTTTGTGGCGGGATTCGGTACGAAATCGACGCAGAGATCAAGGCAGTAAGCAACTGCCATTGTGGCCAGTGTCGGAAGGCGTCGGGCGCCGCGTTCGGCACCGGAGCGACAATTCCGACGGCTTCGTTTAGATTCCTCGTGGGGGAGGAATTATTGAAGGAATGGGAATCTTCTCCGGGCAAACGGCGGTGTTTTTGCGGGCGATGCGGTTCACCTATCTTGAAGCGCAATGACGCGCGTCCGGAAACTCTCCGTCTCCGTCTGGGAACTCTGGATACCGATCCCGGCATTAGGCCCTCTAAACACATCTATGTCGGCTCCAAGGCGCCCTGGGTAGAAATCATGGACGGTTTGCCGCAGTCGGACTGAAAAAGCAGAAATTAGTCGTCAGTGGAGAGAAGCCAGAAATCGCGCTTCCCGCGTTTGACCGTGAAACTTTCCCGGTTATTTTACCAACAATCGACCCTTGATGTCGCCCGGCAGTTGCTGGGCAAGTATCTGGTGCGCAAGCATCAAGACGGAACGACGGTCGGCCGGATCGTCGAGACGGAAGCTTACGTCGGACCCGAAGATAGAGCCTGCCACGCGTCACGCGGACGGACGGCGCGCACGAAGATTATGTTCGGGCCCGCGGGCTATGCGTACGTTTACTTGGTCTACGGTTTTCATAACATGCTCAATATCGTGACGGAGGCAGTCGATTTTCCAGCGGCCGTGCTAATCCGCGCGGTAGAGCCGGTTCAGGGCGTTGAACTGATGCGGGCGCGGCGGCAGACGGAGCAGCAGCAGAATCTCGCCAGTGGACCGGGAAAGCTCTGCCAGGCCTTTGCGATCGATCGGAAGCTCAACGGCGACGACCTCTGCGGCAAAGTCCTTTATTTGGAAGACCGTGGCGAACCGGTGTCGCAGGTTGTCACGACACCGCGGATAGGCGTAGATTATGCGGGACCGTGGAAGGATAAGCCCTGGCGGTTCTTGATCAGGGATAACGAGTTTGTTTCTAAACCGTGATGCGAATTGACGATCTGAAAATGCCCATCTGTGACAGATTTGATTTTGCGCGCATGATTTGGCGAAAGTTTGATGAGTTCATTTGAGGGTAAGCCGAATGTACTGTCCGAAGTGCAAAGGTGAGTATCGGGAAGGTTTTACGCAGTGCGCCGACTGCCAAATACCGCTAGTTGACGAGCTGCCGCAGTCTGAATCGGACGATGCACCTATCGATCTCGTCGAAGTCTTGAGCACCGCCGACCCGGGCCTGATCGCGCTTGTTAAATCAGTTTTGGAAGCGGAAGACATTCCTTACCTCGCTCACGGCGAACATTTCAGCAGGATGCACGCAACGATACCTGTCAGGTTTCTGGTAGCCAAAGAAGATGTTGAAGTGGCGCGTGATGTGCTTAAAGACCTCTTGTAGCATTCTCAACTTGACGCGGAGAAGTCACCCAATTCGCAAGAAGCTAGTTTCACATCTCGTGACTTTAGTGCTTTCACTATCTTGTGCACTCACCCAAGCTGCTAACGAAGAGAATGTTTCCATCCGCGGCGGGCGTTCACTGGTGACCCAACTGCTCGGCGCGGGGGAATATGACCTGCAGATCGTCGCCTACTGGTACCGGCCGCACCTGATGAAGAAACAAGGCGCGCCGGTGGACTGGATCGGCATCGAGCCGGCGATCGTGGCGCTGCACCCGATCAGCATCGTCGAGAAGGCGCCGCGTTCGAACGCGGCGAGACTATTCATCGACTTCACGATCTCGGATGAAGGCCAGAAAATTTTCATCCAGCGCGGAAGGGAATCAGCCAAGCCGGGGCTCAAGCCGGAGGGATATCCGGCTCACCTCAAGCTTTTTCCGAGCCGGGTGCAACTGGCCGAGAAGCTCGAAGAATACACGCAACGATACCGCATGCTGTTTGTCCGCTGAGAGCGAACAAAACCCGGCCTTCGGATGTGACTATGTTATTTTGATCGGCGGACCAGACTTGGAGTGGCGCTCCGTGAGTTCCAGGGTGTAACCGTCGCGATCAGTGATGAAGGCGACGAGATCCCTGCTGCCGGGCCGGTTCGGTCCCGGTTCCTGTGTGAATGTCACTCCTTCGGCTTTCAGCTTTTCGCAGAACTTATAAAGATCCGAAACGAAAATAGCGACATGGCCGGACCACGGCGCCATCTTCGGATTCTCGCTCGGAGCGCCGATCTGGATCAGCTCAAGCGCATGGCTATCATCGTCGCTGCCGTAGCCGACATAGGCAACGCGCTCATTTCGTTCCGGTGCGGCACGTAGGCGCTGTATATCCATGCCGAAAAGCCGAGTGTAAAAATCGATGCTTCGATCAAGATCGCTGACCGGCATCATCGTATGCCGAATGCGGAAAGTAATGCCGTTAACGTTCTTCTCGCCTGCCATGATTTCTCCCGTCGCTCAAGCGCCCGCGAACTCGAGCGCTTCGTCGTGCGCGCACGCGCATTTAGATTTGCACTGAGACTAGCGCACGAAATGGCGGAGGGTCAAGGGCCGCGATCCATGAACGCTCTAGCAGAAGATCGCAAGCGGCGCAGTCACACCTAGCGCGCCGCGACTTTTTCAATCGAGGATGACGTTCAGTAATAATGATATCTGCTGAGGTGTCGGCGCCGGCGGGCCAGATAGATCAAAACGACGAGCAGGACGATCGTGACGCCCCAGTTACGCAGAGCCCATTCCAGCCAGGGTTTGAGATCGAAGAATAGACGCCTGACGAAATATAGGAACATGTCCATGAGACCACCCCCAAGAACAATTTTCTCGCATGGACGATGATGTGTTTTAATGGTACACGCAACGACCGCTGCCGCGCAACCAAGATCCATCAGGCCAAATATTTTCCCTGGAAGAAAAGCGCCCAAAAGAGGCCAAAATCTGCCGCCTTCGCCACGCAAGCAGTCGAAGAAAGCCGAATAGCTCATTGGAGAAGCCGGGGTGCTAGATTTTCCCCGCCAACTGCCCCGCGCATGGCATGAACGCCCCTCGATGAGCGAGATCTAAAAAAGCTCGCCCATGGGGGTCTCGTCAATTGGATCGGTGGATCAGATGCAACTCGCCCACTGGATCACCGGAAGCCTGCGGGAGGAGTGATCGAGGCAGGTTATTCATTTCCCTCTTGTCTAATCGCTATCGCCTGCGTCTTGCTTGGCTCTCCGCCACGATAGCCGCAGCCGCCTAATCATTCGAAGTCCTCGCTCTTTCGCATCTTCTTTCATCTCGCGCGGCTTGCGTCCAAAGACAGAGGTTATGGTTCGTCGCGCCGCTCAGATTGAAGAATCCGCTCGCTGCTTCGCGAGGTGAAAAGGCAAAATTTTTCCCATGCGAGTTGCGATCGGTGTGACACGGCGCACCTGGAGAATATCCGCTTGTTTCCATATTTCTCCCATCGTCCGCATACCGCCGCCGCTGTTTAGGGCGGAGTAAAACGTTTCAACGACGGCTGCTTCGTTTACGGGCCCAACGGCGGGATTGATCAGGAGCTCGAGTCGCGTGATGCCGCTCGCATGTTCGACCTCGACAAGCTGATAATCGCTGGGCTGGCCGCCGAAGCGCTGAGGAAGCACCTCCTCAAGAACGCTGATCAAACGGGTGCCGACGAACGTCATTCCTTCACCCGTAAGTTTTTCGAAGCTTCTGATTCCAGCCAAATGGGTTCCCAGTCCCGCCCGCCCCAGCGGGCAGCCGCACTCGCGCTCTGTCACCTCGGCGTAATCTCCGGTCTCGACGTTTAATAACACTTTGGGAGACTCCGCCAGAAGCGAGGTCACAAGAAGACCTTGCACCGGGGTTCGATCCGGCCCGACATAACGGGAATGGCGAATCAGCGCCAGATTGTCGCTGAGAAAATGGATGTCGTCGGAGTCGCTACCCTCTGCGCAACCATAGCCCAGTATGCCGGCCTCGGTTACCGCGTAACGGACCAAAATCTGTGCGCCAGCCCCTTCGATCGCTTTCCGCTTCGCCAACGTCAAAGGCTCGCCGATGGTGATGAAATGGGCGCCACGGAGATCAAGCCCATCCTCCTGTGCTGTCCGGCAGATGCGGACCGCTGAGCTGGCGTAGGTCATGAGACATGGTCGCTGTCCGTTGCAAATCTCACTGGCCATCCACAGAGCGATCCGTGCAGCGTCGGCGAGCGGCGCATATTCCGGTTCAGGCAGTTCTCCACCCATCCATCTGCCCCAGGACACAACGAAACGGTGCCATAAACGCATCCTTAGGCCCAGAATATGCGGGGGCACATGCGTAAACCAACGGGCTGGCGGGCAGCCCAACTTGGCGAAAATGTTTACGGCGATCAGCGCTGTCCCGCCGACCGGCAACCACAACGCGAGCTTTGTATTCCACAACCGGTGCGCGTCGAAGACGAGAGCCGTGTCGTCGGCCAGCATCCGTATGAAATCCAGGTCTACCAGCACACGGGTGCCAGCGCTGCGCGTCCCCCCGCTTCGCACCTCCAAATGATGGGCCAGGTAGGGGTTGTCGAAGTCCCGCTCGGCAACGGTGAGAGTCAGTTGGCCTCGTGTGATGGGGACCCTAGCCTTGAACTCATCGATGGATATTCTAACTCCAGCCGCCGCCAGCGCAGCCAGCGAGTGTTCCAGCCCGTTGCGCTCAACTAATCCCTTCAAGTCGCCGAATTCACAACCCGCAGCGCGAAGCAGCGGCAGGTAGGGACTTTTCGAATGGCTATAGATTCTCCGTTTAACAAATCTAAGAAAACTCTTGTTTCGGTTGGCGAGCCTGTCACGCACGCGCGTCAGCGCTGCTCCTCCACTGACGCGCTCGCGCACGAAACTGCGGTAACCCACAGCGTAACGCACCACCGGACGGAGCTCCTGCGCGATCAGCCGTGCGTAGTCCAGCATGGCGTGTTCTTATCGGACACCGCAGCCTAAACCAGGACGCCCCCGATCAAATGGCTCATGGCGTATCATGGACAGGCCGTTCAGCCTCCACCCGGCCGGTGGTGTCAACAGCCTGGATATTTCTAACTCTGAGGAGCATTAGCCAGCGTTGCGGCGAAGGCACGCTTTAGGAATACGCCGATCAAGTGGCGCTTATACTCGGCGCTGCCTTCAAGGTCGTCGACGGGATCGGCCGCTTGTGCCAAGGCTTCTGCCGCATCGCCGAGTTGATTCTCAACCTGCGACTTGGGGCCGGCGAGCAGGCCGTTGGCTTTCGTGGACTGAGTAGGAACCGTGCTGACGCTGCCGACGACAGCGGTGGCTTTCTTGATATTCTCGCCGTCGACTTCGAGGACCAGCGCGAGCCCCAGCGTCGGCCGTTCTTTCAACTGGTATTTGAGATAGGCCGCGCGTTGCGTCTTTGCCGGAATCGGTATCTCGACGCCAGCGAGCAGCTCATCGGCGGCGAGAGACGTCTCGTATGCGCCCGTGATGAGTTTGTCGATGGTTACGAAGCGAGTACCGGATTTCCCTTGCACATGGGCTTTCGCGCCGAGCGCCACAAGCAGCGTCGCCGGATCCGAGTGGGGTTCGGCGAAGCATAGGTTGCCGCCCAAAGTGCCGCTGGCGCGCACGCGCACATTGGCGACTTGGGTTTCCATCTCGACGAGCACCGGCAAATTCTGCTTCACCAGCGCCGAGCGCTCGATGGCGCGGTGCGTAGCGGTACCACCGATCATCACAGAGCTGTTTTTCACCTCGACCTGATCGAGGCCGGGTATCGTCTTTACATCCACCAGATGCTCATAGCGCAACAAATCATGCTTCATCGCTAAAAGTAGTTCGGTGCCGCCGGCGAAGAGCCGGCCTCTGTCGCCGAACTCGGCGAGCATCTGCGAGGCCTCGGCGATGGTCTTGGGTTGGTGGATCGTGAATCGTCTAAGCGGCATCATATGCAAAATCGAGGATGGAAGATTGAGGATGGAGGATGGCGGCGATCCTCAATCCTCGATCCTCTATCTTCGTTCCTTCTCCTTCAAAGCGCGCCAGACCCGCTCGGGCGTGAGCGGCGCTTGGCGAATACGCACGCCGACGGCGCGCTCGACTGCGTTTGCTATATTCGCCGCCATCGAGTTGAGTGAGGCTTCGCCGCCGCCCTTGGCGCCGTAAGGGCCGACGCCGTCTTGGTTCTGAACTAAGTGCAACTCAACTTGCTTCGGCAAATCGGAGAAGCGCGGCAGGCGATAATCCAAGATCGAGCCGTTGACCAGCTGCGAACCTTCATAGACTAGCTCTTCGAAGAGACCGATGCCCATGCCCATGGTCGCGGCGCCGAGGTCTTGGCCTTCGGCCAACGCGGGGTTGATCGCCAGTCCGACGTCGCCGACGGTGGCGAGTTTCTCCATGGTGATTTTCCCGGTTTCCTCGTCGACGGAGATTTCCACGCCGGTGGCGGCGGCTTCCCAAAAGACCGGCAGGGCCGCGAACTTGCCGGATTTTCTAATATAAGATCGACCGATCACTTCGCCGTCGGGGAGCGCGTAAAATTTGCTGATCACCTGCGACCAGTCGAGCTGGACTTCGCCGCAACGGACGCCGCCGCGAACGGTTTGAATATCCTCGACCTTGACTTTCAGCACATCGGCCGCCATCACGACCATCTGCTGGATTGCCTCCTGGCTCGCTTCCAACACGGCGCTGCCCATCAGCGTCGTCGTCCGGCTCGCCCCGGTGGAGCGGTCGTAAGGGGTGATCGCGGTGTCTGAAGAGACCACGTTCACCTTCTCATAAGCGACCCCCAGCGCTTCGGCAGCGATCTGCGGCAGGACAGTGTGGCTGCCCTGGCCCAGTTCGGTGCTGCCGGTCATGATGGTCACCGAACCATCGGCGTGCACTCGCACCGCCGTCGATGTGAGCGGATAGGCGCCGGCGTCGCTGCCGGAGCAAGCGACGGTGCGGCCATGGCCCTTGGCCAAGGGCGTTCCCCAGCCGATCGCTTTCGCCGCGGTATCGAGGTCTTGTTTGAGCGTGCCGTCGAAGGGGCGCATGCCGGGAAAAAATTCTTCGCCCGGCTTGGCTGCATTGGCCAAGCGAAACTCGTAGGGGTCTTTGCCGATCTTTGCCGCCAACTCGTCAATTTGCGATTCGCCGGGCAAAGTGACTTGGGCGCAACCGAAGCCGCGGTAAGAGCTTGCCGGTATGGTGTTGGTATAGAGCGAGGAATTTTCGATCAGAACATTCGGTATCGCATAGGGGCCGACGCAGCGATTGGTCGATTTTTCGACGACCAGCGGGCTGTTTTCGGCGTAGGCGCCGGTGTTCATCAGGATTTTTGCCTGGCGGGCGATGATCTTGCCGTTTTTGTCCACTGCGGTGCGCATCCAGGTGTAAGCGTCGTCGCTGCGCGTCGTGAGCATCGCTTCTTCGACAGTGAGTTGCAGTTTCACCGGCCGTTTGGCTTTCCAGGAACAAGCGGCAACCAGCGGTTCTATTTTCGTGTAGGATTTGCTGCCATAACCGCCGCCGACAAAGGGGACGATCAGGCGCACCTTGCTCACCGGCAGATTGAAAATAGATTTCAAGTCGTGGCGCACCATGAAAGGGTGCTGGGCCGAGGAATAGATGTTGACCCCCTGGTCGGTGACATCAGCGACGGCGACGTAAGGTTCCATCGCGTAGGCGTAGGTCATTGGAAAATAGTAGTTGCCCTCGACCACCGAGGCCGCTTCTCTAAATGCCTTTTCCACATCGCCCCATTGAATTTTATGGCTCTGGCAGATATTGGACCCCTTGCCCGCGGTGATGTCGCCTTCGAAACCACGCAGCGCGCCGGCTTCAAATTTCCGCTCGTGTAGGAGCGGCGCATCCTTGGCCATCGCCTCTTCCGGCGTGAAAACGGCTTTCAGTTCTTGGTACTTGACGTCGATAAGTTCCAGCGCTTCGAAGGCGGTGCGCTCATCAACCGCGACGACCGCAGCCACCGGCTCTCCGGCGTAGCGGACTTTGTCGATGGCGAGGAGCGGGTGATCTTTGACCGCGTGGCCGTAATAAGGATTCAACCCGTCGAGATCGTAGCCGGTGACGACGCAATGGACACCGGGATACGCTTCGGCGCGGGATTTGTCGATAGTAATTATCTTGGCGTGGGCATAGGGGCTACGCAGCACTTTGGCATAGGCCATCCCAATGAGCCGCAAGTCGGCGACGTACTGCGCTTTGCCGGTAACTTTGACCCGACCGTCGCGGCGCGGGATCGAATGGTTGACGATCTGAAAGTCAGTTTTCTTTTCGGCGCTCACGTCTTGCTCCCCTTCGCCATCACCCCGGCGGCGCGCTGAATGGCCGCGACGATGGGAACGTAGCCGGTGCAGCGGCAGATATTACCGTCCATATAGTGAATGATCTGATCGCGCGACGGCTTGGGGTTTTCATCGAGCAGCGCCTTGGCGGCCATGATCATTCCCGGCGTACAGTAACCGCACTGAAAGGCGAACTCGTCGATAAACGCCTGCTGCAACGGATGCAGCGTGCCGTCGGGCTTTTCCAGCCCTTCGATGGTAGTGACGCTTTTGCCGCGCGCTTCATACGCAAGATAGGTACAGGCGCTGACCGGCGCGCCATCGACCAACACGGTGCAAGCGCCGCAGACTTGGACTTCGCAGGAAACCTTGGTACCGTTCAAATTGAGTTGATTGCGCAGCACCTCGGCCAATGTATCCGCCGCCTCGCAGTCCACCTTCGCCGGCTTACCGTTCAAATTAAATTGCAGGTTCAATGTGGTCTCCAGTAACAGACTCGGGTCCCGAGTCTTGGGTCTCCGGTTATCAGCGAATTAAACTGAAACGTGAGACTCTAGACCCGAGATTCGAAACTCTCTTAATTGTACCGCGGCAATATATTTTCCGCCCAAAGCTCCATCTGTCGGTTCAGGCTGTCCATCGTCGGATAGATGATCTTGAGCTCGAAATGCTGCACGCCGTTTTCGATAAACTCGTCCACTCGCCGGCGCACGTCGTCCACCGAGCCAAAAATATGGCGGTCGAGAGCGAACTGCATGCTGTCGATGTCGCGCTCGTAGCTCTCGCTGCTGGTTTTGAGCGTCGGCATCGCCAGATTCAATCCTTCCTCGCGCGTCTTTGCAATCGTCGCAAGTTTCTCTACCGCGATGGTGATCTTCTTCGGATCGCGGCCGGTCTCTTGGGCCGTCTTGGCGAGGATATCGCAGCCGACTTTCATTTCCTTGGGCGAGAGCCAGCCGGGTATCCATCCTTCGCCGTATCTGCCGGCGCGCTTGGCGGCAAGTTTCATCCAGCCTCCTACCCAAACCGGCGGGTGGGGTTTCTGAACCGGCTTCGGATAAACCTCGGCGTCTTTAAACTCGATGAAATCGCCTTTATAGGAAGCGAGGGGCTGGGTCCAGATCGCTTTCATTGCTTGAATATATTCATCGGTGCGGTCGCCGCGCCGGTCATAGGGAACTCCGAATACGCCGAACTCGTCCGACTCTCGGGTGGCCTTGGAGCCGAGGCCGACGCCGACCAGCAAACGGCCGTTGGCGAGATGATCTAAGGTCGAATACTGCTTCGCCGCGTAGATCGGATTGCGGCAGGGCATGACCAAACAAGCCACGCCCAGGACAATCTTCTTGGTCTCCGCCGCCAGGTACGACAGGATCGTGGTGGCTTCAAAGAAATTCGCCTCCTGGGAATCGCTGATCGCTTCGAAGGCGCCCGAAGAAATATGGTGGCGATGCATCTCGGTGCTCCAGACCACATGGTCGTGTACCCATATCGCGTCCATGCCAAATTCTTCGGCCGCCTTGGTGGCTTTGACGATGTTTTCAATGCTGGAGAGCGGGCCGGAGTTCGGCACCCGTACGCCAAAGGAAATATTATTCATGCCTCGCTCCTACTTCCTTTCGGTGATTTCTACCTTGTGGTACTTGAGATAGCGGTCGTACCAGTCGATGACGTTGGCCGCGACGTCGTCGAAATAATCGTTGTAGATGCCATAGTGAGTGGTCTTCTTGTAAAGAACTAGCTTTTTTGGTTCGCCAGCCTTCTCGTATAAATCGAAGGATTGCTGTTCCGGCGTGACCGCGTCGCCTTCCACGGCGATAAACAGGGCGCCGCGCGGCGAAATTTTGTGCACGACGTCGATGGGGCTGTATTCCAAAATCGCTTCGGCGCAGGCGAGCGGCATGGCATCGGGGATTTTATCCGCCACTTCTTTCTTGATGGTGGTGGCCTGGCGCTCCGGGGTTTGCACCATGATGCCCCCTTCGCGCGCGCTGACGATGGCGCCCGAGCCGGTGGCCGCGCGTTTTTTGCGATCTTCGTCGATGCTTTTGAGGTAATCAACCCACTCGTATTCCCGGCGCATACAGTGGAGCCAATCCCTGCCGTTGCTGACGCCGAGATAACTGACACAGCACTTTACCCGCGAGTCGATCGCCGCGACGTAGACGGCGTTACCGCCGCCGGTGCCGCCGGAGCCGTAGGTGGCGAGGCGGTCGGGATCGATTTCCGGACGTGTTTCCAGGTAACTAATGGCGCTACGGATGTCTTCAGCCTGCCACTTGGGCATCACCCAACCGCGCTCCTTGCCTTCGCTGTCGCCCCAACCCCGGTAATCGAAGCAGAGACAGGCGTAGCCGGCAGCGCAGAGCTTCTCGAACATCAGGATATAGTGCTTGGCGTCTTTGAGGCCGAGAAAGCCCGGTCCCTGCACGATACCCGGAAACGGCTTGCCCTGATCCGAATTCGGTAAGTAGAGCACGCCGGCGAGCTTGACGCCTTCGCTATAGAAATTTACTTTTTCCGTACGCATTTTAGAACTCCAAAAGTTCGTTCAAAAAGTTCAAAACGATCAAGTCGTTCAAAACGTTTTGCAGATTCGGATCGGACGAATTGAACGGCTTGAACAATTTGAACCTCGCTTACGCTCTTACCGCCGGCAGCACCTCTTGTCCTAACAAGTCAATCTGTTGGTACCAGTCGGCGTAGCGGAAGCGCAGATCGAAGACGATATGATTAAGGCCAGCTTCTTCGTATCGTTTAGTATCGCGAGCGATATCCGCCGGAGTTCCGGCCATGAGCAGCCCTTCGATGTCGGCAACCGTGGAAAAGGTGCCGGACGCCGGTCTCACCCAAGTTTTCTTGGCAGGGGCATTGCCTTCGTTGATCAGACCCTTGACGTTAACCTTGCTGAGCGCGACGTCTCGGTTCTTATCGATGCTGGTGATGGGGATCGCGCCGGTGGTAGCCATGGGCCGTCCCGCTAGCTTGCACTGCTCTTCGAGGTACTTGACCATTTTATTGAACGTCGCCGTGGGAATGCGTCCGGGCATCCAGCCGTCGCAGTAATCCGCCGCGCGGCGGCAGGAAGCCGGCGTGCCGCCGCCGTACCAAATCGGAATCTTTTTGCTCGGCGTCGGTTTGAGCTCAACGTCTTTGAAGTCGTAATAATCGTCTTTGTAGCTGATCTTTTCACCGGCCCAGAAGCGGCGGCAGAGCAGGGCATTCACTTTGGCTATGTTAGCGCGATCTTGCAGAGTCGTCTTCTTGTAACCCGCCGCCTCGAACTCATGGGGAAAGGTGCCGAGGCCAAGCCCCATGATGATATTGCTGTCGCACATGGTGCTGAGGCCCGCCATGGCTTGCGCCAGATGAATCGGATGGCGGTGCGCGATCATCGTGCCGGTGCCAAGAATCAGTTTCTTGCATACCGACGAGATCGCCGCGAGAATCAGCAATCCCTCGATGTGGGTGTTATCTTCGCCCTCCATTCCGTGGGGCTCAAAGACCAAATGGTCTCTGATCCAAACCGAGTCAAATCCATAGGCCTCCGCCTTTTTCGCGCCCTCGATGCAGCTTTGTACCGAGGCGTATTCGCAAAAGTGTGGCAAAAGTAAGCCGAATTTCAATTTAGTCGCCATATCTCTTCTCCCCGTGTTTTAGCGTCAAAAAAATTCTTATCACATTTTTCTTGGCAATGTCTATGAGCCGCTGGCCTTGGGTGGGCGAAAAATCCTAAAAGTGTTCATACATAGCGCGGTCCGACCCATGTGTCTTTCCCAGGGTTAAATCGATGTTTTCCTTCGAACGCAAGGGTCTCGTGGACAACTACCTCACAGAACTCAGCTCGCTCGCGAAGCGGCTCTGTCCCGAAGCAAGGATCGAAGCCACCACGGAGGCTTCGAAAACGAGGACGGCCATGTTTGCGTTTACCCGCCCACCGGTCTGAGAGAAGAAGAGATCGCCGATATCGAAGAGAAGCTCGCCGATCGTTGCGTCGATATTCTAGTCGAAAAGGGAGTTTTCATTTGCTCCGCAGTCTATGACTGATCGAACTACGGAAGATCCCTTTATTGAACTCCGAGCCCGACCTGTTTCCCAGCAATAAGTTGCTTTCAACGGCAGCGACAGCCAAACTCAAGGCCGGACCCTGGTTCTATGACTCTGGCCCCGACAGCAGGTGTCCGTGCCCCCTCCGATCCGGTCATGCCTTATCTCAGCTGAGGTATCCGCCGTCACCTAAATCCGAATGCGTGACGTCGTCGGGTTCGATACCAATCTCTCCTTGACAAGAAGACTGGAAATCGACTAGCCTCCGACGCATGGCTAGGATTTCGAGAGTCGTAGCCTCCGGCTATCATCATCACGTCACCCAAAGCGGCGACCGCTCAATACCTATCTTCAGCAACGATCAATATCGTTGAGCATGTGTTAGGACGAGGCGACTCAAAGGCAGTTTCTCAGGTCGATCCGGTGAAGTCGGACGGCAGGAAGCGATCACTTTGTGATACTAATTAAAAATTTAGCCCGGCGTGATTTGCGTTTGCGAAAAGCAGGACGACCATTCAAAATGGCATCATGAAAATTAGCATTGCGTCCCCGGAATTTCAAAAGGAACAGTCTCTATGTCTCTGAGACCCTCAAGATCAGGAGTTTATGCGCCGTTCGATCTTCCAACAAACCGCATGTGACTCGTCCTGCACGCGAAGCCGGCGCGTCGTGCGTGCAGGCCTCGCGCTGTTCGTGCTGCTGACCATGGCGTCGTGCAAGGTTGCCGACAAACCCGTTGCCGTCTCGCCCCAACATCTCGCGACTCTGTTTACAAAGTTGCAATCCGGCGAGAGCGCGCCGGACATCCAAGCGGTCCTGGCGGAAACACGCAAAGCACCGCGTACGGACCCGAACTGGCCCGTGCTTACCTATCTCGCCGGCGAGGCGTACTTGAAACGCAAGGACGTCGAGCAGGCGCGCGTGATGTTTCGCGATCTCGTAGTGTGGGCGGCGTCAAATCAAACTGCGGATCCCTACAAGGGCGGGTGGGGAGGGAGCGGCCTAGCCGCGATCGGCCTGTGGCGCTGGCTTCAGATCCTCGACGCGCACGGCGGAATGGCGGAGGAAGTCGAACAGGCCTTGAAGGTCGCCGCCGCAGTACAGGGAACGCGCCTGTTTGCCGGCATCGTGCGCAGCGGTCTTTTGCCGGCGCTGCCGCTCATTGAGGAGGACGTGGCGAGACTGTTGGCGCATGTTGCCTGGAAGGCCAAGCGGCCGGACGCAATGACGCTGTTTCTCGATTTCGTGAGCATCGATTCCACCGGTGAACTTGACGCGACCGATCAAATGATTCAGAAGAAAATGTTCGACGAGGGCCTGGCGACACCCGATCGTTTGGATCTGTTTCGATTTCGAAGGCAGCTCAACCTCGTCATGACCAAGCCGCGCAAGCAGCGCGCCGCCGAAAAACTCAGGCACTTGTGGGAGAAGCAGAACGCGCCGCCCGAAGTGCGCGCCGAGGCGGGCTATGAGTGGAGTAACTTTTACCAGCAATCGAGGGAAAAGAAGAATGACGTTGTAGCTGTGCTGACCTCGGCGTTCGAGCTGGCGGGAGGCAGCGGATTGATTGCGGAAAAGGCGCTCTACCTGCGGGGGATGGTGCAAAACAGCGTCAATCCGAGGCAGCCCGACGTTTTTTTCGCCGACATGAATCGGCTGCTCGAACGTTTTCCGAACAGCCGGTTGACTGACGACGCGCTGTACCAGATTGCGAGTGAGCATCTATTCGGGGCGCGGCCGGACCCGGACCGGGCGCTTTCCTATTTCGAGAGGCTGCGGGCATTCGAAGGCACAAACAATTGGCTTGACTCGGCCTATTTTCTCGCCGCGGTTAGCCTCGTAGATCGCGGCACGGACGCTGACTTCAATGCGGCCGATCGGATACTTGCAAGTTATGTAGAGCGATTCCCGGATGGCGTGTTCCGTCTGCGCTGCTCGTTCTGGCGTGGCCGCATCGCGGAGCGGAACAAGGACACCAAGGCGGCGCAGCGCTTTTACCAGCAGGTCGTTGACGAAGCTCCCTACGACTATTACGGGTTGCGGGCGAGTATGCATCTGGAGGGCGGCGCGAGTGCGATTTCGGTGGCGTTGCCGTGGACCAACTCGAAGACCCGGGGCAAGCTGCGCGAGGCTTATCGCAAGCGCGGCCCGGACGCGGAACTTCGCGAAACCACGCCGTATCACGATCGCCTGCGCGCCGCCGAGCGCAGCGGCCTTTATGCGCAGCTGCTCGTGATCGGTGACGATCTCGGCAAGCGTTTTCGTAATCGCCTGGACAGCATTCCTCTGCAGCAGCTGGACGAACACAACCTCATTCCCGCGGCAGCACTCCAGCTGGCGCTGCGACAGGACGCGCTCGCCGCACGCGACTCCGTGCCTACGGCCGACAATCAACTGCGGCTGGTGGGCTTCCTGGGCAGAAAGGTCGGAGACTGGCCTATCGCCATCGCTACCGCGTTTGTTCGCGGCGATGCGCCCCATCGGCGCATCATCGAGTTACAGAATGACCCGCGCTTTCTCGCAACGGTCTATCCAGGCGTCGACGTGCTGGATATGCTGAAAGAACCGCTCGCCGCAGCGGCATGGCCGATCGATGGCTCGACGGGGCTGTCGGAGAGCCTCATGTATGCGGTCATCCGCCATGAGAGCGGTTATTACTCCGGCGCCATTTCACCAGTGGGGGCTCTCGGACTATTCCAGATCATGCCGCAGACATTCGAGAACAGAGCAGACTGCTGGAAACCGGGCGAGAAAGGCCGAAAGCCGACGGCCACGTCTTATCTGTTCGATCCAAACCGCAACACGCAGTTCTGGTCGTGCTGGGTCAGGAAAGAGTTTGAGCCCAAGACACGGGACAGCATCGCGCTGATGATCGTCCGCCATCATACCGGCACGGGCAACCTGGCCGAATGGATGAGAGGCTGGAAAGGGCGCGCCTTCGAACGCGATCTCGAATTGCAGATCGATACGTTTCGCTTTCCGGCAACACAGGTGTTCGTTCACCAGGTCCTCACCGACGTTGCTATTGTTGATGCAAGCGGGATCTTCGAAGCCGGCGCTCCGCCAGCCGGGGGAGGCAATCCATGACTGAGCAGAAGAAAGAAACCGAGCCCACGAAGGGCGCATTTGACTTCATCGATCTGATCACCGGGAGGATCGGCAAGATCACGGCCCTTCTCACCGCGCTTGGCGGCCTCGCCCTGTTGATTCTGACGCAGTCCGAACAAATCCTCAACAAGCTTACCGCGCTGGGTCTGTACACGCCTCCCCCGTGCGTGCAGGTCGATCCGTTGATGATTCCGGCCACGGTCAAATACAGCGAATGGGACGCCATGAAGATCAAGCTCAAAGGGCGCAACAATTGCTCGACGCCGCTTGGCCTGTACGTGACGTTTGTTCGCCGTACCGGAGTTGAGCCGCGGTTTGTTCTCAGGGTCCCGCACGATGATTGGCCCCAGTGCAAAGGCCTCACCGCTTTGCAGGAACCAAAATGCTGGGACCCAAAGAAGCCCGTCAGCAGAGGCAAAGGCGATTGGGTGTGGGATATCCCTCCGCCACCGCTGGTGCAACTGAGCGATCCGCGTCGCATCGAGAAGATCACGATCAATTGGACCGTTTACGATTACGACTCCCCTACCAAGCCGGCATTCGGGACCGGCAACGCCACGATCGAGGTACACAACGACCCCGGCAACGCGTCGTGATCACACCGTGACGGACAAAGGAGATAGGAGAACTAAAGGGGACAGGCTACTTTATCGATTCTGCTGAATAACTCCCATTTCAAGCATCAGGAAAAAATATTTCGCTCACAGAAGCTCTGTCACGCACGACGGGAGCTTGGTTAATGATTTTCTTCATCCCGAGTTTTCGTGAATAGGGGGTTTTTCAGCGGAATCTTTATCGTTTTATCGTGCTATATCATCTCCTCATCTCATTGGCACCGGTCGGACAGTGCTCCACCTTGCCAGGCGGCTCGTAAACTCTGCCTTCTAATCAGCGTCCTCGACAACGCAACTTCCTATGGCTTAAACCCCACCACGAGATGGGTCCGATGGGACTGGGGGGAACGCTTCTCCTTCACTTGAGCGTGACGTTGTAATAAGACCCGGGTCGGACCGGCGCAATCTATTGATCGTAGGGATTAAGTGAACGAAATAGCGGTTGCTGCGCGCGATTAGCGGCGGCTTTATAAGGGTGAAACGTGCGCTCTAAAAGAGTGATCGCCGGTCGCGGAGCGGACGGAGCGTGTACATTGCCGGAACACCGGGAAGCTTACGCGAATAAGTTTGGCGGCGAAAGTGATGCGCTAAGGCCGAGAAACAGTGTCTCTTGGGCGAAAAATTCTAAAAGTACTCACACATAGCGTGGTCCGACCCGTGGCGATCGCCCGTCGCGATCGTGACCCGTCGCGATCGTGGCGAAAAGATTGTTTAAATGTCCAGGCACGATCCCGAATCCTATTGTTTCCAATGCGGCGGGTAGGTGCGCTGGTAATTTGGCAGCGCTTCGATGCGCCGCACCCAACTGGCGACGTTCGGAAACGTTTGCGCAAGTGGGAGCAAGCTTAAATCCAACGGCTGAGCGGTTTCTTTAGAGGCAGCGCGCACGAGCAACTGGACCAACGGAAATACGCCGATGTCCGCGGCGGAAATCTTGTCGCCAACCAGCCAATGTGCACCGGCCAAGCGCTCGTCGATCATCTTCAGTTCGTGGCGAAGCGTTTGAGCGGCCTGTTGGATCTCTTCGACTTTATCCAATCCTTTGCCAAAGAAAATCGGGCGAACGATTTTATCGCCCGCACTCACGATATAGGATTCACATTCAGCGAGCGCGCGCCAGATCAAACCCGTTTCTTCGGGCGTTTTGCCGAAGAGCGGTGGATCGGGGTATTTGCGATCGAGGTAACTCATGATTGCGAGCGACTCGTAGAGAACGAAATCTCCATCTTGAAGCGTGGGAACTTTGCCGCGTGGGTTGAGACGAAGATAGGCCGGTGCTTTGTGTTCGCCTTTGGAAAACTCCAAGAGTTTCGATTCATATGCCAGCCCTTTCACTTCCAATGTCAGCATAACCCGCCAAGCGAATGGACTGCCGCTGCCCCAATAAAGTTCGATTGCCATGGTTTTTTCCTTTCTATGGAATTTGACCGGTAATTAGTCCGAGGCTAACCCGTCTCCGAGACTTTACAAACAATCAACCGCTGCATCGTCTCACCAAGCTTCCTCACTTCTCGCAAGGATGGACGTCGTAAGGCCTTGCGCAGCAGCAGCAACCTGGGCGTGTTCTCGCGCGCTACCGATCGGGAGATAGGCAGCGTGTAGCGAGGTACAAGACTCCGAATCCCGGCAAATTAAATTGTATTCTCTGAATCCCGTGATCCAAAGGCCGGCATGACAAATCTCGGCCCATCCGAAGCGCCGCCTCGATACCTTGGTAGTAGCCGGGAAGGTGAGCGATCGTGTGATAGCCCATACGCCTATAGAAGAACTGAGCTCCCTGGTTCCCCGCCCGCACTTCCAGGGCGACATTGAAAATGCCCGCTATGACGGCGCATTTCTCGAGCCACTCGAGAAGTCGGCGTCCGACGCCCGCTCGCCTATACGTCGGCGCCACAGCGAGAAGGTCCAAGTGTGCGTCGTTGTCTCCATAGCGCATGATCGAAAATCCGACAATGTTCTCGCGAACGCATGCGACCAGTACGTTAACATTGGGGGCGCGAACACACGCTGCTACCCGGATAGGCGTCCAGCGCCATCGGAGACCGTATTCGATTAAATCCCGCGACAAATTGGCAATGGTCGCAGCCTCTGCCGGTCGCGCCAATCGCAACGATAGTTCAGAACTTGTCATGAGGTGATGGTCTAACGCACAATCCTTTTTATCCCCCAAAGCCCGGCAGCAATCAAGTTCTACGATGATGGTCCGGCAGCCGTAGCAATCCGTTTGAAGGTCCGCGTTCCATGCCTGCCCTGAGCTTGGCGAATGGGTGCAAGGTGGAAAGTCGAAAGCTCGGAACCTGGATTAAATGGGGTTGAACTAAACCGACCAACCGCACCCAAGGTGCGACTCATCGGATCATGCGGTTGGGTGACGGGGTCTGGCACGGGGTCGGTATAACAAAGGCACAGGGCACGGGGTCTTTTTAAAGGTGAAAAACATGCGTTCCAAAAGAGTGACCGCGGACCGCGGAGTGAGCGGAACGTCACTGGCGGATCACTCAGAAGCTTACGCGGATGATTTTGGTGGCGAAAGTGATGCGTTAAAGCCGGAAAACAGTGTCTCTTGAGTGAAAAAATTCTAAGAGTACTCACACATAGCGTGGTCCGACGCGCGTGCTGGCGTAAAACTTCAAGTACGCGGCCGGAATTAAATTCAAAAAGCCCGTGGGTCGAAGCGCCCCCCAAGCTTTTTTGCTTTTGTAGTTTAACTGAATCAATGCGCCGCGATCCTTAAACCAATATGTACAACACGATAGTGATCCCAACAAAGATCAGCGTTAGGAAAACCCAGGGCGGCCCGGAATACTGAAATCCGATTTTTCTTAGCGGCCCCTTGTAAAGAAATTGTGTATTCATCAGAAAAACCTCCTGCTTATCGCTATTATGCCCCTACCAAGAACTTCATTGGTCGTTGCATTTCAGATTGCCAGCCCTATATTTGTTGTCTAGATGACAAATCAGGCAGAAAAAGAACTCGGTTCTGTCGCCCAAAAGCGAGACCTAGATGAGGAGCTTAGCTGGTGGGGAAATACTCCCTGGATGTATTGGAGTTTGAAAGGGCCTTCGGGAGCGGAGTCCCCGATGGACTGGCTCAATGGAGCTACAACCGGTCCGGCGGTTGAGGTGTTTAGGAAATGGTGGCGGGAAATTGTCGGCGAAAGGGACGTGGAGTCTCACCCGTTGGTGTGGTTGCCGGAGTGGAAGAGGGAGTTCATGGTAGGGCGGGAGGGTATTGATGGCGAACGCGAGGTACCAGGCGCATACCCTGCGGTTGAAAAACTTCATTGCCTGGGCGTCGCCGTGCGCCCATTGTTGTCCGAAATTACCGATCTACGGCTAAGGCGTGGATATGTTCGGCAAATAAGGGCGGCGATCCGTTCCCGAAAGGAGAGGGAAAAGGATGCCGAAATACTCGACGAAGCTGCGAGATTGGTAGCGAAATGGGAACCGGTCCTGAGTCAATATACTCCAATGATTAATATCACGATCCCAGGGAGAGATAAATGGTGGCAGCAAAAGAAAGCCTATCCCGATTCGCAGGCGTTAAAATGGGTCGCCGGGATCCTTCGAGACATCGGCAGCGGGCAAAGGCATAGAGCTAGCGATATCGACCTGCTAAAATGTGCCTTGAAGCTTCGAGATCTCATAACCGCTCAGATCGGAACCCCCCGGGTTGGGGAGATAGGCCAGTTGTTGCAGGCCGCATTTCCAGAAGATTTTTACCCGGAAAAAGATCTAGCAGATGCGACCAACAAACTGTTAAAAAGAGCAGAGAAATTAGCTGGAGCTAATCGAGGCGATCATTAAGCACAAAGATTCGCCCTTCAGCTCCGTGGTATTATGCGGTCGCGGTCTGAAAGAGTACGGTGCCACCGGATCTAAATGGCCCAGGGATCGAAATAAGACTCCCAGCACATTTTCTCTACCTAAGGCCGGGGGCTCCACGCGGATGATTTTGGCGTTGAAAGTGAATGCGCTAAGGCCGGGAAACAGTGTCTCTTGGGCGAAAAATTCGAGAAGTATTCACACAAAGCGAGATCCGATCGGTCTGTCGTGACTTCAGCGGTTCACGCTGACGCGTGTCGCTCGTGGCAAAGACATGCGCGCTTCGACAGATCAACCCATCGGATTTTTGAGGTAAGCCGCAGCTATCTCAGCTGCTTTTTCGGGAGCTTTCTTCGCAATCGCACTGACCAGTTCTTTCCCTCGTCTTTTCTCTCAGAATTTCATGCTTTTTGAGATTATGCCATCCGTCTTTTATTGCTTCAGTGCTCGTGCTGGGATTGAAGTCCGGGGAGTCCGCGAGATTTTGCACAATCTGGTCCCATGAGCGCCAGTCATCGAGCAACTTATCTACCTCTTTCACGCACCACGCCTTATTTGTATTCACAATTGCCAACGGGCCGAATTCTGTCAGTTGGGTTATTGCCATTTTTCCGATCCTCCCTAGTTTTCAGCATTTCACCCTGAATATCGGCTTTTCTCCGGCCGCGTCCTGGGCAATCGTACAGGCGCGTGGAGGACACGTTCGCATGCCCAAGCGATTCTTGCACCTTGGCGATATCGGATCAAGTAAGTGAGAGGGCGTTTATGGCGGCCGCAGCGAGTGAACGCGCAGACCGTTCTCTTCCGCACGGATTGCCGTCTCCAACCGGCATTTGCACATGACACTCAAGTCTGGGATCGAGCACCCTGTTAAGCTTGCCCGTGCAGTTGTTTCTGACCGGGCGGAAGAGAAGACCGCCATGCCTCTTTAAACGAATCTTGTTGCATAATAGAACCGGGTCGAACTGGCGCAATCTATTGATCGGAGCGATTAAGCGGACGGAATAGGGCTGGCTGCGGGCGATTAGCGGCGCCTCTTCATGGGTGAAACATGCGCTCCAAAGGAGTGGTCGCAGGTTGCGGAGTGGGCGGAGGTACACACTGCCGGAGCACAGAGAAGCTTACGCGGATGATTTTGGCGGCAAAAGTGATGGGCTAAGGCCGGGAAAAGCTGTCTGTTGGGCGAAAAATTCTAAAAGTACTCACACATAGCGTGGTCCGATCCGTGTGTATTCCCTGTGCCCTTTCCGTCGCAGCGGTTCCGATTCGGCTTGGCCGTCACGCGCGACTGTGCGGCAGCTGTAGCAATCCGTTCCAAGTACCGCGTTCAAGGCCTTCCCTGAGCTTGGCGAATGGGTTCAAGGTTGAAAGCCGAAAACTCGGAACTCTGGATAAAACGGGACTGGACAAAACCGACGAGGCGCAGTAAATTGCGATTAATCAGATTATACGGTCGGGGCGATTGATCGAAAAATTGTTTAGACGTCCACGCGCGACCCCGAATATGACCCCGAATACCGACCCGTATGCAGCTACCGGCCCTCTCTTTCCTCTTCAATTCGGGCGCGCTTAATGTCCGAGTCAACGATGGAAATATATTCATCAAGCCACTGCTTTACATTGTCATTCGTCTCGGCGTCCTTAAACTGAAGCAGCATTAGTTTCTTTGCTTGATAATGCATGCTTTCTGGACCGGTCCAACCCTCGGTAGAATAGTTTGCTCTGAGCTCGCCACGCACGTCTTTACGATTTCCGTACCGTACAAGTGCTTCCCGTGCCAAACTGGTCCGCCATTTGTCCAGCGATATAGTTCTTGGAGCGATATGCGCAATAAACCACGCACGTTTTTCAACATTATCATCTACCCATTCCCAAATCTTATCCCTAGGTATCATTGTTATCGCACCCGCTGCCTCAGCAAAAAATTCACCACCTCGCAACCATAGGCATATTCGAAAGCCCCGAGAATCTATTGGAGGGTCTATGTACTTTGTGATCAGAGCCCAGATCTCCTCGGGTGTTAGCCTCGCAATTTCGTTGAGCACAGCATGCGTTGAGGAGTGAAAGCCGTGGATGATTGTACCCTCCTCGCCGAAGTGTTCGAGTATTTTCTTCGCTATTTCCAAGCTTTTCTGAGGATAAAGATTAACGAAAGCCTTTCCGAGCCGAGTCCAATGATAGTCATCCATTTGAGCAAGCTGAGCCCCCTCTCTCCGAAACAGAGTATCGTGGGTCAAAAGCTTGAACAAAGGTTCTTCTGGGAGCGTCCGCTCAGAATCTTTTTCCAAATAATAATAGTTAAAGAGCGTTAGAGACACAGATGCGGCCGATTTATCTTGACTGCTCAAGAGGAACTCAAGCCACTTTCTGAAGACATCGTCGGAGAGACTGTTGATCACGCTCCCATACGCGAGTAATCGAAAATGGCCGATTGTAATATGGCCTTTGTCGGCGAGATTAAGAATTCTTATGCCTGCTCGATCGGTGAGTGGTCCCGAACGCCATGTTAGCTCCGGAACTAGGGCGCGGAGTTTTTCATCTTCAGCGATGGCATCTAAAGTCTCCTCCCATTGCTCTCTCTTTTCCTCGTAAATCCCGCGGAAATACCCACCGAGAAAGAAGGCGCTTGCATTTTCGGCGGCATTTCGTTGCGCGTCCACAAGCATTGGCAAAAGCCTGAATCCTGTGTCTCTTTTCCCAAGCTCATATCCAAATACGAAGCCATTTTGCGCTTCCGTCGTAACTAGCCAGTCTAATTCTGGTCTAATCAATTCGTTGTTCTCGACAATCTGTTGGGCCAGAGCTCCTAGTCGCGGCTTCGTTTGATTTACTTGAACCCCTTGATCATCGAATTGGTCTTCAAGAAGGTCCATCCCTGCATACCGTTTCAAAAGAGACGAGAAGTCGTTTCCAGTTAGTTGCTCTTTCAGTTTTTCCAGCTTCTGACGCGTGGAACCCGGAAGGTGTTTGCCGTCGTAGTGCAGTATCTCAATTATTTTAGCGAGAAGCTGCTTTCTATCGACAACGGGCTTTTCACTGAGCGTGGTGAGTGTCTCAATGATCATGCCGGCTAGATTCTGGTAGCTTATTAAACCGCGAGACTGATTTAGAAGTATTTTGCTTGCCCTTGTTTGTTCGTCTTTGGGTAGATTTTCGAGGCGACCGCAAAGTTCATTCCAAACGTTACGATAGGCGTCAAATATTTCCCCATAGGTTTTTGGTTTCCACAGTTGCGGTTCTTTTCGCAACCCTTGGTGCTCGGCACCAATCATTCGGACGAAATGTCGGGTTTCCAATGCTTCACTGCACGCTTCTAATCCGAGGAGACGTTTTTCCTTGGACGAAGAGTCAAGCGCTTCAATAAGGATAGGAAAACGTTCTTCTGGTGAAGCTTCTGTGGGGGCGACAGGGCTGGGTGCCGGCGAGAACAGATGAGTAAAAACACCGCTGGCGTTATTCGAATAAGTTTCATTCTCAGCCTCAGCGAGAACCAGGAGCATCCTAGCTGCACCTGTAAATAGATCTCTCCACATTGCGATTCTCTCAAGTGCCCACAAAACTTCTCTACGACCGGTAGTAAATTCAACACGGTCTGCTTTGCTCCATTTTTCTACGGTGTTTTGAAGGCACTGCAGAGCGGATTTTGGATCGGCCTCAGCTAGAGCCAAAAAAAAACTCGCACCTAATTTTGTACGTAAGTAGTCAATACTCTGAAAGGGGCCGTCCTTTCCGAGTAGCCGTTTGACCGTTTCCTGAGCAACTTCGGATTCAGCGGCATATTTAAACATTTCATAGAACCATTCCAGCAATTGCGGGCTAAGCTGTTTTGAAAACTGCTCGAAATCAAATCCGTTCCCATATGAATTCCACCACTCAATCCATAGTTTTATATGGAGCCCTTTGGGAGTGATATAAAGTGTTATTTCACCTTGAAGGATCTTTCGCGACTTTAGACTGTGGATAATTTCTTGAAATCTTTCCCATGTGATTGCGGGTGCAGTCGTTCGCACAATTGCCGCAATGCACTGGGCCTCTTTCGTAAGCGGAGGGTTAAAGCCGAACCGTTTGAATAACGCGATGTGTCGCAGAACTACTCTTCTTTCTCGCACATTTTCACTTCTTCGATCGTCTCCACCAACAACATACCGATCCCACACATTCACTGTATCCGGTGATTTCAGCAAATCGTCTGGGTTATTTCTCAGATTCCAGCCAATGACGTGGGCCATTCTCGGGGAACCACTACACAGATCGGCCCATCTGTCGGCGTGGTCTTTTGGAACATCATAGCTCTGGATTATGCTGCTCGTCTGCTCTTTGTCGAGGGGAAGAATATCAACGTACGTAATAGACCCCGATGTTTCATCGTATTCGTTGTACATTGTGACCAGCTTTATTCTTGGGCCAGAAAATTTGAACTTGTTCCAGAGATACGATCTGTTATCCGGGTCACATTCGTCAATGATGAGAATTGCGTTGAATGGATTATCGTCTTTCAAAATTTCGTTCATTAGGTCGCTGTCTCTGAATCTCGCTGAATCAGAATAAATAACAAGTGGCCGAAGATCATTGTCTCGTGTTGCCTCTAAAACAAGCCGTGTCTTACCCATCCCAGCGTCACCCCAAACCCTTACATGAATAGCCTCATCATTTCGCCGGAGTTCATCCCTCAGTTTCTGAATCAAGTCTGTTTGTTTTTGGCCAGCTTGGAAATTCTTTTTCATCTCCGCTTCGGTTGACCACATTTTGTGAGTTTGGAACCTAGCGGCGGCGCGTCCTGTCAGAGCGAGGGACAGTGACGGGAAAGCGCGCAGAAATCCGATCAAATGCCCCTGACTCCATACTTCGACAGCTGGGTTTTCGTAACCACATTGTTTTAGGTAGGCGACAATTATCTCTATACCTTTCTTACGTTGTGGCTCTACAAGGTCTTGCTTGAAGCAGACAAGAACATAGGTCCCATTCTTGTCAAGACAATCTCTAAAACTCACACCTAAGTTATCTTTGGCTGGCGGCTTGTCTCCAAAAAGCTCCTTCTTGATCTGGGCATCTTGCCAGGGTTCGAAATTCTCGCCTGTTTTTATTTGGTATGCAGTCTGTCCGGCTTTGATTAGATCCCGTCCGACTTTATCCTCGGTTTCCTCCACAGAGGCATCAACGCCTCCATCCGGCACGTTTATCGAAGTCGATATGTGAATCTTACTTACCGCAAGCCCTCTGCTGCGTGCTTCGCCCCAAAGTAATTCGCGGAAAAACTCTACCGCATCAGCCGGGCTTAACCGTGCTAAATCTTCGTTTTTGACTGTGAAGATAGTATCCATCGGCAACAGCTTAGAATACTTCTAGCCCAAAATTATTTCCAGCAGTGGCAGTTCAGAGCGCTCCAGTTTTGAATTGGGGTAACAATAGTTACCAGGGTCAACTTTACCGTTGCTGGTTTATGACAGAGGGCCGACGCCTACGACCCTTCTTTCTTCGTTGAGTCGCTAGAGCCTGACCCGGTGTCCTCGATAACGCAACTCACTATGGCTTAAAGCCCGCCACGAGATGGGCGCGATGGGACTCGGGGAACGGTTCTCCTTCGCACTTGAGCGTGACCATGTATGTGCCCGCCGTTGCGATCGCCTCGGGTGAAATAACTGCGTCGAGTGCTTGGAGTCGGGCCTACACTTGAGAATTACCACGTTTCTTTTGGCAGCCGCTCAGTAAGAAGTTTGACCGAGGCCTCTGGCCAATCCGGTTCGTCCGGCTTTTTTCGGTAACCCTCCGAGTACAAACGGTTGAGTTCTTTAGCGCGCAAACTCTTCCGGTCCTGTTTCGGGACCTGAATGATTTTTTTTGTCTTGGTTTTAGCCATAATCTTTACCGCAGTTTATTAGGGTCGGTGTCTGACTTGCCTCGGTTGCCTGACTCTCATCTCAGTCGATGCTCTTTTCGGCGTGATCTCCATGTCGCCGACCAATTTCCATGTTTTCGGAATTCCGAAAACGTGCAGCCGTTGCCTGTCACTCACAGCCCTCCGCCCCATCAACAGATACAAACCGTTCACACTGTAATGATTTGCAGTCCGACAGTTTCGAGCCTTCGAAAGTCCCCTGGATTGGTGGTTGCCAAGGAGGCTCCGGCTCCGAAAGCAACCGCGGCAATCATACAATCGATAAACGTTCCGCGCCGGCGGCCGGAAATATTGAATAATCGAGCTGCCGCTTCGGCGTCTTCGTCCGTAAAGGATTGACGATCCGGCACTATACGGCCGGCCAGCGCGATGTCGTTCTTTTCAACCGGACCGCATAAAAACTCGGCCCAGGCGATGGAACTCATCCCCACTTGCGTATTCGATCTCATCCATTCGCGCAATTGAATATCTTCAGATGAATCGCGAACCAGCGCGCGGATCAGGAAGCCGGTGTCGAGATGGATCATCGCCTTCGAGGTTCTTGCCGTGACGATGATGTGCGGCGCTCTGCGCGAACCCTACGATCCCACGCCCGCGCTTTGGCGGGAGTCAGACGCAACGAGTCTTGCAAACGATCCAGCGCTCTGAGAGCGTTGTTTTCTTTCTTATGGCCGTTGACGGTTGCGGACTTTACGGCCCTTCTCAACGCTTCCGACTTCGAGACTCCCCATCGGCGAGCCATATCTTCGAGCTTCCGTATCGTCTCCGCGTCGAGAGTATAGCTTGCTCTTGTTGAGGGATTGGACATAACGACTAGACTAGAGACCTAGTCGGACTTTTGCAAGAGTAAAATGCGAAGCGGAATCTGGAATAGGGAGAAGCAAAAGAGGGAAAAGGGTCTGACTTTTACGGCTCAACTTTTTTCCCAGGGATGCCGTCTACTGACGCGGGGCGGCTCGGCGCAGCCGGTCGGCCAATTCCTCGTAAACTTCCCGCCGGTGGACGATGGCGAAGATCCTGATGACCCGCGCCTTGCGATCCAATTCGTAAATAATGCGAAATCGCCGGACTTTGAATTTCCACAGCCTCGATAGCTTCCGGAGAAGAGGCGCGCCGGAGAATGGATCAGCGCTTAAAGACTTGAGGGCCTGTTCAGTGCTGCGTTTTACGTCCGGCGGTAAGTGGCGAATAACTTCCGCGACGTGCGGCGGGATATCGGGCCGATAGGCGGCCACTATTTCTTCCGGCGTTTCCCCACAACGAGCGATTCGCCGAAGACCGCTTCGAAAGACTGTCCTTGCCGCCCCTTGGCATAAAAACTTTTGCTCTGGGCGATCTGCTTCATCAATACAGGGTCGCTCAAGACATCCAGGGTATCTTTCAAGCGCTCGTACTCGTCGTAATTGACCAAGACAGCGGCGGGTTTTCCGTTGCGCGTAACGACGATCTCTTCTTCCCGCTCCGCGACTCCGGACACGAGCTCGGGCAAACGGGTTTTGACTGCTGAAATGGGCATGATTTTGGACATGGCGCCGCTTCTTTCTCGAAGATCAAAATTCTGGTCTATCTCAAGTTACTTCAACGGCCCGCACTGATTAAGGATCAGCCGTGAATTCTATTTACGCAATATTTCGGAGACCCTCTCAGAGGGTTGGGTTTGAATCATGCCTTTCGGACAAACGGGCAGGTCTTACAACCGTACCTTCTCACTTTCCGCCGAGCGTCACCGTGGCGCCGCCGTTAATTCTCGGACGTTTTCAACCGTCTCGATGGTCACGTCTGGCACCGGCCTCAATCTCCTTCACGATTTGATTTTCATATCCCAGGTGAAAATCTTCTCGTCGGGCCGGGCGTTCCAGGCGACGTTGCGCGCCGCGCCGTAGAGATCCGCGAGATTATAGAGCGGCACGAACGGCACGTCCTCCATGAGAATTTTTCCCGCTTGTTGGAGCAGGGCGATCCGCTTCTTGGGATCGCCGGTGGCCTGCTCCTCGTCGATCAGCTTGTCGAACTCCGGATTGCTGTAAGACACTCGCTTGGTGGTGCCGGTGCGAAAGTATTGTTGGTAGAGAGTATCGGCGTCGACCAGGCTGCCTCTGCCGATGTAGTAAAATGGCAGTTTCCCGCCATTGACGCCGGAGGGGCCCCAGAAAGTCGCCCACTCCTGCGAGACCAGTTCCACCTTGAAGCCGCCCTTTTCCATTTGCGCGGCAACCACCTGGCAGACTTCCCGGTCCTGGGCGAAGCGGCCGGAGGATAAGTAAAGCTTGACGGCGACTCCCGCGGGATAACCCGCTTTGGCAAGCAACTCTCGCGACTTTTTCGGATCGTAGGGATAACGTTTGTGAGTAGGATCGTAGCCGATCACGTTCGGTCCCAGGGGACCGTTGAGCACGAAGCCGCCGCCTTCGAAAATATTCTTAACGATCGTCGGAGTATCCACCGAATAGTTGGCCGCCTGGCGCACCAGCTTATTGTCAAACGGTTTAAACGCGGGGTTCAGCGCCAGAAAAAACGTTCGCAGCCCTTCGACCTTTTCCACTCTCGTCCGCGGATTGCGTTCCATGCGCGGCACATCGTGCACCGGGACATTGTTGATGATATCGGCTTGACCCGCTTCGAGCCCGGCGACTCGCGCTGCCTCTTCCGTCACTTTTCTGAAGATCACCTCCTTGATTTCCGCCTTCGGACCCCAGTAGCCGTCGTTGCGCGTCATGACAAAGTTGCCGCCCCGCTGAAAGCTCACGAACTTATACGGCCCGGTGCCGACCGCATGTTGGTCCATCTCGTCGCCGTACTTGTCCGCGGCCGCCTTGCTGAGGATGAAGCGGTTTTGCACGCGATCGAGGAAGACCGCGTTGGGCTGCTTCAGGACGAAAACCAAAGTGTGGTCATCCACAGGCTGCATCTCGACCACATCCTTGAAGTTCGCCCCCTGGAGGCTGTTTTTATCCGTCTTCATGCGGTTGATGGAAAAAATAACGTCTTTCGACGTAAACGGAGCGCCGTCGTGAAAGCGGATCCCTTTACGGAGACGAAACACCCACTTTTTCCTCTGGAATTCCCAAGACTCGGCCAGGACGCCGACGTAGCGCACCGGGTCATAAGCCACCTCGACCAGCGGCTCGAAAAGATGTTGCCACATGCCGTAAATAAGGCTGCCGCTATGATTGTAGGGATTGAGTGTATCGGTAACGCTTGAGCTAAGAATGGTAAGGCGATCTTTGGAGGCCGCCCAGGCCGATCGAGCGAGACGCCCTCCGGTGAGCATCCCTAATCCGACCGCTGCGCCCTGCTTGAGAAAATCTCTCCGGCTCACTGCCGATCTTTTCCGGTTCATAAAATCCTCCTCGCCTGTTTAATCGTTCGGACTTTGTCTCTGCAATCCGATCCCGCGGGACCGTCGATAACGGTTCAATTAATGGTGATTCATCTGTCTTCGATTCGGTCCTTGTGTTTCATGAGTTCTCAGCAACGTCGGGAATGCGGGAGCAGGCCACTCGTCCTCCTTGCATCACAAACTCCACGCGGCGAAGCAGGTTGATTTCTTTCAGCGGATTTCCGGGGACGGCGATCAGATCAGCGATCTTTCCCGTTGCTATCGTCCCCACCTTTTTTTCAATCCCCAAAATAGCCGCATTGGTCGCCGTTGCCGCGACGATGACATCGCCCGCCGACATGCCGCCCTGGACCATCAATTCAAGCCCCATGCCGTTTTCGCCGTGGGGAAAGAGCGGTGAGCCCTCAAAATCCGTCCCCATACCGATGCGGAGACCCATGCGCATAGCCAGAGCAAACGACTTCATATGCGCTTCGACCACTTCCTTCGCTTTGCGCACCGCGTAGGCCGGCGACCCGTGACTTTCCCCCAGGGTGGCGATGCGATGGAAATAGGCAAGCGTAGGAACCAGCGCAGTATTCCGCTCGCGCATCAACTCACAGGCTTCTTCGTCGAGATAAATCCCGTGCTCTATGGAATCGACCCCGGCCAAAACTCCATTCTTGATGCCCTGGGTCGCCTGGGCGTGGGCCGCCACCAGCCGGCCCATCCGGTGCGCCTCGTCCACGACGGCGCGGATCTCTTCCAGCGTATAAGCGGTCTGACCCGGATCGCTTTGCGGCGCATAGACCCGTCCGGTAATGGAGACTTTGATCAGATTGGCGCCGAGGCCAATATGTTCCCTGACAACGCGCCGGCACTCGTCAACCCCATCGACTTCCTGCCGCAATGGAGTGATATCCGCCGCCCATGTGACTTTTTCCACTCGGCCGGTCTGCGACAGTCCTCGGTAGGCGGTGAGAATTCGCGGCCCCGGAATTTCCCTTGCGGCAATGGCGTCTCTCAAATTGGGCCCCAGACACCCGCCGCAATCGCGCACGGTGGTGAATCCCGCATGGAGCAGTCTGCGACAGTCGGCGGCGGCGCGCAGGGCCGCCAGCGGATGAGGAGTGATAAGAATGTCGTTGGGATTGGAGCTGCGCCACCCTTTCAGGTGAACGTGTGCATCGATCAAGCCGGGAAGAATCGTCCGCGCTCCCAGCGCGATTCGCTTGGCTCCCTCGGGCACCTTAATCTGCGCCGGAGACCCGGCGGCGGTGATGCGCTCCCCTTCGACGACAACAACTGCGGGCTCCACCGGCGGACCGCCCCGGCCGTCGATCATGCGTTCAGCTTCTATCGTGACAATATTCATATGCCCGGTTCCTTGCGAGAGAATTGGCAGCGAGTCAACCCGCCATTGGGAACTGTCTGTGTTCGGTGGCGGATCACGGGGTCCAGGACGGCGCGCATCAGGGGCTCTTTTTCCCACGCGCCGTATCGAGGGCTTGCACGAAGCGGAGATCCACGAAATCTTGCGGCCGCGCTTCCCGTGCCCGGGGAGTCCGGGGCGCCATCTCATCGAGAATAAGCTGAACTCCCTCCAGGGTGGGATGTGGAATGTCTTCGAAATAGTCCCGGTAAAAGCCGTACGTGTCGTCGAGGATCTCCCGGTCTGTGGTTCGCATGGCGCGGCTCAGCACACCGATAGTGAATTCCCGCTCCTGCTTGAAGACCCGGACTGCCTCGACGTAGCTTTTTAGGAAGGCGGTTACGGTGGCGGGCTGAGTCTGCGCGAAGCGACGGAGAGTGACCAGGGCGTTGGACTGTTACTTCATTGTCTGGCTCAAGTCCACCAGCTCACGAAACCCCAGCCGCTTCATCGCAATCTTATGATAGGGCGGACTTAGCATCGCCGCCTGAATTGCCCCGGCTTGAAGCGCCGCTACACTCTCCGGGTAGCCGCCGGTCTGGATCAAGGCGACGTCACGGTCCGGCGTAAGCCCCGCACGGCGCAGATAGGTGCGGGCCATGAAATCCGACAGCGAACCGAAGCGCGTGACAGCGAGCCGGCCATTGCGGAGGCCCGCCGCTGTAGTAATCCCCGGCGCCACCACGAGCCACATGAGCACACTATTGGAGATCCCGCCGACGATCACCGTGTCGGCACCGGCCAGATTGGCCTGGATGGCGGTCGAGCCGGCAACCGAAACAAGCTCCACTTCATTGGCGAGCAGCGCATGGAGCGAGCGCACGCCGGCGACATAGATCAGCCGAACATCAAGGCCGTGGCCCTGGAAAATACCCTTGTCGCGGGCCACCCACAGGACAGCGTTGGTCGCGGTCAGCGTCGAGTGAGCGACCTGGATACGCTCGGCCGATGCGGCAGGGGTGGCATGAACCCCCAGCAAAGCGACGAGGGCCTGCAGAAGCAAGATTCTCGCCCACCAGGATAACGGCGCTCTTCGCGGCGTGTGCATGAAGTGATCCTCTCTTAGCTGACGCTATACAAGATCGGCGCGAGCCGGGTCAAGTCAGAGCCCGGTCATCCGGTTACAATAGGCCCAACCACAACAGTAGCGCAGTGCCGGCCATAATAATCAACCCCAAGGGGACGCCGAGCCGCGCCCACTCGGTGCTCGTGATGTGCAGCGAGTGCGCCGCGATGATGTTGGGAATGTTCCCTGGGATCAGCATGCCGCCGGAGATGAGCAGTCCCAGGAGCGCGCTTTTGATCTGAGCGACGCTGAGCGACGGTCCGATTTCGGCGGCTGC
>Ga0326597_10000426_pt1 | contig 75975 bp, 57 predicted proteins | sample RVTome_12_FD_203789 | JGI IMG/M metagenome (GOLD analysis project Ga0326597, IMG submission 203789) | Soil microbial communities from uranium-contaminated site in the Upper Colorado River Basin, Wyoming, United States - RVT100D185 | ecosystem: Environmental > Terrestrial > Soil > Contaminated >...
CTCTGCCCGAACACACCTCTTAACACGCCGGTCGATGTAAATGGTTGTCCTCTAGTTCAAAACGACGACGATGGGGACGGCGTTCCAAATGGACCGGACCTCTGTCCCGGTACGCCCGCGGGTGCGGTGGTTGACGCGAACGGCTGTACCCAGTCCCAAAAGGACGATGATAGCGACGGCGTTAAAAACGACGAAGACTTGTGCCCCGGTACGCCCGCGGGTACCGTGGTTGACGCGAATGGCTGTGCCCAGTCCCAAAAGGACGACGATAGCGACGGCATCAAAAACGACAAAGACCTCTGCCCGAACACACCTCTTAACACGCCGGTCGATGTAAATGGTTGTCCTCTAGTTCAAAACGACGACGATGGGGACGGCGTTCCAAATGGACCGGACCTCTGTCCCGGTACGCCCGCGGGTGCGGCGGTCGATGCAAACGGCTGTGCCCAGTCCCAAAAGGATGACGATAGCGACGGGGTTAAGAACGACAAAGACCTCTGTCCCGGCACCCCTGCCGGTGCGGCGGTCGATGCAAACGGCTGCTCGCAGTCTCAAAAAGACGACGATGACAATGACGGGGTCAAGAACGACAAAGATCTCTGTCCGAACACGCCGCCGAACACGCCGGTCGATGCGAACGGCTGCGCCCAGTCCCAAAAAGACGACGATAACGACGGGGTCAAAAACGACAAAGACTTATGTCCTGGCACCCCGGCAGGTGCGGTCGTCGATGTGAAAGGCTGCTCACAAGCTCAGAGAATCGATCTTGATGGTGATGGCATTCCCGACGGAGACGATGGCGATGTTGACGGGGACGGCATTCCGGATAGTATCGAAGGGGGTGGGGTGGACACCGATGGAGATGGCATTCCCGACAACAGAGATCTCGATTCCGACAACGACGGCATTCCAGACCTGTATGAAACAGGGATGGACATCAACAAGCTGGCGAACATCGATCTCGATAAAGAGGGCCGCATTGATCTCATCTTCCCGGTGGGTGCGAATGGCATTTCCGATGTCATCGAACTCGGCCAAGCCGATTCCGGTTTGTTGAACTATGATAACGACGCATTGCCAGACTCACCGGTCGATACCGACAAAGATGGCATTCCCGATTTTAGAGATCCCGACAGCGATAATGACGGTGTTTCCGATGCCATCAAGGGCAATAAAGATATCGACGGCGACGGCATTCCCGATTTTAGAGATCTGGATAGCGACGGGGACGGCATCGCCGATTTCGACGAAGGGTCGGGGGATACGGATGGAGATGGCGTTCCCGATCGGCGCGATCTCGATTCCGACAACGATGGGATCTTCGATCTCAACGAAGCCGGTATCGACCCCGCCAAACTTTCAGGGCTGGACAACAATAACGACGGGCGAATCGACGCGGCGATCCCGGTGGGTCCGAATGGTCTTGCCGATCTTCTCGAAACCGGCCCCAACTCCGGTTTGCCGGATTATAATAGCGACGGTATTCAAGACCATCCGGTCGATACGGATGTCGACGGCATTCCGGACTTCCAAGATTTAGACAGCAACGGAGACGGCATAAGTGATGTTATTGAGGCGGGCGGCTCAGATCCGGATAATAACGGATTATTTGGCACGGGATCGCCCCCTCCAGTAGACCTGAACGGGGTGCCCATCGGCGCGAGAGGCACGCGAGCCACTGTGCCATCCAATACGCCGCCGAGTGCGGGTGCTCCACCCATTAATGTGACCAATAATTTTCCCGACGATGGCAGTAATGCCAACGCGGAGACGGGGGTCAATGGCGTCGGCGGCTGCACCCTGGGCACCCATGGCGAAGTGGACCCGACCTTGCCCCTACTCATCGCGATTGCATTGCTCTGTATCCTTCGATCAAGATTACGCGGTCATGAAAATCGGAAGGAGAGGTGTGAAGAACAATAAAGGGTTTTTGATCGGAACGATCTTATTCGCCCTTCTGCTCTCTAGCGCAGCGGCGCAGGCCGAAACGGAATTGAAAGAAGAGCAATTCTATCTGGGCCTGGGCTTGGGGGTCTCGAAGTTGGATCCCGATACCATCGGTGCAAGCCGTATCGACGACAAGTACGACTTAGGCCTAAAGGTTTTTGGGGGATACGAATTAACGAATCGTCTAAGTGTACAAGCCTATTATGCCGATTTAGGCGAAGCGAAACTTTTGTCGCCAAACGGCAGCATCGAATACCAGAGTTTCGGGGCATCGCTTCTCTATTACTTTTACAAGGAAAACGAGACGCACGTGGGTTGGGGCGCATTTGGCAAACTAGGTCTCGGGCACCTAAGAAATGAATCTGCCTTAAACATTGTTGTCGACAATAAAAACCACATCATGCTTGGTGGCGGCGTCGAATATGGCTTCCGTAACGGCTTTGCTTTACGCGCCGACGTGGATCTCTATGACAAAGATGCCCATCTCTATGGGATCTTTCTCCTTAAACGTTTTGGCGGCAAATTAATACAGAGGGCAGGGTCTTCGGACAACGATGGCGATGGGGTGTCAAATTTCGATGACGCCTGCCCGAACACCCCCAAGGGCGCAGACATTGACTCGAAAGGCTGCGAACGTGACGATGACGGAGATGGCGTCGTCAATTCGGCCGACGCCTGTCCGAAGACGCCCTTAGGGACGGCTGTTGATTCGAAAGGCTGCGAACGCGACGATGACGGAGATGGCGTCAGCAATTCTGTCGACACCTGTCCAAACACGCCTCTCGGTGTCGAGGTCGATTCGAAAGGCTGCGAACGCGACGATGACGGGGATGGCGTCGGCAATTCAGCCGACGCCTGTCCAAACACACCGATGGGCCTTGCGGTGAGTCGGAATGGCTGCGAATTGGACGATGATAGGGATGGTATTGTCAACGGCAAGGACGCCTGCTCAGGAACCCCTCCGGGAGAAAGAGTGGGAGCGACTGGCTGTAAGCTGGAGGATGTGACCGTCCTGGACAATGTGACCTTCGCGACCGATTCAGACGAATTGATCAGCCACTCGAAAAAAGCCCTGAATGAAATCCGAGATACATTGATTCGCCACACGGATCTTTCCATAGAAATCGCGGGTCATACCGATAAACGTGGGACGCGGGAATATAATCTGGACCTCTCACAACGGCGCGCGGAACGGGTTCGTGAGTATCTAATCGGACAAGGAATTGCAAAAGAAAGAGTCACTGCGAAAGGCTATGGCTTCGACAAGCCGATCACAAACGATGAAACGGAAGAGGGGCTTTTGGCGAATCGGCGTGTCGAAATCCACGTTCTGAACTAAGATTTCAAAGCCGACTGAAATTGAGCCAACCCGAGCCTGTGTTTCTTTAGAAAGATAGAAACGCAGGCCTTTTTCTTTCACCCTCCCGATAGGTGCCGAAAATAATGACAAATCGCGTCGGAGCCTTGGGGGAGCGCAGTAGCGAAAAATCCGGTCCCCGAAACTTACACCGGGATCCGGCTTTTTGGATTGCCTTCCTTGCCGGCCCTGCCTTCTGGTTCGCCCTTTCTTTTATCCTTCCCGTGACCCTTGCTCCAAAAATACGGCTCGACAATTGGCGGCATTTCCTATTTTTCGCTGCTATTTATCCCATTCTTGAAGAATGGCTTTTTAGAGGACTTCTCCAGCCGCTCCTGTTACGCCAGCGGGTTGGACGTGCCGTTTTTCTGGGATTCAGCGGCGCCAACCTGATTGCCACCTTCTTATTTGTAATCGCCCACTTTTTCCGCCATCCGCCCATGTGGGCCGCCCTGGTTGTTTTCCCTTCACTCATTTTCGGATGGTTTCGAGACCGATATCAGCGTGTTTATCCGGCCATTTTGCTGCACTGTTTCTATAATCTCGGATATTTTGTTTTCTTCCGGTCGGGATAAAAGCCATCGGGCGCAATCGGAGGCCTGCGATCCGAAAGGGCTTGATAAAAATTCTTTCTTGACTTGATATGCGGGGCGTCTATAATCCAAACGACATTATCTTGCTGAAGACATTCCTCGCCGAATTCTATAGAAGGGTACGATGGCGACATTACGGATCTATTTAAAAGAAGAGTTTCGCTGGAACTACACCTTACTCGATAAGGAAGTCTGGATCGGCCGCAGCCGAAAAAACCATATTGTACTTCCGCATCCGGAGGTGTCCCGTATCCAGGCCGTCATCCGAAAAAAGGGGAAAGACTATGTCGTCGTCGATCAAAGCGGCCGCGGCATTGATGTGAATTCAAAAAATGCCAAAGAGACGGAACTGAAACACGGCGATTTGCTCAGCATTGGGGTTTATCGTTTAATCTTCGAATCGGAAGAACCGGAGGACGCGCCTTCGGACACCATGACCTGGGAATCGACCTTGGACCTGCCCACGCCCAAGCCCGCTTCGAAAAAAATCGCCAAATGCGACCTGGTGGTGACCGAAGGGCCGGATGAGGGCAAGCGGATTGCTTTGGGTCGGGGCGTGATGGCGGTGGGACGAAGCGCGCAAGGGGATCTGGTCTTGTCGGATAAGACCGTTTCCAATCTCCACCTCGAAATCGAATATGGATCGATGGGGGTGCATATCCGGGATATGGGAAGTACCAACGGCAGCCGCGTCGATGGCCGTCTCGTCCAAAGTCAAACCGTCGATATCGGCTCCGAGATTCAAGTCGGAAAAACTATCCTTAAGATTTTTCTTGAAGAAGAAACCGTCCCCGTCGCTCCCGCCGCACTGGGTCGCCTTATTGGGCAAAGTCCAAAGATGGGAGAGGTGTACCAGTTAATTCGCAAGGGGGCGAAGAGCGATGTCGCTGTGCTCATTCAAGGCGAAACCGGCTGCGGCAAGGAGCTTGTGGCCAGCGAGGTGCACCGATTGAGCCTGCGAGCCAAGGGGCCTTTTATTACAGTCGATTGCAGCGCGATCCCCAAAGACTTGATCGAGTCCGAACTTTTTGGCCACGAAAAAGGGGCCTTCACAAGCGCCGTTGCTCAACGCAAGGGTGCCTTCGAGCTGGCCGACGGGGGCACCATTTTTCTCGACGAAATCGGGGAATTGCCCTTGGAGATGCAGCCGAAGCTGCTACGCGTCCTTGAAGAAAAACAGTTTAAACGCATCGGCAGCGGCGAGGTCTTGCGCTCCGATTTTCGGGTGATTGCAGCGACGAATCGTTGGCTCGACCGAGAGGTCCTCAAAGGACATTTTCGACAGGACCTTTTCTTTAGACTTTATGTGCTTCCCATTTTTCTGCCCCCTCTGAGGGAGCGGCAGGAAGACATCCCGATGTTGATTGCCCACTTTCTAAAAGGAAAAGCGGTTCAAGTGCCGCCGGCCGTCATGGATCAATTGACCGTGCATCCCTGGCCGGGCAATGTGCGTGAACTTCGCAATGTGATGGAGCGGGGCGTGGTGATGATGGAAGGCAATACCTTGCGGCCGGAAGACCTGCTCTTTATGAGCAGTGGCGATCGGCAAGGCGATCCGATGCCCTGGGAAAAAACAGAGGCCGACGCGCCACCCGCCTCACTCGAAGAAATCGAAAAACAGGTGATCCGCCGCGCCTTGAAAACCAGCGACGGCGATAAAAAGATCGTGGCCAAAACCTTGGGTATTGCGCTTTCAACCCTGTACGATAAATTAAGGCGCTATAAATTGGACGAGGCCTAAAGCCTTCGGCCTCAACGCCTTTTCTTCTTTGCCGAAATCCCAGTCTCTTTTCCGTCGATACTGAGCCGGTTCTTCTCTTCCCAATATTTCCGTAGGCCCGCTTGCCCTTTGTCTTCCGCCCAATCGATCAGTTCCCGGCGTTCTTTTTCGTATTGGTAAATGGGGATGCCCATCCCGCAGGAGCTATGAATCGCGTCGATGGACATGGCGACGATTTGACGCGCCCCGGCGATTTTGGGAAAGCGCAGAATCTCCGTTTTCCATTCGGCGTCTCTCGGATGAAAAACCTTTGCGCGGCCATAGAGTCTGAGAATCAGAGGATTGCCGGAGAAGGCGCAGAACATCAGCGTCATCCGGCTTGATGCGATCAAATGCGCCGCCATTTCGTTTCCGCTGCCCGTGAGGTTGAGCCAAAGGACCTCTCTTTCGTTCAGGATACGAAAGGTATCGATCCCTTTCGGGGAAATATTCACGCGTCCGTCGGGCGCGGCGGTGGCGACAAAAAATAGTTTCTGTTTTTGAATAAAGGCCGTAAGGCGTTTATTGATTTTTGTATAGTTTTTTCCCATGGTCTCTTTCCTAAATTTCCTACCAATGTCTCCGATCCGATTCCACTGAAGGGTGTCTTCCATCGAATTGCTTCAATGGGCTTACTCTTTTCTGACGACAAAATAAGGACGTAAGCGATTCAGCTTTTTCGGGCCGATGCCTTGTATGCGATTTAAATCGTCTATTTTCCGGTAGGGACGTCCCGAGACAATCCGCTCCGCAAGCACCGGTCCTATCCCTTTGATCGATTGGAGCTCGGCCTTGGAGGCCCGGTTCAGATCAATCCCTTTCTCGTCCTCTTGCCTTTTTTCGGAACGGCGACGCTGCAATTTTGCGCGATCCCCATCCCGATATTTTTCTTTAAGGAAGGCCATTTGCAAAGGATCGCTTTTCGACCAGATGCCGATTCCTTTCGACATGGCCGTCTCTTGAATGTCGTGAAGCGTTCGAAACATTTGAGTTGGGGATTTGCCATTCGGGGTTTCTCTGCCGCGCCCATAGGTGCGGGCGAGTCCCTGTGCAACCAGCAGGGAGGAGAGGTCTTCTCCCGTCGATGTGGTCACAAAGCCATAAACGCGGCCCGAGCGCGATCTCCCCAAGGCATCGACGAATGCCGTGTGAATTGTAAAGGGTTTGGCGAGACGCTGCTTCACGTAACGCGACGCTTCGCGTCCGTATCCGAGTGTCGTTTCCGGTGCACTCAAGCCGAAATACTGCGTTTGTTCACGAAGGCGATGTAGGTCGTCTTCGTTCGAATATCGCGATTCGGGACTGTCGACAAAATAAAGTCTCAGATGGATTTGGCGATGGCCCGCCTCCACGAGAAAACTATCCCCATCGTTCGCCGGGCTTTCAATGAAGCGGACATCGTCGAAACGCTGCAAGGGCTGGGTGTCCGCCGCATAGACCGCTCCGGAAAAGCAGAAAAGACTGGCGCAAAAAATGGCGGCGATTATTTTGGAGCGGATCGACGGCGCGTAGACAGAAAACATAAACAAGACCTTCGTTTAAAACTCTCCATTGGCGTAAGCTATTTTAACTATTCGAATGTGGAGGTTTTGTCAAGCGGAAGCCCCTCCGACAAACCTACTTCGGATAGTGGATCCAAAATGCGGACTTGAAAAAGAGGATGTGTCTGTGAAATAATCCCCGAAAAATTTTAAAGGAAAATAGCATGCTCTCAAAAAAGGGAAAAGTGATGTTTACAATCGCCTGTATTGTGTGCACGGTGGGTTGCATTGGGGCGCTCTATTTCGGTTTTCTTTTTTTTCGGGACCGTAAAGTCGTATTTTGGCTCTTTAATGCCTACATGGTCGGTGTGGCCTGCATCGTTGTGTTCATGGTTCACCGCTATATCAAAACCTATGTCACCTAAGCTCATCCCTTCGGTTTGATAACCCCTTTTTTGTTTCTAGATCCCTCCATCGATCCTTAGTCGTTTCGGCGCGTTTTGAATTGCCTTCCCTTTACAATGACGTATAATGTCTATCGCTTTCCCTCGCTATCGATAAAGGCAGGAGACCCGCTTTGGCAGGATATTTAAGTCTCTTCAAAAAAAAAGGATTCCAGCCCTTCCTTTGGACCCAATTCCTGGGGGCCTTTAACGATAACCTCTATAAAATCGTTCTCTCCCTCGTCGCCGTCAATCTGAGCGCCGATCCCGGCGTCGCCAGCCGATACCTGTCTTTGATCGGGGCCTTGTTCATCCTTCCTTTCTTTCTTTTTTCGGGCTATGCGGGACATCTGGCCGATGTATACAGTAAGCGGCGTGTGCTTATTTTTACAAAGAGCTTCGAAATTGTCGCGATGTCCCTTGGGCTTTTCGCCTTTTGGTCGGGCGAGATCCAATATATGCTGGGTGTACTTTTTTTGATGGCGGTCCAATCGACCTTCTTCAGTCCGGCCAAGTATGGGATTCTGCCCGAGATGTTTCCCGATAAAGACCTCTCCCTCGCTAACGGCCTTTTGGAGATGACGACTTTTATGGCCATCATTCTCGGTACGGCGGTCGGCAGCGCTTTGTTTGCACTTTGGAAGGATCGTTTGGAGGCGATTAGTTTGGCGATGATCGGCATCGCAGTCATCGGCACGGCCGCGAGCTTGGGCATTTCGAAGGTCTCGGCCTCCGGGGCGGTCAAAGCCTTTGATGTGAATCCCTGGGGCGAAATTATCGTGGGCATACGTCGTCTATATGCTAATAAGTCGCTTTGGATTGCGGTGATCGGGATTTCTTATTTTTGGTTTCTCGGTGCCTTGGTTCAAATGGATATCCTGCTCCTCGGAAAAGAAATGGGCTTAGACGATCTCTCGACCGGCCTGATGGTGAGTTATTTGGCCATCGGGATTGGCGTGGGGAGCATGCTAACGGGGAGGCTTTCGGGAAACAAGGTGGAGTTGGGTTTAGTCCCGATCGGATCGATCGGCATGGGCCTTTTTGCAATCGCCGTTAATTTGTCGACCGCATCATATTCCGCCACCGCTCTCTCCTTCGTCCTGCTCGGCGGCGCAGCCGGTTTTTTTATTGTTCCGCTCCATGCATTGTTGCAACAAAAAAGCGGGAAAGAGGAAAAGGGCCTGCTCCTCGCCACCAATAATTTTTTGAATACCTTTGGGATCTTGTTGGCCTCGGGCGCCATCTGGCTTTTTCATGAGCGCCTTCATCTCCGGGCGGATCAAGTCTTGTTGGGCTTCGGCCTTTTCACGATCGCCGGGACCCTTTACCTCTGTCGCATCTTCCCGGATTTTTGGGTTCGTTTTATCCTTTGGCTTCTGACGCATACGATTTATAAGATTCGCATCGAAGGCGAAGAATATATCCCTTCTCGCGGTCCGGCGCTGCTGGTTTGCAATCAACTCTCTCCCGTCGATGGTTTGCTTGTGGGCGCTTGTATTCAACGCTCCGTCCGTTTCATGGTCTACAAACCCTATTACGAAATGAAGGCGCTCCACTGGCTATATAAAGCGATGAAGGCGATTCCCGTGGTCGCGGGTTTTCGCCGGGAGATCCTCGAAACACTTGACCGGGCCTGCACGGCCTTGCGCGAAGGCCATGTGGTGTGTCTCTTCACGGAAGGGGCGATCGGCCGGAGCGGACACCTGCTTTCTTTTAAACGCGGTTTCGAAGGGATCGTCAAGGATTTGGATTGTCCGATTTTCCCGGTGCACCTCGGAGGGTTGTGCGATGGCATTATTAGTTTTAAGGCGGGGAAGTTTTTTTGGAAGTGGCCTCTTCAATTCCCCTGCCGCGTGACCGTGTCTTTCGGACCTCCGCTTCCCTCGTATGCGAAGGCCGATGAGGCCCGAAGCGCGATTATGGAATTGGGGAGCGCTGCCGCGTCGCTCTCCAAAACATCGGACGACCTTCTACACTTAAAGTTCATCCGCTTTGCGAAGAAAGAGTGGTTCCGCTTCTGCATGGCAGATTCGAGCGGAATCAAATTAAGCTATGGCCAAACTTTAGTCAGCGCTTTGCTTTTGTCGAAAAAAATTCGCGTCCTTTGTCCCGATCAAACTCTAATCGGTTTGATGCTGCCGGCTTCCGTCGCGGGGGCGCTCGCAAACCTCGCCGTCCTCTTGGCCGGAAAGGTCCCGGTGAACCTGAATTTTACGGCCGGCAAATCGTCCGTCGATTCAGCCCTTCGCCAATGCAAAATTAAAACGGTTCTCAGCTCGAAAACCTTTCTTCAAAATGCCAAGCGCGATGCCCGACCGGAAATGGTTTATTTGGAGGAAATTTCGGACACGATTGGCCTTGTCGATACGCTCTATCTTGCGGTTGCGGCTTTTCTGCTTCCCTCTCGATTGATCATCAGAGGGTTCTCTACTGAGAAACAAGATCGGAAAGCCCTGGCGACCATCATTTTTTCGAGCGGATCGACGGGGGAGCCCAAAGGCGTGATGCTTTCGCACCAAAATATTCTGGCCAATGTTGAAGCGATCGCACAAGTATTTTGGCTGATTCGGGAGGATCGAGTGTTGGGCGTTCTCCCATTTTTTCACGCCTTTGGATTTACAGGAACGTTCTGGCTTCCGCTGATGTCGCGCTGCGGCGCTATTTATCATCCGAACCCGATGGACGCCAATGGCGTCGGAGAGACGGCACGAAAATATCGCGCCTCAATTATGATCGGCACACCGACCTTTTATAACGCATACATCCGTCGTTGTCCCCCTGAGGCCTTTGCATCGCTGCGCTATGCCATTGTGGGCGCGGAGAAACTCAGGCAGGAAACGGCGGAATCCTTCAAAGCAAAGTTTCATCTCGATCTTTTGGAAGGCTACGGCTGCACGGAACTCTCTCCCGTGGTGGCTGCAAATATTCCTACTTTCGAAACAGCTCCAGACCGGCAACACGGACATACTTTTGGAACGGTTGGCCGTCCGATTCCAGGTGTCAGTATCAAGATTGTCGATCCTGAAACGCAGGAGAAGGTGTTGCCGGACGAAGAAGGCTTGCTCTGGGTCAAGGGGCCGAATGTGATGCTGGGCTATTTGAATTTGCCGGAGAAAACAAATGAAGTGATTCGAGAGGGATGGTATTGCACGGGCGATATCGCGTCAGTAGACGATGAGGGGTTTATCCGTATCACCGATCGCCTTTCCCGTTTCAGTAAAATAGGCGGAGAACTGGTCCCACATCTCCGCGTCGAGGACGAAATCAACCGGCTCATCGGAAGCGACGCGCATAAAGGCTGCGTGGTCACGGCCATTCCCGATCCACAAAAAGGAGAGCGACTGGTTGTTTTCTATAGCGATCGGATAAAATCGGCCCATGCGCTTTGGTCAGGATTGTGCCAAACGACCTTGCCGAAATTGTGGATTCCGAAACCGGAAGATTTTATTGTTCTCGACGCGATTCCCACCCTGGGCTCGGGAAAGACGGATTTGAAGCGGGTGAAGGCCTTGGCCTTGGAAAGGCGCGGGTCAAAATAGGGAGGCTGAATGCTAAGCGTGGGGGTGATGATCACCGCATATAAAATCGCCCGTTTCTCTTGATAGGCCAAAATCCAAGCACCCCGGCGCTGTATGCATTCTCTCCCTGAGGGTCCTTCCGGTTGACAGCGTCGATCTCAAAGGATATCGTGACGCGCAAAACACCCCGGCCTCATTCTAATGCATCGAGCAGGTCTATCTTGCCCAGCGGACAAAAACTCCTCAAATCCAAAATGTTCTGGATCGCGATCCTTTACTTTTCCGAAGGCTTTCCGCTTGGCATCTTCTACGATCTTTTCCCCGTCCAATTCCGCCAGCAAGGGGTTGCGCTTTCCGAGATCGGATTTTTAAGCCTGCTCGGCCTTTCTTGGACCCTCAAATTCCTTTGGGCGCCTGCACTCGACCATTATCGCCATCATCGGCGTTGGATGTTTATCGTCGATGTCTTGATGGCCTTGCTGATCTTGGTCTTCGCCGTTCAATCCCAGTTTGGCGCCTGGGTTTGGTTTGCCGTCGGCTGTTTTACCCTTCTTTCCGCGACGAACGATATCGCCATCGACGGCTATACGATAGAACTCCTCGACCGCGACGAGCTCGGCCTGGCCAACGGCCTTCGCATCGGATTTTATCGCGTGGGGATGCTGGCCTCCGGCTTCATCCTCATTTTAAGCAAAAGCATTGGGTGGTCAGGGGCCTATAGTGTGGCCGCCGGACTTCTGCTTGTCGCAGGCCTCTGCTGCCTCCGTGCCCCGAAAGAGCGGGTGGTCATACGTACGAAATCGCTTACGCTGCTTACGGAACTCAAAAGCATCCTCCGAAACCCGCCTGCCTTCGGCATCGTCGTCCTTTTTTTATTGGGCACGGTCTGGCTGATCGATAACGCAAGCCATTGGTCCGAGCGGTTTCCAGTTTTTTGGTTCCTGTTGTCGGGCCTCTCCGGACTTCTTTTTATCGGTGTCTTCATGCTCTCGCGGAAGAGGACTGACTCGAGAAATACCCCCTTGCCTCCCACCCTTCTCGAGGGCCCGATGTTCGGCACCCTCCTGGGCATGATACAGCGTCCCTATTTTGTCCCGGTTATCCTTTTTATTCTCACCTTTAAACTAGCGGACAGCGCGATGGGTTTTATGATCAAGCCTTTTTGGGTCGACTTGGGCTTTACTGCGAGCGAAATCGGCATGGTCTCCGTCAACCTGGGTCTCGGACTTTCGATCTTGGGTGGCATTGCCGGAGGCTGGTTCACCGATCGGACGAGCATATTTAAATCGCTCTGGTTATTGGGCCTCTTTCAAGCCGTCTCCAATCTCGGCTATGCCATGGCCGCCTCCATCATTCCGGTCCAGGCCTTGGGCGCGACCATCCCTTTTCAACACAAACTGCTGGTCTATTCCGCAAGCGGCCTGGAGTCCTTCACGGGCGGTCTCGGTACCGCAGCCTTCCTGGCCTTTTTAATGGCGATTGTCAACAAGAAACACTCTGCAACCGAGTACGCCCTGCTTTCCTCCGTTTTTGCCTTAAGCCGGTCTCTTGCGGGATGGGCGGGCGGATTCGGGGCCGAATTCCTCGGCTATGCCCCCTACTTCTTCTTAACATTCTTTTTGGCTTTTCCTGCCTACTTTTTACTACCGTGGGTGAAGAAAGTACTTCAAAGCGGGGCGATAGAATCCGGATAAATCGAGCGTTAGAAAATAAGTTCTTCTTCTAGATTTAAATCCACCCTATCAACACTACCTCCTATCATAATTTGAATGCAGGATGACATGCGATCCTCGCCCTGGACTTCAACTTTGTTCGCTTCGTCTCTCGTTCTAAACGGACGGGGAGTGTCTACCGCGCGGTAGGATGGAACAAAACGGAATCTTTGTATTAAAAAAATGTTTTTCGCAGTTTATTCAATTCGACGAGGGCGCGAAACGGGGAAAGGTGCTTCCTTAATTTTTGATAAAGGTCCGCTTGTATCGATTCTTTCGGTTTTTCAGAAATCGTAAAGTAATCTTTGATGAGATCGAGGGCGAGGTTGGGGTACTCGGTAAAAAATTTGGGGTTCGCATGGGCCCAGGCTTCGACCTTTTGATACTTCTTCAGATCTTTCATGACAAAACTGCTGTCCATCTTGGCTTGATAACTTTGAAGGCTCTCCTTTGAAAAATCTTCTTTCTTTTTCGCCTCGATAATGGCTTCGGCGGCATAGAGGCCGGAGGCCATGGCGAGGTTGGTCCCCTCGTGATAGAGCGAGGTATTGACCAAGTGCGCGGCATCGCCGACAAGCAGGAGGCCGTCCGTTAAGATTTGAGGGACTTGGTTATAGCCGCCTTCCGGAATCATGTGCCCCGCATACTCGAGCGTTTCGCCTTTTCGAATCAAGCGCCGAATGCTCGGGTGTCGCTTGAAGCGTTCGAGTAAATCGTTGGGAACGATTTTTTTTTCGATGAAGGCATCGATGGAACAGGCGATGCCGATGGAGAGGGTCTCTTTATTCGTATAGATAAAACCCCCGCCCACCATGCCGGCGACCGCATCGGCGAAAAACTCCATGGCCACGCCTTCGTCGCGTTCAAGTCCAAAGCGGTCTTCGATGACGCCGCGCGGCAGGCCGATGATCTCTTTCGCAGCCACGGCGAGGACATTCCATTGAAATGCTTTCCGAAGGCCCGCCTTCTTTGAGAGGAAAGAATTTACACCGTCTGCGGCGATAACAACATCCGCAAGGATATCACCGCTCTCGCGCCGGGCTTTCACGCCGCAGACCTTGTCGTTTTCCCAAATGAGATCGTCAACGACGGTTTCAGGAATGATCAGGGCGCCCGCTTCTTCGGCTTTTTTGGCTAGCCAAGGATCGAAGCGCGCCCGGAGGGCGGAGAAGCTCTGATTGTAGGGGGGAGCGGCGTTGTAATCTTCGCAGCGAAATTCGAAGGCGGCTTCCGATGTTTCCGAAAGCAAGGCAAATCGCCGTTTTACAATCTGCCGTTCAAGCGGGGCTTCGTCCCAAAAATTCGGAACCAGTTTGTTTAGGATAGTGGTGTAAAGCACGCCGCCAAACATGTTCTTCGATCCGGGAAATTCACCGCGTTCGAAGACGACAACGGAGAGACCCGCTTTAGCTAAGGTCAGCGCGGCAGCGGATCCGGCGGGACCGGCCCCAACAATCGCGACATCGAATTTATCGGACATCGGTGTGGATCCTTTCAGTTCGCCCCTATCCTCAGACCTTCCCACGATGGCGGGAGGGTCTGAGGATAGCCCTGCCACTCTGGATGAGAGAGGGGGGAGAAGGGGCCTGTATGATTATGCTCCCTTGACCTTTTTGATCTCATCGATCATAAGGGGAACGACCTCGAAGAGATCGCCGACAATCCCGTAATTGGCGATCTTGAAGATAGGGGCGTTGGGGTCGTTGTTGATCGCGACAATGCATTTTGAGGAAGACATCCCGGCTTGATGTTGTATCGCGCCCGAAATGCCGCAGGCAATGTAGAGGAGGGGAGACACGGTCTTACCCGTAAGACCGACTTGGTAGCTATGCGGCTTCCATCCGGCATCGACCGCGGCGCGCGAGGCGCCGACGGCCGCGCCGAGGACATCGGCGAGTTCCTCGATTAATTTAAAATGCTCGGGCGATTTGAGGCCTCGGCCTCCAGAGACGATGATCTGCGCCTCGGTCAACTCCACTTTCGATGCGACCACGGAGACGACTTCTTTGACGAGGGCCTTCAGCGCGGTGAAATCTGTTTTTGTTTCCACTTTTTCGACGACAGCTTTTGCAGCAGTATCGGGGGGGTGGGTCGGAAAGACATTGGGGCGCAGGGTGGCCACTTGTAGATTCGATTTTTGACTCAACACGGTTGCGATGGCCTTGCCCCCATAGATGGGCCGCGTGGCGACAAAAGTGCCGTCGTCCTTGAGTTCGATGCCGGTGCAGTCTCCCGCAAAGGCGCCTTCGAGTTTGGCCGCCACTTTGGGACCCAAGTCCTTGCCCATCGCCGTCGCGCCGAGCAGTATCAATGTGGCATTTATTTTTTTTGCGACATCGGCGACGATATTCGCATAGGCCTCTGAGGAATAGACGGCGAGTTTGGGATCGTCCGCGAGGTAGATTTTTTGCGCACCGCCTTCCGCCAAGGCTTTGGCCTGATCGCTTAAACCCCCGCCGATCAAAACCGCAACGACCTGACCTCCGTCTGCCGTAGCCATCCGTTTCGCCGCACCGAGGGTTTCGAGTGCAACGCGTTTGAGTTTACCGTTTAAGTGCTCTGCATAGACCAGGATCGTGGCCATTCAATTTTTCCTTTATCGATTAAGCTAACTTTCGTCTCACATCCTCACCTAAATCCATGTTATTAATTACTCGGCCAGGGTGAAGCATGTATTGTAGAGTGTAGAATAGAATAGGGATACTGTAAAATATAGTCAGAGATCGCAATTTGGACATAAGAATGTATCCCCATTTTTTGCGGGAACAAGCTCGTGACTGCATTTTATACAAAATCGAAAACTCCTACTTCCTCAGATGCAGATCCTTCCTCGCCAACATTGACCTTACGAGAAACGTGTACGCTTTCGGAGCCTACACCTTCTTCACGTACATGAACACCTCTAAAAAGTCGATCCGAGACGGTAAGGACGTAATCCGAATCAGTTGCATCCATATTCAATGTGAGCATGCTAATTTTTTTGCAGTTGCTACTTTTTTTGCTCCCATTTGAAAGCCAATGGGTGTAACCATAAAAGCAGAACTTGCACCAATATCCCCTACCCGAAAAGCAAGTCCACCGACTTGCTCTTGAGTAACTTTTGAAGTTGTCTTTCGACGACACTCAATAATGACCAGGATACCATCCTCACTTGGGTAACAACTGGCATCAAGAGTCCAATTTGTAGAACTGTTGCCAATGTGTTTTGTTTTATCTTCTGAAACCCCGTATATTCCGAGGGACTCACGGAGATTATGAAATATTTTACGAGTGACGGTTTCATAATAATCGCATTCTTTAGTCATAGAGGTTGTCTTTAATATTTAGTTGATCTACAAACGATTAAAACGCTTTCGCTTCTTCATGAAGCAAACGGACCAATTCGGAAACGGCCTGTGGCAGCTTGCCTTCTATTATTTTTCCGGCTTCGCGAATTGGGGGCGATGAGATTTTTCCAAGCTTCACCTTCGCCGCCTCCGCGCCGACGTCTTCGGCGCGGAGTCCTAGATCTGCCAAGTTCCACACCGTCATTGGTTTTTGCTTGGCCTTCATGATGCCGGGAAGCGAGGCATAGCGCGGCTCGTTCAATTCTTTCTGGCAAGTAAAGATGGCGGGGAGCGTCGCCTCGACGACTTCGGCCGCACCTTCAATCTGGCGATGGGCCACAGCCTTAAGCCCATCCGCATTCAATTCGAATTTATTAATACCTGCGACATGCGGCAGGCCCATCAACTCGGCGACGTGGATGCCGACCGCGCCGCTGTCGTCGTCGATGGCTTGCCTCCCGAAAAAGATAAGGTCGTAGTCCGCCTTCTTCAAGGCTGCCGCCAGGACCCGCGCGGTACATAGTGCGTCGCCGCCGGTTAAGGCCTCGTCTTTAATGTGAATCGCTTCATCCGCGCCGACGGCCAGGCAGGTGCGAAGTGCCTCTGCGGCTTTTTCGGGTCCGATGGTGAGTACGGTGACGGTTCCCGCATTCATCTGTTCTTTAATCTTGAGCGCCTCTTCGACGCCGAATTCGTCGTAGGGGTTCACGACGTAGCTGAGACCTGTTCGGTCGATGTCCAGTCCATCCGCTGCGGGCTTGATTTTAGATTCGGTCGCGGGTACTTGTTTGATGCAGACGGCAATCTTCATATTTTAATAACTTCCTTTTTTTAAGACGTCTTCGGCGATGACCATGCGTTGGACCTCGCTCGTGCCTTCGAAGATGCGATTGACCCGCGAATCACGATAGAAGCGTTCAACGGGATGTTCGCCCATAAAACCGTTGCCGCCGTGAATCTGAACGGCCTTGTCGACGATGCGGTCGAGAGCCTCGGTACAGAAGAGTTTGCAGATGGCGCCTTCTCTTGGAATTTTGTTGCCTTGGTCATACATCCACGCAGTCCGATAGACAATGGATTCCATTTGAAAGACCTCGGCGGCCATGTCGGCGATCATGAACTGAATGGCCTGAAAGTGGGCGATGGGTTGATTGAAGGCCACACGCTTTTTGGCGAAGTCGACCGACATTGCAATCAATTCCTTGGCCGCGCCAAGGGTGGCTGCCGCGAGTGAAAGGCGGCTTTCGTCCAGGGTCTCCATGGCGATTTTAAAGCCCATGCCGACCTGACCCAAGACATTTTCCTTGGGGACGCGAAGGTCTTGAAAAACCAACTCCGCTGTGGCCGACCCGCGCAGGCCCATCTTGTCTTCTATTCTATTTGCTGAAAAACCTGGGGTGGTTGTTTCGACGACAAAGGCCGTGATGCCCCCTCGGGCCTTGAGTTTCGGATTCGTAAGGCCATAAACTACGACGATGTCGGCGATGTCGCCATTGGTGATCCAGAGTTTCGTGCCGTTCAACACAAAATGATCGCCGTCCTCTTTTGCCGTGAGTTGCAGGTTGGCCGCGTCCGATCCTGCGCCGGGCTCCGTAAGGGCGTAAGCACCGATCTTTTCTCCCAAAGCCAATGGCTTGAGGTATTTTTCTTTTTGGGCCTCATTGCCGCCAAGAAAAATGGACATTCCCGCCAGGCCGATGTGGGCGCCGATGGTCACGCTGGTCGAGGCGCAGCCGTGCGAGAGTTCTTCGAGCAGCACGCAATAGCCTAATTCGCCCATGCCGGCCCCGCCGTATTTTTCGGGAAAGGGGATACCCAGCAGTCCGAGCGGCGCTGCTTTTTTCAGGATTGCTTTGATAAGATCGACATTGTGTTCTTTGTCGATCCGCTGGGCGACCGGTTTGACCTCATTGTCCACGAACTTCCGCACCATGTCGCGGAGCATGGTCTGTTCTTCCGTAAAGTTAAAATCCATCGCACGCACTCCAATGCAGTTCGATTAAACATACCAAAAATTTAAAGGTGGAGCGTATTCCTCCTAATCGATAACGAGAGAAGCACTTCAACGGTCTTGAAAGCGGGGCTGGCGTTTTTCGAGAAAGGCCGTGATGCCTTCTTTTTTGTCCTCCGTGGCGCATATCTCGCCAAAGAGTTGGGCCTCCCGTCCCAGTCCAATGGACAGCGGCTCGTGCATCCCTTCTTCGATGGCCCGTAAAGCCGCCGCAAGGGCCTTTCCGCCCTTTGCGGCGATTTTCTTGGCCAGTCCAGTCGCCTGTTTGAGGACTTCCGTCTCGGGGACGACTTTGTTGACGAGGCCGATGCGCTTGGCCTCCTCGGCATTGATCATATCGCCCGTCAAGATGAGTTCGATCGCCATCGCTTGGCCGACCAATCGCGGCAGCCGTTGGGTGCCGCCGAAACCGGGGATGATGCCGAGATTGATCTCCGGCTGTCCCAGGCGCGCGCGGTCGCCCGCGATGCGGATATGGCAGGCCATGGCCAATTCCATGCCGCCCCCCAGACAAAAGCCGTTGATTGCGGCGATGACGACCTTGTGCATCTGTTCGATTTTATTGAAGAGTGACTGGCCTTGCCGTGCGAGCTTTTCGCCTTCTTCGGCCGATTGAATCCCCGCGATGACTTTAATGTCCGCGCCCGCGATGAAAAGCGGTCCCGTGCCCGTGAGGATGATAGCCTTGACGACATTGTTGTTCGACAAGTCATCGATCACTTTTTCGAGTTGGGTCATCAGGTCGAGGGTGAGAACATTTTTCGGCGGATTGTTCAGGACGACTGTTGCGACCGCTCCTTCTATTGTGTTGTTGACGAGTGCATCCGGCACCTTGACCTCCTTCGGATTGAACATTTAATACTGGAAAAATCCCTTGCCCGATTTTTTCCCCAGATAGCCGCCGGCGACCATGCGCTTAAGCATGGGCGCGGGCCAAAAACGGTCGCCCAGTATTTCCGTGAACGATTGCAATTCGGAGAGCACGACATCGACGCCGATTTCATCGGCATAGTGCAGCGGCCCGCCCTTGTCTTGTGGGAAGCCGGTACCGGCCATCATCGCGATGTCGATGTCACCCGCGGAGGCCACGCCTTCCTGTAGCGAAATCACGGCTTCATTAATCATAGGCATCATAATGCGGTTCGCCGAGAATGGACCTTTCTTTAAGTTTTCTTCCTTTTGGACTTTCTCGATGAGGGCATTTAGGCCCTCAGCACTACCGTCTGCATAGTCGTAAAAACCGGCTCCACTCTTTGTGCCGTGTCGTCCCGCTTTATCAAGTGCTCTAAGAATCTGCGCCGCGCTGGCGCGGGGGCCGTAAGCATCGTGGAGGATGTCGGCGACCTTTACGCTGACATCGATGCCCACGAGGTCGAATAGCGTTAAAGGTCCCATTGGCATCCCCAGTTCAACCAGGGCATCGTCGATTTCCTTCGCCGTCGCAGCACCTTCTTGCAGGGCGAGGGCGGCCTCGTTTAGGTAGGGCATCAACAAACGGTTGACGAGGAAGCCCGCGCACTCTTGAACACGGATCGGGATCTTGCGGAGCGATTCGGAAAACATCACGACGTCGTCCACCGTTTCGTCCGAAGTTCCGAGGCCGGGGATGACCTCGACCAATTTCATGACCGGGGCCGGATTAAAAAAGTGCATGCCGATGACCTTGTCCGCCTTGCTGGTTGCGGAAGCGATGGCGGAAATCGGAAGTGAAGAGGTGTTGCTGGCGAAGATGGTCGTTTCGGGACAGACCTTTTCCAAACCTTGGAAAAGCTTTTGTTTGACGGCCACGTCTTCGAAAATGGCTTCGATGACGATGTCTACGTCGCCAAAGCCGCTGTCGTCGGTCGCGCCGGTGACGAGCGCCATCTTTTGTTCCATCTCCGATTGTGTCATCTTTCCTTTATCGACTCGGTTTTGATAGATCTTCCGCACGGTCTTCAAGCCGCGATCCACTGCCTCCTGACTGACATCCCTCAAAATGACCGGAAGTCCAGAGTAGGTGATGACCTGCGCGATGCCCGCGCCCATGGTGCCCGCGCCGATGACGGCGGCCTTGTAGATGTACATCCTTCCTCCTATTTTCTTTCCAAGACCATCGCCGAGCCGAGGCCGCCGCCGACGCAAAGGGAGGCGACACCGAGCGAAAGATTACGGCGTTTCATCTCTTTTAAAAGCGTGATGACCAAACGGGTGCCGCTCATGCCGACGGGATGACCCAAGGCAATCGCACCGCCATTGACGTTGGTGATCTCGCGTTTTAGGCCGAGTGTGCGTTCGACGGCGAGGTATTGCACGGCGAAGGCCTCATTCACCTCGACGAGTTCGATATCCGATAAAGAGAGGTTTGCCTTTTTCAAAGCCTTGGGGATGGCCAGGGCGGGGCCGATGCCCATGCGGCTGGGTTCGACGCCAACGGAGGCATAGGATCGCACGGTGCCGAGCGGTTCTTTTCCCAGGGCGTCCGCTTTCTCTTTCGACATGATGACGAGGGCGGCCGCGCCGTCACTGATAGGACAGGCATTCCCTGGCGTCACCGACCCGCCTTCTTTGAAAATGGTCGGATAGAGCGCAAGCATCTGTTCCGTGAGGGCGATATTAGGGCCTTCGTCTTGGGAGAAGGTTTCGGGCGTAACTTCTTTTCCGGCGACTTTTTTAGGGATGGAGACGGGGACAATCTCTTCACGGAATTTTCCTTCGCGGGTGGCGCGGAAGGCCTTCTTGTGGCTTTCGACGGCGTACTTGTCTTGTTCTTCACGCGTGATTTTGAATTCCTCGGCCAGATTTTCGGCGGTGTAACCCATGATCTGACCGCAGAAGCCGTCGGTCAATCCTTCCCAAATGGTATCGATCATTTGGGAATGGCGGAGCCGATGTCCAAAGCGCATGTCGCGGGAGACGAAGGGGGCAAGGCTCATGTTTTCGACGCCCCCGGCGATTTGCAAGTCTGCATCGCCCGCGATGATGTTTTGGCAGGCGTTGACCACGGCCTGTAGTCCGGAGGCGCAGTTGCGGGCAACGGTGTAGGCGGGTGTGGTCATGGGGAGTCCGGCTTTGAGCATAATCACGCGGGCGAGGTTGGTGGCGTCGCTGTATTGGCCGACGCAGCCGAAGATGACTTCTTCGACCTCCGCCGGATCGATCCCGGCGCGATTTAAGACTTCGCGGACCACCAGTTCGCCCAAAGTTTGATTGGTGATTTCTTTGAGTGCGCCCCCCAGGGTTCCGATGGGTGTCCGTACACCTTCGACAATCACAACCTCTTTCATCCATCACCCTCCAATGTCTGTTCTTCTTCAATCAATACGCGCCGCAGGACTTTTCCGATAATGGTCTTTGGCAGTTCGGTCCGGAATTCTATTTTTTTAGGGAGTTTGAAGCTGGCTAAATCGGTTTTGCAAAAGTCGATAATTTCTTCTTCGCGGGCCGATTCTCCCGCTTTGAGGACCACATAGGCCTTAATCATTTCTCCGGCAAAACGGTCGGGGAGTCCAACGACAACGGCTTCCGCAATTTTGGGATGTTTGAAGAGGACTTCCTCGACCTCGCGAGGATAGACGTTTTCACCTTTGGTCTTAATCATGTCTTTTTTTCGATCGACAATAAAGAAATAGCCCTCTTCGTCCATCTTGGCCATGTCACCGGTGTGAAGCCATCCCTCGCGAATGACCCCGTCGGTTTCTCCTTGTTTTTGCCAATAGCCTTTCATCACCTGAGGGCCTTTGACGGCCAGCTCTCCGATCTGGCCTATCGGCAAGGCACGCGTGCCGGTTTCCACATCCATAATTTTGGCTTCCGTGTCCGAGACGGGCAGGCCGATGCTGCCGGGCTTTCTTTTGCCCTGGATGGGATTGGCGTGGGTGACGGGAGAGGCCTCCGAGAGGCCATAGCCTTCGACCAGCTTTCCGCCGGTGATCTCTTCGAATTTGCGCTGGACTTCCCGGTGTAGCGGTCCGGCACCCGAGAGGCAAACGCGAATGGAGGAAAGGTCGAAGTCCCTCACCTTGGGGAAGTTGTTGATGGCCACATACATGGCCTGGACGCCCATAAACAGAGTGGGCCTTTTTTTTTCGATAATTTTCAAGACATCTTTTGTGGCAAAACGGGGGAGCAAAATGAGGCTTCCACCCAGGTAGAGCGCCAGATTCATACACGTGGACATGCCGTAGACATGGAAGAAGGGGATGACGGCGAGAAAGATTTCTTCCCCTTCTCGGAGGCTTGGCATCCAATGCCGGCATTGAAGGGTATTGACCACGAGATTGCGGTGGCTGAGCATCACGCCTTTTGGGGTGCCCGTTGTTCCTCCGGTATATTGGAGTAGCGCAAGGTCGTCTCCCCCGACTTCGACTTCGATCGGGGCAGTGGGGGCGTTTAGAGTGAGGGCTTTCATATCGTAAATCGGCGGCTTCTTTTCAATCTCGATCCACTGCCCTTCTCGTTTCGCTTTGATGGGATAGACGAGCGACACGATCCAAGGAAGGGCATCGCGTATCGAGGTGAGAATAATCCGTTTTAAGGGTGTGTCCTTGATTACCTTTGCAATGCGGGGATAGAAAAAATCGAGGGCGATAATGGTTTCGGCGCCCGAATCGCTCATTTGAATTTGGATTTCTCGTTCGACATACAGGGGATTGGTCATGACGACGACGGCCCCTATTTTCAGGGTGGCATAGTAGGCGATGACGCATTGCGGGACATTGGGGAGCATGACGGCCACGCGATCCCCTTTTTTGACGCCGAGTGCGATCAAGGCCTTCCCGAATCTCTGGATTTGTGCTTCCAATTCGCGATAGGATGTTTCCTTTCCGTAGAAACTCAGCGCGGTCTTGTCCGGATAGTTTAAGGCCGCGTTTTCAACAAACTGGAAAAGCGGGTTTGTGGGATATTGAATGGTTTGCGGGACCATGCGTTCGTAGGCGGTGAGCCAAGGGCGATCCATTCGACCTCTTAGAATAGGGCTAGATAATATCCCCGAAAGCGATGATAATTAGTAGGCTTAGTTATTTAAATTTACAGAACAATGACATTGTTGTCAATTGGGTGGGACGAGAGGACAAACGCAATTGACATCTATAGAACAGTTCGATATTCTTGAGCAATTCGGCATGGCGAGGTTCCACAAGATGTCTTTGAGAGCGTTGGTCAACAGGGAAATCATTAAAACCGATGCGAATGAAACGGTCGCCGGCGTGGCCCGGATGATGCGTCATTTTAAGATCGGCTCGGTTTTTGTGGAAGCGGCGGGCGACTATGCCGGCATTGTCACGGAAAGCGATCTCGTCCGGAAAGTCGTGACGAAGGCGCTTCCTGTTACAACCGCTGTCGGCACGGTGATGTGCGCCCCGATACTTCAGATCGATATCGATCGGTCGGTGATCGAGGCCAATCACTTGATGCGTTTTAACGAAATTCGCCATCTTGGCATTTCAGAAAACGGAAAAATCGTCGGGATGATATCCGTTCGGGATATCGTCCGATTTTTCTCGACCGATACCGGCGGACCCATGAAGGGGATCGGAGAGGTTTTCAAACCTTTAGATGTGCTGGTTCACCGTGACATCCTCACCATTCATGCCTCCGCCTCGGCGCGAGAGGCCGCGCAGAAAATGGAAGTAAGCAGGGTGGGCTCCCTCTTTGTGATGGAAGGAGATGTTTACACAGGCATCATCACGGAGTCGGACATCGTTCATAAAGTGATCGGCTACGACCTTTCTCCTTCTTCAATTCCCGTTGGGGTCATTATGAATTCACCGATTATCGATATCAATATTGCGTCTCCCGTTCAGGCGGCGGTGGAACTCATGTCGGTTAAGCGCATCCGCCATCTCGCCGTGAGCGAAGCCGGCGAAATTGTCGGCGTCCTTTCCATTCGAGATCTGATCGGACTCATTTCCGTTCGAGATCTTCCAAGATTTTTTTCAAATCAATAAGCCCTTTCGCTCAAGTAAACGGCCAGTCTTTCCGATAGATAAACCATTCTAATCAAGGAGGGTTCGAATTGGGAAACCACAAGAGAGAAATGCGGCGCGACCCCGAATACATGACGCCGATTTACCGGATGGCCCTCGAACAGTTCGGGCGGGCGGCCGATCAGCTATCACTCGATCCAAACGTCAGAAAACGGTTTACCGATCCGAAACGGGCGATTATGGTGAATATCCCCATTCGTTTGGATGACGCCAGCGTCGAAGTCTTTCATGGGTACCGGGTTCAGCACGATACCACCCTCGGGCCTTCGAAAGGCGGCATCCGTTATCACCCCGATGTGAATTTGGGCGAGTGTTCGGCGCTGGCGATGTGGATGACTTGGAAGTGCGCCTTAATGGGCCTGCCTTTCGGCGGGGCCAAGGGCGGCATCCGTTGCGATCCACAAGCGCTTTCCCGGAACGAATTGCAGCGTTTAACCCGGCGCTTTACCGCCGAATTGATTCAATTTATCGGCCCCGATACCGATGTGCCCGCGCCCGATGTGGGCACCAACGAGCAAATCATGGCCTGGATGATGGACACCTATAGTCAATTCAAAGGGTATCCCATCCCCGAGATTGTCACGGGGAAGCCCATTGCCATTGGGGGTTCGCTCGGTCGGACAGAGGCCACAGGCCGGGGCGTTGTCTTCTGTATTATGGAGGCCTTTACGCACTTGAAGATGCAAGTCAAGAACAAAACTATCGCCGTGCAGGGTTTTGGAAATGTCGGTTCGCATGCCGCCGCAATTCTACATGCGCAAGGCTGCCGTGTGATTGCAGTCAGCGATGTCAAATCGGGGCTGTATAATAAAAAAGGCATCGATATCCCGGCCCTCAGAAAGTATCTCGAAACGAACCGATTGATCGAAGGTTTTCCGGGGGGAGAGCGCATCACCAACGAGGCGCTTCTGGAGCTGCCGTGCGATGTCCTGGTTCCGGCCGCGCTTTCGGAACAAATTACCCATGAAAACGCGAATAAAATTTCCTGCAAAATCCTTGTCGAGGCGGCGAATGGCCCGACTACGCCGAAGGCGGATAAGATCTTGCAGGAGCGTGGCATCTTCGTCGTTCCCGATATTCTGGCCAACGCGGGTGGGGTGACGGTTTCTTATTTCGAGTGGGTGCAGGGCATGCAGAATTTGTTTTGGAAGGAGCAGGAGATTAACGACCGCTTGTGCGAAATTATGACCCAGGCCTTCCGTCAGGTTTTAGCGCTCTCTATCGCCGAGAAAGCCGATATGCGCCTTGCGGCGCTCATGCTTGCCATTCGAAAAATATCCAGCGCCAAAAAGGCGAGGGGCCTCTTTCCTTAGGGCTCATCCCCGGCGCGATCGCCGATCGCGCCGGGGATGAGATCAATAGGATTCGCCTGCAAGGGGACATTCGTTTTCGTCTTTATTGCTGAGTCTGAGGAGGTCTTCACGCCAGTCATTCATACGGGCTTCCAGCGCTTTAAGTTCCGAGGTATTGTTGATGTGCAAGGATGCGTAGCCTATTTTCGTTTTAACTAATTTAGCTTTAATATTTAAATATTTATGAGCCTCTTCCTCAAGCTCTTCAAGAGATAGTCCAAGGCCCGCAAGCTCATTTATCTTCCGCCAATGGCTAGCGAGCAGGCACGGCAAAAGTGCCTTGAAATCGATCGACAGAGTGCCGCCCCAGGCATCGCCATCGCTTGTCAAAATTTTCTTTTCAATCTTTTCTTTTTGCCCTCGAAACTCGAATTGTTCCGTTATCCCAAATGGACGTAGGAGCGCCATGTTGTTCGTGCGGAAAGTGCCGTCAATTAAGTGGCAAAATGCTTTACGTGCTGCCGCGCCGCTGCCCAAGGATCCCAGGGCAGGTCCTTGGGACTCCGCGCTTAAGCCGAGGGCGAGATCGTGATTCGATAAATCGGCGGCGGAAAGAAAGGCCTTGATTTCGCCCGAGGTCACGAGCGGAATATTGCCCGGCAAAAGAAGAATGTAGGGCCTCGCCGAGAGGACGTTGAGAGGATCGTCGCTTTCGTTTTTATCCGATCGTTCTGCGGAAAAAAAAAGATTTTCGGGCTTAACATTTCGCGATTGGACACGGATTGTTTTAGAAAATAAGAAATGCGGAAGAGCCCCTTCGAGGACCTTCATGATCTGTTGCTGAGGGCCGAAGACCTCGATTTCATCAACGGCAGCAACGCTGTCTAGGGCGACGAGGACATAGAGCAGAAGGGGTCGGCCCTCCAAACGCAGAAAAGAGGGCGCCGTGATTTGATCGTCTTGCGAGGCGCTGGGATCGCCAGCAAAGACAATGGCTTTCATTCCGGATGGATCTTCAGGATACGCGTTTTTCGGGGGTCGCAGAGTTTGCTCATCGCGTTTTTATAGCCCCCATGCGAGAGGATGTCTTGAATCGGTGGCGTGTAGTCGATGGGATCGCCACCCTTCTTTTTCCAGGCCATGGGGCATTGGGCGACGGCTTCCTTTAATACGGAAATCAGCGAACCCTCGGTCGACCAAGCCGAGGTGTCCGAAAAAGCGCATCGAAAACGGATGGAGCGTTCGAGATCGGTTTCGCGATAAAGCAGGGCTTTTAATCGATCCGCCGAGGTCGCTCTCGAGACGTCGATCACGATGCGAATTTTCTTCGCTTCGGAAAAGTTTTTTATGTCATAGACAGGAAAGTCGGCCTGGGCGCAGACCTTGCGGATTTGGTCGAGGATGGTGGTGATCAACACGCCCTGCGGGAGGGAGCCGACCGCCACGCGTGTGCGCCCTCCTTCGATTTCCGTTTCAATGTCTCCCCTTAGGGTGAGTTGCGCCTCTCCTTTTTCGTACAGCGTCTTTATCGCCTGAGTGCCGCCGATTATACCGCCTGCGGCAAAATCGGGTCCGGGGATGACTTCCATCAAGTCTTCCAGAGGCAGGTTCGGATTTTGGCGAAGGTGCTCCATGGCCATCCAGAGTTCTTCCAGATTATGGGAGGGGATCTCCGTGCCGTCCGCGAGTATGACGCCGTTGAGTAGGGAAAGGGGGAGCAGGGGGTTTTTGTCGAGCGTTAAAAGACGGTGGGCCGCTTGAGAAAGACGGAGTTCCACCGAATTGGGTCCAAAGGGGATTTCGTCGTGAAGGTCGCCGAACATCCCGCGGAGATCGAAAAAGGGATAGCGGTTTCGCCAAGGCAATCCCATGCGAAGTAAGATCCGATAGGCATAGCCGACGCTTTTCGGGGCGTAGTCTTCGATAGGTCCGACGACCGATTCCATTTCCTCGCATTCTTCTTCGAAATCGTCCTCGTCCATGCCGAAATCGCGCGTGGCGAGGGCATGCAGGAGTTCTTTGGCCGTCATAAAAATATGGTCGTCTTCCGATAGGGCCCGACACAAATCAATGAGGCGGATTTCCAGTGGACTCAGCCCGCTTAAAAAAGATGGATTTTCCATAAAAGTAATGCCCTCCAAAATGACTGCATTTTAACGTGCGGCGCGCGGCCTTGTCATCTCTTTTATCTTCGTTGACTCAAAGTGTTTCCTGCGCATTATCCGTGGCATTCTGCCTGCGACTGTTTCGTCCGCGCAACTATTTTTCCTGATGTCCTGGAATCGCAGTGCAAATGCCATCGCGAATGACGTTTTGTACCGGTCAGTATTCTTTGTTGCTGATCGAACTGTGAGCAGAGCGGGCATGTGTCGTTTGGCGTCGGGGTCAGGCAGGGTCGAGTATCTTGGTTTTCTCGAATGGGCCTTTTTCGGGAAGTTATTTCTTCAGGGATCAAGAGAGGACACGGGTCGATCGTCCCCCTTTAACCTTCCTCGGGCGCTTTGATTCCCAGAAGTTTCATTTTTCGATAGAGATGCGTGCGTTCGATTTGGAGCAACTCCGCCGTCTCGGGGATGTTCCAGTTCTTTTCCTCCAAGGCGTGGAGGATATGTTGTTTTTCGAAACGTGTGCGCGCTTCTTTTAATGGGGCGGGGCCTTTTTTCACAAGGGTTGTCTTCACTTCACCTTCGTGTTGTCCATCCTCTTGCAAAAAAACAGGCAGGTCGTGGGAGGTAATCATAGGCGTGGGAGACATGATCAAAAGTCGTTCGGTGAGATTTTTCAACTCTCTCACATTGCCGGGCCAAGGGTAGCGCTTTAAAATATCGAAGGCCTCTGGCGTGATGCGCTTGGGCCGAATGCCTTGTTCCTGGGCGATGGCATCGATAAAGTAGGCGATCAAAAGGGGGATGTCGTCGGTCCGTTCGCGAAGGGGCGGGGCGTGGAGGGGAATGACATTGAGGCGATAATATAAATCCTCGCGGAAGCGACCTGCCTTAATTTCCGCCAACAAGTCTTTGTTCGAGGCTGCGATGACACGCACATCCACTTGAATAAGGGCGTTGCCGCCCACGCGGTAAAAGGCCTGTTCTTGCAAAACCCGCAGAACTTTTGCCTGTGTCGATAAACTCATGTCGCCGATCTCGTCCAAGAAAAGGGTGCCGCCGGAGGCCAATTCGAACTGACCCTTTTTCCGCTGCTGCGCGCCCGTGAAGGCGCCCCGTTCGTAACCGAAGAGTTCGCTTTCGATTAGATTCTCCGGGATGGCGGCGCAATTGATTTCGAGGAAGGGGGCGTTGCGGCGTGTGCTTTTTTCGTGAATAAGGCGGGCGACGAGTTCTTTGCCCGTACCGTTTTCGCCCGAAATCAAAACACGGCTCTGCGAGGGGCCCGAAATGCGGATCTGCTCCTTTAAGTGCAGGATGTTCTGACTGGCGCCGACCATTTCGTATTTTTTTTGAACCAGTTTTTTTAAGGAGCGATTTTCCTCGCGTAAGTGAAACTCGTTTAGGGCATGCTTGACCATCAGGATGACTTTTTCAAGGGAAAGAGGTTTTTCGATATAGTCGTAGGCCCCGAGTTTAATTGCCTTCACCGCCGTTTCGATCGAGCCGTGACCGGACATCATGATGACGATCAGGTTGGGAAACAGGGTCCGGAGGTGTTGCAATGTTTCGATGCCATCCGGTTCCGGCATCCAGATGTCGAGAAGGACGAGGGCGGGCGGATGCGTTTGGACCAAGGGGATAACCTCGAGTCCACTCCCCGCAACTTGGACTTCGTAGCCTTCGTCGGAAAGAATGCCGGATAGGGTGCTCAGGATCGCGGGTTCGTCATCGACGAGGAGTATGGTTTCGGGCATGACGGTTCCTTCTCTCGTTTGTCGTGTGTGATTCTATTCTCGGAGTGTTGGGCTGAATTGACATCCAAGGTCCATTCGTTCGTGTATGATTTAAATACATTTCCTCAAACGGAAAATTCGATCGTAAAGGTGGTGCCTTTCGGGACACGGGGCGAGACGCGAATCTGGGCGTTATGATCGGTAACGATCCGGTTAACAATTGCCAGCCCCAGGCCAGTGCCCGATTTTTTTCTCGAAAAATAGGGAAGAAACAGCTTGTCGAGATCTTCGGGCGGAATCCCGACGCCTTCGTCGGCGATTTCGATTCGCACTTTTTTCTGTGCGGCATCGTGCGTGCTCGATACGTTGACGGTTCCACGGTTGTCCATGGCTTCAACGGCGTTCTCGAATAGGTTCATAAAAACCCGTTTGATCTGCTCGCGATCGAGATTCATATCGGGCACCGAAAAGTCGTGTTCAATCTTGACGGTGAGGTCTTTATGGCCGGTTTCGTAGAGCGCAATCACCTCTCGCAAAATGGGATAGATCCGCTGCGGCCGACAGCGGGGAGGCGGCATTCGGGCAAAGTAAGAAAACTCGTCGACGAGCGTTTTTAATCCATTGACTTCGTTAATCACGATTTGTGTCGAGTCGTCGAAAATTTTATCGAAATCGGGTGACTTTTGAAAATATTTCTTTCGTAGTCTCTCCGTCGATAGCTGTATTGGGGTTAAGGGGTTTCTAATTTCATGGGCGATCCGGCGGGCGACCTCCTGCCAGGTGGCCAACTTTTGGGCGCGAATCAGCTCGGTTAAATCGTCGAACACAATCACAAAGCCTAGTGCGTTGCCTTCGGGTCCGCGCAAGACGGAAAAGACGATGCGCAAGGTTAACAGACGCTGGCGTATTTCGATCGCCACTTCCTCTTCTAAAGATTCTTTGCCCTGTTTCTCGAATTTTTGAAGTGGTTTGATCACCCCTTCCATTTCGCGGGTAAAAAAGAATTCGACATAATCTTGGGCCATTGCCTCGGCGGCGCGTATGTCGAGAATGCGCTCCGCCGAGGGGTTAAAGGAGGTGATGATGCCCTTTTCGTTGATGGAGATCACGCCCGCAGCGATATTTTGCAGCACCCCTTCCAATTCGCGGTTGGAGGCAGCGAGCGAGCGGGTGGTATCGCCGATTTTTCTTTGGCTTTCTTTCAGGTTGGTCGTCATTTTGTTGAATGAATCGACAAGGATGCCGAGTTCGTCCCTCGCGCGGACGTCGATTTTAAAATCTAAATCGCCCGAAGCAATGGCTTGTGTGCCTTCCGCAAGCTTTTGAATGGGCACGGTGATATTTCGTGCGAGGTATAAACCGAACCAAGTAGCGGAAAAAATGATCACCAGAACGATAATCAAAAACGACAGAATGTAGCTCCCTTTGATAGGGTTTTTAAATGCCTTCAACTGTTTGTATTCTTCCACCGATTTTTTAATGCCCATCATTTTCTCGACGAGGAGGGAGGGGATTAAATGATCGACGACCAAGATCACGCTCACGCGGCCTTTTTCTCTCAAGGGGAGAAACCCGCGAACAAGATCCCCTTGCGGTGTGGAGAGAATTGATGAGAGAGTCGCTTCCGGGTTGTTGTCTTCTTTTTGAAGAAAGGCTTCAAAGGTCTTCTCTAAATAGTCGTGCGTCGGACGGAAGGGATCGAGGGAGGCGCCCGCCAGAGCCTCTGCCGTTTCCGCGATCGGCTTGAATTGCGGCGTAAAAAGATAAATGTTGTGGAGATCATGTTCTTCTTTTCGCCCTTCCAAATATTGAATCAAGCTTTCGTGCGGCGATGTTAATCGGCGTCCTTGCAGGAGGAGTCTGCCGATCTGTTTAGAAAGAGAGGCGACATGGCTTTGAGTTTCTTGATAATAGTCCTGGGCGACCTCGAGCGATTGATCGAGCGAGTTTTCGACTTGAATGGAAAACCAATTCTCGATGCTGCTGGTTAACAATCCGCTAGCGACAACGAATAGGAGAATCGAGGGAATCATCGACAGACCGATCATTGCGGCGATCAATTTACTCTTGAGGCTCGACCGGTTCGGTTCTTGTTTTCGTTCGAAATAGAGTTTGATGAGATTCCGCGACAAGAGAAGCAGAAGCAGGATTGAAAGGGTGATATTGAGGTTGACTAAAGTGACAACAAGAATGTTTGTTGAAAAAAACGAAGGGCTCTCGACCCCTTTAAAAAACAGAAATGTGAGAGAAATGGAGAGGATGAGAGAGAGGGCAGTGATCCAGATCGCTTTAAACCCGCTCTTGGTTTCGGACCGTCCCTCCTTTTCGGGCTTTCTGTTTTTATCGAGAGTGCTACGCAAGACTCAAACTCCCACGGCTTAACCGGACAAGAGGGGGAAGGCTTTTAGATCTGCCGCATTGCGATCCAGATAGTATTTTTCAAGAGATAGCTTTTCAGAATCATAACAACCAATGAGGATGTTCCCTTATGTTTAAAATGGAACATACTGAAGCGGATCTTATTGCGTGAAAAAACCTTCCATTGCTCGATCGGCGCTTTCTTAAGGCCCTTCTTCTAAGGTAAAAGGACGCGAATCGGCCCAGGGGGTATCGATTTCCAAAAAGGGAACGAAAAAGAGAAAGTAGTCCAAATAGAAGGGGAGCTTCGCCGCTTTCATCTGAGACTTCACGGAGACATAATATCGATCTCCCTTTCTCATTTCGGTTAAAAGCGCCAGGGGCACCTGATCGATTCGGGAAACGATCTTTTTCATCTCCTCGAACTCAGCAATGCGCCGCTCGACTAAGGTCTCGCCATCGCTTTGAATCAATAGATAGTCTTTCTTCAAGGTATCGTATTTGACGGTGACGCGCAGGGTTTTGGAAAGGCGTTCTTCATCGAACCAGGCCTTCTCCTTTCTTTTTAAAAGGAGATAATAAAAAAATTCTTTCGGAATGCCGTTTTGGATGTCGTTGATAATTTTGCCGCTGAATCCCCCGGTTAAATCGGCCGAGACGACGATCTCTTGTTTGACCGTTTTGACCTCGACGTTGCGGATGCGTTCTTTTCCCGAAGCGTTGAGCGGATTCAGGACGAAAAGCAGTGAAAAGAGGAACAAGGAGAGGTTTCGTTTCCATGACTCCACGGGAGCGCCGTGACGTGCGCCGGCTTGGGCGGGACCTCGAGTGAAATTCATCGTGAATAGCGGCATGCTTCCTTTGGGTCCTAATGTGTCGCCCTGCGGGTGACCAAATTTTGTGTGGGATGATCTTATCATCTGTGTGTTCTAGTGTCCATGAAAGCTCTTTGAAGCGCCAGTTTTTAAACCTTTGCGGTGTGGGTACGGTTGTATGGCCGAATGGCTTCCTTAAAACGTATGTCCAAGCGAAAAATGTACGGCCCACGGATCTTCGTCTTTTACGCGATTGAGCTTGTAGCCCCAATCGAGACGAAAGGGACCGATGGGCGTATTGTATCTGAGGCCGATCCCTGTGGTGGTCTTGAGTTCGGATAAATCGATATCGCTGCGATCCGCCCAGACGTTTCCATGGTCGAAAAAAAAGACCAAGCCGAAGGATTTTGGAAGGCGCAGACGCAGTTCTTCGTTAAAAACGATCATGGCATTGCCTCCGATGGGAACGCCATCGTTGATGGTAGCGCCCTCGATGCCGAGCTTGTCTTGATCGTAGCCTCTGACCGTGTTTCGGCCTCCCAGAAAAAAGCGTTCGGAAATATGAATCGTTTCGGTTTTTCCAAATCGTTCGGCAGCGCCCCCGCGGGCCGAGAAAGCGAAGACCGATCCCTCGGTCAATCGATAATACCACCGGCTTTGGAGAATGACTTTAACGAGTTGGACCTCTGACCCTAAAATTTTGGCCGCGTCGCGCAGGAGTATGCCGTTGACGGAGCCGGAACTGGGATTGAAGGCATCGTCGCGCGTGTCGCGGATGAGCGAGGGGTTGAGGCTTCCGATCTCGATCGGCCCAATATCGGCAGGGTCGAATTTCGTCGGATCGTCCACGTCGGCCGGTTCTTTTCGCTCGAATTGATAAAGCAGAGAGCCTTTTACGGTTTCAGAAAAATCCTTGTCGACGCCAATCAGGCCGCTGAAGGACTTAAGATCGAACGAAACCTCTTCCACATTAAGGTAGGCCACGCTAATACGCGCCGTGAGGCTTTCGTGATAAAACCAGGGTTTCTTGTAGTTCAGGAAGTAGCGTTCCTCGACCCGGCTTCCCTCCGCGCGGGCGCTGATTTCTTGATGCCTGCCCCAGAGGTTGCGATGGGCGATCTCGATAATCCCGCGGAGCCGTTCGCGATCCCCATAGCCAATGCCGAACTCGAGGCCGATGCTGGGTCGTTCGACCACTTTTAAGGTGAGGTCTTGAAGGGTATTTCTATCTTGCGGGTCAATCCGTTCGAAACGGACGGAAGAAAACAGACCCGTCTGATAAATCTTCTTCTGGCTCTCGACAATTTTTCCTGGGTCGTAAGGGTCGCCGGGATGAAGACTTAAACGCCTTAAGAGGATGTCCGGTCGTGTACGGAGGTTGCCTTCAAGTATTACCCGACCCAGACGAACCTGGTTTCCTTCCTTGATGCGATAGGTCACCTTTGCGTTCGTTTCCCCTAAGGGATGGTCGACCTCGGGTTCGATCTCGGCGTAAAGATAGCCCACCGAGGCATAGCTTATATAGAGTTCGCGCGCGCCTTGCTGCACCTTCCCTGGCGTAAAGGGTTCCTGATCCTCAATGTTTAGAGATTCCTTGAGGCGGTCTTCGGCGAGGGCCTCGTTACCCTGGATCTCGATTGGGTCGAATCGTGTTCTAACGCCTTCATCGATTTTAAAATAGACCCAGGCCGCATGCCCCGATTTGCGAAATTCAACCTCGGTTTTAACCCTGACTTTTTGAAAACCCGCTTCGCGATAAAAGTGGAAGAGGGCCTCGGCGTCTGCTTCGTGGTCGGCTTTAACATAGGGGCGTTTTCTGAACACCTTCGATTCTTGTAAGGCGATTTGGTTTCTCAGCGTTTTTTCCGAAAAGGCATAGTGTCCCGAAAAAATAATTTTTTCGATCTGTGTCCCGACGCCGCTTTCGATTAAAAAATGGAAGACTTTTCGGTTTTCGTTCTCAAATGTTTCCGAGGTATAGGTGACTTGGGCATCGGGAAACCCTTCGCCGCGATAGTATTGTTCGATCTGCCTGACACTGTCGTCGAGCACCTCCAAGCTGTCGCTGCGTTCTTTTTCGATGAGCATGCGTTTTTTTAGTTCGCTTCGAGAGAGGATTTTTTGACCCTCGAAGCGAATATCGATTTTATATTGGGCCTGAATCGAAACGGCGATGGCCACCGTATTGGTGTCGGCGTCATGCTCAATGACCGCCGGACCGACGATGGCCTTGTAATAACCTTGTTTCGCATAGTAATTTTGGAGCCAGACGAGATCTTCTTTCAGATTTTGGGCGATATAATATTCGCCTTTTTGAGAATAGATCCGAAGACCAAGAGACCCGCTGGGCAGGGCGCCTTCTCCAATAAAAGAGATTTGTCGAATACGGGCTCGATAACCTTCTCGTATTTGAAGGGCGGCTGCGAGACCCTGACGATCTCCCGGGGGCGGCTTCAATTGCGAGGCCGTTTTAAGCTGAAAATATCCGTTTTCCCGATAGCGTGCGGCCAAGGTCTCGAGCCCCCGGTTCCATGCGGCTTCGCTAAAAGGGGCCCCCAGGCTCAATCCCATCGTTTCCAAGACTTCTTGATCCGACAGCAAATGGTTTCCAGAAATTTGAGTGGATGTGAGTACCCGGTTCCCCAGCCAACGAAATTGAAGGATGACCTTGTCTTCGCCCGAGGCTTCGGCGGTGGTCCAGACCTCTTTAAATTTTCCGGTCTCGAATAAATGCCGCACGGCCGCCCGGACTTCGCGTGCCCGATAGGTGTCGCCGGGCGCGATGGTGATGAGCCCTTGGATCTCGGGCTCGGGCAAGGGGCCGACCGCTTCGAGACGGATTTCTTCGATGATTTTCCCTTCCCAGGAGGCAGCATAGGCCGAATGGAGTAGCAGCGGGTATAAGATGGTAAGGATTAGCGAAATTCGAATCGAAATCGGATGTCCCCTCCAATTTGCCCGGTATCGTCTCGATTGCCGACCAGGGAGATGTTTTTATTGATCTCGTAGATCATCCGAATGAGATCTTCTTCTGTGGGGTCGAGGGTGGTCGAATAGATCACCAACACGCGTTCGTTTAAAAGGTGTCTCTCCGCCGTTAAACGGGTTCCGCTGGAGGTGCGGGCATTGGCGCCGTTGAGGTAAGGATCCACCCTGAGACGGGTGCCAGTCAGTTCTTCTACCGGTCTTTCCACGAAACCCGTGAGCTGATTGACCGTACCCCCTAAGAATTGATCCACGGCAAAATCGCCCGCCTCCGCCCCCGCGCCGCCTCTTATCGTTTCTAGGTCCGCATAGGTCTTTCCAGTGGCCAACAGGGCGAGGATGTCGTCCTTGGGCAGGCTGGGGAAAGAGGACAGTGAAAGCGTGATTTGAGAAAGGGTGCCGGACATGAGCAGATCGACTTTATAATTTCTTTTTGTTACTTCGCTTCGGACCTCCGTTTTCGCGGCTAAATCGAAGGTCGGATCGATTTTATTCGGATCGAGGAAATCGACGGAACCCGAGAGGAGGCGGAAGGTCGTATTCCGAAAAACGACTGTTCCCTGTGAGGCATCGATCCGTCCGATCAGTTGTGGGGCATCGAAAGTGCCCTTAATCAAGAGGTCGACGCCGAGGGGAACCTGCGCAATGTTGTTGGCAATTTGTACGCCGTTGTCTCCGGAAAGATGGATGTTGAGTTCCGTCCGGCCGATCAAAGGCATCTCGGCTGCGACGCCGGACCTTCCTTTTTTTTGGAAGTCTTTAATCAGCGAGGGCAAATCGACCTTCTTTTCGTAGATCAGTTTTTTGATCCTTAAATCGCCTTTGAGAGTCTGGGTTTTTGCTTCCTTCTTAAAAAAGAGGTCGCCATCGACCGTGGCCGGAAGGTCGACCGCCAAGTTGATGCGCGCATCTTCGAGTTGCGCCAATACGCCGAAAGTCTCGATGCCGAAACCACGCAGAGCGGCCTTCCCCGAGACACGAAAGTATCCGCTGCCCAGTTTGCCTTCGAAGGTTTCGAGAACGAGCTGACGTTCGTTAAAGAGCGCGGTTAAAGAGACGATGTGGATATTCTGCGATAGGGTGGCGGTCCGAATCTTTCCGTCATTGAGTTTGAGCTGACCGAAAACGTGGGGGGACTGCCATTGATCGGTAATGGCGAGATCGAGGATGACTTTCCCGTTGGCGGAGGTAATCTCTTGGGTAAAAAAAGTGATGAGCTTTAGATCGGCTTCTCCATTGATGAGGAGATCCCACCGTTTCATGAGGCTGAGGCTGCCGTTGAAGACGAGAGAGGTATTGTTTCCCTTAAACCGGGTTTTATCGAAAACGAATGTACCGTCTTGAGCCACGACGCTCAAGGGGCCATCGTTTTCGAGTTGATAATCGCCGAAGCCCGCCGACAATTCGGTGAATGTCCCCGCGAGGTTCAACTGGGCGAGTTGGGTGAATTTCCCACTGCCGCTAAGTTCGCCCGAAGCGGATAGAGAGATTTCCGCGGCGTCGCCCGATAGATATTTTTTAAAAAATGGATCGAACTGAAATCCGGCGAACCGGCTTTGAAAAGAGAAGGGATGGTCGGGTTCCAGGAGGACTTCTCCCGTCGCGGAGAAATCGGGATCTTGAAAACGAAGGGACACTTGAACGGCGCCCTTTTCCCACTCGGCCTTGATTTCACCGTCGAGGTTTTCGAGTGCGCCATAGCGCAACGAAGTCACGGTGCCCTCGAAGGACATTTGCGGCGCTTCAAAACTGCCTTTTCCGGAAATGGTGAGGGCGACCTGGCCCGACAGTTCCGGAAAAGAGTTTTTCAAAAAACGGGTCTCTTGTATCCGCAGTTTCCTCCCCTTTAACGCAAGGCGATAGTTCAAATGATAATCGATTGCGCCCTTGCCTTCGAGCCGGCTGTCTCGTCGTTCCAGAAAGACGTTTTCAAGGATCACTTCATTATGATTGATCTCGAGGTCCACCCGGCCGCTTTGAAACCTTTCTCCGTAGAGTGTCCCTTTCGAAACGCTGAGCGGGCCTTTTACCGAAAAATCGGCACCTCGGCCTTCAATGCTGAGGTGACCCCGCGCAAGGGTATAAAGCGGAATCGAAAGATGAAAATAGCGGAAAATTTCTTGGGGATCGCCGGAGAGGACCTTGACTTTAAAGTCGTAATGCGGCTCGGCCGGGGTTTCTAAGTCGAGGTCTCCTAAAAAGCGATAGTCGGAAGGTAAGGTGCCTTTATTATCTTTTGTCGGATTGCTGTCCCCATTTAAGATCCCCTGGGTGAAGGCGATGCGCTTGCCTTGCACGACGATGGACGAAGAGAGGGTTTTCACCGGCACCTGGTTGAACGCGGCCCGCTCAAGCAGGATATTTCCTCTAAAAGTGGGCTGCCCTTCTAGGTAAGTCAAAGCGCCCGCGACCTTCGTATAGCCCGATAAAGGGATGTGAAAGGTCTCGGCTACTTTAGCGATCTCGTCGCTTTCCAAGGCGGTTTCCGCAATCAGACCTTCCTGGGGCCCCCAAGTCGCTTCAACAGCCAGACGGGTGTCGGGGAAAAGGAGCGTTCCTTTTTCGATGGACAGTTGCGTGCCGGACCAACGCCACTGTGCGTCGCCTTCTTGGAAGAGGGTAAACAATTTTTGGAGTGCGCTGGCCTCGGCCGGAAGCGGGGGCGAGAATAAAGCGTCTCTCGTAATCGTGATCGAACCTTCCGCCTTCGCCTTCTCCGGAGCAAAATCACCCTTCACCTGAATATCGCCCGTGGCAAAAAGACCTTTGAGGAAAGTCTTTTCACCCGGCCCAGACTGAGCGAGGATTTTCTCGAGGGGATAGAGGGGAAGATCGGCATAGTGCAGATTCGCGCTCAAAGGATGTCTGATTTCGGGCGTTTCGTTCGCGTCCGTGCCGGTGTCGGTTGGGACAAGGATTGCGATCTCGACTTCGCCCTCGAGGGTCCCCGAAAAGAGCTTGCCTTGCATCGCCCTCAGAGAAAGGCGGCCATTTTCAAAAGAAAGATCCGTTGTTAGAGCGCCGCCGACTTCACCATTTAACGAAATTTCGGGAAAGACCGCGGCCCCCTTGATGAGGAGATCGGGATACTGTCCACTCACCCGTCCGATGAAAGCGATCTCGCCCGCGAGTTTATTATCTTTCAAAAAAGGCGCACGCTCCGTGGCAAAGCCTTCCAGGTCCATCGCTTCGAGGCGGTGCCGCAGGTCGATGCTCAGATTGAGTTGAGCGTCCTCGCTCAGCGTGATCGTGCCGTCCGCAAGGAGGGACCCTTGCGCCACGCTGATCTTCCCTCGCTTGATGACAATCTCTTCTCCCTGAACGATGAGCTCCCCATCCAATCGATCGATTTCGCCCTTGAAATCCTCAATGGCGAATGCGCCCCCCTTTCCATCCAATTCGATTTCGAATCGGTTCATCTCTAAGTTCGGACGAATCGTGAAGTCGAGATCCGAAAAAGAGGCTTCCTTTAACACGTTTTCGCCTTTGAACCTGAGCGAACCGCTTTTAACTGCGATGGATCGGATGACGATGGATGGGGCGGAGGGGGCACCCTTCTTTTTTTTTGTTTTAATTTCGAAAGGGGGATCGCCGGGCCGGGGTGCGGAAACGAGCAGTTCGGGGGATAGGATTTCGATCTCTTGAATTAAAAAGGTCTCGGTGAAAAAAGAAGCGGGGCTGAATGCGATGCGCACTTCCTTGGCGCGAAGCGAGGCGGGACGATCGGGGACGCCCGCCTTGAAGGAAATGTCCGTAACGATAAAGGCGGTCGGGACCAATCGAAGGGAAACTTTCCCAATTTCCACGTCTTGACCCAGGGCCTCTTTCAGTTCCGATTCGACAAGGCTTTTCGCCTTGTCCGATAGATATCGGCTTTGCAGAATCAGCTGAAGCGCAACGAAGAGGGCGAGAAGGGCGACACCGATGGAGAGGACCCACCTTTTTGACAACATGGCTCCTTATTTTAATATTCGCATCAATGCGAATATCCCAGCAAAAAACAGAGGGGAAATCGAAGGATCATCACCTGTTTCGGATGCAATAGAGGGATCAGGACGAACGCTTCTTTTCTAATTCTATGAATTTCATTCTTAAGGTGAATAGGAGTTGGGTGATCAAATGGTCTTCTTCTTCGCTCAGGTTTCCCGCGGTCTTGTCTTTTAATAGGCTGATAAGGTCGATGACTTGCTTTGCATTCGCAATCGCCACTGTCTTTTGTCCAGTGGCCGGGTCGCGCTCTTCTCCCAAATGAATCAGGGCCGAGGTGCCGAGGGAAAGGATAAAAGACGAAAAATGAATCTGGTCTTTTTTTGCCGCTTGTTCGGCCTGTTTGTCATATGAGCTGTCCCCGGTCTGTGGAGAATTTGTTTTGCCGGCTTGACTGCCTGGTTTTTCGGAAGACTCACTGGGCGCGGCTTTTTTCTCTTGTCCCGCTTCTTCCGATAAGTAGGAGCGCTGATCTCGAACGACGAATGACGACCCTTCTTCCATGACTCATCTCCTTATTGGATAGGTGAGTTTAGCATAGAGGCAGCAATATTTCAATATTAATCAAGGCTTTCGGGCCTTAGTCCCATGCCTTTTCGATGATTTGAAGGCCTTCTTCGAGTTCGTTCTCGGTGAGATTCAGGGGGGGCATGATGCGGATGACGCGATCGGAATGAAGAGTCCAGCCGAGGATGAGGCCGTCATCGAAAACCTGCCTGACGAAGGCTTGAGTGGACTCGGCGCTATCGAGTTCCAAACCGATCATCAAGCCCTTCCCGCGAATTTCTCGGATCGCCTTGTGTTTCTGCGCCAGTCGCTTCAATCGCTGTCGAATCTGAGCCCCTTTTTTTTCGGCCTGTTCGGCAAGCCCTTCATCCAATAGCACATCCAAGCCTGCCAGCGCCGCCGCGCAAGATACAGGATGTCCGCCAAAGGTGGTTACGTGTGAGAGGGGGGGATCGGTGGAGAGCGTGGTCATAAGTTGCCGCCGTCCGACAAAAGCGCCGAGCGGCATCCCTCCACCCATCCCTTTTGCAAAGGTGACGAGGTCGGGAACGACGCCCCAGTGTTCCATGGCAAAGTGCTTGCCCGTCCTTCCAAAGCCGGTTTGGACTTCATCAAAAATCAATAGGGCGCCGACGGCGTCGCACTGGGCGCGCAGCGCGGGAAGGAAGTCATCGTCCGGCACCCGGATGCCGCCTTCTCCCTGAATCGCTTCGGTAATAACGGCGGCAACGCCCGCGTCGATTGCATCCAATGCTTCAATTTTATTAAATGGGAGAAAGGACACTTCCGGAAGAAGGGGTTCGAAAGGTCGGCGGTAGATGTCGCGTCCGGTGACCGAACACGCCCCATGCGTATCGCCGTGAAAGCTGCCTTCGAAGGCGATTAAGCGCCTTCGTCCACTATATTTTTTCGCTAATTTCAGCGCGCCCTCGTTGGCCTCGGCGCCGCTGTTTGTAAAATAGACCTGATTTAGAGGCGGCGGTAGCAACGAAACGAGTTTTTTCGCCAAGGCGATTTGGGGCGAAAGCAGATACTCCCCATAGACCATAACATGCAAGTATTTTTGTGCCTGGGCACAGACTGCCGCAACGACTTTTGGATGCGCATGGCCGATGTTTGCGACGCCGATGCCCGAGATAAAATCGAGATAGCGTTTGCCGTCTTTTGTGTAGAGATAAGACCCGGCGGCGTGGTCGATTTCGAGACCGATGGGCTGCGGAGAGGTTTGGCAAATAAATTCGAGAAAATCTTGTCGGCTTGCGGTCACGGCTGTTCCCAATCGACGAAACGCAGAAGTGGAAGCAGCCGAAAGCCGCCGTCATGGTGCCAAGTCAAGGGCGGTTTTTGCATTTGGCCGATGGGGCACATTCGGGATCCGCCGATTTGCGCCATCTTCGAAATCAGGTCGGCTTGTCTCGCTTCGGGAATCGCGTAGCCGATGGCCTGTAGTGCGAGGCGATAGGGTTCGAGCAAGGGTGGAACCTCGGACAAATCTACGACCGGTTTAATCCAGATGCTTCGAGAAAGTGGAGAGCAAGTCAAGGTCGGATCTGGATCGTAGAGCACAGTCCAATCCAGCCCATCGCAACTTGAAAATACCGCTCCGCTTTTGAGGGGGAGTGCGCCCCGAATTTGTTGTATTCGTGCGGCCTCGCCCGGGGAAGTGGCGCTTTTTGGGAGGTGAAGCGCAAGGTCTTGCAGGGCCTGCGCCAAGTCTTGTGCAAAGGCCAAGGGCGAGGTTTCGCCGCCGGATTCGACGTAGTAGAGATGCGGAGAAAGGCAGCCCTTTTGGTCGTATAAGGCGATATCGAGGGCGGCCTTGCCGGCAAGCGCTTTGCTCGCCGATTCCCTTGCGACGATGCCTAAGCTGAAGCGATGGCCATAGCGAATTGCCTTTGTGGTGACGGGGATTTTATTGCAGAGGGTCGTCAGGGTTTCGTCGCTGCCGTAGACAATGACGCAATCGGCATTTTGAAATGCCGCCTCGGTAAGGGCCAACGCGGATTTGTCCCAGCTCAGTATGGCGATGGTTTTTGCCATTTCGGGCCAAATCTCGTGGAGCGAGCGGGCAAACAAAACCGGGAGGAGGCTTTGTTGCGGGCTAACCCGGACGAGGTTCGCAGACTTGGCCAGTAGCCCGCACACAAGACTGATAATCGAAATGACGCCGATATTGCTCGGAACGATATGCGTCGTCAATCGGGGTCCAAATGCGCGTGTTAAACCGAGGCCTTTTTCCTTGGGGCAAAATCGGTCGAGGCGGTTCGCATCGCCCAATTCTGCTTCGAGGAAATCGAGAAGGATCGGCCGAGCGAGCGTCTTGCCGAGGTCGTCTAAAACACCCGGGAGCATTTCTTTTGAAATAATGCCGGTGAGTGGAATGAACTTCTCGGCCTCTTTTCGAAAGGCATGGTTTGGGTCACGCCATCGCGCCCCGGCGCGGTCGATCCAGTCGACGATTTGAAAGATCGAAACCGCTCTTAATTTCTCTTGGGCCTCAATGAGGCCTGTCGAGAGGGCGCGCAGGCCGGAGGGCGCAAGGTCTGCGAAACTTAGACGGAGCGATCCAAGGGTTTCTACCCTTTCGTCAATAAGGAGGCCCGGGTGAAAGTCACCCTTTATTTTGATGTAATTTTCTATGCCTAGCTTTGTTTGCATGGCAGGAGTGTACCTGCAGAGCCGGGCTGATATCAAGATGACCCGAGTTGGGGAGAAAGCGTGGCGTGCGTTTCAGGGATTGGTGAAGGCGGGGCCGTGTGCTTCGAAAGAAAGGGATGGCGTGGACTTCGCGGTTGTAGGACTATGACGATACGGACATGGATTGGATGGAAGGCCTTCCGGAGGTTTTCATTAAAATGCTTTCGAAATTTTTTGCCGGAATCGGCTTGCTGAAGTAATACCCTTGTGCGGAGTTGCATCCTAAATCGATCAGCCACATGAGATCGTCTTTCGTTTCGACGCCTTCGGCCACGACGTTCATTTTCATGCTCTGCCCCATTCGAACCATGGCGGCGACGAGGTGTTGCTTGTTTTTGTCGGATTCGAGTTTGTAGATAAAGGATTTATCGATCTTGAGATAGTCGATGGGGTATTTCCATAGATAGCTCAATGAAGAGTAGCCGGTGCCGAAGTCGTCGATGGCCAGTTTAACCCCAAAGGCTTTCAATTCCTGCAGCTTGGCGATGGGGTCTTCCTTGGGGTCGAGCATTAAGCTCTCCGTGACTTCCAAAGTGAGGCATTCCGGGGGGAGACAACTCTCGTTGAGGGCCTCGACGATGACCGAGCGAAAATCGCTGAAGACCATCTGGCGCGTCGAGACGTTGACGTTGATGCTTCCCCTGTATCCGTTTCGATTCCGCCATTGCTGCACTTGGTTGCAGGCCGCTTTCAGAATCCACTTGCCCATTTCCGTAATGAGTCCGGACGATTCGGCAAGTGGGATAAAGGCGCCGGGGGGAATGAGGCCCTTGTCGGGGTGGTCCCAGCGAATCAGGGCCTCCAAGGAAATAGTTTCCATGGTGTTCAAATCGATTACGGGCTGGTAGTAGACGACAAATTCACGATTATCGAGGGCCCGTCTTAAATCCCACTCCAATAGGGCGCGGGATTTGGCCTCTTTTTCCATCTCGCCGTTGAAAAGACAAAAACGGTTACTGCCTTCTCTTTTTGCCTTCGTCATCGCGATGTCTGCATTTTGTAATAGGGTCAAGACCTCGTCGCCGTCTTCGGGCACAACGGTAATCCCAATGTTCGACCCCAAGAAAACCTCTTGTCCTTCGAGGACGAAAGCGAGGGCCATTTTTTTAATGATTTTTTGAGCCACAATGGACGGTCCGTCCCGCCGAATGGAATTGACCAGGACGACGAGAAATTCGTCGCCGCCGGTTCGGGCGACGGTGTCGACTTCCCGCAAACAAGAGGCCAAGCGCTTTGCGACTTGTTGAAGGATGAGATCTCCTCCGTTATGACCGAAGGTGTCGTTGACTTGCTTGAAGCGGCTCAAGGTGATCAACAAAAGGGCCGCTCTCCCATGATCGCGACGGATTTGTTTGATGGCCTGAGAGAGACGTTCCAAGGCCAGGGTGCGATTGGGCAGCCCGGTCAGCGGGTCGTAGTGGGTTTGGAAATGGAGTTTTTCTTCGACTTGTTTATTTAGGGTCATGTCGCTGTAGAGGGCGATGTATTTGCTAATTTCGCCCTGCTCGTTTCTTACCGCCGTGAGGGCGAGACGATTGGGATAGACCTCTCCGTTTTTTCTCCGATTCCAAATCTCTCCTTCCCATTGATCCGTGTTCTTAATCGCATTCCACATATCGATGTAGAAATGCTTATCCTGTTTTCCAGATTTTAATATTCGGGTGTTTTTACCCAGTAGATCCTTGACGGAATACCCGGAGACGCGCGAAAAGGCCGGGTTGACCGAAAGGATGGTCCCCGCGGCATCCGCCACCAGTATCCCTTCGCTGGCGTTTTTAAAGACGGTGATCGAAAGATGATGAAAGGCTTCTTCGCGTTTTATGACGGAGAGATCTCGAACCAACACAAGGATGCAGGATTTGCCCTCGAAAACGACTGCAGCGACGGAAACTTCGACGGGAATGGATGTTGCCTCTTTGGTTTGGCAGTTCAATTTTTCTGTGAGTACGGGTCCGTTTTTTAAAGCCGAACCGATCAGGGCACGTATCTCGGACATTCTATTTGGGTAAATTTCAGAAAGGGTTTTATCGCGTAATTCCGCTTCGGTGAAGCCGAGCATCTCACAGGCCTTTGGGCTCGCGTCCAAAATTGTTTCTTGTGTCGGATCGCATATCAATACGGCGTCGCAGGAGCTGTCTAAAATTTTCCGAAATTGGGCTTCCCGTTGGCCGAGCGTAACATTGTTTTGCTTGTGCCTTCTAAAAACCCGTTGCAGCATAACGCTGAAACCGAGAATGACACCCACAGCAAGGCAGCGCCTTAGGGCTTCCATCGGGTCGGGTAAGATCCAGACCTTTAAAAAACCTTGTCCATTCCGACTGATTGCATAGATCAGCGATTCGGCGATCCAAATCAGTGCGGCGAAGGCAAGGCCGATTTTAAAAATGTGGTCCTCAAATGGGGCGGGGGTTTTTGTCATGGTATCGGCCTTATTCCTAGGCGATGACGGCTGACCTAGGGTTTTGCGTATCTATTCGGTCTATCGGCGTTCGAAATTATTTCTTGAATAGTCAATGCGTCGAGAGGGCCCTTGTATTGTCTTGGAGTAGGCTTTGTGAGGATGATGGAGGGGAATAATTTAAGGATTGGCGTAATGGCTCATAATATTGCGTATGGGTGAACGCCAAGCTGAGAGGAAATTACATTAAACGGTAAATTGGAAAGGGTGTCGTGTTTGCACCTACCGGAAGCTTTACTGGATGCTGAAGAGAAACATGGATCGCGTATTTTCGATGTCGGGTATCGATCATTCAGGATGGCTTGTTGATCCGTAGGGGAGAAGGGTAAAACGGGGGTGGGTCAAGGCCGAATGGTTTTAATGCGTGATATCGGAGGCCACTCGCTGGTCAAGCGTCTTTCGCCATTCTTTCAGCTTGGCTTCAATCGCCGCCGAACTGTGGATCTGAGGTTCGGAATGTTCGAAATGGTCTCGATCTTCCCATGCCGTGACAATCTCCTTGGCTTTGACAAAGGCGTCGGAGAATGAGGCCGAACGGTCCAAGGCGTGTTGAAAATATGCGCGTCCGAAATAGGTCATTTCCGAATCGTCGCTGCATCCAAAGGAACTGCGGTCCGTCCGTGCCGATGTGATAATCATACTGTATTCGTCTTTGAGATGATCGATGAACCCCCCGGAATAACAGGCGGAAATGGCGATCACTTTCCACTTAATCCCGGAGGCCTTCAGTAAATCGCCCAGTGCTTCTGCGGGCAAATCGGCTAAAGGCAAGTCTCCAAGACTCACGGATAAGGCGTGATCCTTCGATCCATGACTGGTGAGGTAGAGAAAGAGGATATCTTCTTCGACATCCATTTGCTTCGCAAAGATCTCTAGAGCCACTTTTAAATTCATGACGCTCGCAATGGGGATGTCGTGGATAAATTTTTTGTGATTGATCAGTTGCAGGGTTCGGTTCTGAAGTCCGTAGTGGTTTTCGAAAAGCGCTTTGGTGAAGAGCGCCTCGTTCATAAAGACGTCCTGCCGTCCGTCCCCTCCAAAAGAGAGAAAGTACAGGTCGGCGATCCCCGGTCGGGACGGGGCGATTTGATCGGCGACTTGGCTGAGCATTTGATATTGATAAAACAAGACGACCTCTGCACTCAGGTGGTCCTGACCATCCGCATCGTTAATGCCCACCTGGGCGAGGTCATATCTTCCCTCATCCCAATTGCCCGCCAAGAGTCGTTTTTGGCCCTGCTCGTCGTTGAAGTAGAGGATGCCTTTGCCGTGAAAACGGTTGTTCCGAAATTCCCCAATGTATTCGTCGCCGTTGGTCTTGCTTAGAATGCCATAGCCGTTAAACTCGTTTTCTTTGAAACCGCCCGTATATTGGGACCCATTCACAAAAGAGAAGATCCCCTGGCCTTCGAGCCTGTCTTCGACAAAATCGCCCGTATAGCGGTCGCCGCTGTCCACTTTTAATGTGCCTTGTCCATGGAGCTTGCCATTGACGAATCCGCCATCGTAGCGATTTCCGTTTTCCCAAATCAGTGTGCCTTGCCCGTTGGGGAGGCCCTCTTTCATTTCTCCGGAATAGGTTGCGCCTTCCGGAAGAACGTTCTTACAATCGGCTTCACAGGATGAGTCCTGTCGAGGGTGATGGGATCGGGCCGCGTTGCGCAGATCGCCCGTTGCACAGGCAGATATGAAAAAAAGAATTGGGAGGTAGCGTCCTAATGGCAAGTTTCGATTCGGATTCATTTTGATCCCTACCCTTCATTTCCATTATACCAGGTGGAAAAAAAAGAACGTCATCGAATAAAAAAAAATAGGTTCTGCATCAAGCTTCAATGCCGACAAAAAATCGGTTTGAAAGGAATCCATCTATATCGGGTGGATTGAAAAGGGCATGGAAGCGCTCGGAATAATGCAGATTATTCGGGGGATGCTATACTTTAAAATAGTATTGAAAGCAAGGTCAGTGGAGTGGAGAAAGTGAATAAAAATAAATACGCGAAACACAATCCGCTTTGGAAAACAACGGCGGTTCTAGGCGTTGTCGTCCTATTTGCTACGCAACTGAGTTCATGCAGCGGCTTATACCCGCATAGACGCGCTGGGGACAGGGGCCAGATTGAAGGCGCAAGGGCCTTGATGGAAGACATCGGGCGCCTTTTTTTCGTCGTGCCAGGTCTGGCAGTATTTGCAGTCGATTTTCTTCAAGGGGCGATTTATTTACCTGTCCCATTGACGGGGGAAGGGCCGCGAGTTCGATTGGGCCCCACGCGACTTCGAGGTCCGGAGGACTTGCGGAAAATCGATGTCGATGCCCATCGTCTCGACGCGGAAATTATTGAAGGAATCGTCGAAACGGAGACCGGCAAGCGTGTCCGATTAGACGCGGACGACCTTTTGATTATCGCCTATAAAGAACAGGTCGACATCCGCCTGACTCTTTTGCGCTTAAGTCGGGAATACGGTATTCCGGACCTGGCCCCGGCAGGCGGCGAAAAAACCTTGAGCGATTTCGATCAGACCGAAGATCACATGGCGGGGCGCTAAATCCTTCATTCCCGGTCGGCGTTTGCCTTAAATTCGGGTTCAGAATTCCTGCAGCAAGGCAGAGCGAATTATTGGGCGCGTAAGGTGGCTTTGGCCTGTTCAGCATGCCCGCCAACCGTGACCGTTCCATCCACCATGGTGATGAGCCGATCGACCTGATGCGATAGCTTTTCATTGTGGGTCACCAGCACAAAAGTGATCCCGCCTTTTCGATTTAAATCCTTTAAAAGTCCAAAGACTTCATCGCTCGTATGAGTGTCTAAGTTGCCGGTCGGCTCGTCGGCCAGGACCAGGGTGGGTTTGAGGACCAAGGCCCTGGCGATGGCGACCCGTTGTTGCTCGCCGCCCGAGAGTTCGCCCGGTTTGTGGGAAAATCGATGCGACAAGCCGACGGCGTCGAGCATCTCCATTGCGGCGGCTTTGTTTTTCTTGGGAGGGATACGCTGGATCATGCCGGGCATCATCGTATTTTCGAGTGCGTTAAAATCCTGAAGCAACTGGTGGAATTGAAAGACAAAGCCGACTTGGGTATTGCGAAATGTGGCGAGGTCGTCGTCGGAGCGTGAAAAAAGGTCTTCCCCGTTAAATCGAATGTTGCCGGATGTGGGCCGATCCAAGACCCCCAGGAGATGGAGCAGGGTGCTTTTCCCAACCCCGGAGGGTCCCACGATGGCGAGCATTTCACCCTTTTCTATCGTGAAAGACACGCCCTTCAAGATGACCAAGTCTTTGCCGGCCATCGGAAAAGATTTCGAGAGTTTGGAGACCTCTATCATTCGGTTGAGCCTTTCTGCGGCGGCATTGTATTTCGATTATTCGTAGCGGAGCCCCTCGACCGGCTCGAGTTTGGCGGCTTGCCAGGATGGATAGAGGGTTGCGAGAAAGACAATTAGTAGTGCCGAACCCGAAATCAGAATGAGATCGAAGGTGTGCAGTTTTACGGGCAGATGACTAATATAGTAGACGTCGCCTGGAAGCGTATAAAAGGTTTCGAGGAACCAGCAGATCACGAGCCCCATGGGGACCCCAAAGAGAACGCCGACGCCGCCGATGACCAGACCTTCCAGCATAAAGATCCGAACGATCGCGTCGCGCTTGGCCCCCATGGCCTTTAAAATTGAAATCTCCCGCGTCTTTTCGACGACCAGCATCGTCAAAGTGCTCACGATGTTAAAGGAGGCCACCAATATGATTAAAATGAGAATCACGAACATCATGTCTTTCTCCGTTTCCAGGGCGAGGAAAAGGTTTCGATTCATCTGCTTCCAGTCGCGGGCCTGGTAGGGAAAGCCGAGTTTGGATTCGAGTCCCTTAGAAATCTGGTCGGCGATAAAGATATCATCGACCTTCACTTCGATCCCGCTCACGACATCCTCAAGATTAAAGAAATTCTGGGCGTCAGCGATGGTGATATAGGCCAGGGAGGAGTCGTATTCGTACATCCCCGAATCGAAAAGTCCAACAACCCTGAAGATTCGAATTTTGGGGGTGAAGCCCCCCGGTCCTCCCAGCGCTTTTCCGACGGATTCGCCCATTTTCCCGACCGGCGAGATCACATGGATCGTGTCTCCCCAAAAAACGCCGAGGCGGCCCGCCAATTCCTTTCCAATAATAATGCCGGGATAGATTTTTTTTTCCGCTTCATGTGTCGGATTTTGGTCATCGGCGGGTTCGGTGGTGTCGGCAGGACTTGGTTGGTCACGACCGAGATCCGGGGGCGCATCGTTTAAATAGTCGATTTTTCCTTCAATGATATTATCCGTGATTTGGGTGACCCGGCCTTCGCGGGCCGGATCGATACCTCGCAGAATAACGCCGAAGGCGCTGGTCTCCGAAGAAAGAAGCACCTGTCTGAAAATAAAAGGGGTGGCGGCCACGACATGAGGTTCGCCGGATACCGCTTCGACAAGCGTCTCGTAATTTTCGATATTTTCCCGGGTGCGGTCGGAGACCACAATATGCGAGTTGGTCCCCAATATTTTATCCCGGAGTTCTTCCTTAAAACCGGTCATCACGGCGAGAGTCGCCACCAAGGCGGCGACGCCGACCGCCACCCCGCCAATCGAGATCAATGTGCTTAAGGAAATCGATTTGCTTTGGTGTTTGGCCTTGAGATAACGGATGGAGATATAAAATTCAAATGGGAAAGTCATTGTGCCCCTTCATGCGGAAAATCGCTCCTCTACTCTAGAATCAAAGGCGAGTACCAGAGGACGCTTCCGAAGGCGGGGTGGGTGTGGAAGCAAGGGGCCGCATTTGAGGGAAGAGAATGACATCGCGAATTGAGCTTTGGTTGGTTAAAAGCATGACGAGGCGGTCGATGCCGATGCCTTCTCCGGCGGTCGGCGGCATGCCGTATTCCAAGGCCAGGAGATAATCTTCATCCATCTCGTGCGCTTCCAAATCGCCGGCATGGTGTTGCGCGGCCTGGGCTTCGAAGCGGGCGCGCTGATCTTGCGGATCGTTCAACTCCGAGAAGGCATTTGCGATTTCGCGCCCGGCGATAAAAAGCTCGAAGCGTTCGGTTAAATGCGGCTGGCCCGCTTTGCGTTTGGCAAGGGGAGAAATCTCCGTGGGAAAATCGGTGATAAAAATGGGTCCAGTCAATTCGGGCTCGACACCCGCATCGAAAAGCTGCTCGAGCATTTTCCCTAGGGATGCGTTTTCGTCGACCGTCATCCCGGCTTTCCGGAGGATGTCGGACACTTTTTTCCGATCGTTTAAGTCCTCTACCGTGGCCTTGTAACATTCTGCGATGGCTTCGAGATAGCTTTGCCGTTTCCAGGGTCGCGTGAAATCGATGGTTGTGCCTTGGTAGTCGATCTGCAGGCTGCCCACAACCTCTTCGGCGACCTGGGTAATGAGTTCCTCCGTCAACGCGATCAGATCGTTGTAGTCGGCGTAGGACATGTAGAATTCGAGCATGGTGAACTCGGGGTTGTGAATGGTGGAAATCCCTTCGTTGCGGAAATTCCGGTTGATTTCAAAAACCCGTTCGAAGCCGCCGACGATGAGTCTTTTTAAATAGAGTTCGGGGGCGATTCTAAGATAGAGGTCCATGCCCAGGGTATTGTGGTGGGTGATGAAGGGCCGCGCCGCTGCGCCGCCTGGAATGGCATGCATCATCGGGGTTTCAACTTCCACAAAATGGCGTTCGCTTAAAAAACGGCGGAGGGCATCGATGATTTTTCCGCGTTGAACAAAAACACGATGGACCTCCGGATTCGAAATCAAATCGAGGTAGCGCATCCGGTAGCGCAGGGCGACGTCGGTCAGGCCATGCCATTTCTCAGGGAGCGGATGAAGTGATTTCGAGAGAAAGGTGAGTGTCGCCGCCTCAAGCGTCAATTCATCCGTTTTGGTGCGAAAAAGCCGGCCTTCAATGCCGAGAAAATCGCCGATATCGACCTTCTCGAAAAGCGCCGTGCCCTCGGATCCGAGGATCTCCTTCTTAAAATAAATCTGAATCTGTCCCGAACTGTCCCGAATATGTCCGAACGCCGCCTTTCCGAAGCGGCGGAGCGACACGATGCGTCCGGCGACTTTAAAAGGGCTGGGATCGGATTCAACGGTTTCTTTCGTGGCCTGCTTAAAACGGCCGTTGATTTCCTGGATGGCGGTCTTCCCTTCGAAGCGTTGACCGTAAGGGGCGATCCCCGACTCGCGAAGGTCTTGAACCTTTTTGAGCCGTTGTGCAAACTGATTTGTCTCTGTCTCCAAAATACACTCCTTCTTTAAAACCTTGGCATTATAGGAGAATCGCCGAACAGGCGTCAAGGAATAGAAACGTCGCCCGCAAGCTTCGTCATTGGGGCGGGTCACGTTCTTTCCTTAAGCCTCAGTTCCTGGCCCAGTTGAGCTAAGGCGTCTTTCGGGTTATACTGATTTGGATCAATGGGGCGGGCCGATTTCGAGTTTAGGTGCGAATCGATTAGAGGCCTGAATGCTTTTACTAACGAGGGGGGGATCGAGATGAAGAAGGAACGAATCTGGGTTTATGGCATGGCTGCGCTTGTTATTGTGGCGTTGATGTCATCCAGCCTAAAGGCGCAAGGCATGTTTTCGCATCCGGAGAAGTCCGGTGATAAGCAGGAAATGATGAAAGAGATGATGAAAGATGAAGACCCGCATCGGCGCTTTAGAGAAGGTACGATGGACCGGCACGGCAAATCATCTGGAAAGTCAGGGCATTCGAGCTTTTCGGCGAAGGGACTCACCGAATCCCTAAAATTGGACGAGGCGCAATCCGAAAAAATGCGTCAACTGTTTAGGGATTATCGAAAAGGGACCATACTCAAAAGTGCGGAGTTGAAAATCGCACAGATCGAACTCGAAGAATCGGTCGCCGATGAAAACTTTAACCTCTCTGCCATTGAAAAGAAATCGCAAATAAAGGAAAAAGCCGCCACGGCATTGGTAATGGTCCGAGTCAATGCATTGGCTAAGGCCAAAGACTTTTTATCCAAAGAACAGTTTCAGAAATTTATGGGCAAAGTCGCCCATAAAATGGGAAAAAGCAGCCATCACGGAGGCATGGGAGGCCGCTCATCCGGTCAACACGGAAAAATGGGCGGCATGATGGACGGCGGTCCGCACGGCAAATCGGGCGGTTCGGACGGCTACGACGATTAACGAATGATGACGGGAGAAGTCGGGGCCCGGGTGCGAGCTTTCCCTTACTCGCCTCATGACGTGTACGTCAAAAACGCCCCAAGGCGTTCATCCCTGACCGGTCTCTTTTTTTAATCTCTAAAATAGTGCCCGACAAAACAAATCCTGCGGCCCCTGAGCCAGTGCTTAGGGGCCGCGCTATTTTCACCTTCGTCGGTGCACCTCAAACGCGATTCCCTCCGTAAGCACTATATTTTCCCCCGTAAAATATTGACAGTTCTTTCATCGATTTGAAAAACGTAAGCATAGCAGGGAAGCCTTTTGAGGGGGGATTGGCGATGTGATTTACTTTGACATTTTATTGTCATTCTGGCATATGAAACCTCATCCCACACTGTGCTATGCCTTGGCCCAGGACCGCCTTGGCTGCTATTCCATGGATCGTAAAGGGTTCGAATGATTTTTTTTCTGATTAAGTAAGGTGATCTTGGTGATATGCAGAAAAAAATCTTGATATGACCAAGTTAACTATGCTTCTAATATGATATGAAAAAGATAATAATATTCATGGTCTTGTTGAAGGTATTCTCATCTTCCTCTGATCTAAAAGCTGGGCCAAACGACCAATTTTTCCCGAATCTTACTTTCAGCAAATTTGAGATGGATTGGTACATTAAACACCTTCAAGTGATGAATGAACCATCACTTTTTGAAGTGTCTCAGGACGAAAGCGCTCATCCGTACAGGTTCTTGTGGCTCCGAACATTTCATCATCCCGTAGTAATCCGACTCAAAATCAATTCTAACGGAAGCGGAATCATAACAATAAAAGTTACAAATGGAAGAGGCGGGTTTGAGACTGGAAGTTTGATCATGAATGAGAACATTAAAGTTACTAAAAAACAGGTTAATAGCATGACCAGCAAAATAGAGGAAATGGGATTCTGGAGTTTAGAGACTCGCGAAAAAATAGAATCTACTGTCCTCAAAACTGATGGAGCACAATGGGTTCTTGAAGGCGTCAAAAGCGGGACCGATCATGTGACTGAGCGCAGCTCACCAGAGGAAGGTCCATACCGTGATACCGCATTACTGTTAGTCAAGTTATCGAATCTGAAAGTAGCGGAAATTTACTAATGAATTAGCTGTCTAGCCGTTCAATCTGACTGCAAAAAAAGCGCTTCGGTTTGTTTACGAGTCGTCGGATGGTTGCTTGGCTCAATCGTGGGTCATTGCGGAGCCTTTATCATCGATTCACTACATCCCTCATCGAAAGGAAATAAAATCATGCCCACAAACACCATCCGGCTTCACCGCGTGCTCCGGGCGACACCGGAGCGCATCTATCGGGCCTTTCTCGATGCCTAGGCCCTGGCCAAATGGCTTCCGCCCAACGGATTCACCGCCAAGGTCCACCACTTGGAGGCCAAGGTCGGCGGTACGCACAAAATGTCCTTCACGAATTTCAGCACGGGACAGAGCCATTCCTTCGGTGGTACCTATCTTGAATTAACACCGCACGAACGCATCCGCTACACGGACCAATTCGACGATCCGAACCTGCCGGGAGCAATGCAGGTGACCATCAGCTTAAAGCCGGTAAGCGTCGGGACCGAATTGAGCATCGTGCAAGAAGGCATACCCGATGTGATCCCTCCCGAGGCCTGCTATCTGGGCTGGCAGGAATCCCTCACGCTACTGGCGAAACGGGTCGAGGCCGAGATCCCAGATTAGATGCCTTGAGGGTAGGCCTTGCATCGATGTATCTCCTTTTACAAACAGGTCTGCCTAAAAGGACAGAAGGCTGAAATTTGCCCGCCCGTCTCTAAAAAATCACCCTTTAAAAAATTGCTTGGCTTCTTTGAGGTAGGTTTGAAAGGGGTCGTGCATGGGGAGGTCTTGGCCTTCGATGTAGACGGAGGTCCAATTGATGATGTAGGGAGCGGGGTTTTTAACGAGCTTCCGGATGAGCAGGGCCCGGCCCGCGGCGCGTGTTTCGACCGGCGGGGCGGCCATGGCGGAATCGATGCTGTCCGATGTCGTCCGGCGGTGGACTTGGCCTTCGTTTTCCATGCCGAAGTAGAGGCCTTTGTCCGGATTAATATTGTGATACTCGATATCAAGGCTCTTGAGCCAGGGGTCGTCCCATTCGAGCCCTTCTTCTTTCATGAAATTTTCGTAGAGCCAGAGCTTCGATACCCAATCGATCTTGCCCACCAGGTTTTCACGGTTTCCCGCCAAATCGCTTAAAGTTTCTTCCCAGGCCTTTAAGGTCCAATTCGTGTCTTCGTCAAAATCGCTGAAGTGTTTCTTTGCGGCTTCCAAATAGCGGCGCTGAATTTCCAATGCGGAGATTGGGGTGCCGTCTTCCAAATAAATTTCCCATTGGCGCGTCGGGTCGCGGGAGATGTGCTTGAGGGCATCCACCGGACTGTGAAGGGCGAGATCGGGGGCGAGACCTTCTTGAATGAGGTCGAGCACCAGGGCGGTGGTGCCGATTTTCAGAGCGGTGGCAAATTCCGAGAGATTGGAATCGCCCATGAGGAGATGAATGCGGCGGTAACGGTTGGGGTCGGCCAAGGGCTCGTCGCGGGTGTTGATGATGGCGCGGTTGAACTGCACCCACTGATAGAAATCGCTCACGATATGATCAGAGCGCTGCGAGATTTGAAAAGGGATTTTGGGGAATTCGGCCTCGCCCAAGAGGATGTACCCGTCCGGTACAAAGTTGGCCCCGAGCCGTCCTGTGCCGCTATAAATCTGGCGCGTGACCAAGAAGGGCACTAGGCGTCCCAGTCCGTCTTGCGTGTAGGGGAAGTCGCGGGAGACGAGGTAGTTTTCGTGGGAACCGAAGGTCGCGCCGGTTTCGTAATCGATGTTGTTTTTGATAAAGCTCGCGTCCTCTTGCAAGTTCATCTCCGCCAAGCACTGGTGCAAGAGCCGGTCGCCCGCGCGGTCGAAGGCGACAATTTCGCTCAGCCGCGTGCACTCCGGCGAGGCGTATTCGATGTGGCCCATGTCGATGTAGAGGCGGCCGCCGTTGAGTAAAAAACCGCCGTTGCCCGGCGGCTCGTCATGGGCGCGATGATGGAGATCGATCAAGCCTCGTTTTTGGACGTGAAAGAGGTGGTTCTTCACCCGGTGGACGATGGGGTCGGAGGCGCGCGCATTTTTTGCCTCTGCCACTAGGCAACCATATTCCGTTTCGATACCGAAGAGGCGCGCGTGTTTCAATCGCCGCTCCAGGCTTGGGTCAAGTCCGCAATTTCGTCCTTGGATAATTCATGATATTTCGAGGGGCCGGGAATGGCGGAAGAAAGCAGCACGGCCTCGATGCGCCGTTCCTTGAGCGTTTCTTTGAGATGGGCCTCGAGTTTGTCGGCCTCGCATTCCGCCAGGCCCCAGGCCTTGAAGGCCTCTTCGAACAATTCGGCCATGGGCTGGTTGGCTTTTTTGGAAAGTGTTTTCATGAGCGCGGCGCTGCGTTCTGCGGCCTCCTCGTTGGGTGCAAGCAAGAGGGCACGGTGTTCCTCTTTGAACACGCCGTCATAGTTGAGGGTATAGAGCACAGGCGCGTCGGCGGGGCCGAGTTCTGCAATGAGTAAACGGATAATAAAAGGGGCGTGGGCAATTTCCTCAAAGGCCGTCTTGACCATGGGGGCCAGGCCGAACTGAATCAGGCGGCGGGCCGTGACATCCGAGGGCGAGCGGTTGAAGCCCTCGACATGGGCCATGTCCAAGATCACGTTGCGAAGGCGCTCCACGTCTGCGGGATGGCCGATGGCGCCCATCGCGATGCGGTCGTAAATCTCATAAACCTTTTGAGTCCCGGAACTGGCGGACAACAGAAAGATGCCTTCGCGGCAGGGCAGGGCCAAGACCGGGCTTCCGGCCTTGAGTTGTTCGTCTAAGTACTCGCGTCGATTGCTGACCGCTTCGACCCAGCGGTAGGGTTCCTCAAACATCGTTGGGACTCACTTTCTCTCTGTAGAGCGCATTCAAGCGGTCGAGGGGAACGGTGTGCACCCCCTCCTTATCGATGGTTTTAATGATGGGGAATATATTATCCGCCTTTTTTACGCCACTGGTTGCGACGTCAAACTCGGCTGCGGTTTCCAGAAGACGCATGGCGAGCACGATGGCCTCTTCCTCTCCGGCCTCGTTGGCGGGGGTCTCGCTCCATTTGTTGTGATGGTGCAAGGCCCCGCGAATGCCGGGCGATCCGGAGCCGGTGGTCGCAAATTCCACCACCTCGAATTCGGCCCCGAGGATGTCGTAAAAATAGATGCGCCCTTCTTTAATCAGCGGATCATAGACCGCGAAGATGGGCGCGACTGCGCCAACCCCTTGGAGGGCCATGGGCGCGTTTTCTTTCAAGAGGCGGGAGAGGGCCCGGACTTTCCCTTCCAAGGAGAGGTCTTGAAGCTGACTGCGCCGATAATATTTAAAGGTGTGCGAGAGCACGCGCGCCATCTCGAAAGCGGTTGCCGGAACGCCCGCGATGGCCATGACGGCGTAGCGGTCGATATCGATCACCTTGTCGGCCCGGTCGTGCATGACCGTGGTGCCTGCGGTGGCCCGCCGGTCTCCGGCGATCAGGATGCCGCCTTTGTATTTAAACGCGAGGATGGTCGTTGCGGAGGCGAGCCCGGCCTTGCCGCTTAAGTCTATCGGATAGGGAGAGGTGGCCGGATAGGGAGAGGCAGAAGGGGACCCGAAGCCATAGCCCTCTTTTTTTAATAGGTTTAAGAAATCGCCGCCGGACATTATTCCCCCGTTCTTTGGCGATAGCGTTCCGATTGTTTCGGATCGACCTTGCGCATCTTTTTTAATAAATTGTCCCGGGAGCTGTCGCCGTCGGGTTTTTTCGGGCCGCCTTCTTCACGGGGCCGCTCGATCGGGTCAATTGGTTTTTCTCTTCTTTCAAATAAGATCTGCATAATGCCTCCCATGACTCTCAAAAATGAAGCGAATACCCGCCGGGCCTAGGCATCGAAAATGTCGTCCACGGTCCGGCTCTTTTGAACGCGATCGATGGCTGCCGCGACGTCTTTGGGATCGATGAGGCGATCCAAGGGATAGACGCGTTCGCCCAAAGCCCTTTTAAAGCTGACACTCTCCCACTGAATTTTACGAATCTCGTCGATGTATTTCTGAACAAGCAGGCCGCGCACGCCTGCCCGCGTATCGAGTGGCGGGTTATCCATGGCGGTTTGAATGGCGGCCTCGTCGATGAGCCGATGTATTGTGCCTTCACTTTCCAGGCAATGAAAAAGCCCGCGCTCGGGATCGATGTTGTGATAGCTTAAATCCAAGCTCGGCAAGCGGGGATCGGTCCAGTCTACGCCTTCCGCGTCCATAAAAGTTTCGAGCAGCCATTTTTTCGCGACCCAGTCTATTCGATCGGACAATTGCATGGGGTCGCTTTTTAAGGCCACAAGCGTTGCCTCCCAATTCGTTAAAATCCATTGGGTTTCCGCGTCGCCCTTTTCAAAGGCCTTCTTCGCGGCTTCGAGATAGAGCCCTTGGTGGTCGATGGACGAAATCGTGCCGCCGTCCTTCAATGCAATCGTTTGTCGGAGTGTGCTGTCGCGCGAGAGCTCACGAACCGACAAGACCGGATTCTGGAGTGCGGCCTTCTTGGGCGCGAGGCCGCGTTCGATCAATTGCAACACCATCCATGTGGTTCCGATCTTCAGCGCCGTGGCGAATTCCGACATGTTGGCGTCGCCGATAATGAGGTGGAGCCGGCGATAGAGGCTGCGGTCGGCGTGCGGTTCGTCCCGCGTGTTGAGGATGGGGCGTTGGTGCATGGTGTCGATGCTGGCCTCGACCTCCATGAAGTCGGCTCGCTGCGACAGCTGGTAGAGGCCCTGCGTATAGTCGTTGCCCGACTCGATACCGACCTTGCCTGCGCCCGCGTAAATTTGCCGTGTAACGAGGAAGGGAATCAAAAAGGTGACGAGGTCGCTGAAGGGGAGGCTGCGGGGCAGCATGTAGTTGTCGTGGCAGCCGTAGCTGTGGCCGTGAAAATCGCTGTTGTTTTTATAGAGCTGCACCGCGCCTTCGAAGCCGAGCACTTGGTTGCGGCGCTTTGCGCAGTCCAGCAGGATGCGCTCGCCCGCCCGGTCGTGAGCGACAAGGCTTTTGAGGGTGCCGCATTCTGGCGTTGAATATTCGGGGTGGGTGTGGTCGTTGTAAAAGCGCGCGCCGTTGCCCAACATGAGGTCGCTTTTCATTTCGTGGAAGGAGAAGGGTCGATGCCGATCGTGTTTTTCGAATTCGAGCTCTTCTTTTTCTTGTTGGAGTTCTTTGGCGCGAAAACCGCGGGCATCTTGCTTGGGATCTTCCCCGCTGTAGTCCCAGTCCGAACGGAAAGGGCGGCGATGGCTGCGCACCAGCTCCATCGATTCGACCACGGGATCGAGTTGCACGGGATCGAGTTGATTGATGTCCTCGCGGGTGATGCCGTATTCCGTTTCGATGCCGAAAAGCCGAATCATATCCGTCCGTTGCCTCCCGTTTCCCTTCGCTGTGCGAATAAGAGGTTTCGTGGGTCTGTTTTAAAAATTAAATCACATTTTTCCGGGGCCAAGCGCGGGCTTTGGGTTTGTTGAAAAGCGACACGCTCACGACGTTTTCGGGGTCGTGGTCGAGTAAGGCCATCCAATCCTCCAAGATATCGCTGGGCGGCAGAATTTCGCCTTCCTTGAATTCTTCACGGAGGGCCTCCAGCAAATCCTCCCGGCGGAGGCCCTCCTCTTTTTTCTTTTTAGACTTGGTTTTCGGGTTCGACTTTGCTTGCGCGGCGACCGCGCGCTTAATGGCCTTTTCCTTTGCCCGTTCGACGATGGAGGCAATAATGGCCCCATTGAGGAGATCTTTTCGGTAGAGGATTTCCTTCCGGCTGCTTCGGAGGCGCACTTCAAGCATGCGGCTTTCGTCATCCGTGTTAAAAAGCGCATCGATCAACTCGTCCAATAGTTTTTCCCGGGCCTTGATCGGATCGCCCGTTTCGGCGATCAATGCCTTGTCCAAGGGCAATTCGGCATCGAGATAAATCGACAAAATTTCTCTTGAGGCTTCGCGGTTCGGGCGGCCCACCTTGATTTTACGATCGATACGACCGGGTCTTAAAATCGCCGGATCGATGAGGTCGGGACGGTTGGAGGCTAAGATGATGACCATCTCTTTCAGCGATTCGATGCCGTCCATCTCCGCGCAAAACATGGGGACCAAGGTGCTCAGGATGTTATGAGAACGGCTGGAGCGCCGCGTCCCTAAAATCGATTCGGCCTCGTCGATGAAGATAAAAGGGAAATAGCCCGACTGCCTTTTTTCCCGCGCCTGCGCAAAAAGCTCGCGGACCATTCGTTCCGATTCGCCCAACCACATGTTGAGTATTTCAGGGCCTTTAATATGAAGAAAATACTCTTCGACCTTTTCGTGATTGTGTTCCCTGAGCTTTTGCACCAGGCTGGAGGCCGTTGCCTTTCCGATGAGGGTCTTACCGCAGCCGGGCGGCCCATAAAGGAGGAAGCCCTTGGGCTGGGAATACTTAAAGCGTTGATAGAGCTCTGGATACAGAAGCGGATGTTCCAGCGTGTTTCGAATGGCTTCGATTGCGTCTTTTTGTCCGCCGATTTGGTCCCAGCCCACTTTAGGAATATTTTCGAGAAAATGATCCCGATTATGAACCGATTCGACCTTTTCCACCGCCACACGGCGGCTGGCATCGGTTCGGACTTCGTCGCCAGTTTTTAAATCGATGTCCTTCAAGCTAGTCGATCGCAAGAGGAGCGAGGCGTTCAGGCCGGTGTCTTGCGACACGCGAATGCGTCCATCTGCAAGCAAGTCGCTGACCTTCATCACCGGCCCGCTTTTATCGTAGCCCAGGGTTTCGATGAGGACATAGGCCTCGTTGACCAAAATTTGCGTGCCGATATCGAGTTTTTCTTTTTCGAGCCGAGGGTCGATATTCGTATAAAATTCCGAACCGCTCACGACGATGTGGGCCGTCTCATCCGTTGGGAGACTCAGCAGGGTGCCGATGCGGTTGGCCGGGGCCGTGACCTTTTCGACCACGGCATGAAGCTTTTTCAACTCCGCTTGTAGCTGTTGCATCGTCAGATCGCTTTGCATGGCCTGCTCGCGAAGCCGTACCAGTATCCGCCTTGGCTGGTCTTCTTCCGTCTCTAAGAGCAGTTCGTCGATGAGTTGAAGGGCCGATGGCTGCCCGCCGGGCTTTGGGTTATTGCCTTCCCGATTTTCGTTATAGGATTGTGCGTCGCTAATGGGGATGCTCCTTCGTCTGTGTTTCTTTTCTGTTAAAAGTGTTGTTCAAATGGATTAGAAGGGTGTATGAAAATTCTAAGCCCCCCCCTTCTCCAAGTCAACCACTTTCACGGACCGACTTCTCTGAAGCCTTATCCATCGTGAGGCTTGAGCGCCTATGGGAGGCGCTCTTATTTCGAGTTTAAGATGTTTTGAGGTTGCGGTTCTTTAATGTATAATTGCCCGATCTTAGAGTCGGGCCTATGCACCTATCGACTCTCAAGCCTTCCGAAGGTCTGGGCCTCCGTCGTATGTCGTGGAACAGATAGATGAAGAGAAATCATGAGATCTAATCGAGGCCACGACGATTTTCAACTCCCCGCAAAGCGTTTCATACAAGCACAATTCATAGGCGGATTGTCGATGGCCTTGGTGCTGGGCGTCTGTCTGACGACGCCGACTCCTGTCCTGGCCGTCGATTGCAGCCTAGTCGGTCCCTTTATTGACATGCATGGTTGTCCTCTAATCGGCGTCAATCTGAGTGGCGCGAATATGATTAATGTGAACCTTGAGGGCGCCGATTTGAGCCATGCGAATCTACGGGGGGCTGGCCTCATCGGAGCCGATTTGAGAAAGGCGAAGCTGCGAGGGGCGAAACTCAACGAGGCCAGCCTGGTCGGCGCGGATCTAAGCGGGGCGAACCTCCGAGAGGCGGATCTCAGTGGGGCGCGACTCAAGGGCGCAAATCTCCGCGGAGCCGACCTCCAGAAATCGAATCTGAAAGATGCACAACTGGACAACACCAATCTGCAAGATACCCAGCTCGCTGGCGCAAGTTTTTTCCGTGCAAAACTGAGGGGTGCAAATTTACGGGGAGCGAATCTCGAACGCAGTCAATTCGAACAAGCCGATCTGGCCGGGGCGAATCTCAATGGGGTGGGACTCATCGGCGTGAACTTCAGGGATGCCAATCTGCATCATGCAAATCTGAGCGGGGCGACACTATTCGGCGCCGATCTAAGCGGGTCCAATCTTGGGAATGCCAATCTAGGCAATACACAGGGATTAAACCAAGATCAGGTGGATTCTACGGCCCTTAACGAAGGCACGACCCTTCCGCAGGGGCTTCAATTAAAATTATCCGAACGCAAGCGAGCGGAAGTTCATTTAAAATCGCCCGAAGGTAAGATTTATCAGCCCCTTTCAAAGAAGTGATTATTTAGATCAGCACTTGAATGGTATTGCATGGGACTTGGGTGAATCAGATTTCACTATCATTAAAACGTAGAATTATGATACTTTGTTTATTTTCTTACGAATATACCATGTGTGCGATTTGAATACACTCCGGATTGCGAAGATAGAAAAGGTAATCTAGCGCTTGAACTTTCTGAAACTCTTCAAGAATGTGTCCGGGATCGCGAGGGGTGTTTTGCTTCTCTTCCTTTCCGCTTGCGGGAGCGGAGGAGAGGGCGGCGGCAATCCATCGATCGGTATCCCAATCACCATCACCGGTGCGGCAGTGAAAGGCGATATTGTCAATGGAACGCTGACTGCCTATGCCATCGTTGACGGTGTGCTTGGAGACCCGGTCTCCACTACGCTCACGAATGAATCGGGAGGCTATACACTTTCTTTTTCTGACTATAGCGGCCCACTTATTCTAGAGGTGACGGGAGGGTCTTTCATTGACGAGGCAACGGGGTTAAGCTTTGCCTTGCCAAGCGCGCGCGGATTGGGTCTGAGGGCTGTGATTCAAAATGTGGATCCGGGCCAAACGGTGCGGGCCGCTATTACACCCTTAAGCACTATGGCGGTTGAACGGGCCTTCAATCTACCGGGTGGGCTCACGAGCGAAAATATTGACTCGGCCAATGCCCTTATTGGAGATTATTTCGGAGGGATTGATATTCTCGCGGCCTCGCCAATCAACCCCTTGATCCCCGATTCGGCAATCGGCATCGATCAAAATGCGGTCGATTACGGTTTGATTCTAGCCGGGATTTCCCAGCAGGCGGAGAACCTGGGATTGGCCTCGCCGATGGTCTTATTGGAGGCTTTTTCGAATGATATGGGTGATGGCCGACCCGATGGACTGAACGCGGGCAGCCCCATTGCCTTGGACGTCAAGCATTTGCGTCCAACGGCCTTGGGCAGCGATCTGGCGGCGGCCATCAAGGCCTTCAGCGACGATCGTTCACGGAACCGCTCGGGCGGGGCGATTTCGACCGATCTGATTAAAAAATTGTCCAATCCCAGCCTGGGGGTCATGATTGATCCCTTGGGCACGGGGAGCGGTAAAATCACAGCGGACAGAGGAGAAATCGATTGCGGCGCACACTGCAACGAAGCCTACTTGGGTGGGACTTCTGTGATCTTAACGGCCACTGCCGACCCAGATTCCGTCTTTACGGATTGGGGCGGGAATTGCTCTGGAAACGGGGTGTGCATCCTCACAATGGATGGGAATAAAAGTGTTTCTGCAAAATTCGACCTCGGACCGCCATCGCCTCTGGTTACCCATACCCTCACCGTCACGAAAACCGGGGCCGGTGGCGGCACGGTGACTTCGGCCACCGGGAATATCAATTGTGGAGCGACCTGCAGCCGCAGCTATGTCTCCGGCGCGACCGAAACCCTCACGGCGCGCCCCGCGGCGGGCTCGTTTTTTGCCGGATGGAGCGGGGCCTGTGCGGGAAGTGATTCTTGCGCCTTGACGATGAATGGGAATAAAACCGCAACGGCCCAATTCGACCTTGTCCCGGTGGTGGGCCAAACGCTGACGGTCACGAAGGTGGGCACGGCCGGGGGCACGGTGACATCGAACACGGGAGCCATCAACTGCGGCGCAGTGTGCAGTGACGTTTATTTAAAGGATACCTTGGTTACGCTTAAGCCCACTCCGGTTAGCGGTTCGAAATTCGTCGAATGGAGCGGGGCCTGCACGGGGAGCAGTCCCTGCGTCGTTAAAATGGACGTCAATAAAACCGTGACGGCGCGCTTCGATCTCCTTCCCTTAATGACGCAGACCTTAAGTGTGATTAAGGATGAAACTGGGAGCGGCGGGGGCGCCGTAACTTCCAATCCCGAAGGGATCGATTGCGGCCTGAACTGCACACAGGACTATGCCTCCGGCACCTCCGTAACCCTCACCCCGACGCCCGTGGCGGGCTCCATTTTTGTCGGATGGGGTGGCGCTTGTGCCGGCACGGGGCCTTGCGTTGTCGTGATGGACGCCGATAAATCCGTGACGGCCAAATTCAATGCCGCCCTGCCGACGCCCGTTTTTTCCGTCTCAGGTTCAATAAGCTACGCGGGTTCAAAAACGGGTCGTATCTATATCCGCCTGATTCCCTTTACCACCACGGACATTATTTACGGAACCAGCATTGCTTCGCCCGGCCCCTTTACCATACGGGGCGTGCCCTCCGATTTTTATTCGGTGGAGGCCTATCTCGATCATCGGAGCCCGGCATCGGGCGTTCGAAATGTTTCGAATCCGATTGGAAAATCCGCGAATCCTATTTTTGTGACGGGCAATATGACTGGCGCGAATTTATCCCTCCAAGACCCCACGTCTTTTCCGCCGCCGCTTCCACCAAGCGCGCCGCCTCGGCTTTTTCCTTTCGATGGGGGCGTGTTGGCGCAATGGAAGCCGGTGAAAAATGCGAATGGCATCGAAACGCCTGAATCGTATCGCATTTATTGGGCGACCACGCCAGGGCTGAGCCCGAGCGTTTTTGATGGCAGTCAAGAATTTTTCGCACGGGACGAGGGGCAAGCAGTCGTCACGGGACTGAGCAACGGTGAAACCCTTTGGTTCGTGTTGACCTCCATACGGGGCGGCATCGAGAGCACGTCGACGGCGGCGGCCTTCGTGACCGTCGGCGAGCCTGCGGGTGACGGCGCGACCGTTTCGGGCACGGTGTCTTTCGCGGGACAGGCATCGGGATCGCTTTATGTGATCCTCAAACAGCTTTCTAACAATCGGTACTTTATTGACCGTATCGATCAAGCCCTCAGCCCGCAGAGCTATCGTCTCACGGCCTTGCCGAAGGGGCTCTATCGCTTCAGCACTGTGCTCGATAGCGATAACAACGGCGTACTGGGGGATGCGGGTGATCTTTCGAGCGCTGTCCCAGATCAAATTTTAGCGATTTCGGATGCGGACTTGACTGTGAATGTCGACTTGACGGGGGCCGGGAGCTTTGCCGAAACGACAACCTTGAATATCGATGGCGACCCTTGCTGTGCGCGGCGGTTTCGCGTTGTGCGTGGTTCGAAACTGCCGGTTGCCCTTGTTTTGTCGGGACCGCATCTCCCGCTCATGGACCTTTACCGTTCCGGTCGAGGCCAGTCGGCTTTCGATATGACATTTCCCGCCGGATCGCTCCCTGCCCCACTTGTGGCCGACGACTATCAATTCGATGTCCGCTATGCGGACGGGACAAGCGAGATAATATCGGCCAAGGTCAGCGGCGTGTTGAGCCGTTTTCCGGCTCCGCTTTTCCCGACTGGGTCCGTGCCTGGCGAGACACAGCCCCTCTTTTCTTGGAGCCCGCCGAGCGGCACCTTGCCCGCTCCCTATTACTTCAATTTAAAGCTGGGAAGCACTTCCGATTTTTCGGAGATTTGGGCCCCAAATGTTATACCGAGTTTAGAAACCTCGCTTCTGTACAATGCCGATGGCTCAGCCGCGCTGCCTTCGCTCATTTCCGGTCAAACTTATCGTTGGCGGATTGGCATCGAAGATGTCTTCGGCAACGCCGCCTTGACCTCCGGCACGGATTTCGTTCCTTAATAAAGCCGAATCGCATTCGAGACGACCCCAGTCGAGCGGCTTGCAATCCATCCGTTTTTGCTGTATTTCTTCGACCCATTCGAAAAAAGAGAACCGCATTTGAAGAAGATTTTCCGATACACCATTCTCTTTATTGTCACCCTGTTTTGCTCCGGAAGGGCCTTTGCCGAGGAGGGGTATCGGATGCAGATCAGCAGCGCTTATGTTCATTTCGAGGATGAGGGTGGGATGGAACAGGAGGACTATGGCCTGTCCGTGAGGCAATATCTCTCGACCGTCAATACGAAGCATCATCCGCTGGCCGAAGCGGCTTTTCTGGAACGCATCGGCAGTTTTGGCGTGGTTGTGACTTCGAGCGATTTAAACCAGGACGTTGCCCAAGTCGTCGTCAAAAGCGATCAACTGAGTTACGGGGCCTTCGCAAACTTAATGGAGCCGGATCAAGCCGTATTTTTGAATCTGTTTTTTTCGAAGACGGACAGACAAAGGGTGAACTTCGGTATCGGCGATACCCAGAGCAAAGGCTACTTGCTCGAAATTGGACGTTATTTAGATGCGGGCCATGTGGTGTCTTTCGAATACGCGCACTCCGAAACGGAAAGTGCCTTCGTGTCTTTTCCTGTGTCAAGGGCGGAGAGGTCGAGCTATGCGCTTAAGTCGAAGGTCGTCAAAATGCTGGGCGCTGGGCGGGCCGTCAATCTTGAAGGGGAGGCGCGGATCGCCAAATTTCAAACCCAGAACGCGGATCATAAAAATACCGTCTTCGAAATCAAGAGCGATTACTATTTTAATCGATCGGTGAGTTTAGGGGGAGCCGTTTCCACAAACAGCGGAGACGATAAATTCAGCGAGGGTGAAAGCTATGCTGCAGACTTTTCGATTTATTGGACGCCCTCATTTTCGCTTGGCTTGATCTACGAAACCTTTGTCGCCGACAATGCCTCGGGCTTCGATTACGATTTATACCTCGTCTCGATGGCGCTTCGGTTTTAATTTTTTACCTGGTTTTTCCGTTTTTTCGCCTTTCGATCTGAAGCCTTTCCCGCGATCCGCCTTCGGTTTTTCCGTCGCCCCCCACTTCGAAATATTGAGTTGCTGCCCGGCCACCCAAACCGATTTCAACACATGAAAGGCCCGGTTCGGCATCCCTTCGGGGAGTTCCACCATGCTGTGTTCGTCCTCTATTTTAACCCGGCCGATGTATTGGCTGTCCAAGCCGATTTCATTCGCAATCGCTCCGACGATGTTCTTCGGCTTGACCCCATGGCTATGCCCGACTTCGATACGGTACCATTCCATCTCTTTGGCCGCAGGGCCGATGGGTCCCTTTTGGCTTGCCGAGGCCTTCCTTTTTTCAGGACGGCTTTCTTGAAACGGCTTCTTTTTTTCCTCGACCCCATTTTTCAATAAAAAGGGTTTATCGCCTTGCAGCATCTTGGCGAGGGCGGCGGCGATATCGATGGCGGGAATATCGTGTTCCTGGCGATAGCGCTCGATAAACTCCGCATAAAATGCGTGATCTTCCAGGGCCAAGGTGTCCGTGATCTTTTGCATAAAACGGGCAATCCGTTGGTCGTTGATCTTTTCGGTGGTGGGAAGCGTCATTAAAGTAATTTTCTGTTTTGTGGCCTTTTCGATTTCGTAGAGCATGCGTTTTTCGCGCGGGGACACGAAAAGAATCGCTTCGCCGGTGCGGCCCGCGCGGCCCGTTCGTCCGACGCGATGGACGTAGGCCTCGGTGTCGTTCGGGATGTCGTAATTAATCACATGGCTGATCCGGTCGACATCCAGTCCGCGCGCGGCCACGTCGGTGGCGACGATGATGTCGATCTTGCCCTGCTTGAAGCGGTCGACCGTTTGTTCCCTTTTATTTTGAGCCAAATCGCCGCTCAAGGGCGAGGCGGCGTAGCCGCGGGCCTCCAGCTTTTCGGCCAGTGCAACCGTCTCCGTGCGGGTCCGAACAAAGATCAAAATCCCGTCGAAGTCTTCCGCTTCGAGGATGCGCGTTAAGGCGTCGAGCTTGTGCAGTCCGCTCACCATCCAATAGCGTTGGTGGATCGAGCCGGCGGTTCGGGTCGGCATCTTAATGGTGATTTCTATCGGGTTGCGTAGATACTTTTGCGCGATCTTGCGAATCGGGTTCGGCATCGTCGCGGAAAAAAGGGCGGTCTGCCGGCTCTCGGGCGTTTGCTCAAGAATCCATTCGACATCGTCGATAAAACCCATGCGAAGCATCTCGTCCGCTTCGTCCAAGACCAAACAGATCAGGTTGTCCAGTGCAAGCGTTTTACGGCGCATGTGGTCCATGACCCGCCCCGGCGTGCCAATGACGACGTGAACGCCGCGCTTCAGCTGCCGAATTTGTCCGCCGTATTCTTGCCCGCCGTAAATCGGCAGCACGTGAAAGCCGGGCAGATGCGCGGCATAGGTTTTAAAGGATTCGGCGACTTGAATGGCCAACTCCCGCGTCGGGGTGAGGACGAAGACCTGGGGCTTCAATAATTTCAGATCGATGCGCGAAAGCAGGGGCAGGGCGAAGGCGGCCGTTTTTCCCGTGCCGGTGTGGGCCTGTCCGACGACGTCCCGCCCTTCGAGGATATGCGGAATGCACTCCGCTTGAATCGGGGAAGGCGTTTCGTAGCCGACGTCGTTTAGGGCTTTAAGCACAGGGGGGATAAGCCCGAAGGCGGAAAAATCTAAAGATATTTTTTTTTCAGTGGACATATAGAACTCCTAATCGATCCATTTTAAATGAGAGAGATCAGCGTGAACCTATTCCGGCAGTGCGGCGTCAGAGGGCGTGTTTTCGTCGACGGTTCTGCGGAGGCGTTTAACCCGCCGCGCCGTGGTAATGAAGCCGGAGTGGCCGACCATCCGTAGGCTGGGCCGGACGCTGCGACCATCGATGTTCCAGGGCCGCAAGAGGGTTTCGAAGGTTTCGATGCGCTCAAAAATCCGTGCGTTCTGCAGGGCCGCGACTAGAATTTCGACCTGGGGGACGGTCGGCAGAAAGGCAAGAAAGATCCCGCCCGCCCGTAACTTTTCGATGGCGTGGGGGACAACCTGATGAGGCTCGGGCAGGTCGAGCACAATGCGGTCGACCGACTCCTCCTTGATCCCGGTGTAAATATCGTGTTGATGAATAAAGAGGCGATCGCCAAGCGGGGTAGGGGAAAAACGGCTTTCGATGTTCTTCAGCGCTCGGCTCGCAAAATCTTCTCTAATTTCATAGCCGAATAGCTTTCCTTTTTCGCCGATGGCATTGAGCAGGCAGAGGCTCAAGGCGCCGGAGCCCATGCCTGCCTCGATCACTGTCGCACCCGGGTAGATATCGGCCCACATTGGGATTAAGGCAAGGTCTTTGGGATAGAGAATCTGCGCCCCTCGCGGCATATGGAGGGTGTAATCCGCTAGGGTCGGCCGAAAGATAAAAAAACGCGTCCCCCTCGAAAAAGCGATTTCGCTGCCGTCTTCCTGCCCAATCATATCATCGTGGGTGATGGCTTCGCCGCTGAAGAGAAAGGTGGCCCCTGCTTTTAATGTAAGGCGATAGGTCCGGCCTTTTTTATTAACGAGGTGGATTTCCTCGCCGACTTGAAAAGGGACAATCATGAGGCCGCGACCCTTTGCATCAATCGGCAGTTGCCGCAGAGGTCTCCGCCGCACGCTTGACCACAGGTTTTACAGAATTGGGTCGGGCCTTCTTCGAGCGGCTTCGGAAATAGGGCGGGCTTTTCCTTGAGGAAGCCGAGATAAAATTGGAGCTTCGATCCGGGGGAATTTTCTTCGAGTCGGTTGAGCATTTCCTTGTATAAAAACGTTTTGGCCCCCTTCGACATGGGACATTCCTCGATGATGTAGTCGATACCGCTGAGCACCGCATAGGCCGCGATTTCGCGCTCCGGCAAGCGGTAGAGGGGTTTGACCTTGCGCGCCCATTTTCCACCCTCGTCGCTGAGCACCGGCGTTTGTTTTTCGAGATAGGCCCGCTGCCAGTTCATGAGGTTACCCAAAAGGCGTGCCGCCTCGTCATCCAAATTGTGGCCGGTGGCGACGACGGTAAAACCTTTCTCCATGGCGATGCGATTGAAGTGATGCCGTTTCATGGTCCCGCAAGCTGAGCAAGGCGGACGGGCGGTTTCTTTGGCGATTTCGATCACGCCGAGGCCATAGTTTTCTTTGTAATCGTGAACGATGAGTTCCAAGCCGCGTGAGGCCGCAAAGCGCTCGACATGCTCCTGAGAAATTCTGGAATAGTCCCCGATGCCCAAATTTAAATGAAGGCCGACGGTCGGATAGCCAAGTTTGATGAGGATGTCCCAGAGGACCAGGGAGTCTTTTCCGCCCGAAACGGCGACTAAAATCGGCTGCCCCGCTTCGAACATTTGATTGGCGGAGATGGCCTTCATGACTTGTTTGTTGAGGTAGTCCCGGAAGCAAGGGTCGCAAAAGGCGCTATTGTGTCGGGGCAACTTGATGGCGGCGGGATTTTGGCAGCGGCGGCACTTCATCTCTTCTCTCGGTCGAGCCTAGCCTCCAGAAATGACAGGACGAATCTCGATGGCGGAGTCATCCGAAATCATGGCGTCTTCCGTTAAGAGGACATCGTTGCAGATCACGAGGTGGGCTTCGCGCGACAGACCGAGTTTCGACAGGATGGCAATGACGGGCTTGGGGCCTTTTAATTCGATCTCACGGACCGGATGGTGGAGTTTAATCCGCATGGGAGTCCATATTAAGGCAAAGGGGGACGGATAAGCAATTGCTAATGGTCGAAGGTTTTTAGACGCATTTTAACAAACGTTCGCCAATGGTTCTTTGGTCGTGGTAAATCATCTCCGGCCCGGCGCTCATTTGCGCCGCTTGCGCCGCTTTCAGATAGCGATTGTGGGCGGCCAAATCCGGATAGTGTTCGTTTTCGCGCAGGCCCTTAATATAGTAATCCAGCGCGAGGAGATAATTAATCCATGCGATCTTGTCTCCCTTCTCCGCCAGGGTCACCCATTGTTTATTTCCAGTGATGAGGATGGCCGAAACCATGCCGAAGTTATCCGGCAACATGTATAATTTGTCGTTGGTGATACATTCCATCGCGCGGTTGTGGAAAAAGATGGAGAAATCGGGATCGAGAATCCGAGCGATTTCACCGATGTCGGAGTTCACGACCAAAATATTCGGCACATAGTTATAAGCGATGCGCAAGAGTTCGGTGGCTTCGTTGAGCAGCTTGAGGGCGGCCTCTTCGTCGGTCTCGGATTCCGCGATGGCCTTCATATAGAGCGCGTAACCCAAGCCGTGATAGCCCCGATAGTCGTACTTTTCCATCTCTTGCAGTTTACGGAAGTGCTCGGCCATGCGGTCGTAGTCGCTCTCTCCGTAGCAGGCCCAGCCCAGCTGAAAGAGCGCCTCTCCGTAGTAGGGTTTAGACAACTTGCTGTGGCCTTTGTAGGCGGCATCGGCCTGCTGGAAATACTGAAGCGACTTTTCCGCTTCCCCAATCCGCATGTGCAACATGCCCATAAAGAGGAGAATATTGTGATCGCCCTGGCTTTTGAGGAGATCCCAATAGGCCATGGTTCGGCCTGGTTTCCAGTCTGGGTCTTCTAGGCGTAAAAAGAGGTCGGTCTTGCGCTTTCCTTCCAAGGCCTCCGGTTTGCTCGGCGCAAGCTTCAAGCTGTGTTCGAATTCGCCCGCCGCGTCCTTATAATGCCCTGCATCCAAGAGATCCTGTCCGAGTTGAATATGTAGTTTAACAGCGGCTTTCCGTTCGCTCGTCTCCTCATATTTTTCCCAGGGCGATACCTGGAACACAATCATGTAGGCAATGGCCGTGAGTGCAGAAAGACCGAGTGTGATAAGAAACCAATAATCTTTTAGAAATTGCAGGAATTCCATCGGTGAGATTTCTTTCTTCGAGTCGTTCAGCGCTTAGGAAAAAGGCATCCTCGATACCTTGTTTTAGCGGATTCAAATACCTTGGCGGCAAGCTTTAAGACCTGCCAAATCGGCGGGTCCAATACGGAAGCGTCTTGTCTGTCTGTGCTATTTAGGGAAAGGAACTATAACAAAATTTGAGAGGGGATGCTAGGTGGATCTGGAGGGAAAAGGAAGATGGACTTCACAAAAAAAGTGGGTTAGGCCCTATTGGCTAACCCACTTTCTTTTGGTGCGCCCAGAGAGATTTGAACTCCCGACCCCTTGATTCGTAGTCAAGTACTCTATCCAGCTGAGCTATGGGCGCAAAATTTTACGATGGCACCACGTCTTTTAAGGTGATGGAGAACCGGTCGTGTTGAAAGGAATGCATGGTCGGAAAGAGGGAGAAGAGCCAGCCTTTGAAAAGTTCCGATTCGTTTTCGAATATGGTGACATGAATCGCCGGGTTTTTCAATTCGTTGCTCACCGAGGTAAAAACCTTGCCCTGGATAATCAGGTCGGGCAGGAAGGTATCGACCTTGACTTTCATCTTGGAATCCGGGACTTGCCACTCATCGCCTAGATTGACCGTGTGTTCCGTAATGGCGTGGCTGATTTTATCTTCCAGCATCAGAGTTACGCTTTTCCACTTGCCTTTGACCCCTTCCGGAATAACAATTTTTGCATCGCTTAAGTCGGGAATGTCGTCGTGCGCACCGTCCCGCAGAGGCGGGGGCATCGGCCCATCCGGCTGCTGAACGGGTGTGGGTACTGCGCTCATGGGTGGAGTCATCGGCGCACCCGCGGGTCCTGGTCGTTCTTCGATGGCGTAGCTGCCCTCGTTTTTATTGCAGGAAATGAGGAGCAAGAGGGGCAAGAACACTATACAAATTCCTATCCGTTTCATCGGTCTCCCTAGTTGGTTTCTTTTGGCGGAGAGGGAGGGATTCGAACCCTCGGTAGAGGTCGACCCCCTACGACGGTTTAGCAAACCGTTGCCTTCGGCCGCTCGGCCACCTCTCCCAGCTGTCGATCCGTGTTTCAACGTCCCATGCGTTTTTAAGAGCTGATTTATATCATACTGAAGCCACAGAATCTAGATGCTTTAAGAAGGACTCCTTATGTATTAAATATAATGTCTTCAAGTCCTTGTCTCAATTTTCATTATAATTTGGAGGAGTATGAGTGCCATTATCTGCCGTAAAATCACAGATTTCTTCGTTCCCAAGGCTGGCCGTGATCGAGCAAATAATACGACATGGAATTTTTCGTGCAAAGCGCGATTTGGCACTCGAATCGAGAAAGAGCGATACTCTTCTACTTAAAATACAGATTCTATCAAGTTCCATTACCCCCCCCTCTTTTGTTAGAATCGACGCAGTGTGCCGGATCTATAAATACGAAGGTCCACGGGGCGTGCCTATCCGCCAAACATCAATCCAGGAGGGAAAGATGAAGAAACATCCGATACAAGGTTTAACGATTGCCGTCGTATTGTCTTTACTTCAGCTGCTTCCCGTTTTCGCCGGTGAGGACGATTTTTTCGAAGGCCCGCCGCTTCAGAAAATGGCCAAGGGCCCGGTAAAACTTAAGGCCTCGCTCTCGGGCTTTAACGAAGTGCCCGCGTTTTCCACCACGGGTCGGGGCCGCTTTAAAGCCACCATCAATAAAGACCGCACTGAAGTCGCTTACATTCTCATGTACGAGATGACGGAAGGGGATGTGTTCATGGCCCACATTCACATTGGGGAGCGGCATACCAATAGCGGCATTATCGTTTGGTTTTGCGGGGCCCAAGGCACGCCGTTTCCCCCTCCCGCCGGGGTGATTGTGCCCCCTTGCGGAGCGGGAGAAGGTGTGTTCGAAGGCACTTTTACGGCATCGGATGTCTTGGGTCCGGCGAACAGAGGGATTGCGCCCGGAGAATTCGAATCCTTTTTACAGGCCCTTGAAGCCGGGGCGACCTATGTCAATGTCCATTCTTTGTTGGAGCCGCCGGGAGAAATCCGGGGACAGATTCACGGGCATGGAGACCCTCGATAAGGACTTGTATCGTTCATGGGCGAAAGCCCTAAGCTTGCCCTTGCTCGGCTGAGAGCGGAACATCGTCCGGTCGCGCGGCGAAGCCCTTCGTCGCCATTTTTTTTAGGATACTCCCGTTGGCCACGGCCAGAATTGTTGGCCCTTACACTTACTTTTCTGCTAAGGGCACGAACTTTCCGTTCTGTATCTGCGTTCCCCAAATGCGATGTAAGGCTTGATGATCCCTCCTGCTGTAGCCGATCGGGACACCGATGCCAATATCGAGGTCTTCGATGGATTCAAAGGCGTTAATCAGGCTTTCGCGGTCTATCTTTTGCGGCGCGCGATTTAATCCTTCTACAAATATTTTGGCGGCGAGATAGCCTTCAAGGGAGACAAAGTCTGGCGCGGATTCGGGGTCAAAGGCATTGAGTGCAGCGCGATATCCCGAGACGCCGGGCAGATCCGATTCGAAATGGGGGACGACTTGGGTGACGATTACCCGTTCGCCCTTCTTGCCCAGGGCCTTGGCCAAGGGGATGCTGCCGACAAAGGACACATTTAAAAAAAGCGTGTTCGGCAAGATCGTCTGGGCCAGTTGAATGAACTTTGCGCCGACCATAATCACCGCCTTGGGTCGAATCGGCGTATCGAAAATCGGGAGCAGGCCGTTTTCGATATTCAGGGTCTTGCGTGTGTAGCGGCCATGCACGAAAGTCTCGGTTCGATTGTAGCCCCTCGCTTTTAATGCCTTGACCGCACCGGCGTCGCCCGCGTCGCCGTAGGCGTCGTTTTGGGTAAAAAAGGCAATTTCTTCTGGCTTGATCCCGCGTTCCAGAATCGTGTCGATCATCGCCGCAGTCTCTTCTTCATAACTGGCCCTAAAATTGATAACGTAGCGGCGCTCGGGCGGCGTTTTTCTCAGCACATTCGCCCCGGTGAAGGCCCCGAAGAGCAGCACCTTCTCGCGGTTGGCGATGGGCACGGTCACCATCGCCGTGGGCGTGCCCACATTGCCGACGACCGCGAGGACCTGATATTCCTCGATGAGCCACCGCATGTTCACCGCCGCGCTCGTCGGCTGGTAGCCGTCATCGAGGGCGATCAATCGCAGCCGTCTTCCCCCTACCCCGCCCCTTTGATTCACTTGGTGAAAATAGGCCTCGATCCCGCGTTTCATGCCCAGGCCGAGGTCCCTCGCAGGGCCGCTCAAGGCCGTCGTCATCCCGATGCGCAGTTCTTCATTTTCCCCGGCGGCTGCGTGCATGGGGATGAACAGCACCCAGAGAGAATAAGCGAAGAAGAGCCAGGTTCTATCTATCTTAAAAGCGATCACTCCGATCCCACTCAATAAAATTTCACCAAAGTCACCACAAACAGGGTGAAGGTAATCACCGGCCAATAAAATAACTTGGGCAGCAGGTTGTCGCGGTATTGCACAAAGGGGATATTGATTCCCCAGCGAAAGAGAATGGAGTTTATCGAGATGGCGAGGATGACCCCATAGGTCACGACATAATAATAGTCCATATAAAAAAGCCGCAAGCGAACCGCGCAGATCGATATGCGAGATCAGCACCACAAAAAAAGCGCCGAGCCCGAGGCCAAAATCGTCGAGGCGTTAAAGCCCAGCCATTGAATTTTTCGGCCTCCTTAGAGCTGGTAATGAGCACGGCAAAGCGCATCAACAGCACCACGATAATCGGCGTGAGATTCGAGATAAAGGGATTGAGAAAGCGCCGCTTTACCCCAATTTGAAAATAAAGCTCCGGAAACTGCTTTTGTCCCACAGAGCGCGGGATGCCGAAATCGGTAGTGTAGCTATTGAAGCAAAGCGGCTCGTCACCTTCCAGCCCGGCAGCACAAAATCTTGTTCGATGCCCGGCAGCCGTTCGGGGTGAATAAAGTCGTAGGAATCGAGCGCGGGAAGAAGGACGACGTTTTTGTCGAAGTCCTGATGCCACAGCCGCATCCAGACCGTCTGCTGGTCGAAAGGGTAGCGTGTGTAATCGAAATCCTGCCGCAGGGTGACATGAAAATACCATCCGATCACCTCGCCGTCCTTTTCTTTGCGGCGGTAAGCCTCCGTCATTTCCGAGGACTCGGCCTCCGGCAAAACAAAGCCGCGCGAGAGGTCGTCGGGCACGTGTTCGTGGTAATGCTGCCAGATATAACCCGTGAGGATGACGTTGTTCGCGCTCGTGAATTCGATGGATTGCACAAACACGTCCGTCGGAATATAGATCGGGAGGGCTTGCCGATTCCGCAGGGCCTCCCGAATGTTCGTTCGCTTAAAGGCCTCCAGGCTGGCCTGATCGATAATCAGGGTCCGCTCCACGTTTTTCCACGCAATGTCGTCCGTTGCCAAGTACCAAACGAGGCCGATGCCCAGCGTAAAGAGGATCGAGGCCTTCAGGGCGCGGAGCCACAGGCAGAGGTCCGATCCTTTTTTGGCGCGGGCCAGGTCTTCCGCGCGAAGGGGCGCGATGGATTCATCACGCGTGTTCAGATAGCCGCGAACGAGCACAAGCCCGCCCACCAGAGTCAGCACGGAGAGTAGCGCCGATATTTTAAAAATAATCTTTTTGGGGGACATCGTCATGAGGGGTCTAAGGAAGGGCTATCCGGGGCGACGCCTAGCGTCATCGGCTTACGGGTAAATCGATCTGAAATTTGAACGCGATAAAATACCCGATGAAGATGTCGAAGCGCAACTTAAAAAGGAAGGCCAGGAAGAAATGTGCCTTGTGG
>Ga0326597_10000428_pt1 | contig 75766 bp, 72 predicted proteins | sample RVTome_12_FD_203789 | JGI IMG/M metagenome (GOLD analysis project Ga0326597, IMG submission 203789) | Soil microbial communities from uranium-contaminated site in the Upper Colorado River Basin, Wyoming, United States - RVT100D185 | ecosystem: Environmental > Terrestrial > Soil > Contaminated >...
GCGCCGGCGTCACCACGTTGAGCGCGGTGCCGACGGCGTCGAACCGCCAGCCGCCCTTGCGCGCCAGCAGCGCCACGCCGCCCGGGTTGTCGACGGTGCCGGCAAGCCACAGATCGAAGCCGCCCGAGGCGGCGGCCGCCAGCGCGTCGGCGAACGGCGCCTCGCCGGTGGCGAGCTCGATGAAGCGGTCGCCGGCCGACGCCGGCGGCGGGGCCAGCGCCAGCAGCGTTGCCGCCACCGCCGCGGCCCGCGCCGCGACCGATGCCGCCGAACGGACCCGGTGAAAGAGGTTGTTCATGGAGATTTCATGTGCTGCCGCCGCCCGAGACCCGCCATGGTTGCCCGATCCTAACGGAAACTCCTGTCGCCCGCCATCGCGACGGCGGCCTGCGCGGGCCCGGCTCGGCCGGCGTTGCCACGCCTACCCTTATAGGGTAATATGTCGCGGTGGAGAAGCGCACGCCCCACGACGATCTGGCGCGCGTCCAGGCGGGCGCGGCGCGCCTCGGCGCGGCGGCGTTCACCAAGACCGCCCTCGACGGCGGCCGCGCCATGGGGCTGACGACGGCCGAGATGCTGGCGGTGATCGCCGGGCTGTCGCGACGCGATTTCCACAAGTCGATGACCAGTTACGCCGACCATCGCGTGTGGCAGGACGTTTATCACGCGGCGACGCCGGCGGAAAAGGAAGCCTACATCAAGATCACCCTGCGCGACGCGGCGCCGGTGATCCAGTCCAAGGAGAAGTGACGATGGCGCGGAAGTGCGTGAGTTGCGGCGACCGCAAGGGAATGACGCGGTTTTCGGGCGAGACCATGACCGTCGATCACGCCGGCACGACGGCCGCCGTGAAGGGGCTCGCCGGCTGGCGCTGCGGAGCGTGCGGCGAGGTCGAGTTCGACGCCGCGAGCGCGCGGCGTTACGCGGCGGCGGGCGACCAGCTCGTGCGGCGCCATCGCGCGCGGCAGAGCAAGGAGATCCGGCGCATCCGCCGCAAGCTCGGCCTGAGCCAGGTGGCGGCGGCGCGCCTCACCGGCGGCGGCCACAACGCGTTCTCGCGCTACGAGCGCGGCGAGGCGACGCCGATGCCGGCGGTCGTCAACCTGCTGCGGCTGCTGGACAAGCACCCGGAGCTGCTGGCGGACCTGCGGGCGACGCGGCGCGGCTGACGCGGGACCGCGCCGCCGCGCCGCCGCCGACCGCCACCTCGGCGCCGGTTGACCGCGCCTATACTCTTGTGTATATGCACCGATCATGAGCCGGGACGCCAAAAGATTGCCGACCGCGGCGCTCGCCGACACCGCCGGGTGCGCCTGCCTGAATCTGCGCATGGCGGCGCGCGCGGTGACCCAGATGTACGACGCGGTGCTGAAGCCGTCGGCGCTGAAGGCGACGCAGTTCTCGGTGCTGGCGGCGGTGGCGCACGCCGGGCCGGCGAGCATGACCGCGGTGGCCCGCGCGCTGGTGATGGACCGCACGACGCTGACCCGCAACCTGAGGCCGCTGCTCGACCGCGGCCTGGTCGCCGCCGCCGCCGGCGGCGACAGGCGGCAGCGGACGATCGCGGTGACGGCGAATGGCGAGGCGCTGCTCGCCGAGGCGCTGCCGCTGTGGAAGAGCGCCCACGACCAGATCGTCGACGGCGTCGGCGCCGCCCGCTGGCAGGGCCTGGCCAAGCTGCTCCGCGAAACCATCAGCCTGTCGCAGTAGGCGGGCGCCGGCGCGCCGGGCGTCGGTTCTCAGGCGTCGGGCGCCTGCGGCGCCGCGTCCGCCCGCACCAGCCGGCGATGGTCGCGGACGCTGATCGGAATCGAGGCGACGTAGGCGATGCCGACGACCGACAGCGTCACCCACGGCGCGCTGATCAGGAACACCGTCACCGCGCCGACGATCACCATCGTCGGCAGGATCCAGCCGGCGCCGATCTTCAGCCTCTTGAACGAATAGGTCGGAATGGTGCTGACCATCAGCGCCGACACCGCCAGCAGGAACGACCCGACCACCCATGTTTCGCGGAAGAACGCGCTGCGCATCTGGAACGAGAAGATCAGCGGCAGCAGCACCAGCCCGGCGGCGGCCGGCGCGGGAACGCCGGTGAAGAAGCGGCTTTTCCATACCGGCGCGTCCTCGGCGTCGACGGCGACGTTGAAGCGCGCCAGCCTGAGCCCGCAGCAGATGGTGAACAGCATCACCAGCGCCCAGCCGAGCCTGCCGGCGCCCTGCATCGACCACAGATAGAGCATCAACGCCGGCGCCACCCCGAAGCAGACGAAATCCGACAGCGAGTCGAGCTCGGCGCCGAACTTGCTGGCGCCCTTCAGCAGCCTGGCGATGCGGCCGTCGAGTCCGTCGAGGATGGCGGCGGCGACGATCGCCAGCATGGCGTGCTCCCAGCGGTCCTGCAGGCCGTAGCGGATCGCCGTCAGGCCGGCGACCAGCGCCAGCAGCGTCAGGATGTTCGGGATCATGCGGTTGAACGACAGTCCCTTGAACCGCCGCCTGCGCTCGCCGCCGAATTCGCCCGGGTTCTTCATGGTGTTCATCCGCCGCGGTTCCGTGTCACGGGTCAGGCGCGGACTTCGGCGTTGCGCGCCGGTTCCTGGGCGCGGACGTCGGCGAGCACGGTCTCGCCGCCGATCGCGCGCTGGCCGACGGCGACCAGCGGCTCGACCCCGGCCGGAAGGTAGACGTCGACGCGGCTGCCGAAGCGGATCATGCCGAAGCGCTGGCCGGCCTTCACCGCCTGCCCCTCGACGACGTTGCAGACGATGCGCCGGGCGATCAGGCCGGCGATCTGCACCACGCCCAGGTCGCGGCCGTCGGCCATCGTCAGGCGCAGGCCCTGGCGCTCGTTGCCCTCGCTCGCCTTGTCGAGCGAGGCGTTGACGAAGCGGCCGGGACGATAGCGCAGCGCGGCGACGGTGCCGTCGGCGGGGATGCGATTCACGTGCACGTCGAACACGTTCATGAACACGGCGACGCGCCAGCGCGCGCCCGCGCCCATGGCGAGTTCTTGCGGCGGCGCCGCCTGGTCGACCGTCTGGACGACGCCGTCGGCGGCGCTGACGATCAAGCCGTCGCGGGTCGGCGTCGCCCGCTCCGGATCGCGGAAGAAATACGCGCACCACGCCGTGAGCAGCGCGCCGGCGTAGCCGAGCGGCTTCAACGCGAAGCCGGCCGCCGCGGCGGCGATCGCGAACAGCAGGATGAACGGCCAGCCCGCCGGGTGGATGCGGATGGCGCGCAGGAAATTTATCGCCGTGTCGAACACCGGATCATCCCCAGGAAAAATTCGCCGCGCGCCATTCTAGTCTTTCCCAGCCGGCAGGTTAAGCATTGCCTGCGAATCGGATCGCGATCAGGGGGGGGGCAGAAATGCTCCGTCTCCACCGCCGAATAACAAAAATGCCGACATATTCCGATGTTTTCCGAGAAGTTCGGGATAGAATTGTATTATGGTCAAGGCTGTTCTTATCGCTAACCCCGATTCGATTTACGACGACCTCCCCGAGGAGCGTTATCATTATCCGCGGCAATATGCCCGTCGGGTCGAGCAGGCGACAGGCGACTGGGTCATTTATTACGAGACCGGTTCGCGCGGTGGTCGCCAAGCCTATTTCGCCACTGCGCAAATTGCGGAGATAATTCCGGACCATCAAAAGTCTGATCATTTTTACGCGATCATTGCTAAAGGCAGTTACCGCCAATTTCCTACCCCTGTCCCGTGGCGTCATGAAATCGGTTATTGGGAATCGGCATTTGGCAATGATCCGCGTCGTCCCAACCCCGGGCCGGCTCAGAACGCCGTTCGTCTCTTGAGTGATGCTGAATACGAAGCGATCGTCGGTGCCGGATTTGCACATGTATTGAATCCGGACGTGCCGGAGTCACGAGCACTGACGACGGGACTCGAGGAAGCCGCCGCACCATTTCATCGACCAATCGTCGAACGATTGGTAAGCGAGCCATTTCGAAGTGCCGCATTTACCAAATATGTTCGCGCGGCTTACGATTCAACTTGCGCGGCAACCGGTCTGAAATTGATCAATGGTGAAGGACGGTGCGAAATCGAAGCAGCACATATTCAACCAGTAGGTGCCGGTCATGGCGGTCCGGATTCCGTGCGAAACGGTTTAGCACTATCTCGCACCGTGCATTGGTTATTTGATCGCGGGCTCATATCACTGCAGAACGATGGGAAAATCCTTTTCGCCGCTAACCGGCATTTCGCGGAAATTGAGCGCGTCCGCAACATGTTGCATCGCGATGGATATATGCATCTACCGAGCAACCCGACCGAACGACCACATCCCCAATTTCTGGAATATCACCGCGATAAGATACACGCACCCAAAGCGGCGTAAATTATAACGTTATTTGGTATCAGCACTAATCACCCGGAAGCGGTCGACCGTCTTGCCGTCGATGGTCCGGAACGCGCACTCGGCCAAGTCTTGCCGTCCGCCGGCATTGAAGGTGCACAACATCGCCCCGGCCGTGGCGCCGTCGTCGCGGGTGTACGCGCTCGCCCACCACGGCGCCGGCGCCGCGCCGCGAAGCCGCCGCACGCTGCGGCCGCCGAGGCCGGAGACGAAGACGAACGTGCGCCCCTTCGCCAGCCGCAATATCGAATCGCGCGATGCCACCTCGGGCTGCTCGCCGAAGGCGGCGATCAAATGCGTGCGCGAGTACGAGTGTTCGTGCGCGGTGGCGATGATGGCGCCGGCCTCGCGACAGGCCTCGTAGACCTGCCAGCCGGTCTCGTTGGCCTTGCGCCCGACCTGCATCGCGGTCTGGTTCTTGTGCCAGGCGCAGATTTTCCAGCGCGCCCGCGAGCCCGCCATGGCGTCGGCGATGAAGGCGGCGTGGGCGGGCTGCTCGGCGACGGCGTCGGCCGGCTTGCCGCCGTGCGGCCAGACGCCGACCGCCGAGAGGGTGAAGAACAGCCCCTTGTAGGAGCAGGCGGCGCGGACGCCGAGGTCGCCCGTGCAGCGCGCGCCGGCGATGCGTTGCAGCCTTGCCTGCAGTTTTTGCCGATAGGCCGGCCACGCCTTGGCGTCGTGGTTGCCGATCACCGCGAACACCGGGAAATCCGCGCCAAGGCCCTGGGTCAACAGATCGTCGAAGGCGTCGGCGTCGTCGCGGTAATCGAAGTCGCCGAGCAGCAGGATCATCTGCGCGCCCTCGGCCTTGACCATCCTGAGCACCGCCCTCGCGCGGGCGCTCAGACCCTGGTCGCCGAAGAACGCGACCTTGAGGTCGCGGGCGGCCTCGTCGGCGCGCGCGGGAACGGCGGCGACGGCAACGGCCAGGCCGAGGGCGAATGCTTTGATCGCGGACATCCGAATCGGCCCGACGCCGGCGTCAGTTGGTCGCCGGCAGCGCGAACACCTGACCCGGGTAGATCAGGTCGGGGTCCTTGATGTGGTCCTTGTTGGCTTCGAAGATCATGGTGTAGCGGATGCCCTGGCCGTAGACCCGCCGCGCCAGCCGCCACAGCGAGTTGCCGGGCTGCACGATGACGAACGGCTCGGGCGGCGCGTCGGCCACCGGATCGGCGCGCGAGAACGGCATCGCGACTCGTGCCGTGACTCGGCCGGCGGCGTCGGTCTGATCGGCGCGCAAAGTGTAGAGGCCGGGCTTGATCGCGGCCTCGGGCGCGAGCCGCCAGTCGCCCTTGGCGTCGGCGTCGGCGCGGCCGATGAAGCCGTTGTCCAAATACAGGTTGACCCGCGCCCCGGGCGCCGCGCGGCCGCTGATCGCGAGCTGCCCCTTGTCGTCGTAGTCGATGACGTCGACGCTGAGGCTGCTGGCCTTGTTGACGCCCGCCGGCGCCTGCAACAGCGTGGCGCCGCCGTCGCCGCGCGGCACCCTGAGCGCCAGCGCGCCGGTGCGCTCGTCGGCCGGCCGGCCGGCGATGTCCCTGTCGCGCGCCGGCACCACCAGCACCACGACGTCGTCGGAGGCGACCGGCGCGCCGCCCGCGACCTGCATCTCGAGGGTGAGCTGCCGGCTTCCCGGCGTCAGCGGCGTGGTCGGCACGAACACCCATTCGCCGCGACCGTCGGCCGTCACCTTGCCGATCGGGCGGCCGTTGTCGAGGATGACGACGGTGCTGCCGGGCGGCGCCCGGCCCGCCATCACGGCGTCGCCGTTCGGATCGACCCGCACCACGTCGAAGCTCGGCCTCGCCACGGCCGTCGCCGGCGCGCGTTCGGCGCCGGCAGTTGCCTGCCGCGCCGGCTGGCCGGGTCCGCCGGTGCCGGCGGCTTCGTCGCGCAGCAGCGCCACGTTGACGGCGATGGCGCCGGCCACCGCGACGGCGCCGACGGCAGCGATGAGGAGCGGCTTGTTGAGCACGGGCGCGGCCTCCCTGGGACGCGGAATCGGCCGATTATACCATCCCCGCGGCCGCCGCTGCGGCGAAATTGCGGAGCGGCCGTCATCGCCCGGCTTTGCCATTGGCATTCCGGGGGCGATCCAGGATGGCGCGAAGTCTGGATGCCCCGGGCTGACGCCGGGGCATGACGGACGAGGGGATGGCAAGGCCGCTGCCCCAGCCCCAATCGTCATCGCCCGGCGCAGCCCGGGCGATCCAGGGTCGCGCCTCAACCGCCGGGGGCGGCGGCCTTCTTGCGGCGGACCTGATGTCGGACCGGCTTCAAGGCCTTGAGATAGGCGATGATCGCCCGCCGGTCGGCGTCGGTCAGCTTTCCGGTGACGTCGTCGACGACCTCGCCCATCTGGCCGCCGACGAAATCGCCGTTCGGCAATGCGCCGAGCTCCAAGAGCCCATTGAGTTCGCCCTCCGACCAGCGGCCGATGCCCGTCTCGTCGTCGGGCGTGATGTTGGGAACGATTCCGCCCTCGGGGCCGCCCTCGGGGCCGGCCTCGGTGCCGGCGAGCGCCATGCCGGGCTTCGGGCCTGCGAGCATGTCGCGCGGCGTGTGGCACTCGCCGCAGTGGCCGAGGGCGCGCACCAGATAGGCGCCGCGGTTCCATTGCTCGCCCTTCGCCGGGTCCGGGCGATAGGCGCCGGGCGTGAAGTAGAGCGCCTTCCAGATCGACACCAGGAACCGCCAGCCGAACGGCGGCGCAAGCTCGTGCGGCGTGTCGGCCCGCGCCACCGGCGCGAGCGTGAACAGGTAGGCCTTGAGGTCGAGCATGTCGCGCTCCGTCATCGCCGTGTACGACGGATACGGAAAAGCGGGGAAGTAGTGGCTGCCGTCGGGACGCAGACCGTGGCGCAGCGCGCGGACGAAGTCGGCGTCGGACCAGCCGCCGATGCCGGTCTTTGGGTCGGGCGTGATGTTGGGGCTGTAGAAGACGCCGAACGGCGTCTTCAGGGCGCGGCCGCCGGCGAGCGCCGGGCCTTTGTTCTTCTTGTCGGTGTGGCAGGCGACGCAGCCGCCGGCGGCGAGCAGATACTTGCCGCGAACCGGGTCGGGCGTCGCGCCGAACGCCGACGGCAGCGCCAGGAGCGTCGCCGTCGCCACGGCAAGGATCGCCGCGAGTGCGGGGAATGCCTTGAAGACGACGCGTACGCGCTCGCGGCGGGGCACATCCACCGTCGGTTATTTCACTGCTTTTCCCTTGAAGGCCCGGTGGCAAGCGCCGCAACCGTTCCTGCCAAGCGACTTCAATTGCTCCGTGATCGCCGCCTTGTCGCCGCCGGCCGCCACCTTGGACATCTTGGCGGCCTCGTCGCGGAGGGCCTTCGCCGCCGCCTCGAATCCGGCCCAATCCTCCCAGATCTTCGCTGTCGCTTGCGTCTTCCGGGAATCGACGTCCGGCCGGCCGGTGCCCTTGACGAACAACGGCAGGAACTTTTCCGGCGTCGCCGCCATCGCGTCGGCCGCCTTCTTCACGTCGGCCGGCGAGCCTTTGTCATCCTCGACGAACTTCTTGATCACGTTCCAGCCGGCGCCGTTGATTTTCTCCATCACGTCGCGGCGCTTGTCGATCACCGACATGTCGGCGGCCGCGGCGACGCCGTTCGCGGCGATGAATCCGACGGCGAGGAAACCGGCGGCGAGACCGGCCGCGAGCAGTTTCGTGGTGGCGTTCATCAAAGTCCTCCCGATTGGTTGATAGCCCTATAAACAGCACCGAGACCGGATTATTCCCGGCGTCGCCGGCCGGCCGCCGCTGACCGGACCCGGGCGCCGCGATCCCGGTCCGGCGGGCGACAAATCTACTTAATCGGATCGATTTTGCTATTAAAATATCCGTTACCGGGGACTTTAGGTATTATCCGCAATGGGTTGGGGGATCGCCGTGGCCGGACCGTCGTCGCTTTGCGTGTTCTGCGGCTCCAAGACCGGGACCGACCCGGCGCACGCGGCGGCGGCGCGGCGGATGGGCGCGTTGATGGCGCGACAAGGCGTGCGGCTGGTGTTCGGCGGCGGCCGCATCGGCCTGATGGGAGTGCTGGCCGACGCGGTGGTCGCCGGCGGCGGCCGGTCGGTCGGCGTGATCCCGGATTTCCTGATGGCGCTCGAGGTCGAGCACCAGGGCGTCGACGAGATCATCGTCACCGCCTCGATGCACGAGCGCAAGACGCGCATGTTCGAGCTGGCCGACGGCTTCGTGGTGCTGGCGGGCGGCCTCGGCACCCTCGACGAGGCGCTCGAGGTGATCACCTGGAAGCAGTTGCAGATCCACGCCAAGCCGGTGGTGGTGGTCAACACCGGCGGCTACTGGTCGGGCTTGACGGAATTGTTCCGGCGCGCCATCGCCGGCGGCTTCGCGCACCCGGGGGTGATGGACCTGTTCACCGTCGTCGACAGCCCGGACCGGGTGTTCGAGGCGTTCGCCAAGGCGCCGCCGCCGGACAGCCGCGTGCTCACCAGCCACCTGTAGGTGCGGTGGCCGCGCCGCCCCCGGTCGCCGCCGAATCGCGCCGCGGCCGCCGCCCGACCGCGCCGGGTCCGGCCCTTGCCAAGATTTGCCGCGGCCCCTAGGGTGCGGAAAACCGCACCGCCAACGCCTGCCCCCGGGAGCACCCGCCCATGCCCAAGATCAAGGTCAAGAACCCCATCGTCGAGCTCGACGGCGACGAGATGACGCGCATCATCTGGGCGTTCATCAAGCAGAAGCTGATCCTGCCGTATCTGGACCTCGATCTTAAGTACTACGACCTGTCGGTGACCAAGCGCGACGAGACGAACGACCAGATCACCGTCGATGCCGCCAATGCGATCAAGGAGCACGGGGTCGGGGTGAAGTGCGCGACGATCACGCCGGACGAGGCGCGGGTGAAGGAATTCAACCTGAAGCAGATGTGGCGCTCGCCCAACGGCACGCTGCGCAACATCATCGGCGGCACCATCTTCCGTCAGCCGATCATCTGCAAGAACGTGCCGCGCCTGGTGCCCGGCTGGACCAAGCCGATCGTCATCGGCCGCCACGCGTTCGGCGACCAGTACCGGGCCACCGACATCATCGTGCCGGGCAAGGGCCGGTTGACGCTGCGGTTCGAGCCGGAAGGCGGCGGCGAGGTGATCGAGCGCGAGGTGTTCAAGTTCAAGGAGGCGGGCGTGGCGCTCGCCATGTACAACCTCGACGAATCGATCCGCGGCTTCGCGCGCTCCTGCTTCAACTACGCGCTCGGCGTGAAGTGGCCGCTTTATCTGTCGACCAAGAACACCATCCTCAAGACCTACGACGGCCGCTTCAAGGACATCTTCGCCGAGATCTTCGCCGCCGAGTTCGCCGACAAGTTCAAGGCCGCCGGCATCGTCTACGAGCATCGGCTGATCGACGACATGGTGGCGTCCGCCTTGAAGTGGGAAGGCGCGTTCGTGTGGGCGTGCAAGAACTATGACGGCGACGTGCAGTCGGACACCATCGCCCAGGGCTTCGGCTCGCTCGGGCTGATGACCTCGGTGCTGCTGACGCCGGACGGCAAGACCGTCGAGGCCGAGGCCGCGCACGGCACCGTCACCCGCCACTACCGCGAGCACCAGAAGGGCAAGGAGACGTCGACCAACCCGATCGCCTCGATCTTCGCGTGGACGCGCGGGCTTCATTACCGCGGCGAGTTCGACGCGACGCCCGAGGTGTCGAAGTTCGGCGATACCCTCGAGCGGGTGTGCGTCGAGACCGTCGAGGCTGGCTTCATGACCAAGGACCTGGCGCTGCTGATCGGCCCCGAGCAGAGCTGGCTCAACACCCAGGCGTTCCTCGACAAGCTGGACCAAAACCTGAAGAAGGCGATGGGGTAGGCCGGCCGCCGCGCCTTTGCGCTCGCCGTTGACGGCGCCTAACCGATGTTATAACATATGGTATAACATCGGCATTTGGAGGTTTCCCTGGGCATTGCATTGAAATTGACCGCCGTTGGCAACTCGACCGGCGTGATCCTGCCGAAGGAAATCCTTGCCGGCATGAAAGCCGGCAAGGGCGATACGGTCTATTTGACGGAGACCCCGGACGGCTACCTGATGACCCCCTACGACGAACGCTTCGTCCGTCAGGTCGAGGCGGCCGAGGGCTTCATGCGCAAGTATCGCGACGTGCTCCGCGAACTGGCGAAATGAGGGAGCCGAACTGGCTGCTCCTGGAGTCGGTGATCGCCGTTCACAAGTCGCTCGTCGCCCAATATGGCGGCATCGCCGAAATCCGCGACCGCGCGCTCCTGGAATCGGCGTTGGCGCGCCCGCAGAACCGCTTCGCCTACCAACCGAAAGCGAACCTTTTCGATCTTGCCGCGTCCTACGCCTACGGCCTCGCGCGCAACCACGCGTTCGTCGATGGCAACAAGCGGATTTCCATCACCGCCGTCGCCATGTTCCTGAGCGACAACGGCTACGAGTTCGCTCCCGAGAACCTTGACGCGCTCCAAACGTTCCTTCGTCTCGCCGCTGGCGAGATCGAGGAATCGGACTTGGCGCGCTGGATCGAGGGCAACAGCCGCAAGGCAAAACGGCGAACGACGTAGATCGCCCTCCAGGCGGATCGACGCACTCCATGCGCGTCATGCCCCGGCCCTCGGGTCCGCGCTAAGCGCGGCCCAAGGACAGGCTCCGCCCGGGGCATCCAGAGGGCGGCAGCGTCGTGCTGGGTTGCCCGGACGTAGCCGGGCAATGACGGCTTAGGGTACGAACCCTTTTGCCCTAAACGGTGAGCATCGGCTTCACCGCCCTGAGCACCGCGCCGGCGCCGGCGTCGCGTTCCACCGTCGCCAGCGGCAGTCGTCGCGGCAGGAATCGCTTCAGGCTCGCCGCCGTGTCGGCGAGCGGCACCGTGCTGCCCGCGGTTTCGTCGACGACGACGCCGGCGATCACCACGCCGCCGGCCGCCAGCGCCGCGACGGCGGTAAGCGCGTGGCTGATGGCGCCGAGATACGAGCCGACCACCAGCAGCGCCGGCGCCTCGATGGCAGCGATCCAGTCGCGCACCGTGTGAGCGTCGTCGAGGGTTGCCATCACGCCGCCGACGCCCTCGATCAGCAGCAGATCGGCGTCGCCCTCGCCGGCGTCGCGGCAAAACTTCACCAGCGCCGCGAAATCGAGACCGCGGCCTTCGCGCTTGGCCGCCATGTCGGGGGCGAGCGGCGCCGCGAATCGCCACGGCGACGCCGCTTCGATGGCGTCGCGGGTCGGCTCGATCCCGACGCTGGCGAGCAGGATCGCGGTGTCGCTTTCCGCCGCCGTCTCCCAGGCGAAGCCGCTGATCACCGGCTTTACCGGCGCCACCCGCTTGCCGGCTTGGGCGAGCGCGCGGGCGAGCGCGGCGGCGACGAAGGTCTTGCCGACGGCGGTGCCGCTGGCGGTGACGAACAGCGTCCTCACGCCGCCTCGGTGAGGATGCGGGCGCGGATCACATCGGCGAGCCGCGCCACGTCGGCGTCGTCGTGGGCGGCGGTGAAGGTGACGCGCAGCCGCGCCGTGCCGGCCGGCACCGTCGGCGGCCTAATCGCGATGACCAGGAAGCCTTCGTCCTCCAGCAGCCGCGAGGCCGCAAGCGTGCGCGTCTCGCCGCCGAGGACGATCGGCACGATCGGGCTTTGCGCCTCGGCGAGCCCGAGGGCGCGGGTGAAGGCGCGCGCCTTTTTCAGCGGCAGCGCCGCGTAGTCGGGATCGCGCTCGATCAGCGCGATAGCGGCGATGGCGGCGGCGGCGGACGCCGGCGGCAGGCCGGTGGAGTAGATGAAGGTGCGCGCCCGTGTGCGAATCAGGTCGATGACGGCGGTGCTGGCGCACAAGTATCCGCCGTAGCCGCCGATCGCCTTCGACAGCGTTCCCATCTGCAGCGGCACCCGATGTTGGCCGCCGTCGGCGAACGACGAGCCGCGGCCGCCGCCGAGGACGCCGATGCCGTGGGCGTCGTCGGTCATCAGCCAGGCATCGAATTCGTCCGCCGCGTCGGCCAGCGCCGCCAGCGGCGCCAGGTCGCCGTCCATGGAGAACACGCCGTCGGTGACGATCAGCGCGCGCGGGTGGCGGGCGCGGTGCACGGCGAGAATCTCCCGCAGATGCCCGACGTCGTTGTGGCGGAACACGTGCAGCGCCGCTTCGGTGAGTTGCGAGCCGGCGAAGATGCAAGCGTGGCTGAGCTCGTCGACGGCAACCATGTCGTCGGCCGAAGCGAGCGCCGGGATGATGCCGGCGTTGGCGAGATAGCCGGAGCCGAACACGCATGCCGCCTCGGCGCCCTTCAGCTTCGCCAGCTTCGCCTCGAGCGTCTTGAACAGCGGATGGTTGCCGGTGACCAGCCGCGACGCGCCGGCGCCGACGCCGTATCGCTCGGTCGCGGCGATGGCGGCGCGCTTGATTTCGTCGTGCTGGCTGAGGTTGAGGTAGTCGTTGCACGAGAACGAGATCAGCCGCCGGCCGTTCCGCATCACCTCGATCGGCCCGACGCGTTCGGTCTCGGCGAGCACGCGGCGCAAGCTTTGCTGTTCGAGCGCCTTGAGCTTGCCTTCGGCGAACTGGTCGAGGGATTCGGAAATCTCAGGCCTCCCGCCGTTTCGGCCGCCGCTCCGCCCGCTCGCCCGCCACCTTGACCACCGTCTCGGTCAGCCGCGCCAGGTCGGCGTCCGCGATGGTGAACGCCGGCATCAGGTAGACGACGTTGGCGAACGGCCGGATCCAGCATCCTTCGGCGACGAAGCGGGCGCGCAGCGCGGCCAAGTCGTCGATGCGGTCGAGCTCGACGACGCCGACGGCGCCCTTGACGCGCACGTCGACGACGCCGGCCATGCCGCGGCAGGGCTCGAGGCCGGCCGACAGCTTCTTCTCGATGGCGCGAACCTGCTCCAGCCGCGGCTCGCGCTCGAACAAATCCAGCGACGCGTTCGCCGCCGCGCACGCCAGCGCGTTGCCGGCGAACGTCGGCCCGTGCATCAGCGCGCGGTCGGGATCGTCGGACAGGAACGCCCCGAACACCTGCGCGGTTGCAATGGTGGCGGCAAGCGGCAGCGTGCCGCCGGTGAGCGACTTCGACAGCGTCATGATGTCCGGCGCGACGCCGGCCTGCTGGCACGCGAACAGGCTGCCGAGGCGGCCGAGGCCGGTCATGATCTCGTCGAGGATCAACAGCAGGCCGTGGGCGGCGGCGGCGTCGCCGACGGCGCGCAGGGTCTCGACGGTGTGGAACAGCATGCCGCCGGCGCCCTGGACCAGCGGCTCGACGATGATGGCGGCGCACTCGTGCGCGTGCACGCCGACGAAGGCGCGGAAGTCGGCGAGCGTCTTGTCGTCGCGCGGCAGCGCCAGGCGGAACTGGCTTTCCATCAGGTCGGCGACGGCGCCATGGACGCCGCCCTCCGGATCGCCGACCGCCATCGCGCCGATGGTGTCGCCGTGGTAGGCGCCGTCGAAGCAGACGAACTTGCGGCGCTTCGGCTGCCCCAGGTTGCGCCAGTACTGCACCACCATCTTCATCGCCACCTCGACGGCGACCGAGCCGGATTCCGAGAAGAACACGCGGTTGAGCGAGCCCGGCGCCAGCCCCGCCAGACGGCGGGCGAGGGTGAACGCCGGCTCATTGGCGAGACCGCCAAGCATGACGTGCGGCATCACCTCGAGCTGGCGCCTGATCGCGCCCACGATGTGCGGATGGTTGTAGCCGTGGCACGCCGACCACCACGAGGCGACGCCGTCGATCAGCTCGCGGCCGTCGCTGAGCACGATGCGCGTGCCGTGGGTCGCCGTCACCGCCTCAGGTCTCGGCGCCGTCTGCATCTGCTCGTACGGCATCCAGATGTGACGATAGCCCTCGTCGAACCAGCCGGGACCGGCGGCGGGCCGCGGGCGAGGCTGGCGCCGGGCGGTCATCAGGCGGCGCCGGCCCCGCGGTCGGCCGTCGCCTGCCTTAGGCCCAAGCGCTCGAACAAGGCGCGGTCGCGGTCGTGGGCCGGATTGGGGGTGGTGAGAAGCTTGTCGCCGACGAAGATCGAGCCCGCGCCGGCGAGGAAGCACAACGCCTGCAGCTCGTCGGTCATCCGCTGCCGGCCGGCGGAAAGCCGGATCACCGACGCCGGCATCATGGTCTTGGCGACGGCGATGGTACGCACGAACTCGATGCCGTCGAGGTCGCCGGCCTCGGCGAGCGGCGTGCCTTCGACGCGCACCAGCATGTTGATCGGCACGCTCTCCGGGTGCGGCGTGAGCGCGGCCAGCGTCGCCAGCATGGCGGCGCGGTCGGCGCGGGCCTCGCCCATGCCGACGATGCCGCCGCAGCAGACGCGGATTCCGGCGTCGCGCACGTGCGCGAGAGTGTCGAGACGGTCCTGAAAGGTCCGCGTGGTGATGATGCGGCCGTAGAATTCCTCGGAAGTGTCGATGTTGTGGTTGTAGTAGTCGAGCCCGGCCCGCTTCAGCCGCCCGGCCTGCGCCGCCGTCAGCATGCCGAGGGTGACGCAAGTCTCCATGCCGAGCGCGCGCACGCCCGCGACCATCGCGCAGACGGCGTCGATGTCGGCGTCCTTCGGCGCGCGCCAGGCGGCGCCCATGCAATAGCGGGTGGCGCCGGCGTCGCGGGCGCGGCCGGCGGCGGCGACCACGTCGGCCGGCGCCATCAGCCGCTCGGCCTTGACGCCGGTCGCGTAGCGCGCCGCCTGCGGGCAATAGGCGCAGTCCTCGGGGCAGCCGCCGGTCTTCACCGACAGCAGCGTCGCCATTTGCACCCGGTTGGCGTCGAAATGGCGCCGATGCAATCCTTGCGCGCCGAGGATCAGGTCGTTGAAGGGGAGCGCGAAAAGCGCCTCGGCGTCGGCTTTCGTCCAATCGTGGCGGACGCCGTCGGCGCGCCTTGCGGTCGGCCGCGGCGGGCCGTACCCGGCAATCGGATCGGCGTCTCTCGCCATCGTGGAAGCTCCCTCGAGCCCGCGGAAAACTCGCGTTCGGAGTGTAGGGGAGGGGCGGCAGCGGAACAAGGCTCGGGGCTCGCGTGCGGCCGTCACCGCGGCCTCGACTGTGACCTTGACTGTCGGGAGCGCGTGGCCTAAAAAGCCGCCACCTCGGGCCGCCCGATTTCGCTACGATGGCGGCCCAAGCGTTTATCCGGAAAAGGATCGGTCACGCCATGTCGAGACGGTGCCAGCTTTCGGGTCGCGGCGTGCAAACCGGCAACAACGTCAGCCATGCCAACAACAAGACGCGCCGCCGGTTCCTGCCGAACCTGCAGAAGACCTCGATGTTCAGCCAGGCGTTGGCGCGGCCGGTGCGGCTCCGGCTGACCGCGCACGCGATCCGCACCGTCGAGCAGAAGGGCGGGCTGGATGCGTTCCTGCTCGACGCCCGCGACGGCGACCTCGAGCCGGCGATGCGGAAGCTGAAGAAGCAGATCAAGAAGGCGATCGCCCGCCAGGCCGCCTGACCACGGCCGCCTGACCGACCGGCGGCGTTCGCTCCCCCGACCCCCGACCCCCGACCCAAAAGGCCCCGCGGCGCCGCCCGACGCGGGCTTTTCATTTGCCGCGAAACCACGCCCGGCTTCCGGCGGTTGCCAATATGTTCCAGCGCCGCGGCGCATCGCCGCCATGGCGGCGGCGGCGGAAATGTGCCAGTTTATTCGCCTGAGGGAAATCGCCTCGATATCGTTTTCGCGACAGATTTCCCGGGGTTCGTATTCGGTTTCCGGGCGGTGTCCGTCGGCATCGTCCGTGACCAAACCAACTCATTTACGCGGATCGTCACTCCGTTCGTGGGGGGATGGACCATGGCGAAACGAGGCAGCCGGCGTCGACGGCGAGGCGGCAAGACCAAGGCCGAACTCATCGCCGAGCTTGAGGCGCTGGAACGCCGGCTCGCGGCGACCGAGGAGCGGGTGTTCCCGTCGTCGGCGATCGGCGATTCCTATTTCCGGTCCGTCATCCGCCATTCGCCGACGGCGATCTTCGTCCGCGACGTCGACAGCCGCTACCTGCTCGTCAACGAGACCTACGAAAGGCTGTACAACGTCGCCAACGAAAGTCTCTCCGGCAAGACGCCGTTCGACATCTTCGCCCACGACTCGGCGGCCCACATCGTCGCCCGCGATCGCCAGGTCGTGGAAACCGGGCGGAAGATCGAGTACGAGAGCGACATCATCCTGATCGACGGCACGAAACGGGTGCAGTCGGTGATCTCGTTTCCGTTCCATGACTCGCAGGGCCGCGCCATCGGCGTCTGCGGAATCCTCACCGACCTGGCGGCGCAGAGGCGCGCGGAACAGGCGGTGCGCAAGGGCGAGGAACGTCTGCGCGCCGCCATCGACAGCCTGCAGGAGGGGTTCGCGCTTTACGACGCCGACGACCGGCTGGTGGCCTTCAACGAGAAGTACCGGCGAATGAACCCGGCGGTAACCGAGATCAAGAAACGCGGCGGCACCTTCGAGGACGTGGTGCGCTCGTACGTCGCCCGCGGATCGATCCCGGCGGCCTTGGGTCGCGAGGCGGCCTTTATCCGCGAACGGCTCGAGCTGCATCGCGCCTTCAAGGACCCGATCGTCAGCCGTTTCTCGGACGGCAAATGGTACCTGATCGACGAGGCGCGAACGCCGGAAGGCGGAACGGCGCTTTCGGTGGTCGACATCACCGACCTCAAGCGCGCCGAGGGCGCGTTGCGCAAGAGCGAGGCGCTGTTCCGCGCCGTGGTCAACCATTCGCCGACCAAGATCCATATCAAGGACGTCGAGGGCCGCTACACCCTGATCAACAAGGAGGCCGAGAAGCTGTTCGGCGTCACCGACGAGGCCGGCCGGGGCAAGACCTCCTACGACTTGTTCCCGAAAGACGTGGCCGACGCCTTCATGGCCCACGACCGGGCGGTTATCGAGTCCAGCCAGGCGGTGGAGAACGAGGAGGAGTTCACCATCGAGGACGGCGTCCACACCTTCCTGACGGTGAAGTTCCCGATATTCGATTTGGACGGCGTGGCGGCGGTCGGCGCCATCGGCACCGACATCACCGAGCGCAAGCGCGCGGAGGATACGGTTCGTCGCCTGGCGGCCGCCATCGAGGGGCTAACGGAGAACTTCGCGCTCTACGGCCCCGACGACCGGCTGATCATGTGCAACCGGAATTACCGCGAGCTCAACGCGCCGATCGCCGAGGCGACGAAGCCCGGCGTCACCTTCGAGGAGCACGCCCGCGCAATGGCCAAGCACGGCCTGGCGCCGATGGCCCGCGGCCGCGAAGACGAATGGGTGCGCAAGCGCATGGAGCGCCACCGCAACCCCGGCGAGGCGTTCGAGGTGGCGCGCCAGGACGGGCGCTGGCTGCTGGTGCGCGAGCAACGCATGGCGGATGGCTCGACCGCCACCATCGCCACCGACATCACCGAACGCAAGCGGGCCGAGGAAGCGTTGCGCGAGAGCGAGGCCCGACTGGCCAACATCCTCGACAACTCGCCGGCGCCGATCTACTTCAAGGACCCTGAGGGGCGCTTCCTGATCGCCAACCGCCAATACGAGCAGATGTACCGCGTCAAATTCGCCGACATCCGCGGCAAGACATCGAAGCAGATCTTCGGCGGCGCGCTCGGCGAGCAGTTCTGGGAGCACGATCAGACGGTGCTGAAAGACCGCAAGGTGGTCGAACGCGAGGAGCACATCTTCGGCCGCAGCTATCTGACGCTGAAGTTCCCGATCGTCGATCCGACCGGCGAGCTGCTCGGCCTCGGCGGCATCGAGACCGACGTCACCGAGATCAAGCGCGCCGAGAAGGACCTGCGCGACGCCAAGGAGCACGCCGAATTCGCCAACCGCGCCAAGACCGAGTTCCTGGCCAACATGAGCCACGAACTGCGCACGCCGTTGAATTCGATCCTCGGACTTTCCGAAATGCTGATGAACGAGACGGTCGGGCCGCTGGGATCGCCGAAATACCTGGAGTACGCCCAGGATATCCATACCTCGGGGCATCACCTTCTCGGCCTGATCAGCGAGGTGCTGGACCTATCGAAGATCGAAGCCGGCGAGCTGGAGATCATCGAAGGCGAGATCGACGTCACCGACGCGGTTTCCACATGCGTACGGATGATCGAGGGCCGGTCGTCGATGCAAGCGCCGCGCGTCCGCGTCGAGTTCGCCAACGGGCTGCCGCGATTGCTCGGCGACGAGCGGCGGTTCAAGCAGATCCTTCTCAACCTGCTCGGCAACGCGGTGAAGTTCACGCCGCAGGACGGCACGGTGTCGTTGGCAGCGGAAGTATGCAGCCGCGGCCGCTTCACCATCAAGGTCGCCGACACCGGCATCGGCATCGCGGCCGCGGACATCCCCAAGGTGCTCGAGCCGTTCGGTCAGGTCCGAGACGTCTTCACCCGCAAGCACGAAGGCACCGGCCTCGGGCTGTATCTCGCCAAGTCGTTCACCGAGATGCACGGCGGCACGCTGGACATCGACAGCGCCCTCGGCCAGGGAACCACCGTCACACTGCGGTTCCCGAAGGAACGGACGGTTTTGACGCGTTGAGCCGCGCGCGTCACTTCACCAGTTCGAACATCATCAGCAGCGTCCGCTGGTCGGCATTGAAGTTGTCGTCAGACACCAGGTAAATCAAGGCCTCGCCCTTGGCGCCCCGGCGGGCGGCGACGCCTTCGAAGTTGTCGACGGTGAGCGGCGGCCGCAACTCCGCCACCACCTCGCCCGCCAGCACGGCGCCGGCGCGGATGGCGCCGGCGGCGACGCGCTTCAGCCGCACCGCGTTGCCGCCGCGCAGGACGTACAGGCGTTCCAGCACCAGGACGTCGCCGTCGGGAAGCGTCGTCGTTCCGGACACCTGGAAATTGTCGGTCGCGTCGTAGGTCAGCACCGACCAGCCTTCCGGATCGCTGACCCAGCCGATGGCGTCGGCGCGGCCGCGAATGCCCGGCGTCAGCGCCAGCAGCCGGCCGTCGGCGAGCAGCGTCAGTCCCTTGATGCCGCTGTTGGGCGGCATTTGCATCAGCTCCGCCGGCGCCGGCATCGGCACCGGCACCGCGCGGCCGGGCAAATACCGCCACAGCCGGTGGCGGTTTTCGAAGGCGACGATGATCTCGCCCTCGGCGCCGGGGCTCATCGCCTCGACGTCCCATTCGAGCGGGTCGCTGAGCGGGAAACTGTGCAGATCGGCGAGCGATCCGAGATCGCTGTCGGCGAGGCCGACGAGGTTGCCGGCGGCGTCGTAGGTCAGCCGCGCCGACAGCCGCTGCGCGCGGTCCGAGATGGTGACCATGCGGGCGCCGTCGGCGCTGATCCCCAATGCCGAAAAGCCGCCGAACAGCGGACTTTCGGCGATCAGCCGCAGGCCGCCGCGGTAACGCAGCCGGCCGACGGTGGCGACCGTCGGATCGCCGGCATCGAGCGGCACCGGCGTCGCCCGGACGGCGACGGGATCGGCGCTGACGGGGCCGGCCGCCGGTCCGGCGAGCAGCGCCAGCCCGAGGCCAAGCGCCGGCAGCAGGGACGAGGGACGAACCATCATGGGCGCATTTCTAGCATCCGCGGAGCCGCCGCGAACGCCTAAATCCGCCCTATCCGATGAAAACGATCCTATCGGCGGCCTACCGGAATATTGCAGACTCCGGGCCGGGCCGGCGATATCCTGAGGCAACTAGGACGAGCGGACGATAAAACAGGCGTCGTCGGCGCAGAGGCGCCGACGGCGACGGACCCGACGCCAAGGGTGCGGTCGTCCGCGATCAGGGAACAGCCACGGCGGGCTCAAGCCACCGCGCACCTCACTCACCGCACGACCGTACTTTCGGCGGCCGCCTCGCCGCGGCGTGGAGAGCGTGTGTTTGCGAGCCCGATAACGAAACGACGACGGAAACCGGCCGTCGGACGAGACGCGACATCATCGATCACAAACGGGAGACCACCCAATGAACGAACTTTCGAGACGCACCTTCGTCAAGGGCATCGCCGCCACGGCGCCGCTGGCGTTGGTGCTCAGCGATCCGCGACTGGCCGCCGCCGTTGCCGCCGGCCTGGAGACCGTCACCATCACCACCGCCGACGGCCGCAAGGTCACCGGCGCGCTGGCGATGCCGGCGAAAACGCCGGCGCCGACGCTGCTGCTGATCCACGAATGGTGGGGCCTCAACGACCAGATCAAATCGGTGGCGGCCGAGTTCGCCAAGCTCGGCTACCTGGCGCTGGCGCTCGACCTCTACGGCGGCAAGCTGGCCAAGGACGGCGACCGCGAGACCGCCAGCAGCTACCGCAAGGCGGTAAAGGACGCCGAGGCCACCGCCACCGTCGCTGCTTGGGCGAAGTGGCTGAAGAAGCACGACAAGGGCACCGGCAAGGTCGGCACCATCGGCTGGTGCTTCGGCGGCGGCTGGTCGCTCAACGCCTCGATCGCCGAGCCGGTCGACGCCACCATCGTCTATTACGGCGCCGTCACCCGCAAAGCGGCCGACCTGAAGAAGCTGAAGGGGCCGGTGCTCGGCCACTTCGGCACCAAGGACCAGAACATCAACAAGCCGATGGTCGACGGCTTCGAAGCCGAGATGAAGAAGGCCGGCAAGCCGTTCACCACCCACTGGTACGAGGCCGACCACGCCTTCGCCAACCCGACCGGCAACCGCTACAACGAAGCCAACGCCAAGCTGGCGTGGCAGCGCAGCCAGGAGTTCTTCGCCAAGTACCTGAAGGGCTGACCCTTTGCGGCCGCGGCTCCCGCCGTCATTCGGCCGCGGGAGCCGCGCCCTTCGGCGGCTGCGTGTCGAGAATCCGCTCGCGCAGCCTGGCGAAACGTTCCTCGACGCCGCTGTCCCACAATGGATCGAGCGACCGCTTCAGCCGCGCCTCGACGTCCGCCCAATCCTCGGCGCGCAGGCTTTGCTTGGCGATCGGGAAGAAGATCACTTCCTCGAGCTGCATGTGGCGGCGCATATGGTCGATGTAGTCGTTGGCGAGGCCGGCGAACCAGCCGCGCGGCAACGTCGGGTCGTCCATCACGCTGCGCACGGCGGCGTAGAACCGCCGGCCCTCGGCGGCGAGCGATTCGTGCTCGGCCTCGAGCTTGCCGATGATGCGGGCGGCGTCCGGATCGCGAAGCCGCAGCTTCTCCAGCACCAGCTCCTCCTTCGGGTGATGGAACACGTCGGGATAGCTGAGGTTGTATTCGAGGATGCTCTCGACGATCGCCCAGTCGGGTTCCTTGCCGGCGTAAAAGGCATCCGCCTCGGCGGCCAACAGATCGATCAGGCGGGACATGTTGACATGGTCCTCGCGGAACTCGGCTAGCAGGTCGGCCATCGGCTGTTTCCCCCAAATCCGGCGCGGCACATCGCCATGCTCCAGGGTAGATCGACGGCGGCCGCGGTGGTTTGACCCGGATCAAGACCGCGAGCGTCGCGGCAAGACAAATGACCGCTGAGGCCGCGCGCGCCGCCTAGCCGCCGCCGCCGACGATCATCCGCCAGAGCGTGCGCTTCCGGCCCTCGTAGCCGCCGGTCGCCGAGTGCATGGTGGCGCGGTTGTCGCAGGCGACGATCTGGCCCTGCCGCCATTTGTGGCGGTAGCGGAACTCCGGCTTCAGGCAGTGGTCGAACAGCTCGTCGAGGAGCGCCCGGCTTTCGTCCTCGTCCATGCTCTCGACGCGGATGGTGAAGCCGGGGTTGACGAACAGCGCCTTCTTGCCGCTGTCGCGGTTGACGCGCACCACCGGATGGACGACGTCGGGGTGGCGACGGTGCTGATCCCGGTTGAGGTCGACCACGGCGTCGCCGCCGCGGTAGCCGTAGCGATGCACGGCGGTCAGGCCGTCGATGCGCTGCCGCGTCGCCGCCGGCAACGCCTCGTAGGCCTTGACCATGTTGCAGAACAGCGTGTCGCCGCCCTTCGCCGGCACCGCGACCGAATACAACAGCGTCGCGTCCGACGGGTTGGCGTCGTAGGACAAATCCGAGTGCCAGAACGCGCCCGCCGGCGCCGCCGTGGTGCGTCCGGCGCCGGTCGCCGGATCGGTGGAGATGATCGACACCTCCGACGTCGCCGGGTGGTGGTATTGCGTCAGCACGTGCGGCACCAGCCGGCCGAAGCGGCGGCCGAACGCCAGCAGCGCCTGGAAATCGGGCTCGAGGCCGGAAATCACCACCACCAGGTGATCGACCAGCGCCCGGCGGACAGCGGCGAAAGCGGCGTCGTCGAGTGGCCGCGAAAACTCGAGGCCGAAAATCTCGGCGCCGAGCGGCGCCGCGAGCGGGCTGACGGTGACGGTCATCGCAACGGCTCCGTCCGCTGGTGGTTGCCGGCGGAGCAGTCTAGCACGGCCGGCAGCGGCGAAAATCCGCCGCCGACACCGGCCGAAGCGCGGATATGCATCATTCCTCGCCGCCGCTGGCGCGAATGCGATATCCTGCCGGCTGCCGTATCCCGTCAATTTTGGCTGGATCCCGCGGTTGAAAAGACGCGCGCCTGGAGTATAAGTGTATATACAATGGTATCTTGGCCGGCGTTGCCGGCGCGGTTGGCGCCGCCGCCCGCCGCCGGTTGATCGCGGTCAAGGGGCGGCGCCGATGGCGATGCTAGCGTGAGCCATGACGCGTACGCATGGCCGCCGGAAGGAGACCGCAATGTCCTTTGTCGAATGGTCCGACGACTACAAGGTCGGCATCGCCGCCATCGATAACGATCACAAGAACCTGTTCGGTCTGGTCAACCGCCTGCACGACCGGATCAAGGCCGGCGACGGCGAGGACGCGGTCGGCGACGCGCTCGACGGCCTGGTCGACTACATCGAAACCCACTTCGCCCGCGAGGAACGCTACATGGAGGAGTGCGGCTACCCCGGCCTGGTCGGCCACGTCCGCAAGCACCGCGACCTCGCCCGCACCGTGCATTCCCTGAAAACGCTGTTCGAGGACGACCCGCGGGAGATCGAGAACGACGCCATCCTGCGCTTCCTGAAGAACTGGCTGACCAACCACATCCTCAAGAGCGACCGGGACTACGTGCCCTACGTCGTCGGCAAGAAGAAAGGCCGCTTCATGGCCAGCTGAGCCGCCGGCGCGACGGGTGTTCGTACGAACGCCGGCCTTGCCATCACTCCGTTTGTCATCGCCCGGCCTCGGGGGCTCTCGCGGGGGTGACCCCCGCACCCCCTGGGCCCGGTCGATCCGGGTGAGCGATGGACTGGATGCCCCGGACTGCGCCGGGGCATGACGAATGTCGAAGAGCTCCGTCCCCGCATGGCGATCGGGGCACGGTCGGGCGGACTGCCCGCTAAACGCCCGTCTTGGCGGTGCCGCGGTCGAGATAGGCCTTGGCCATCCGTTCCAGCATCTTCTCGGCGCTGCTCTTGTCCGCCTCGGTCGGCTTCGGCTCGATGGCGATATCCTTGACGACGCCGTCTTCGACGATCATCGCGAACCGCTGGCAGCGGACGCCGAGGCCGAGGTCGGTGAGATCGAGCTCGAGGCCGACGGCGCGGGTGAACTTGGCGCTGCCGTCGGCGACCATCTTCACCTTGCCCTCGGCACCCTGCTGCCTGCCCCAGGCGCCCATCACGAAGGCGTCGTTGACCGAGATGCAGACGATGTCGTCGGCGCCGGCCTCGCGGATTTTCGACGCGTGCGCGACATAGCCGGGCAGGTGCTTGGCCGAGCAGGTCGGCGTAAACGCGCCGGGAAGCCCGAACAGCGCCACCACCTTGTCGGCGAACAGCTCGTCGGTGGTCAGCGGCTCGGGGCCTTTGTCGCCGAGGACGTGCAGGGTCACGGATGGGATTTTCTGGCCGACCTTAATCGCCATGGGAAACCTCCTTGGGTTGGCGCCGCCGCCGGTGGCGGCGCCGGGATTGCGGCCGGGCGCGTCGCCGGCCATCGATACATATAGGCGCGATGCCGGGTCGGCTCAATGCGCCGGCCGGCGGGCGGCGGGTCAGGCGCTTTTCCGGCGCACCGGCACCTTGCCGTCCTCGTCGAACAGCTCGGTCAGGTTGCGCATCATCGTGCCGCCCAACTCCTCGGCGTCGATCAGCGTCACCGCGCGGCGGTAATAACGGGTGACGTCGTGGCCGATGCCGATGGCGGTCAGCTCGACGTCGGAGCGGTTCTCGATCCAGTGGATGACGTCGCGCAGGTGGCGCTCCAGGTAGTTGCCGGGATTGGCGCTCAGCGTCGCGTCGTCGACCGGCGCGCCGTCGGAGATCACCATCAGGATTCGGCGCTGCTCGGGCCGGCCGAGCAGCCGGTGGTGCGCCCACAACAGCGCCTCGCCGTCGATGTTCTCCTTCAACAAGCCTTCGCGCAGCATCAGCCCCAGGTTCTTGCGCGACCGCCGCCACGGGGAATCCGCGCTCTTGTAGACGATGTGACGCAGGTCGTTGAGGCGGCCGGGGTTCTTCGGCTTGCCCTCGTTGACCCATTTCTCGCGCGCCTGGCCGCCCTTCCACGACCGCGTCGTGAAGCCGAGGATCTCGACCTTGACGCCGCAGCGTTCCAGGGTGCGGGCCAGGATGTCGGCGCTCATCGCCGCCACCGTGATCGGCCGTCCGCGCATCGAGCCGGAGTTGTCGATCAGCAGCGTCACCACGGTGTCGCGGAATTCGGTGTCGCGTTCCTGCTTGAAGCTCAACGGGTGGACCGGGTTGACGACGACGCGGGCCAGCCGGCCGGCGTCGAGCAGGCCTTCCTCGAGGTCGAACTGCCACGACCGCGTCTGCTTGGCCATCAGCCGGCGCTGCAGACGGTTGGCGAGGCGGGCGACGACGCCCTGCAGATGCGACAATTGCTGGTCGAGCTGATGGCGCAGCCGCACCAGCTCGTCCGGCTCGCACAGCGAATCCGCGTCGACGATCTCGTCGTAGGCGGCCGTATAGGCGTGGTACGCGGCCTCGCCGCGCGATTCGTTCTTCATCCAGTGCTGGTCCCAGCGCGACGGTCCGGCCGGCTCCTCCTCGCCGTCGCCGGACATGAACTGCTCGCTCTCGCTGTCGGCCTGGTCGCCGTCGTCGGTCAACTCGCCCTCGCCGCGCTGACCGGCGAGCGCGCCTTCGGTTTCCATGTCGGAATCGCCGTTTTCGGATTCGTCGTCGCTGGAGTCGTCGCTGGCGTCGTCGTCGCCGCGCTCGTCCTCCGGCTCCATCGGGTCGGTTTCATCGTCGAACAGGTCGAGGTCGTGGATCATCTCGCGCACCACCCCGGCGAACGCCTCCTGGTCGTCGGCGACATCGGCGAGGCGCCGAATGTTCTGGCCGATGCGCTTGTCCAGCCAGGCGCGCCAAAGCTCGACCAATTGACCGGCCGCCGCCGGCGGCGCGGCGCCGGTCATCTGCTCGCGGGCGAGCAGGCTGACGGCGTCGGCCAGGTTGGCGTCCTTGCGCTCGCTGACCGCGGCGAAACCCTTGGCGCGGCAGCGCTCGTCCAGCAACGCGCCCAGGTTGTCGGCAACCCCGATCAGGCGCCGGCTGCCGAGCGATTCGCAGCGCACCTGCTCGACCGCCTCGAACACGGCGCGCGCCTCGGGCCCGGTCGGCGCCAGCTTCTTGTGCAGGCCGTCGTCGTGATGGCGGATGCGCAGCGCCAGGGCGTCCGAGACGCCGCGCAGCTTGGTCATCGCCGCGCGGTTGACCTGCGGCGTCGGCGCCGGAAGGTTGGCGGCCTTGTCGTTCAGCGACGCGCCGGTGTGGCCGAACTGCACCGTCACCTCGCCGTCGCCGGCAATCGCCTTGAGCGCCGCCGAGGTGACGCGCTTCAACAGATCGGGGGTGGTTTCCGACGGCGCCACGGGGCCCTCGGTCAGCTCAATTTGTTGGCCACCGACTCCGGCAGCTCCTGGCCCAGGCACCGCTGGTAATATTCGGCGACGACGGGGCGTTCGACCTCATCGCACTTGTTGAGGAAGGTGAGCCGGAAGGCGAAGCCCATGTCCTTGAAGATGTCGGCGTTCTCGGCCCAGGTGATGACGGTGCGCGGCGACATCACGGTCGAGATGTCGCCGTTCATGAAGCCGGTGCGGGTCAAATCGGCGACCTGCACCATGGCCTGAACGACCTCGCGCTTCTCGGGCGTGTTGTAGGACGGCACCTTGGCCAGCACGATCTCGATCTCCTCCTCCTGCGGCAGGTAGTTGAGCGTCGCCACCACGTTCCAGCGGTCCATCTGTCCCTGATTGATCTGCTGGGTGCCGTGATAGAGGCCGGTGGTGTCGCCGAGCCCGACCGTGTTGGTGGTCGAAAACAGGCGGAAATACGGGTGCGGGCGCATCACCCGGTTCTGATCCAGCAGCGTCAGCTTGCCCTCGACCTCGAGCACGCGCTGGATCACGAACATCACGTCCGGGCGGCCGGCGTCGTATTCGTCGAACACCAGCGCCGTCGGGTTCTGCAGCGCCCACGGCAGGATGCCCTCGCGGAACTCGGTCACCTGCATGCCGTCGCGCAGCACGATGGCGTCCTTGCCGACCAGGTCGATGCGGCTGATGTGGCTGTCGAGATTGACGCGGATGCACGGCCAGTTGAGCCGCGCCGCCACCTGCTCGATGTGGGTCGACTTGCCGGTGCCGTGATAGCCCTGGATCATGACGCGCCGGTTGTAGGCGAACCCCGACAGGATCGCGAGCGTGGTCTCGCGGTCGAAGCGATAGGCGTCGTCGACCTCGGGAACGTGGTCCTCCGGCTCGCTGAACGCCGGCACCTCCATGTCGGTGTCGAGGCCGAACGTCTGGCGCACCGACAAAATCATGTCCGGCATCTGCTGGGACAATGGTTTGGTGGCGCTGCCGGGGATGGCGTTAATGGTCATCAGCAAAGTTCCAAGTGGCTGTGGGGGAAGGCGAATCCGCGGTTAATGTGGTCGCATCGCGGCGAAAACGCAATGCCTATCGCGCCCCGGCGGCGACCGCGGCGCCGGTCACGGCGCCAGCATGTCGCGAATGATGCGGTAGGCCTCGTTGATTTCCTTGATCTTTTCCTCCGCCGACTTGGCGCCGCCGTTGGCGTCCGGGTGATGCCGCTTGACCAACTCCTTGTAGCGCGCCTTGACGGCGACAGCGGTGACCGGGCCGGTGAGAGCGAACACCGCCACCGCCCACGCCTGGCGGGTGCCGGCCGGGGCGCGGGCGTCGGGGCGACGCGCGAATCCGCCGGCGGCGTCCCAATCGGGCCCGAACGCGCCCAGCCGGTCGAGCACGTCGTCGGCGGTGAAAGACTTGCGCCCGTTGCGCTTCGGCGCGCCGCCGAGCGGCCAGCTCGGCCGCTCCCACACGGTATCGCGGCGCACGTCGGCCTCGACCTCGGCGTCGCTCATGCCGGTGTAGTAGTTCCAGCCGGCGTTGTATTGCCGCGCGTGGTCGCGGCAGAACCAGTGGTAGCTGCGAATCTCCAGCCGCGACCGCGGCGCCCGATGCTGGCCCGCGCCGTCGCAGCCGGGCCAGTCGCAGGCGCGTTCCGCCGCCGGCTCGGCGCCGGAATCGGCGTGCAGGTGCGGATCCAGATGATTCGCCATCGCCAATCCACTATGGGGCAGGCGAGTCACGGTGACAAGCGCGGGCGAAAAAATTTCCCCCTTGACGCCAATATTTTCAATACGTTAGCGAGTCCGCATGCGGGCGAGATCGAGCGCCGAGACGGCCACCACGCCGAGCGAGATCAGCACCAGGCCGATGATCTTGGCGATTGCAAGATCCTCGCCGAGGATCATCGCCGCCGAGACGATGCCGACCACCGGCACGCCGAGCGAACCGATCGCCGTGCTCATCGCCGGCAGGCTGCGCGACACCGTGACGAACGCCCAGAAACAGAACGCCGAGGCGATCGGGCCGTTGTAGGCCATGATGACGTAGAGCGCCGTCGACCAGCGCGGCTGCGGCGCACCCTCGATGGCGGCAGCCGCCGCCGCCAGGATCGCAGTGCCGAGCAGCATCTGCCACGGCAACAGGCGCAGCGTCGACGCCGTCCACGGGTGGCGGCGGATGATCACCAGCGCCACCGCGAAGCTCAACGACGCCCCGAGCATGAACCCGTTGCCGACAAGCGCGCCGCGGTCGCCGAACGGGAACGTCAGCGGATTGAACAGCACCGCGATGCCGCTTAGGCCGAGGACGAGGCCGATCAGCTTGGTCGCGCCCATCCGCTCGCCGAGGACCAGCACCGCCATCGGCGCCACCCACAACGGGATGGTGAACACCAGAATCGCCGACCGCCCGGCCTCCACCGACAGCAGCCCGGTGTGGATCAGCCCGGTCGGCAGGCCGATCTGGAAGATTCCGACCAAAATCAGGATGCCGAGCTCGCGCCGGCCCGGCCACAGCATCCGCCCCTGAATCGCCAGCAGCGCGAACAGGCAAAGCGCCCCGAGAGCCATGCGCGCCGTCGCGAACCACAACGGCGACAGGTAGGCGAGGCCCATTTTCATGATCGGCCAATTGACCCCCCACAACACGACGACGGCGGTCAGGAGAACGTAGGCCCGGGCGAGGGGCGGCGGGGGGGATTGGTCGTTAATGGCGCACTATATCCTTCGGCATACTTGTATTCCGATTGTAAACTGGTCGAAAGTTAACAACAATCGAAGTGGCGACGTCGGAAACCGCCTGCCCGTGACATTGCCATCCGTCTAAATTCGCTTTGCAAGGCGCCTCGGTCGCCGCCGTCGGTCGCCGGTGACCAATCACCCGGATGCCCATGAAAGCCAAGCTGGTCAGCAAGAACGTCACCATCAACGGCCGTCGCACGAGTCTCAGGCTCGAGCGCGCCAGTTGGGAGGCGTTGGACGACATCTGCCAGTGCGAAAACCTGACCCTGCACGGGCTGTGCACGCTGATCGACAACACCCGCCACGGCGCCAGCCGCACCTCGGCGGTGCGCGCGTTCATCGTCACCTATTTCCGTACGCTGGCGCGCGAGCGCGGCGCCTTGCCGGCGGGCACCGCCTCGGCGATTCTTCCGAAGCTGTCGGCGCGCGGTTAGGCGCCGGCCCGGCCGATCACGCTTTCTCTTCGTAGAACTCCGGCCAGTCGCGCTTCACCACCGGACTGGTGCGCGCCAGCGCGTGGCAGCTGTCGATCAACGGCGGTCGCTTCTTGCCGGGCGGCACCGCGCGCATTTTGCGGCGGGCGGGAACGATGGTCTGATACGCGGTCACCGCCAGCGGCCCGATCAGCAGATCGGTGACGTGGGTGCATCCCTTGACGCCGCCGAGACGCTTCAGCACCTCCGTGCGCCAGCCCGGCGCGATGGCCAGGCCCTCGATGGCGCCGTACGCCGGCGCGATATCGCCGCACATGTTGAACGGCCCGGACTCGGTGGTCGCCTCGGCGCCGCGGACGATCAAGTCGTCGTCGACGGTGAGGCGCACGCGCATGTGGTGGACGGCCTCGCCGGCGGCGACGCGAACGCGGTCCTTGTTGTCGAACGAATAGGTCTTGGTGTCGACGATCTCGCCCTCGATGTCCCACAGGCCGTCGTCGCGTTGGTAGCCGCGGCACTGGATGGCGCGGGTATGGAGATGCTTGCGCGGTTGCGCGGGCGACAGCGGCATGGGATTGCTCCGAATGACGAAATCAGGAAGGAACAAAGCTCGGCATCGGCCGAACCGACGGGCGGATAGCCGGCCGATCGGCCGGCGGCGGAGGCAATGCCGTTGTCTCGATCAGGCGCCGTAACGGTCGCCGAAGACGAAAGCCTCCGTTTCGCGGATGTTCTCCTCGAGCGACGCCTTGGCCGCCGCGTACAAATCGCGCACCGACACCATGCCGACGCACTTGCCGTCCTCGACCACCGGCAGGTGGCGGTATTTCCGCGCCTGCATCAGCTCCAGGGCGTCGAAGGCGGAATCGTCGGGCGACAGCATATCGGGGTTCTTGGTCATGATGTCGGCGAGCTTGGCTTGCTTGGGGTCCAGCCCCTTGGCGACGACCCGCCGTGTCATGTCGCGTTCGGTGACGATGCCGGTGAGGCGACCCTGCTTGTCGAGCACGACGACGGCGCCGATATTGGCCTTGACCATCATCGTGGCGGCTTCGTAAACGGTGTTTTCTGCCTTTAGGGCACTGATTGTCTGACGCTTTACGATGTCTGGAATGATCTTGCGTTGCATCGGCTGATCCTTTTCCCCTCCCCTTGAGCCGTTACTGCCGATTGTAGGGCAGGGCAGGGGGGGCTCGGCAAGGGCGTCAAGCAAAACCGGGGATTTACAATGCCTAAGCGTCGCCGAGCGCGGCCTCGGCGGCGCCGCGCTCGGACGGCTTTTCCGGCGGCGTGACGCGGATCGCGGTGATCTGGTGGCGATGCCGCCTGACAATCTCGAATCGGAAGCCGTGGAACCGGAACGTCTGGCCGATTTCCGGGATTCGCCGCGACTCATGCAGCACCAGTCCGGCAATCGTCGCCGCCGCCTCGTCGGGCAGCCGCCAGCCGAATTCGCGGTTAAGGTCGCGGATGGTCACCGAGCCGTCGATCAGGTAGCTGCCGTCCGGACGGGCCCTGACGCCGGTGACCGAAACGTCGTGCTCGTCGTCGATCTGGCCGACGATCTCCTCGAGGATGTCCTCGAGGGTGACGATGCCCATCAATGTGCCGTACTCGTCGACCACCAGGGCGAAATGCTCGCGGCGCTGCCGGAACGCCTCGAGCTGATCGACCAGCAGCGCGTGCTCGGGGATGAACCACGGCGGCGTCGCCAGCGACACCACGTCGATGCCGTCGAGATCGTCGCCGCACGTCCGCGCCTCGCGCAGCAGCACCTTGGCGTGCAACACGCCGACGATATTGTCGGGGTCGTCCCGCCACAATGGAAAGCGGGTGTAGGGGCTTTCCAGCACTTCGGCCACCACCTGGGCCGGCGGCAGGCTGGAGTCTATGGCGGTGACGTTCTTGCGATGGGTCATGATCTCGCCGACCCGCACTTCGCCGAGGTCGAGCACGCTTCGCAGCATCGCGTGTTCCTGCTTCGGCCCCTCGGCCTCGCGGACGTGCAGCTCGATGGCGCCTTTCAACTCCTCGACGTCGCTGCCGAACACTTCCTCGGCGTGGTATTCGATCCCGAACACCTTGAGGATGGCGCCGACGACGGCATTGATGGCGATCGTCACCGGGGTCAGCGTCTTGACCAGGACATTGACCACCGGTGCCACCGCCATCGCCACTTGGTTGGCGTTGCGGAACGCATAGGTCTTCGGCAGGATTTCGCCGAAGATCAACAGCACCAGCGTCATCGCGATGGTGGCGTAGACGACGCCGACGTCGCCGAAGGCAAGCAGCAGCGCGCTGGTCGCCAGCGCCGAGGCGAGCACGTTGACCAGGTTGTTGCCGAGCAGCAGGGCGCCGATCAGGCGTTCCTTATGAAGGTAAAAGCCGTTGACCAGGCGGGCGCGATGGTCGCCGCTCGCGGCGAGTTGATGCATCAGCGGCCGCGAGGTTGCGGTCATCGCCGTTTCGGCGCCGGAAAAGAACGCGGAAAACGCCAAAAGGAAGAAGACGGCAATCAAGGTCTCGAACATGGCATCACCCGATCAATGTCAAAAGTTGCTTCGTTGCCGGCACGGCGACGGCCAGCGCGCCGGCGGCGGCTCAAGCCCCGAGTTGGGCGTCGAGGAATTCCCGGACGTCGGCCAGGCCGACGTCGCGGGTGACGAACGCCTTACCGATGCCGCGCACCAGCACGAATGTCAGTGCGCCGGCGCGGACTTTCTTGTCCTGGCCCATTTGCGCGATAAACCGGTCGGCCGACCAGTCCTCTCCGGCGACGCCGCCAAGCCCGACCGGAAGTCCGGCGGCCTCGAGGTGGCGGCGCACCCGGTCGGCGTCGGCCGCCGGGCACAGGCCGAGGCGGACCGACAGCGCGCACGCCATCACCATGCCGATGGCCACCGCTTCGCCATGGTGCACCACGTCGCCGTAGCCGCTCATCGCCTCGATGGCGTGACCGAAGGTATGGCCGAGATTGAGCAGCGCGCGCTCGCCCTGTTCGCGCTCGTCGGCGGCGACGATCGCCGCCTTCGCCCGGCAGCTCTCGAGCACCGCGTGGCGGCGCGCCTCGGCGTCGCCATCGATGACGCCGCGGCCGTTCTCCTCCAACCAGGCGAAAAACGTCGCATCGCCGAGTACGCCATACTTGACGACCTCGGCGTAGCCGGCGCGAAGCTCCCGCTTGGGCAGCGATTCCAGCGCCGCGACGTCGGCAATCACCAGCCGCGGCTGATGGAAGGCGCCGACCAGGTTCTTGCCGTGCCGGACATTGATCGCCGTCTTGCCGCCGACGGCGCTGTCGACCTGCGCCAGCAGCGTCGTCGGCAGTTGGATGTAGTCCAATCCGCGCAGCGTCACCGCGGCGGCGAAGCCGGTGATGTCGCCGACGACGCCGCCGCCGAGGGCGACCAGCGTCGTGGTGCGGTCGGCGCGGACGTCGAGAAGACCGTCAACCAACCGCTCGAGATGGACGAAGTCCTTGGTCTGTTCGCCGGCCTCCAAAACGATATTGCTGTGCGCGATGCCGGCGTCGTCGAGCGACGCTTCGACGGTTTTCAGCCAATGGCCGGCGACGTTGGCGTCGGTGACGACGACGACCCGCGGCTGGGCGAGCAGCGGGCGCGCCAGGCGGCCGGCGTCGGCGAGCAAACCGTCGCCGACGACGATGTCGTAGCTGCGCGGCCCGAGATCGACCGTCATCGACGCGGGCTTGCGGCGCGCGGTCATGCGCGTGTCTCCTTGCCGGCGTCCTCGCGCGCGCCGAGCGCGCCGAGCGCGCCGAGCGCGTCGACGATCAGCTGCACCGTCGCGTCCGGACCCTCGTCCTTCGAATCGACGACGATGTCGGCTTCGGCATAGACCGGATAGCGTTCGTCCATCAGCCGCTTCAAAGTGGCCTTGGGATCGCGGTTTTTCAACAACGGCCGGCCACCGCGCCGCCGCGTGCGGCGCAACAGCACATCGAGGTCGGCGCGCAACCATACCGAAACGCTCTGGGCGACGATCTGCGCCCGCGTCCGCGGGTTCATGAACGCACCGCCGCCGGTGGCCAGCACCTGCGGGCCGTGGTCGAGAAGCCGCGATATCACCCTTTCTTCGACGTCGCGGAACGCCTCCTCGCCGTAATGCTCGAAGATGTCCTCGATGGCGCAGCCGGCGGCCTTGACGATCTCATCGTCGGCGTCGGTGAACGGCAGGTTCAGCTTGTCGGCGAGCTTGCGCCCGACGCTGGTCTTGCCGGCCCCCATCAGGCCGACCAGAACGACGGACTTGCCGGAACTGCGTGACAGTTTGCCCGTCATGCGCGACAAGCGGGGGCCGCGGCCCCGTCGCCCGGTCGCCGGCGCGTCGAACCCCTTGCCGCCGGTCGGTCGGGGGCCGAGGATCGTTGAAAGCGGATGCCCGAGCCGATAGACTGCGGGGCGAGGGGCTGCCGAAAAATTGCCATAGTCGGAACTTAGCATAACCGATTGCGGCTGTCGTCATGTCGCCGCCGCGCGCACGGCCCGGCATTCGGGTCAATCCGCCAAGGGCACGGGCCGGAGAGTCGAGCATGAGAAACATTTCCAGGGCGGTATTTTTGTTGGTCGTCATCACGCTCGGCGGCGGCGCCGTGTTTCTCGCCACCTGGGATATTCCCGCGCCGGTGAAGAAAGTCGAAAGAGTGCTCCCGGATGACCGTTTCCCGCGCTAAACGATCGCCGCAACCGGCGACCAAGGCGTGGGCCGGCGCGCTGCTCGCCGGCGCCGTCGCCGTGCTGGCGCCGATGGCGGCCGCGGCGCAGCAGGATCAGCCGATCCATTTGCAGCCGCCGCAGAAGCTGGCGCCGCCGCCCGGCGCCGCCGGCCAGCCGTCTGCCCCCGGCGCCGCCGGCGCCACGGCGCAGCCGGCGGCCGCCACCGCCGCCGGCGTGCAGGTCGACAGCCTGAAGAAGGTCGATCCCGACACCGCCGGCACGCTGACGCTCGAGCACGGCGGCTTCGGACCCGACATGTGGCGCGGCACCGACCGCGCGCTGGTCGAGCGGCTGTTGCCGAAGCTGCCGGTGAACACGCCGTCGGCGACCATGCGCGAGTTGATGCGGCGCATGCTGCTCAGCATCGCCCGCGTGCCCGAAGGCAAGTCCGCGGGCGCCAGCCTGGTGGCGATCCGCGTCCGGCTTCTGGCCGATATGGGCGATCTCGTCGCCGTCAACGCGCTCCTCAACGCGACGCCGGGCCGCGCCACCGACCAGGAGTTGGTGCGCATCGAGACCGAGGCGCGTTTCCTCGCCAACGACAACGCGCGGGCCTGCGCGCTGGCCGGCGGACAAATCCGCGACCAGAACGTGGCCTATTGGCAGAAGGCGTTCATCTTCTGCCAGGCGCTGGCGGGCGCCACCGACAAGGCGATGCTCGGCCTCTCGGTGATGCGCGAGTCCGGCGTCAAGGACGACGTGTTCTTTACGCTGATGGAATCTCTGGCCGCCAAGACGCCGGCCACCATCGCGCATCTGCTCGATCCGTCGCCGCTGCATCTGGCGATGGCGCGGGTGGCGAAAGCGAAGCTTCCGGCCGACGTGATCTCGTCGAATCGGCCGGGCGTGCTGCGCACCATCGCCATCAGCCCCAATGCGCCGTTGGAAATGCGGCTGGAGGCCGGCGAACGGGCGGAAGCGGCCGGCGCGCTGCCGGTCGATTCCCTGCGCCAGCTTTACACCAGCGTCAGCTTCTCCGAGCAGGATCTGGCGAACCCGCTGTCACGCGCCGAAACCGAGGGCGGACCGATGACCCGGGCGCTGCTCTATCATACGTCGCTGGTCCAGACGGTGCCGACGGCGCAGGCCGAGGTCGTCGCCCGCGCCCTGACGCTGGGCCGCGAGGAAGGGCGCTATGCCTCGGTGGTGCGGGTGTTCATGCCGGTGCTGAAGCGGATTCCGCCGTCGGCGGAACTGCTGTGGTTCGCGCCGGAGGCGATCCGCGCGCTGCTGCTCAACAACGAAACCATCGCCGCCCAGGCGTGGTTCCAACTGATGCGGGCGAGCGCGCTGTTCAACAAGGATTCCGGCCAAGCGATCGTCGGCCTGATGCCGATCGTGCGCCTGATGGGTTCGCCCGAGGCCGCCGATTGGAACACCAATCAATTGCCGGCGTGGGCCGACTCGATCAAGGCGCGCAAGAACGCGGCGGCGCTGCCGCCGCTGCTGTATACGCTGTTCGACGTGCTCGGCGAGCCGGTGCCCGCCGAGGCGTGGGAAAAGCTGGTGACCGTGGCCGGCCGCGAAAAGGTGATGATGCCGAACACGGCGCTTTGGTTCCGACTCAAGGAGGCGACCGAGGCGGCGCGCGGCCGCGCCGGCGAGGCGCAAAAGAAGACGGCGCAGATCGGACCCGCCGCCAGCGACGCCGCAACCCCGGCCGAGCCGGCGCCGCGAGTCCGCGAACGCGTCGGCGAGACGGTGATGCTGGCGCTGCTGGCGCTCGGCGACGACGGTCCGGCGGGGGCCAGCCCGCTGCTGCTGCGCGAGGTGCTGCTCAGCCTGCACGCCACCGGCTTCGACAAGGAAGCGCGCGACCTGGCGGTGGAAGCGGCGCTGGCGGCGGGCATATGACATGAAGGGCGCCGGTCGTTCCGCGCCGCCCGCGACCCGGCCGTCGAAATCGCCCCCGGACTCCCGCCGCGTCGAGGCCTTCCTCGACAAGCTTGCGGCCGAAGGCGCCGCCGCCAACACCATCGATTCCTACCGCCGCGATCTCCGCCATTTCGCCGCCTTCTCGGCGGCCCGCCGGCGCGCCCCCGAGGACGCCAGCCAGCAGGTGCTGCGCCAGTACCTGCAATCGCTGTCGGCCGCCGGCATGGCGCCGGGCACCAGCGCGCGGCGGCTGTCGGCGCTGCGCCAGTTCTTCCGTTTCCTCTATGCCGAGGGCGCGCGCGGCGACGATCCGACGGCGGCGCTCGACAGTCCGCGCCAGGCGCGGCGCATCCCCAAGTACCTGAGCGAAAACGAGGTCGACGGGCTGCTGGCGGCGGCGCGCGCGTGGCCGGGCGCGGAGGGCCGCCGTCTGGTGGCGCTGGTCGAGGTTCTCTACGCCACCGGCCTCAGGGTATCGGAGCTGGTCGGGCTGCCGCTGTCGGCACTCGGCCGCAACCGGCAGATGCTGGTGGTGCGCGGCAAGGGCGGCAAGGAGCGGATGGTGCCGATGAGCGAGCCGGCGCGGGACGCCATCGCCGCCTATCTCGAGGTGCGCGACAAGTTCGTGCCGAAGGGCCGCGCGACGAAGGCGCGGGCCTGGCTGTTCCCGTCGCGCGGCGTCCACAACCACCTGACGCGGGCGCGCCTGGCGCAGTTGTTGAAGGACCTGGCGGCGCGGGCCGGCATCGCGCCGGACCGGGTGTCGCCGCACGTGCTGCGCCATTCGTTCGCCAGCCACCTGCTGGCGCACGGCGCCGATCTGCGCTCGTTGCAGCAGATGCTCGGCCACGCCGACATCGCGACGACCCAGATCTACACCCACGTGCTGGACGGCCGGCTGAAGGCGCTGGTCAAGCAGGCGCACCCGCTGGCCGGCGCGCCGGGGAAGCGCTGAGGCGGCATCGGCGCGGCTACGACTTTCGGCCGTCGAGCCGGCGCTTGAGCTCCTCGACCGTCTGGCGGGTGCCGGACAGATGCGGATTGATGTCGAGCGCCTGCTCGAGCGCCTTCAATGCCGCCTCGTTGTTGCCCAGTTTGAGATAGATCAGGCCCAAGCCGGCGAAGGCGCCAAAATGACGAGGCTCGAGCTCGATGGTCTTTTGGATATCGGCGATCGACGAGGTGTAATCGCCGATCAGGAAATAAACCGTGGCGCGCTTGTGCCAGCCCTCGGCGAAATCGGGCCGGATCCTGGTGATGAAGTCGAAATTGCCGAGCGCCGAATGCAGGGTGCCGTGCTTCAAGAACCGCTGGCCCTCCTGCATCTTCATGTCGATTCCCGGCGACCCCGATTGCCGCCAGATGGACCAGATGTCGGCGGTGACGCGGGCGACTTCATCCTTCTCGCCGTCGTCGAGGACGTTGAGGCGAGCGAACAGCCTGTCGAGGCGGGGATCGTCCTGGTCGGCGTAAGCCGGCACGCCGCCCAAGAGACCGGGCGCCGCGCCGGCGACCAGCGCGAGGGCAGCGAAGAATCGCCTCATCGGGCGATTATCGCCGACGTCGGCAACGGCTTCTAGGAAACCGCGCAACCGTCCGGAGAATCAGGAAAAATCGGCCGGCCCGGAACCCGGCCGCGAACCGCGAATCCGGAGAATCGGCGTCGCCGCCGGCCGGCCGAGGGGGTCAGCGTTTGTTGTCGCTGTCGATCTGCTCGCGCGACTCTTCGTACATATTGATGCATGCCATAACGATGACGGCGACCATGATGAACGACAGCGGCACCGAGGCGATGTAGATGACGAAATAAAGAAGAAATGCAACCAGGACGCCGCCGCCGATGAGGGCGGCGAATGTATGGGATTGCATGGTCGTTCCTAATCCTCCTTGTCGCGTCCGTCGGCGCCGGCGCCGCGGCGCCGCATCGATGTCGATCAGCCCTTGTTGACGATGTCCACCAACCAACGCGCGGTACGGAGCAGCCGGGCGTCTTCGCCCTTCGGGCCGACCAGCTGCACGCCGAGCGGCAGGCCGTCCTCGCCTTGCATCAGCGGCAGCGTCACCGCCGGCGTCCCGCACATCGTCCAGATGGTGCAAAACGCCGGGCTGCCGGTGCTCTCTAGCCCCTTCGGCGCGGTGCCGGCGGTGGCCGGCGTGATGATGGCGTCGCACTGGGCGAAGATCGCCGGCAGCAGGCTGTTCAACAGCTCGATCCCGTCGACGGCGCGGTTGTAATCGACGGCCAGGATCTTCTGGCCGCGCTCGATCATCGCGCAAAGCTTCTTGCTCAGCTTGTCCCTGCCGGTATCGTATTCGCGGGCGTAGCTCTTCGCCAGGTCGGCGTCCATGATATCGGCGTGCCAGCCAAGCGCCTCGTCGAACAGCGGTGGCAACTCAAGTTCCTGAACCGCGTCTTCGGTCATCTTGGTGGCCATGGATTCGGCCGCCATGGCGGCCTCGTTGATGTGTTCGTTGAGTTCGGCAAAGGCCTCCCGCGTCGTCTCCTCGGCCTGCTCCCACACCGGCGTCTTGACGAACGCCAGCCGTGGCGTCACCGGCGGTTCCGACGACGCCATCTCGACCAGCCGCGGCTTCGGCCGCGGCCGGGTGTCGGGATCGAGCTCGTCGTAGCCGATCAACTGCTCGGCCAGCAGCGCCGCGTCGACAACGTCGCGGGCGAAAACACCGACGGTGTCGAGGGGGCGCGAAATCTGCAGCACCCGGTTGCGCGAGATCAACCCGTGGCTGGGCTTGAACCCGACGACGCCGCAATAGGCGGCGGGGCGGATGACCGAGCCGTTGGTCTGCGAGCCGATGGCGAGCGGCACCATGTGCGCGGCGACGGCGGCCGCCGAGCCGCTCGACGAGCCGCCGGGCGTGTGTTCGGGATTGTGCGGGTTCCTGGTCTTGCCCGGGGCGTAGACCGCGAGCTCGGTGGTCACGGTCTTGCCCATGATGACGGCGCCGGCCTGGCGCAACAGCGCTACCGCGGTGGCGTCGTACAGAGGTTGCTCGCCGGCATGAAGGACGGTGCCGTCCTCGGTTGGCATGTCGTGGGTATCGAAGATATCCTTGACGCCAACCGGCACGCCGTGCAGCGGCCCGGTGGGCTTGCCCTCGACCACCGCCAGATCGGCGTCCTTCGCCTGCTTCATCGCGTGGTCGCGGTCCAGGTACGCCCACGCCTCGATCTTGTCGTCGACCTGATCGATGCGGGCGATGCACTCCTCGACCAGCCGCTCGGACGTGATGGTGCCGTCACGGATCGCGGCGGCGGCCTCGACGGCGCTCATCTCGATCGGGTTCTTGTCCAATAAATGTCCGTCCATTTCGGCAAACTCCGGGTTTGCGCCATCGTCATCCGGCGGTGCGGACGCCGGCTAATACGATATGAACCGCGCCCACGAGCAGAAGCTGACACCGGGCTTGTACTCGCCGACGCCGTAGAAACAGTCGGGTAGCCACAGCGCCAGCCCCTGGAACAGGTACAGCAGCGCCATGGCGAGGAACACCATCATCAGGAACGGCATGCAGCCCTTGAAGATGTCGATCAGCTGGACGTGCGGCGGCGCCACGCCCTTCAGGTAATAGGCCGCCATCGCCATGGGCGGTGTCAGGAACGAGGTCTGCAGGTTCAGCGCCACCAGGATGCCGAAGAACAACGGGTCGACCCCGAAGTGCGGCAGCATCGGCAGGAAGATCGGCACGAAGATGATGATGATTTCGGACCATTCCAGCGGCCAGCCGAGCAGGAAGATGATGACCTGCGCCATCAGCAGGAAGGTGATCGGCGACAGCTTCATGCCGAGCACGAAATGCTCGATGACCTCGTGACCGCCGAGATACGAGAACACCGACGAGAAGCTCCACGAGCCGACGAACAGCCAGCACACCATGGCCGCGGTGCGCGCCGTCAGGAACACGGACTCCTTCAGGCGCGGCCATTCGGTGCCGCGCCAGGCAAGGAACGCCCAGGTTCCCAATATGAAGCCGACGTCGATGCCGTAGCGCGTCGATTCCTCCGCGTATATGATCTTCTGTAGGCCAAAAAAATTCACCCCGACCGTGTAGAAGACGCCGACCCCAATTCCGACAAGCGCACCGCGGCCGGCGAAATCCAGGACTGCGCGTGTCGCCTGCTTGTCTGGAACCAGCGCCTGGATCACGGGAATACGATGGCCGTAATACCGGATGACCGCCGCCGCCGCGAGCCCGATGACAATGATCTGGCCGGGAGGACCCGGCAGGCGACGCGCGATCGGCGGCAGGTCGAACCACACCGTGCCGATCACCCGCACCGCGACATAGACGAAATAGCCGATGGTGGTGACGATGACGCCGATGGCGATCGCCGTCAGCCAGTTGTTTTCGCTTCTGGCCGCAGCGGCCCAGTCCGGCAGTCTCTTGCCGTCGCGGATTTCGATCAGCCGGTAGGTGGCGGCCAATACCAGGCTGCCGAATGCGCCGAGCGACGCCGCCTCGGTCGGCGTGGCGAGGCCGGCAATGATGGCGCCGAGCACGCAGAAGATCAGCAGCGCCAGCGGCACGAACGACGATATCAACATCATGGCCAGTTCCTTGCCCGGCATTTCCGTCATTTCCTTCGGCGGCTTCGGTGCCAGCTTCGGGTTGATGACGGCGCGGGTCATCACGTAGATGATGTAAAGGCCGGCGAGCATTATTCCGGGAAGCATGGCGCCGGCGTAGAGCTTGACCACCGACACGGTGGCGGCGGCGCCATAGACGATCAGCATGATGCTGGGCGGGATCAGAATACCCAAAGTGCCGCCGGCGCAGATGACGCCGGCCGACAGTTTCTGGTCGTAGCCGGCCTTCAACAATGCCGGGAAAGCGAGCAGGCCCATCAACGTAACGACGGCGCCGATGATGCCGCTGGCGGTGGCGAAGATGGCGCAGGTGAGCAACGCCGCCACCGCCATCGATGCCGGCACGTGCCGCGCGGCGATATTGAGGCTGAAGAACAGCCGATCGACGATATTGGCGCGCTCGACCACGTAGCCCATGAACAGGAACAACGGCACCGCCACCAGCACGTCGTTGGTCATAACCGAATAGGTCTGGTTGACCAGCAGATCGAAGATCCGGTTATCGAAGATCGAATGCATCCGCTCGGCGTCGAAATAGGCGTAATACCCGAACATCACCGCCATGGCGACAAGGGTGAAAGCGATGGGGAAGCCGAGCAGGATGGTGAATACGAACAGGCCCAGCTGCAAAAGGGCGACCTGCGGGTCGGTCATCGCTTGCCTCCACGGCGGCCGTGCAACATCTCGTCGGCCGCCTGCAGCAACTCCTCCTTGTGCTCGAGCGCGACGTCGAGCTCCTCCACGTCCTTCAGCCGCGCCGGCCAGATGCCGGTCTTGATGCAGCTTATGCAGCGCGTCACTTCGGCGATCCCCTGCAGCAGCGCGAAGAACGCCGCCAGCGGCAGCAGCGTCTTCAGCGGCGACACGGGTATGCCGGCGGGGCTGTTGATGGCCACCTCGCCGATCGGGCCGGTGGGGCCGTACGGACGGTACGCCCAGGATTCGTCGGCGTAGACGATGCCGGCATATATCAGCGCCAGGATGCCCGGGAAGAAGAAAATGAAATAAAGCACCAACTCAATGCGGGCCTGAACCTTGGGCTGCCAAAGGCGATAAATGACGTCGCCGCGCACGTGGCCGTCGTGCGACAGGGTGTAGGCGCCGGCCATCATGAACATGGCGCCGTACATGATGTAGCTGATGTCGAAGGCCCAGGCCGTCGGATCCTTCAGCGCGTAGCGCACGAACACCTCGTAGGTGATGGCCAGCGCCAACACCAGGATCAGCCATCCGAACGCCTTTCCGACGTAGGTGCTCAAATGGTCGATGAAATGGATGAAACCAAGCATCTCCCGCCTCTGCGATGTGGTTTGTTGTTATTCGTTAATTAACAATTTGGACAGGGGCTCCCCAACTTTAACATAGGTGGGGCGGCGCCCCGTCGCGCCGCCCCGACCTTTCATTCATTCGCTTCGGTCAATAACCGACCGACCGTTTAGAACCCGAGCTCGCCCGGGAAGTAGTGGTCGAACGCCTGCTTGTAATCGGCGGCGTTCAACAGTTCGTAATAGGCGACGCGATGGGAGAACGCCCGCATGGACGCGTGGACCTTCTTGAAGAACGGATCCTTGTCCAGAAGGACGAGATTCTTGTCCCAGGCGACCAACTGGTCCTTTCCGACGCTGGCCGGGGTACGGTAGAGCTTCACGCCGGCCTTGTCCCGGAGCCACAGCAGGTCCTTGGAGTATTCGTCCATGGCCAGCCAGAAGTTGGCGGAGTTGGCCGCCTCGGCGCCGTACTGGAGGATCGCCTGGTGCTCCTTCGGCAAGGAGTTGTACTTGTCCTTGTTGAAGGTGATTTCGAAGAACTCGGCGGCCTGATGGAAGCTGCCCATCATGTAGATCTTGGAGACGTCCTGGGCGCCGAAGCTCTTGTCGGACGTCGGGTTGTTAAACTCGAACGCCTCGATCACGCCCTTCTGCAGGGCCGGCACGATCTCGCCGCCCGGAAGCTGGGTGACCTTGACGCCCATCGACTGGAACAGGTCGGCGGCCAGACCGACGGTGCGGTACTTGAGGCCCTTCATGTCGGCGGAGGTCTTGATCACCTTCTTGAACCACCCCAAGGGCTGCGTCGGCATCGGCATGGCGAAGAAGCCGACCACGTTGAGGCCGAGAGTCTTCAGGAGCTCGTTGTAGAGTTCCTTACCGCCGCCGTTGTGAATCCACGCCAGGCCGTGATGGGCGTTCTGTCCCCACACCGGACCGGTGCCGAACAGCGACGCGACCTTCGATTTGCCGTACCAATACACGGTGACGCTGTGGGCGCCGTCGAGCACGCCCTTGTTCACCGCGTCGAGGACCTGAAACGCCTTCACTACGGCGCCCTCGGCCAGGTAGTTGATCTTCAGCCGGCCGCCGGCCATCGCATTGACGCGATCGACATACTGCACGGCCATGGTGTTGAAGATGTCTTTTGCGCCCCACGCGCCCTGCATCTTCAGGGTCGTGGTCTGGGCGCGCGACACGTTCGGCATAGCCAGGGTCGCGGCCCCGGCGCCCGCGGCGACGGCGCCTGCTTTCAGGAACTTGCGCCGCGATACTTTCGATTTGGTGGTCGCCATTATCATTCCTCCCTATGGCATTACTTTGAAGAATTGTTCGAAACATTCTTTCCAGGGCACGCCCATCGAGCGCGACGATGGAAAACAGCCTCAATTCGGGTTACCCGCGTGAAGAGCGCGCCAGCCCCCGACTACGCCAACCGTCCCCCAAATTCGAAGGGCGGCCGTTGTTGCCCGGTAATTTTCAGCATTCTCCGCCAGATGGCAAGATTTTTTCGCGCCCAGAAATCGGCGGTGGAATGCTCCCAAACTGCCTTGGCGATCCTCCCCGTTTTGCCCTTGCTTTTTACCTTTTTTGTCGCCGCCGGGTCAGGTGCCCGGCTTCGCCGCAAGCACAACACCTGGCCGCAGCGGAGCAAGTGTGGCATACCAGATACCTCGGCCGCAATACCGTTATTAATCCGGCCGCAACAGCATCCGCCCGTGAATCCGGCGATTTGCGGCGGTGCCGCGACAGCACCGTTCAGGCCACCCGATCGCGTGGCGTCTTGCCCGCAAAATAGGCATCGAGATTATCGAGCGCCCGGAAGCCCATGGCATCGCGTGTCTCGGCGGTGGCGCTGCCGATGTGCGGCATCAGAAAGGTATTGGCGAGGCCGATCAGCCGTTTGTCGACATCGGGCTCGTGATTGTAGGCGTCGATGCCGGCGGCGCGGAGCCGGCCCGACCGCAACGCCGCGACCAGGGCGTCGTCGTCGACGATGGCGCCGCGCGCGGCATTGACGAAAACGGCGCCCTCGGGCAGCAGCGCGAAGCGCCTGGCGTTCATCAGGCCGCGTGTTTCCGGCGTGACGTTGCAGTGGATGGTCAGGAAATCGCAATGCGGCAGCAGGTCCTCGACCGTATCGTGGAAAACCGAATCCAATTCCTGCCCCGGCGGCAGGCGGCGCGCGTCGTGATAATGGATTTTCATGTCGAAGCCGCGGGCGCGCTTGGCGACCACCTGGCCGACCCGTCCCATGCCGACGATGCCGAGGCGCTTGCCAGTGAACTGCGTGCCGACCATGAACGCCGGGCTCCAATCCTTCCATTTTCCTTCGCGCACCAACCGCTCGCCCTCGCCGGCGCGCCGCGCCGCGCCGATCATCAGCATCATGGTCAGCTCGGCGGTGGCGTCCGACAGCACGCCCGGCGTGTTGGTGACGACGATGCCTTTCTTTTTGGCCGCGGCGATGTCGACGTGATCGAAACCGACCGAAAAATTGGCGATGATCTTCACCTCGTCGGGCAGGCGTCGGATCACGTCGGCGGTGAAATGCTCGGTATGGCAGGGCAGCACCGCCTGCGCGCCGCGGGCGCGGTCGATCAACTGCTCCGACGAATACAGGGTGTCGTCGGGATTGAGGCGGGCGTCGTAGTCGCGGCGGAGACGGGCCTCGACCGCGTCGGGCAGCTTGCGGGTGACCAGGACCGCGGGTTTTTTCGTCATGACACCATTCTCCCTGCCGACATTTCGCCGCTGCGGGCCGGCAGGGTTTTAGCACAGGGCTCGCAGAAACCGCTCCTGCCAATCATGCATTTACGGTCGGATAACCCAACAACCGGGCTTGCACTGCCGCCGCTTCTGCCGCATGTTCGCACCTGCGAGATTGGATCGGCCGGCAACGACCGGCCGGCGAACGGGGAGAATCCAAACAAATCCGGTAGTCGTTGATATAACGATTAAAAATCGAGCCCAAGGAGCCTGCCCATGAGCTTCACCATCGTCGAACCGTGCCCGGCGCGCCTCAACCGCTCGGAACTCGCGGTACCCGGGTCGAACACCACCTTCCTCGAAAAGGCCACCAAAAGCCCCGCCGACGTCATATTCCTCGACCTCGAGGACGCCGTGGCGCCGGACGACAAGCCGCAAGCCCGCAAGAACATCATCGAGGCGCTGAACGACCTCGATTGGGGCGGCCGCACGCTTTCTTTGCGCATCAACGGCCTCGACACACATTATATGTATCGCGATGTCGTCGACGTGCTGGAAAAAGCCGGCAACCACCTCGACATGATCATGATCCCGAAGGCCGGCACCGCCGCCGACATCTACGCCGTCGACATGCTGGTCACCCAGGTCGAGGCGGCGAAGAGGCTGAAGAAGCGTATCGGCTTCGAGATCATCATCGAGACCGCGCTCGGGATGGCCAACATCATGGCAATCGCCGGCGCCTCGAAACGCAATGAAAGCCTGCACTTCGGCGTCGCCGACTACGCCGCCTCGACGAAGGCGCGCACCACGGTCATCGGCGGCCCTAACAAGGACTATCACGTGCTCACCGATGCCGACAAAAAGGGCAAGCGCGAGGTGCATTGGGGCGACATGTGGCATTACCCGATCGCGCAGACGGTGGTCGCCGCGCGGGCCTATGGGCTGAGGCCGATCGACGGCCCGTTCGGCGACTTCTCGGACCCGGACGGCTACACCGCCCAAGCGAAGCGCGCCGCCACCCTCGGCTGCGAAGGCAAGTGGGCGATCCACCCCAGCCAGATCACCCTCGCCAACGAGCTGTTCAGCCCGAGCAAGGAAGAGGTGACGAAGGCCGAGCGCATCCTCGAGGCGATGGCGAAAGCGCAGAAGGAAGGCAAGGGCGCGGTTGCCCTCGACGGCCGGCTGATCGACATCGCCTCGATCAAGCAGGCGCAGGTTCTGGTCGAGAAGGCGGAACAGATCAAAGGCTCGAAATAGCCGCGCACCCGACGGCCGGACGATGGCGGCGGGCTTCGCGCCGCCGCCGTCTTTTTCGTTGCCGGGCGCCGGTTGCGCGAACGTCCCGGACCGCGACCGGGCGCGCGGCCGCGCCGGAGTCTGGCGTCGCCAAGCGCCGACCGCGTATGCTAGGGAACCGCCATGCGCACCTACCTGGAATTCGAGAAGCCGATCGCGGAGCTCGAGGGCAAGATCGAGGAGCTCCGGCACGTCAGCGGCACGTCCGGCGTCGACGTCGCGAGCGAGGTGGCCAAGCTGCAGTCGAAGGTCGACAGGCTGCTGGGCCAGACCTACGCCAAGCTGACGCCGTGGCAGAAGACCCTGGTCGCCCGGCATCACGACCGGCCGCACGCGATCGACTACATCGCCGGCCTGATCGAGGATTTCACGCCGCTCGCCGGCGACCGCCAATTCGCCGAGGACCGCGCCATCGTCGGCGGGCTCGGGCGATTCAGGGGCGTCTCGGTGGTGGTCATCGGCCACGAGAAGGGCAGCAACACCGAAGGCCGGCTGAAGCGCAACTTCGGCATGGCCCGGCCCGAAGGCTACCGCAAGGCGCAGCGATTGATGCATCTCGCCGACCGCTTCAAGCTGCCGGTGATCACGCTGATCGACACGCCGGGCGCCTATCCGGGCGTCGACGCCGAGGCGCGCGGCCAGGCGGAAGCCATCGCGCGCTCGATCGAGACCTGCGTCGCGATCGCGGTGCCGCTGGTCAGCGTCATCATCGGCGAAGGCGGCTCCGGCGGCGCCATGGCGCTTGCCGTCGCCAACACGGTGCTGATGCAGGAACACGCCATCTATTCGGTGATCTCGCCGGAGGGCTGCGCCTCGATCTTGTGGCGCGACGGCGACAAGGCCGAGGAGGCCGCCGAGGCGCTGAAGATGACGGCCAAGCACCTGCTTGAGCTCGGCATCATCGACAAGATCATCGCCGAGCCGTTGGGCGGGGCGCATCGCGACAGCCGTGCCGCCGTCGCCGCTGTCGGCGACGCTGTTGCCGACGCGCTGGCCCCGCTCACCGGACTCGATGGCGGCACTCTACGGACGCGTCGGCGCGAGAAGTTTCTGGCGATGGGCGGCAAGGGATTGAGTTGACCGCCGGCGGCGGCGATGGGGTGGAAACGGCCGGCGGGCGGTTTCCGGAAAACGTCGATTGAACCTCCGCTGCGGTCGCCGTCACTTGATGAACAGGCGGCGAAACTTCCCGAACAGATGCTTGCCGATCTTTTCCGAACCCTTTGGCGACGTGTGCACCTCGTCGTAGTGGTCGCCGTCGTCAAAGAACAGCTCGGATGCCAGATCGATGCAGATCGCTTTCACATCGCGGCAGACCGCCATGGTGCGACCGTTGACCGCCATCAGCGTCTCGTATTCCGAGAGATCGACCTTGCCGTCGGCGCCGACGCGGCCGAGTACGCGGCCATCGCGGACGCGATAGCTGGGCCGGTGCTGGGTGACGTAGATCGGCTCGGCGCCGAAGTCGCGGATGCGTCGCGTCAACTCGCGCAGCCGCTGCCCGTAGTAGTCGAGACCGCGCTTCAGCTCGCGCGCCTTGCGTTCGATGTCCGGCGGCGTCGAGGGGGCGCGCCATTGCGTGCCGGCATAGCTGTTGGTTCCGTGGATCAGCTTGGCGTCGCGCGCGCGGAGCATGCCGCGGAGGTTGCGGAACAGCGCGTACAGCGCCGAGTTGTTGATCAGATATTGCCTGATCGGGCGCAGCAGATCGACCATGCGATCCTGTTTCGATAGGCGCAACGGCCCGGTGAGAACGTCTTCGCCTGATTCGACCACCGCGGCGTCGTTGACGCCGAGCAGCGCCAGCACGTAGCGGGCCCTGAGGCCGGGAATCTTCGGGAACCAAAGGTCGAAGTTCTTGAGATTGCCGATCGTCGACTGCCCATCGACGCCGGCGTTGACGACCGTGACCGGGTGTCCGGCGGCCTTGAACTCGCGGGCGATGACGGCGGTCCAGGTGGCGTCGTCGTCGATGAAGATTTCGTTGGTGGTGCTGCCGCCGATGGCCAGGATGTCGATCGCCGCGAGCGATTCGTAGCGGCCCCGGAGCCCGTGCGCGTCGCGTTTGTAGAGAATGCGGCCGCCGCCATAAAGCTTCTCGACATCGAAGACGCGGGTAACGTTCTTGGGGATCACCAGGGTACCGTAGTTCTCGCCGAACACCCAGCCGCCGAAGATCAGCTCGACGACGATCATGCCGGCGAGCAACAGGCCGAGATTGACGGCGACGAGGCGGCTGGTCCGCTTGATCCGGGAGCGGCCCAATAGCGGTGCGTTCACTGGTGGTCCTGACATGATGTGGGCTCGGCGACGTCCCGCCGGCGCCAAATCATACACCCCGAGATTCGCGTCGGCAAAGCAGCGCGGCCGCGTCCGGGCAACCGGTTGTTCCCATCGGCCGGCGGTTCGGATAGGGTTCTCGTCGCTGAGCAATCGGAAGCATCCGCCCATGGCCGACCAGCCTGCCGACGATTTCTACAGATCCTATGCCGCCTACAAGCGCTATCGGACGCCGGTGCTGAAGGCCAAGCACATGCGCTGGTACGACCGCGAATTCTGGGCCCCGGCCGCGTGCGCGCCGGAGATGTCGGTGCTGGAACTCGGCTCCGGCACCGGCGAGTTCCTGGCTTACCTCGAGCGCAAGGGCGTTACGCGCATTTTCGGCGTCGAGCGCGACAAGGACGCGGTCGCGGCGATGGCGCCGGCGCTGAAGGACCGCGTCCACGTCGGCGACGTGTGGGACTTTCTCGACGGCGGCGTCGGGGACGGGCCGTTCGATCGCGTCGTCCTGCTCGACGTGCTCGAGCACTTTTCCGCCACCGACGGCGCGCGTCTGCTGGAAAAAATAAAGCGCGTTCTGGCGCCCGGCGGGCTGGTGGTGGTGCGGGTGCCGAACATGGGCTCGCCGTGGGGCGGCATTCACCAGTTCTCCGACCTCACCCACAAGACCGCCTACACCGCCGGCAGCCTCGAGCAACTGGCGCTGGCGTCCGGCTACGAGCCGGCGGCGTTCGTGCCGCAACGGCGCGGCAGTCCGTTCCGGCGCCTTGCCGAGGACTGCCTGCACGGAGTGCTGTCGCGGATTCTGTCGACGGATCCGAAAGTGTGGACGGCGAACATCATCGCCGTGTTCAGGCCGACCAAGAAATAATCCGGAAGACGACGGAAAAATCGGCGGGCGCCGGCGCGGCTCACGCCACCTTGCCGTGGCAATGCTTGTACTTGCGTCCCGAACCGCAGGGGCAGGCGGCGTTGCGCGACACCCGACCCCAGGTGGCGGGGTCGTTCGGGTCCAGCGTCGCCGCCGCCTGGCGCGAGGTGACCGGCACCAGCACCGCGACGCCGCCCTCGCCGTCGACCGCGTCGCCGTACGCCGCGCCGCCCGCCGGCCCGGCATCGAACGCCGGATCGCGGCGGCTTTCCACCATTTCCTGCTCGGAATGCCGGAAAATCGCGTCGTCGACGGCGGCCGCCATCTCCAGCTCGACGTGCGCCAACACCTGCGTCACCCGGTCTCGCAAATTGGTCAGCATGACCTCGAACAGGTTGAACGCCTCGCGCTTGTATTCGTTGAGCGGATCGCGCTGCGCGTACGCCCGGAGGCCGATGCCCTGGCGCAGGTGGTCGAGGGTCAGCAGGTGCTCCTTCCACAACTGATCGAGCAGCTGCAGCAGCAGACTCTTCTCGACGCTGCGCATCAGTTCGGGGCCGTAGTTGGCGACCTTTTCGGCCGCCTTGCGGTCCGCCGCGTTGACCAGGCGATCGCGGATCTCGGCGTCGGCGATGCCTTCCTCGCGCGCCCACTCGGCGACCGGCAGGTCGAGGGCAAAAAGCCGCAACGCCTCCTCGTGCAGGGCGGCGGTGTCCCACTGCTCGGGATAAGCGTTTTCCGGGATGCAGCGCGCAACCAGGTCGTCGATCACCTGGTGGCGCATCTGGACGATGTCCTCGGAAACGTCGTCGGTCGCCATCAATTCCTTGCGCTGCTCGTAGATCACCTTGCGCTGATCGTTCATCACGTCGTCGAACTTCAGCAGGTTCTTGCGGATCTCGAAGTTGCGCGCCTCGACCTTCTGCTGCGCCTTCTCGAGCGCCTTGTTGACCCACGGATGGACGATCGCCTCGCCCTCCTGGAGGCCGAGCTTGGTCAACATGCCGTCAATGCGCTGCGAGCCGAAGATGCGCATCAGGTCGTCCTCGAGCGACAGGAAGAACTTCGATGCGCCCGGGTCGCCCTGGCGTCCCGATCGGCCGCGAAGCTGGTTGTCGACGCGCCGGCTTTCGTGGCGCTCGGTGCCGATCACGAAGCAGCCGCCGGCGTCGATGACGATCTTCTTCGCCGCCTCGACCTCGGCGCGGATGCCGCTCGCCGCCTTGCGGTAGGCCTCCGAATCCTTGGGGTCGTTGATCTCCTGGGCGAGGCGCATGTCGACGTTGCCGCCGAGCTGAATGTCGGTGCCGCGGCCGGCCATGTTGGTGGCGATGGTGACGCCGCCCGGGACGCCGGCCTGGGCGATGATGAACGCTTCCTGCTCGTGGTAGCGGGCGTTCAGCACGTTGTGCGGAATTTTCTTCTTCTTCAGCAGTTCGGCCAGGTGCTCGGATTTCTCGATCGACACGGTGCCGACCAGGATCGGCTGTTTGCGCGCGCTGCATTCGCCGATCAGCTTGATGATGGCGTCGTACTTCTCGGCCGCCGTGCGATAGACCTCGTCGTCCATGTCGTCGCGAACGCACGGCAGGTTGGTCGGGATCTCGATCACCTCGAGGCCGTAGATTTCCGAAAACTCGCCGGCCTCGGTCATCGCCGTGCCGGTCATCCCGGCGAGCTTGGGGTAAAGCCGGAAATAATTCTGAAACGTGATCGAGGCGAGCGTCTGGTTCTCGGTCTCGACCTTGACGCCCTCCTTGGCTTCGAGCGCCTGATGCAGGCCTTCGGAATAACGCCGGCCCTCCTGCATGCGGCCGGTGAATTCGTCGATGATGATGACCCGGTTGTCCTTGACGATGTAGTCGGTGTCGCGGGCGAACAGCTTGTGGGCGCGCAGCGCCTGGTTGGCGTGGTGGACCAGCGCCACGTTGGGCAGGTCGTAGAGGTTGCCTTCCTTCAACAGGCCGGCCTCGCGCATCAACTGCTCGATCTTCTCGGTGCCCGCCTCGGTCAACGTCACGGCGCGCTGCTTCTCGTCCTTCTCGTAGTCCGCCGGCTCGAGCTTCGGGATCAACTTGTTGATGACGTTGTAGAGTTCCGAGACGTCCTCGGTCGGGCCCGAGATGATCAGCGGCGTGCGCGCCTCGTCGATCAGGATCGAGTCGACCTCGTCGACGATGGCGTAGCAGAACGGCCGCTGCACCATGTCCTCGAGCCGGAACTTCATGTTGTCGCGAAGGTAGTCGAAGCCGAGCTCGTTGTTGGTGCCGTAGGTGACGTCGCAGGCGTAAGCGGCGCGCCGCTCGTCGTCGTCGAGTCCGTGCTTGATGACGCCGACCGTGAGGCCCAAGAGCTTGTAGATGGCGCCCATCCAGTCGGCGTCGCGCTGGGCCAGGTAGTCGTTCACGGTGACCACGTGCACGCCGTCGCCCTTCAAGGCGTTGAGATAGACCGGCATGGTGGCGACCAGGGTCTTGCCTTCGCCGGTCTTCATCTCCGAGATCATGCCCCGGTGCAGCACGATGCCGCCGAGGAGCTGGACGTCGAAGGGGCGCTGCCCGAGCCCGCGCTTGGCGGCTTCGCGGACAGTCGCGAACGCGTCGATCAGAAGATCATCGAGGGCCTCGCCGTCGGCCAGCCGCTTCTTCAGCCACGGCGTGCGCGCCGCCAGGTCCTGGTCGCTGAGCGCCTCGAGGGAGGGCTCGAGGGCGTTGATGGCGGTGACGGTTTTGCCGAGGCCGCGAAGGAAGCGCTCATTGGCGGAGCCAAAGATGCGCTTGGCGATGGCTTCGAACATTCATTAACACCCAAGAGTCGGCTGAGAAATCCGCGGGCGGCGGGCCGGCGGGCCGCGGCGTCGGCCTGCGCGCCGGCTAAAACCCGCCAAAGAGATAGAGTCCCGAACCCCGGCTGTCAATGCGGGCGCCCGAAAATCCGCGGCCCGCCGGGGCGTTGCCGGCAAATCACTCGGGACGGATTTCGTCGAGCACCTTGCGACCGACGATCAGCGCCTGGGCGCGCGGCATGCCGATGGTGATGCGCGGATCGTAGAGCACCTTGAGCATCAGCCGGTCGTGGTCGGTGAGCTCGAAGTGCTGGCTTTGGTCGTTGAAGATCGACGGCGACACCGAAGGCGAATCGTTGGGCAACCCGAGGATCTGGGTCAGCTCCTCGACGACGCAGGCGCGCATGTGATTTTTCGGCCGTTCGGCGGGAAACAGCACGACCGCGGAGCGGATCTCGTTTCCCTTGGTGAACAGCGTCGCCTCGCAGGTTGACGCGCCGGCCCCGAGCCGCTTCAGCGACGCGTCCAGCCGGTCGCCGAGCTGCTTGCGCGCCACCACCGTCAACTGGTCGATCGGGTAGTAGAGCAAGAACATGTTGAAGCTCTTCGACGTGAGCCCCTTGGGTACCCGCTTCTCGCGCACAATTCGCGGCGAATACGCAAGACTCGCCGGATGGCCGGTTATGCCGCGCAGATCGGCCAGGTGCTGGACGATGAAATCCTCGAAGTAGTCGGGCGCCGGGCCGTCGATGCGGGCGACGATCGGCGCCCGCCACTTGCGCACGGCGTCGTACCGCCGGCCGGTGTACTCGTTGCCGAAGGCGATGATATTGAAATGCTCGATGATCGTCTTGTTGGAGGGCGTGCCGGCGGCCGGCTTGAACGGCGCCTTCGCCTCCGCGGCCGGCGCCGCCCCGGCGATGAGCATTGCCGCCGCCAGAACCGGCAGGGCGCGCCAACACGCGCGGTATGCGGCAGCGATCGACGGCATCGCCGTTCATCCTAGAGCCAACCGGAACTCGGGGCCAGACGGCAGCCGGCGCGCCGATCCGGCGCCCGGCGAGTCGCCGGCCGAGCGATGCCGCGACGCGCGGCGCCGGGCCGCCGGCCTTGTTCTCGGCGGGGGGATGTGCTTTATGCGCGTAATTGACGCCGGCGGTCGGCGGCGGCTGTCTGGCCCTTGTTGGTCCTTGTTGGTCCTTGGGCGGCCGTCCGGCGGGGCCCCTGCACCGGCACAGAAAGGATTATCGCTCATGATTTTTCGGCTCGTGCCCGCGCTGGCGCTGGCGTTCGTGGTGTTTGCCGGCGTTCCGGCGGCGTCGGCCGCCGACGACCCGGTGGTCGCCGTCGTCAACGGCGCCAAGATCCACCTGTCGCAGGTGCGCGATGCACACAAGCACCTTCCGGCGCAGTATCAGCAGATTCCGTTCGACACCATCTTCCCGGGGTTGGTGGAGAGCATCATCGACACCAAGCTCGCGGCCGCCGACGCGCGCGCCCAGAAGGTGGAGAAGTCGAAAGAGTTCAAGGAGCAGATAATGCGCCTGGAGGAACAGGTGCTGCAGCGGATCATGCTGACGCGAATGGTCGACAAGGGCGTCACCGAAGCGGCACTGCGCGCCCGCTACGCGCAGATCGCCAAGGAAATGAACAGCGTCGAACAGATTCAGGCGCGCCATATCCTGCTCAAGACCGAGGCCGACGCGATCGCGGTCATCGCCGAGCTCGGCAAGGGCGGCGATTTCGCCGCGCTCGCCAAGACGCGCTCGACCGGGCCGTCGGCGCCGGAAGGCGGCGACCTCGGATTCTTCTCCAAGGGCCAGATGGTGCCGGAGTTCGAGACTGCGGCGTTCGCACTGAAGACCGGCGAATATACCCAGAAGCCGGTGAAGACCCAATTCGGCTGGCACGCCATCAAGATCGAGAACCGCCGCGCCAGCGAGGTGCCGAAATTCGAGGAGGTCGAGGAAGGACTCCGCGGCGACCTGTCGCGGGAAGCCGGCGCCCTCTATATTAACGGCCTCAGGGAGAAGGCGAAGATCACGATGTTCAATGCCGACGGCTCGCCGATCAAGGAAGGCGCGCCGGCGAAGGAGCCGGAGAAGAAAGCGAAGCCGTAGCCGAGTTATCCGCCCATCCGGCGGTGCGGCCGGCACCATCGGTGACGCGCCGCTCGCCCGCCCGCGTGCGGCGCAGCCGAGACCTGCGGACCCCGACCATGAACGCCAAACCGACCCGGAACCTCACCTCGCCGCTGGCGCCCGAATCGTTCCCCCGCATGCCGGCGGTCGACGGCGTGACGCTGGCCAGCGGCGCGTGCGGCATCGCCAAGACGGTGCGCAGCGATCTGGTGCTGGTCGAGCTCGCGACCGGAACCACGGTCGCCGGCACGTTCACGCGCTCGCTGGCGGCGTCGGCGCCGGTCAAGTGGTCGAAGAAGGCGGCGCGCGGCGGCGAGGCGCGGGGGCTGATCGTGAATGCCGGCAACGCCAACACCTACACCGGTCCGGCCGGCCGCGAGGCGGTGGAGCGCACCGTCGAGGCGGCGGCCGATCAGCTTACGTGCCGGCCGAGCCGCATCTTCATCGCCTCCACCGGCGTCATCGGCCAGCCGCTGGCGTACCAGAAGATCATCGGCGCGCTGCCCGGTCTCCGGCGCGAGCTGTCGCCGTTTGCGTGGGACGCGGCGGCGAAGGCGATCATGACCACCGACACCTTCCCCAAGGGCGCCACCCGCACGGCGAAGATCGGCGGCGTCGCGGTGACGCTCAACGGCATCGCCAAGGGCTCCGGCATGATCGCGCCGGACATGGCGACCATGTTGGCGTTCGCCTTTACCGACGCGAAGCTGCCAGCCGCCGTGCTGCAGGCGCTGTTGTCGGCGGCGGTCGACAGGTCGTTCAACTGCATCACCGTCGATTCCGACACCTCGACCAGCGACACCGTGCTGCTGTTCGCCACCGGCGCCGCCAAGACGCCGGCCGTGAAGGGCGCGGACGACCCGGCGCTCGCCGACTTCAGGGACAAGCTCGACGACCTGCTCACCGACCTCGCCCACCAGATCGTCCGCGACGGCGAAGGCGCGACCAAGTTCGTCACCGTCGCCGTCACCGGCGCCGAGTCGGACAAGGCGGCGCGGCGGATCGCGATGTCGATCGCCAACTCGCCGCTGGTCAAGACGGCGATCGCCGGCGCCGACGCCAACTGGGGCCGCATCGTCATGGCGGTCGGCAAGGCCGGCGAGAAGGCGGCGATCGACAGGCTCGAGATCTTCATCGGCGGCCACGCGGTGGCCCGGGGCGGCGGGCCGGTTCCCGGCTATGACGAAAAGCCGGTCGCCAAGCACATGCAGGGTCAGGACATCGCCGTCGCGGTCGACGTCGGCGTCGGCGACGGCGCCGCCACCGTGTGGACCTGCGACCTGACCCACGGCTACATCGACATCAATGCCGATTACCGGTCCTGACCGCGGTTGCCTCGCGGCGGCCGGCCTGTGGACCGGAACGCCGCGGGAGACGCCGCGCCTGCGCCTGAGGCCGCTGGCCGACGGCGACCGCGCGCGCCTGGTGCGGCTCGCCGGCGACGCCGAGGTGGCCGGGATGACCGCGTTCATCCCGCACCCGTTCACCGATTCCGATGCCGGCGATTTCCTCGCCAAGTCGGCGATCGAGGAGCAGGCGATGAAGGCGCGCGTGTTCGCGATCGAGCGGCGCCACGAGCCGGGGCTGATCGGCTGCATGGCGTTTGCGCTGCACGGCGCCGAGGCCGAGATCAGCTACTGGCTCGGCAAGCCCCACTGGCGGCAGGGCTTCGGCGGCGAGGCGGTGGCGGCGACGGTGGATTTCGTCCTCGCCGACGATACGATCGCCGCGGCGACGGCGCAGGTGATGGCGGAGAACGCGGCGTCGGCGCGGCTGCTGGAGAAAGCGGGATTCGACGACCGCGGCGCCGGCACCGGCTGCGGCGGCCGTTGCAGCGGCAGGCCGATTCGCCTCTATGCGCTTTCCCGCGACAAATGGTCGGCGCGGCAACGGGCGAAGCCGACGGTGCTGGTGGTCGCCGTGGCGCTGGTCGACGCCGATGGCCGGGTGCTAATCGCCCGCCGACCCGAGGGCAAGACCATGGCCGGGCTGTGGGAGTTCCCGGGCGGCAAGGTGAAGCCGGGCGAGTTGCCGGAGGCGGCGGTGGTGCGCGAGCTGAAGGAAGAGCTCGCCGTCGACATCACCGAGAGCTGCCTGGCGCCGCTCACCTTCGCCTCGCACGCCTACGACGACTTCCACCTGATGATGCCGCTCTACGTCTGCCGGGTGTGGAAAGGCACGCCGACGCCGAAGGAAGGCCAGGCGGTGAAATGGGTGCGGCCGCTCGGACTCGCCGACTACGCGATGCCGCCGGCCGACGCGCCGCTGGTGGCGATGCTGCGCGATTTATTGTGACGCGCGGGAAAAAATAGGCGACGGGCGGCGGCGGATTTTACCCGGAAATTCTACGGCTCATCCGGCGACGGACCGAGCACGTCGACGCGGCGGCCGGTGGCGCGCAACTGGCTGACGGCGGCGTCGAAGAACCCATCGAGCTTTTGCCGCATCTCCCGACTCAGCGCGACCAGCTTCGAGCGGGCGTCGGTCGGGTTGTCGCGCTCGATGACGATGCCGCGGGCGAGCGCCGTCTCCAGATACTTGCCGGCGGTGTGCGCGCTCTTGATGCCTTGCATCAGGCCGAGCGCGTCGGTCTTGCGCATCGGCTCGGCCGCCCGCCACAAGCCGGTCAGCAGGTCCCAGTAGGCGGCGGAGTAGAAATCCTTGTCGCCCTGGAACATCTCCATCCATCGCGACCCGACTTGGTCGGTGAGGACGAGATATTCCCGGCGCTGGTCGTGGTTGTACTTGAGTCGCATCGCGGCAGGCCTGTTGATCGCGGCGGGGTAGGCGAGAGTAACCGGAGAGCCCGCGTTTTTGCAACCGGATTTAATAGCAAAATTATGTTTATTTTGCCGGGAGATCTTGCCGCCTATGGCCGAACGGCAATTTCATCATTAGAATAAAGCGCAATAATATCAATTATCTAAAATACTCTTAATCGAAAATTACATGTAGTTTTAATATTTTAATTTGAAATTAAAATTATATGTAGTTATTATCATAAATCGCCGGCGCGTTGAGCCGACCGCGCCACGCCCGGCGCCACACCGGGCACCCCGCCCAGGCGCCGGCGGAACGCAAACGGAGGTACATGTCATGACGAAATTCAAAATCACCGCCGCGGTCGTGGCGACGGCGCTGCTCGCCGGCTGCGTCACCGACGGCAACCAGAAGGAAATGGCCGGCACCCTGCTCGGCGCCGGCTTGGGCGGCCTCGCCGGCTCCAAGGTCGGCGGCGGCAAGGGCCAACTCGCCGCCGTCGCCGTCGGCACGCTCGCCGGCGCCTTCATCGGCCGCGGCATCGGCCAGTCGCTCGACAACGTCGACAAGCTCTACGCCGAGCGCGCCATGAACCGCGCCGCCGCGGCGCCGGTCGGCCAGACCATCGCCTGGAGCAATCCCGACAGCGGCAACCGCGGCACCGTGACCACGGTGCGCGACGGCACCAACATGCAGACCGGCGCCTATTGCCGCGAGTATCAGACGACGGTGCAGGTCGGCGGCAAGAGCGAGTCCGCCTATGGCACCGGCTGCCGGCAGCCGGACGGCTCCTGGCAGATCGTTCACTGACGTACCTCCTCCGGGGTCGGGCATTCCCGGCCCCGGCGCGGCGGCGCTTCTCCTCCCCCGGCCTCGCCCGATACGTCGCGAAACGGCCCCGCGCCTCCCGGCCCGGGGCCGTTTCTGCTTCGGCGCCGCTCTGCTAGACTGCGCGCGACCGATTTCCCGACCCGACACGGCGCCCGAGGCATGCCCCGCAAATCTCCGACAAAGAAGCCCCGCAAAAAGCCGCCGCCGAAACGCACGCCGCCGAAGAACAAGGCGAAAGCGAACGGCGTCGTCACCGCGGCGCTGGTGATCATCGGCAACGAGGTGCTGAGCGGCCGCACCCAGGACGCCAACCTGAAATTCCTGGCCGAGAGCCTGAACGGCCTCGGCATCCGGCTCGGCGAGGCGCGCGTCATCGCCGACGACGAGCCGACCATCGTCGCGACGGTGAACGCGCTCCGCCGCCGCCATAGCTACGTGTTCACCACCGGCGGCATCGGCCCGACCCACGACGACATCACCGCGGCCGCCGTCGCCAAGGCGTTCCGGCGCCGGATCGAGCGCAACGTCGAGGCCGAGGCGCGGCTGCGCCGCCACTACCGGCCGGAGGACGTCACCGAGGCGCGCCTCAGCATGGCCGACATGCCGGTCGGCGCGGCCCTGATCGACAACCCGGTCAGCCGGGCGCCCGGCTTCCAGATCGGCAACGTGTTCGTGCTGCCGGGCGTGCCGCGCATCATGCAGGCGATGTTCGACGGCCTGAAGGGGCGCCTCAAGGGCGGCAAGCCGACGTTCTCGCTGGCGATCGTCGCCCACATCCCGGAAGGCGTCATCGCGGCGCCGCTGGAGGCGGTTCAGCAGGCGTATCCGGAGACCGAAATCGGCAGCTACCCGTTCTTCCGCCTCGGCAAGATCGGCACCAGCCTGGTGGTGCGCGGCATCGATCAGCAAAAAGTGAACGCCGCGGCGGAAGCGATCCGTGGCATCATCCGCGGCATGGGCCAGCAGCCGGAGGACGGCTGACCGGACCCCGCCGCGGGCGGGCTTCGCCGCGGGTCACAACGGAGGACATCGACCATGCTCAAACCGACCCAGCCGGTGCCGGCGCTGCAAGTCGCCACCGTCGGCGGCGGCACCTGGACGCTCGCCGCCCAGAAGCCGCAGACGTTCACGCTGATCGAGTTCTACCGCGGTTACCATTGCCCGCGCTGCAAAGTGCATCTGCTCGATCTCGACCACAAGGTGGCGCGCTTCAAGGAGCGCGGCTGCGAGGTCGTCGCCATCAGCATGGACAACGCCGGGCGCGCCACCAAGTCGCGCGACGAATGGGGGATCAAGAACCTCACCCTCGGCTACGGGCTCGACGAGAAAAAGGCGCGCGAGTGGGGGCTCTACATCTCGAAGCCGATCCAGGCCACCGAGGTCTACAATTTCTCCGAGCCCGGGATGTTCCTGGTCAGGCCCGACGGCACGCTGTATTCGGCGGTGGTCAATTCGACGCCGTTCCACCGCCAGCACTTCGCCGACGTGATGGAGGCCATCGACATGATCCGGGCGCGCGACTACCCGCCCAGGGGAGATGTATAGGGCGACGCCCGGGGCGCCGACCAATCAGCGCTTGAGCAGGAACGCGCCGGCGTCGACGCGGGCCTGCCAGCCGGCGCGCTGCAACTCCGGCTCGATCGCCGCTTCCTCCGGATAGCCGACGCACAGGTAGGCGACCAGCGACCACGCCTCCGGCACCTCGAGGATGGCGGCGATCTCGGCCGGCTCGACGATCGACACCCAGCCGACGCCGATGCCGCGGGCGCGCGCCGCTAGCCACAGCGTGGTGATGGCGCCGACGACGGAGTAGGGCAGCATCTCCGGCATCGTCTTGCGTCCCAACCCGTGGCCGAGCTCGGTGGCGGTGTCGCAGAACACGGCCAAGTGCACCGGCGCTTCCCGGAGCCCGGCCAGCTTCAACGACGCATAGAGCTTCGCTTGGGCGCCCGCGTAGTCGGCGAGGGCGTCCTTGTTGCAGGCCTCGAAGTTGGCGATCACGCGGCGTCGGCGGCCGGTGTCGGCGACGCTGACGAAGCGCCACGGCTGGCTGTTGCCGACGGAAGGCGCCAGCGCGGCGATGCCGACCAGCTCGGCCACCGTCGCGTCGGCCACCGGCTCGGCGCGGAAGCGGCGGACGTCGCGGCGCCAGCGGATCAGCTCCTCGAGCCGCGCCTGGAACGCCTTGTCGAAAACGGGCGCTGCGGCGCCGTCGTTGGCGCGGTCGGCGGCGGAGGATTTGGCGGCGGGGGCGCGCATCGGCCCACTCTAGCCGTCAGGCCCGCGGCGGGCGAGACTCTTGCGCCCACAGGCAGGCGAGCCTAGGCTTCCGGGCGTTAGCGGACGTGGCGGAATTGGTATACGCAGGAGATTTAAAATCTCCCCCCGTAAGGGTTGTGGGTTCGAGTCCCACCGTCCGCACCATCGCCGACGGCGCCGCCGAACAGAGCGGAAACCCTTGAAACTCCCCCGTATTCCGTGATTCACTGTACCATAAGGCGGGGCCTGGGAGCCCGCCTGTGGCCATGAGGGGATCTGGGACTTGGCCAATCTTGCCGGCAAGACCTATGAGGTGATGGTCGCCGAGGGCAAGCGCTGGATTTTCGAATCCGAGCATGCCACCCGGTCGGCCGCGCTGCAGCAGGCGGAAATCCTGCTGCAGACCGGCAAGCACGACGGCGTGCGCGTGAACGCCGAAAGCGGACGGTCCGGCACCCAGGAGGTGATCTTCGAGGAGATCATCGACCGCGCCAATGTCATCACCATCGTTCCCATCGACACCGCCTCGCCGTGCCAGGACCTCGCCGATTTCTACCGTTTCCCGGCGCGCCGCACGGCCGGCCGGCTGCTGCGCAAGTTCCTCGACGACCAGGGCCTGACGGCGCTCGAGCTCGCCTACAACGCCGGCCAGTTGATGATGTTCGAGCGCAACGACAGGCTGTTCGCCCCGGCGATGTCGCGGGTCGGCGGCATTCAGGCCAAGGCGATGGACGTCAAGGCGATCGACCGCACCGAGTCGCTTTACAAGGCTTTCGCCCAGATCAAGGAGCGGGCGCGCGGGCTCACCGACGACGATACCTATCCGGCGCTGCTGAAGGCCAAGGGCATCAACGACCTGGTCGACGTCGTCACCCAGCGCGAACCGGAAGCGAACCGCGAATTCCAGATCCGCGGCGCGTTCGCGCGGCTGCTCCGCGAGCACGGCGACTGGGACGCCAAGCTAAGGGCGCTGATCGAGCTCGGGCGCGGCGAGCCGAAGGCCGCGGCGACGGCGTACCTGGACGAGATGGTGGCCGAAATCCTCGACGGCGCGGAGGCGGTGAAGGAGCTGCTCGGCGGCCAGCCCGACGCGGTTTCCGCCCACCGGGTGCTGGTGCATCTGTCGACCGGCAGTTGCATGCCGCCGAAGAAACCGATGTCGTGCATCGTCGAACTCAACCAGATGCTCGGCCGGTTGGCGCTGCCGCTCACCAGCCAGGTGTTGCTGGAGCGCGTCGCCCGCGAGATCGGCGGCACCCGGCGCCTGACCAAGGGCGACCACGAGGCCGAGCGCGACGCCTTCGTCGGCCTGGTGCGCGAACTGGTCGACGACGACGGCCTCAAGGGCGGCCCCGGCATGGCCGAGGCGGTGGTCAAGCGCGCCCGCATGGCGCTGTCGGAGACCAACGACGACCTCACCGTCGAGAAGGCGATCGACCGGCTGCTCGACGTGATGCCCAACCGCGCCGTCCGCGTCGGCTTCCTGCTCGACCTCGCCCGCTCGCCGCTGGGCGACAAGGAGAACGCCCTGATATCGCAGGCGCTGGAGCGGCTCCGGCTGCAACTGACCAGGATGTCGTCGCTGGTGCCCGAAGCCAGCGGCGGCGAAACGGCGACCCGCGTCGTGCAGGGGCTGAAAGGCCGCCTCGCGCAATGGCCGGCGGCGGGCGCGCTCGGCAAGAAACTCGCCGCCACGCTCGACGACTTGATCAAGGTCGGCAAGGGCGGCAACGGTAAAGGCGGCGCCAAGGCGGCGACGCGACCATTCACGTTGGACGAAGGGAAGAAGCCGATGGCTGATCAAACCGGTGAAACCAAGTCGATCAAGGCCGGCGATCTCGTGTTCGAGGAAGGCGAGGTCGGCGACATGGCGTACCTCATCGTCTCCGGCGAGATCGAGATCTACCGCAAGAACGGCAACGACGACCGCGTGCTCGCCACCCTCGGGCGCGGCGAGCTGATCGGCGAGATGTCGTTGATCGACAACCATCCGCGGGTCGCGTCGGCGCGCGCGCTGCAGGACACCGAAGTTCGTGTCATTTCGCGCGATTCGCTGCAACAGCGGCTGGCCCGCCTGGAGCAGACCGACCGCGTGCTGCGCCGGCTGATCGCGGTGCTGGTCAGCCGCATCCGCGGTCAGGCGCTGAGCCCGGAGTAATTCTCGAACAAAAGTCGCTGGCTTCGCTTAGGTCGTGCTTTTTTCGGTTTGTTGAGTCGAGAAAAGCCGGCTCGGGGCCGCCCGTCGCCCGCTTTTCACTGTATCTTCATCTTCGCGAAATTTATTTCTTCCACGGGAACAACGCGCGCGGCGGCAGCGGCCCGTCGCCGGCGCCCTCGGCCGCCCGCGGCCCCGCCAGCGCGTCGGCGATGCGCAGGCCCTCGTTCCACTTCGCCGTGCGCTCGCCGCGGACGATCGAGCCGACCTTGAGCTGCAACGCGCCCCAGCCGACGGCGAGATGGACGATGCTCACGTCCTCGCTTTCGCCGGAGCGAGCCGACAGGATGGCGCCGAAGCGCGCCTTCCGCGCGGCCGCCAGCGCCGCCTTGGTCTCGGTGAGCGTGCCCGCCTGGTTCGGCTTGATCAGTGCCGCGTTGCACGCCCTGTCGCGGGCGGCGGCGCGGATGCGCCGGGCGCTGGTGACCAGGAAATCGTCGCCGACCACTTGCGCGCGCTTTCCCACCGCCCAGGTGAAGCGGATCATGCCCTCCTTGTCGCCCTCGGCCAGCGGGTCCTCGACGGCGACGATGGGATAGCGCTCGACCCAGTCGACCAGCATGCCGGAAAGTTCGTCGCTGGTGAGCGTCACGCCGTCGCGCGCGAGGCGATAGCGGTCCTTGCCGCCGAACGACGAGGCGGCGACGTCGAGCGAGACGCCGACGTCGTCGCCGGGCCTCAGGCCCGCCTTCTCGATCGCCCGGACCAGGGTTTCGATGGCGTCCTCGTTCCTGTCGAACGCCGGCCACAGCCCGCCCTCGTCGGCGACGCCGGCGAGCCGGCCGGCGTCGGCCATCAACGCGGCGGCGGCGCGATAGACCTCGGCGGTCCACGCCAGCGCCTGGGCGTAGCTATCGGCGCCGACGGCGACGACCATGAAGTCCTGCACGTCGACGCGGCCGCCGGCGTGCGCGCCGCCGCCGAAGATCTGCACCTCCGGCAGCGGCAGGAACGGCGGCGCGGGATCGTCGCCGCGCAGATACCGCCACAACGGCAGCTTCATCGCCGCCGCGGCGGCATGCGCGGCGGCCATCGAGACGGCGATCAGGGCGTTGCCGCCGAGGCGGCTCTTGTCGGCGGTGCCGTCGAGGGAGAGCAACGCCTTATCGACGGCCTCCTGGTCGGCGGCGTCGATGCCTTTCAGGCGCTCGGCGATGACGCCGTCGACGGCGGCGACCGCCTTCTCCACGCCGTAGCCGCCGAACGCCGCGCCGCCGTCGCGCAACTCCACCGCCTCGCCGCTGCCGAGCGAGGCGCCGGCCGGCGCGATGGCGCGGCCGACGGCGCCGTAGCGCAACGCCATCTCGACCTCGATGGTCGGCCGGCCGCGAGAATCCCACACCCGGCGCGCGCGGGTAGACTTGATTATCGTGTTGCTCATGGGCGCCGTCCCAACGCTTCGACCCAGGCGTCGCGCACGCCGGCGAGCCGCGCCGGCGGCGCAGTCAGCAGCGCGCCGGCGACGCGGCGGACGCGGTCCTTGTCGGCGTCGGCGGTAACGTATTCGACCGGCGATTTGCCGTCGACGCGGGCGAGCAGCAGCCCCGGCAGCAACCGCGCGGCGCGGCCCTCCACCGCCGCCGCGTCGGGCGCGCCGGCGAGATAGGCGCGGGCGAGGGCGTCGAAGCAGGCGATGAAGCCGTCGGTCGCCGCCGGCACGGCCAGGCACTTCAGCAGCAGATGGTTGAGGCAGAACGCAACGTCGAACGCCGGGTCGCCGTACCACGCGCATTCGGCGTCGAGGAACACCGGGCCCTTGGGCCCGGCGAGGATGTTCTTCGGACTCACGTCGCCGTGCACCAGCGCCGCATGGGTGCCGGCGGTGACGCGGACCAGTTCGGCGAGCGGCCCCGCCAGCGCCGGGTGCGCCCGCGCCGACGCCTCCAGATAGGGCTCCAGGCGGATGGCGTGGAAGAAACCGTCGGTCGGGAAAGCCCGCGCGGTTTCTTCGTCGCCGGCGGTCGCGGCGTGGATGCGGGCCAGCGCCGCGCCGACGGCGCCCGCGAACCCGGCGTCGGCGCGGCCGGCCATCAGCTCCTGTTTCCACGGCCTGAAGCGGGCGGGATCGAGGTAATCCATGGCGAACATGTGCGCCGTCGCGTCCTCGGCCAGCACCGCCGGCGCGGCGCCGGGGACGATGCGTTGGGCGCGGCGCAGCCACGCCGCCTCGACGGCGTTGCGCTCGACCGGCGCCCGCCAGTCCTGGGCGACGCGCAGCTTGGCGCGGGCGCGCTTCACGCACACCGGGCCGCGCGCGAGATCGGCGCGCCAGATGTCGGAGGCGACGCCGCCGGTAAGCTCCCGGAACGCCGGCGTTTCGCCGGCGGCGGCCAGGCCGGCGGCGCGCAGCATCGCGAGAAACTCGGGCGGCGCCCCGGTCACGGCCGGCCGGCCTCCATGTCGTAGTCGCGGAACACCTCGGCGACGCGGATGCGGTAGTCCTCGAAGATGCCGGCGCGGCCCTCGGCCTGGGCGGCGCGATGGTCGGCGACGCGATACCACGCCTCGACTGCCGCGCGGTCGCGCCAGAACGACAGCGACACGAATTTGTTTTCCGTCGCCAGGCTCTGGAAACGTTCGATGGAGATGAATCCGTCGGCCGTGTCGAGCTTCTTGCGCAGCGCCTGCGCCAGCTCGAAATAGCGCTCTCCCTTCGCGGGATCGAGCGTGACTTCGAATATCACCGCGATCATCGGCAGGTCCTCCGTTGCGGGCGTCGATTGCGAGCGCCCGTTAAACCACGGCGGCGGGCGTTTGAAAAGAAACCGGGCACCGAACGGGGCCCGGGGGGCCGGAGGTGCGCCACGCACAAAGAAACCGGGCCGCGAAAGGGGCCCCGGGGGATCGGGGGTGTCCCCCGGCACAAAGAAACCGGGCCGCGAAAGGGGCCCCGGGGGATCGGGGGTGTCCCCCGGCACAAAGAAACCGGGCCCCGAAAGGGGCCCGGAGAGTGACAGGGATGAGATGGGAGTAAGAGACATGAGGTGTCTCTCGCCGACAACCATGCCATCTCGCCCCGGCGCCGGCAGTGACGGCGGTCACAGAGGAGGTGTTTTCCGCTACGGGCGGCGCTTACAGTTTGTCCCAGAAATCCGCCATTTTCCGCCGCATCGCGGCGTCCGGCAGGAGGCCCCGGCCGGCGCCCAGGTTGTCGACCATGTGGCGCGGCTTGGAGGTGCCGGGGATGACGCAGGTCACCGCCGGGTGGCCGAGAATGTACTTGAGGAAGAACTGGCCCCAGCTCCGGCAGTCGAACTCGGCCGCCCAGTCCGGCAGCGGCTTGCCGCGCACGCGCCCGAACATGTCGCCGGCCTCGAACGGCCGGTTGATCAGAACGGCAACGCCTTTTTCCCGGGCGAACGCCAGCATCCGTTTCTCCGGCGCGCGCTCGCCGATGGAATAGGCAAACTGCACGAAGTCGAGCGGCGTCTTGGCCATCACCGCCATCAGGTCGTCGAGCGCCGACGCGGTGTAGTGGGTGATGCCGACGTAGCGCACGCGACCCTGCTGTTTCCACTGCTTCAGGGTTTCCAGATGCGTCCATACGTCGAGAAGGTTGTGGACCTGCATCAGGTCGATCACCGGCGCATTCAATTTCGCCGACGACGACTGCATCTGCCGGACGCCGTCGTCGCGGCCGCGCGTCCACACCTTGGTGGCGACGAAGGCGTCGCGGCGCCGTCCCATGCCGGCCAGCAGCGTGCCGACCACCGCCTCGGCGCGGCCGTACATCGGCGACGAATCGACGACCTTGCCGCCGGCGTCGAACAACGTCGCCAACACCTCGCGGCGCTGCGCCATCTCGGCCGCGTCGCCGCCGACGTCGAACGTCTGCCAGGTGCCGAGTCCGACCACCGGCAACGCCTCGCCGGATTTCGGGATGGCGCGGGTCAACAACGGGGCGACGGGCGCCGCCGCCGCCTGGCCGCCGCCGGCGGCCAACATCAACCCGGCGGCGCCGATCAATTTCAGGAATTCGCCGCGGGTGAGCCGGGGTGCCGGCGGGGTGGCATCGCCGATCATGGGGTGGTTCCTCCCGGCGAATACAATGTCGCCGTCGGGGCATCGTCGGCAAGCCGCTTCTGGCGCCTGCCGAGCACCAAGCCGAGCCATGCCCACAACGCCGCCAGCGGCGCGCCGATCAGCGCGATCGCCGGCAGCCCGAGGCCGAGCGCCGCCAGCCCGGCGAACGCCCAGCCCGAGAGCGCGTCGCCGCCGCGATAGACGGCGGTGTCGATGAAGTTCTTGGCCTTGTACTTGGGCTCGCGGCCGACGACGGTGTAGAGCGCCTCGCGGGCCGGGCGCGAAACCGCGAAATGCACCGCCCGCCGCGCGCCCTGCACGGCGACCAGCAGCCCGACCGCCGGCGCCGCCGCCAGCAGCAGCAGGCCGGCGACGGTGACCGCCGGCGCGCACGCGAGCGCCCAGCCGAGGCCGAACCGGCGGGTGAAGCGTCCCGTCGCCAGCACCTGGATCGCCAGGGTGGCGACGCCGACGGTGAGATCGATCAACGCGAACAGCCGCGTGCGCGCCGCGGCGTCGGCGAACGCCTTGGCGACGATGTCGGCCTGCAGGAAATAGAGGAACGTCGACGTCGTCGTATACAGCACCATGTAGACGACGATGCCGAGCAGGTAGGGCGAACGCAGCGTCAGGGTGACGCCGGCGACGATGCCGCCGCCGATCACCTCGTCGCCGGGCGGCGCCGCCGCCGCGCCGTCGCCCGCCGGCCGCGCCCGCAGCAGCCGGAGCACGCAGAACAGCGCCGCCTCCAGGAGCAGGACCGAGACGATCAGCAGGTTCACCGGGCCGACGCCGCCGGCCAGCGACGCCGTCAGCGCCGGGCCGGCGAGCGCGCCGGCCGAGCCGCCGGCGGCGATGAAGCCGAACAGGCGTTTCCCTTGCTCGCTCGAGTGCAGGTCCGCCATCAGGCTCCACAGCACGGAGACCGCGAACAGGTTGAAGACGCTGACCCAGACGAAGAAGGCGCGCGCCACCCAAACGGTGTCGTCGAGGGATTGGAACAACGCGAAGAAGATGACGAGGTTGACCGAGAAGAAGCGATACGCGACCGGCACGATGCGGCGGCGCGGGAAGCGCGCCACCAGCGCCCCGAACAGCGGCACCACCAGCAGCATGGCGCCGAGGGTCGCCGTGAACAGCCATTGCAGGTTGCGCACCCCGCCCTGGATGCCCATCTCGTCGCGCAGCGGCCTGAGCACGTAGTAGCTGGCGAGCAGGAAGAAGAAATAGGCGAACGACCACAACAGCGCCCTGATCTCGCCCGGGCGCGCATCGACGAGGCGGGCGAGCAAAGTCTGCAAGCGGGACACGGCGCCGCTCACGGCCGCGAATCCATGCGGCCGGGATTTTCCATTTTCGGGGACGGCGAGGGGCGGGCCATGGCGACAGCATGGCGCACAGTCCAGGGAAACGCCACTGCCGCAAGTGCCTGCGCCGCCGCAAACCGCTACACTTGAGCCATGATGGCGATGGAAGCGGGCGCGGCGGCGGGGTTCCAGATGTGGGCGGTGTTCGCCCTCATCGTCGCCGCCTTCGCCGTCTACGTGTCGGAAAAGCTGCCGATGGAGGTGACGTCCCTCGGCGTCATCTGCGCGCTGTTGGTGTTCTTTCATTTCTTCCCGGTGCCGGGACCGCGCGGCTTCAACCAGCTCGACGCGGCGCGCATCCTGGAGGGGTTTGCCAACCCGGCGCTGATCGCGGTGCTGGCGCTGCTGGTGATGGGCCAGGGCATGATCCGCACCGGCGTGCTGGAGCGCGGCGCGCACTGGATCCTCGACTGGGGCGGCGGCCACCTCAACGCCACCGGCGCCATCCTGTTGTGCCTGGCGGTCGTTGCCACCATCAGCGCCTTCCTCAACAACACGCCGGTGGTGATCATATTCATCCCGATCATGCAGGCGCTGGCCCACAAGTTCAGCCACTCGGTGAGCAAGATCATGATGCCGCTCAGCTTCGTCGCCATCCTCGGCGGCATGACGACGCTGATCGGGTCGTCGACCAACCTGCTGGTCAACAGCGCGCTAATCGAAATGGAGGTGCCGCCGTTCGCGTTCTTCGAATTCTCGGTTCCCGGCATCGTGCTGGCGGCGACCGGGCTGTTGTACGTGCTATGGGCGGCGCCGCGGCTGCTGAAGGATCGCGCCGGCATGACCGCGGCGCTGGTCGACGAGGACGGCCGCCAGTTTATCGCCCAGATCACCGTCGCGGCCGATTCGGAGCTGATCGGCAAGAACGCCCCGGGCGGCCATTTTGCCAGCTTGCCGGAGAAAACGCTGCGCATGGTGCAGCGGGGCGAGTTGGCGATCCTGCCGCCGTTCGAGGACTACGCCGCCGAGGCCGGCGACGTGCTGGTGGTGGCGGCGACGCGCAAGGCGATTGCCAAGTTCGCCGCCGCGGACCCGGAACCGCTGCACTCGGAGCTGGAGAAGGACCGCTCGTTCGCGGGCGACGAGGCGGCCGGCGGGCGCTGGCAGGAAGGCCGCCAGGCGATGGCCGAGGTGATGGTGGCGCCAGCGTCGCGGATGATCGGCCAGACCCTGCCGCAGATCGGCTTCCGTTACAAAACCCACTGCATCGTCCTCGGCATCCAGCGGCGCTCGCGGATGATCCGCCAGCAGATGACCGACATCCGCCTCGAGGCCGGCGACGTGCTGCTGGTGCAGGGCCAGTCCAAGGACATTCAGGACCTGAAGGCGAGCCGCGACGTGCTGCTGCTGCAATGGTCGGCCGAGGAGCTGCCGGCCCTCGACCACGCCAAGCGGGCGAGCGCCATCTTCCTGCTCGCCGTCGTGCTGGCGGCGACCGGCGTCGTGCCGATCGTGATCGCGTCGGTGATCGGCGCGCTGGCCATGGTCGCGACGGGGGTGCTGAACCTGCGCCAGGCGGGCCGCGCGCTGGATGGCAAGATCCTCACCGCCGTCGCGGCGGCTCTGGCGATGAGCGTGTCGCTGCTGGAGACCGGCGGCGCCGCGTTCATCGCCCACGGCCTCGCGCAGGCGTTGGCGGGCCTGCCGCCGGCGGTGGTGTTGTCGCTGTTCTTCCTGGTCGCCGCGGTGATGACCAACATCATCAGCAACAACGCCATCGCCGTGCTGTTCACGCCGATCGCCGTCGACCTGGCGACCGCCATCGGCGTCGCGCCGCACGTGTTCGCGGTCGCCGTGGTGCTGGCCGCCAACTGCTCGTTCGCGACGCCGCTCGGCTACCAGACCAACCTCCTGGTGATGGGCCCCGGGCACTACCAGTTCGCCGACTTCGCGCGCGCAGGCGTGCCGCTGATCCTGTTGCTGTGGCTGGCGTTCTCGCTGTTCGCGCCGTTCTATTACGGGCTCTAGGCCGGGCCCGGGCGCATCCCCGGGCGCTTCCCCGGCGGCGTGCCGGCGCGCCGCCGCATCCGCATTGACGCACTGCAGCATCGGCCTTATAAGGACCGTGGGCCACGACCCCCCAACGGGTCGCGACCTTCTGCAAGGAAGGAGACAACACGTGACCACCCCCCCGAAGCCGGGCATGCGCCCGGCAAACCCCCGTTTCTCATCCGGTCCCTGCGCCAAACGTCCCGGCTGGTCGCCGGCGGCGCTGAGCGAGGCGTTCGTCGGCCGCTCGCATCGCCACAAGCACGGCCACGCCCGCATCAAGGACGTGATCGACCGATCGCGCGCGGTGCTCGGCATCCCCGCCGAATACGTCGTCGCCGTGGTGCCCGGCTCCGATACCGGCGCCATGGAGATGGCGCTGTGGTCGCTGCTGGGCGCGCGCGGCGTCGAGGTCCTGAGCTGGGAGAATTTCGGCGAAACCTGGTCGGCGGACATCAACAAGCACCTGAAGCTGAAGGACGTGCGCACCACCGCGGCGCCCTACGGCGCGCTGCCGAATCTCGGCAAGGTGGATTTCGACCGCGACGTGGTGTTCGTGTGGAACGGCACCTCGTCGGGGGTGCGCGTTCCCGACGGCAAGTGGATCGCCGACGGCCGCAAGGGCCTCACCATCTGCGACGCGACCTCGGCGGTGTTCGCGCAAGACCTGGCGTGGGACAAGCTCGATGCCGTCACCTGGTCGTGGCAGAAGGTGCTCGGCGGCGAGGGCGGCCACGGCATGCTCGCACTATCCCCGCGCGCCGTCGAGCGGCTGGAGAGCTTCACGCCGTCGTGGCCGTTGCCGAAGCTGTTCCGGCTGGTCAAGGACGGCAAGCTCAACCCCGAGCCGTTCGAGGGCCTGACCATCAACACGCCGTCGATGCTGTGCGTCGAGGACGCCATCGACGGCCTCAAGTGGGCCGAGAAGATCGGCGGCCTGAAGGCGTTGATGGCGCGCGCCGATGCCAATGCGCGGGCGCTCGCCAAGTGGGTCGAGAAGGCGCCGTGGCTCGACTTCCTGGCGCAAGATCCCAAGACGCGCTCCAACACGTCGGTCTGCCTGACCGTCACCGACCCGTGGCTGAAGTCGGCGCCGGCCGAGTTGCGGGCGGGCGTCGGCAAGCGCGTCTCCGGCCTGCTCGAGGCCGAGAACGCCGCCTACGACGTCGCCTCCTACCGCTCGGCGCCGCCGGGCCTGCGCGTGTGGTGCGGCGCGACGGTCGAGACCGCCGACGTCGAGGCGCTGACGCCGTGGCTCGACTGGGCGTGGGCGACCATCAAGGCCGAGGAGAAGGCCGTTGCCTAAGGTATTGATCGCCGACGAGATGAGCCCGCTCGCCAAGGAGGTGTTCGAGCGCGCCGGCATCGAGGTCGACGTCTCGACCGGCCTCGACAAGGAGCAGTTGCGCGCCGTCATCGGCGGCTACGACGGTCTCGCCGTGCGCTCGGCGACCAAGGTCACCTCGAAGGTGCTCGCGGCGGCCGACCGGCTGACCGTGATCGGCCGCGCCGGCATCGGCGTCGACAACATCGACGTCGACGCCGCCACCGCCAAGGGCATCGTGGTAATGAACACGCCGTTCGGCAACTCGATCACCACCGCCGAGCACGCCATTTCGCTGATGCTCGCGGTGGCCCGCCAGATCCCGCAGGCCAACGCCTCGACCCACGCCGGCAAGTGGGAGAAGGCGCGCTTCATGGGCGTCGAGCTGATGGGCAAGACGCTCGGCGTCATCGGCTGCGGCAACATCGGCTCGATCGTCGCCGAGCTCGCCCAGGGTCTGAAGATGAAGGTGATCGCCTACGACCCCTTCCTGTCGCCGGAGCGCGCCGGCGGCCTCGGCGTCGAGAAGGTGGAACTGCCGGAACTGTTCAAGCGCGCCGACTTCATCAGCCTGCACACGCCGCTCACCGACGCCACCCGCAACATCATCGACGCCAAGGCGATCCAGAAGATGAAGAAAGGCGTGCGCATCATCAACTGCGCCCGCGGCGGGCTGGTGGTCGAGGAGGATCTGAAGCGGGCGCTGCTCGCCGGCGACGTGGCGGCCGCCGCGCTCGACGTGTTCAGCGAGGAGCCGGCGAAGTCGAACCCGCTGTTCGGTCTCGACAACGTGGTGGTGACGCCGCACCTCGGCGCCGCCACGTCGGAAGCGCAGGAGAAGGTGGCGCAGCAGATCGCCGAGCAGATGGCGGACTTCCTCACCACCGGCGCGGTGACCAACGCCCTCAACATGGCCTCGGTGTCGGCGGAGGAGGCGCCCAGGCTGAAGCCCTACATGAAGCTGGCGCAGCAGCTCGGCTCGTTCGCCGGCCAGGCGACCAAGACCGCGGTGAAGGAGGTGACGATCGCCTACGAGGGGGTGTGCGGCGAGCTCAACTGCCGGCCGCTGACGGCGGTCGCGCTGCAGGGGCTTCTCGCGCCGCTGATGGAAGGCGTCAACATGGTCAACGCGCCGGCGATCGCCAGGGAGCGCGACGTCCACGTGCGCGAGGTGCGCTCCGACCAGGCCGGCGCCTTCCAGACGCTGATCACGCTCACCGTCACCACCGAGACGCAGACGCGCTCGATCGCCGGCACGCTGTTCAACGACGAGCCGCGCGTCGTCCACATCAAGGGCATCCCGATCGACGCCAAGCTCGGCCCGCACATGCTCTACATCACCAACCGCGACAAGCCGGGGCTGATCGGCGCGCTCGGCACCACGATTGGGAATGCGGGGGTCAACATCGCCACCTTCAGCCTGGGGCGCGCCGCGCCGGGCAGCGACGCGATCTGCCTGATCGAGATCGACGGCCCGCCGCCCGACGACCTGATGGCGCGGCTCGGCCGGCTCGAGAACGTGGTGCAGGCGGTGCCGATGCGGTTCTAGGGGGGTGGCCGCCCTTGACCGACTTTGCCGAGGCCAGGAAATTCGCCGCCGGGTGGATCGCGGCGTGGAACAGCCGCGACATCGACGCCATCCTCGGCCATTACGCCGAGACGCTGGAGTTCACCTCGCCGCTTGTCATCGAACGGCTCAGCCGCGCCGACGGCACCATCCGCGACAAAGCCGAGCTGCGCGACTATTTCGCCCGCAGCCTGGGACCGGATTCCAAGCTCCGCTTCGAGCTGATCGACGTGCTCGCCGGCGTCGCCGGCGTGACGCTGGTCTACCGCAATCACCGCGGCCAGATCGTCGCCGAAACCATGGAGATCGACGAGAGCGGCCGCGCCAAGCGGGTGAGCATCCACCACCGTCCGGCGTAAGGCCCTAAATCCCCCCCAAAACAGGACTCCAAAGCCGCCGCCCGGCGGTGTTAAGCTAGGGCCAAGTTCGCGACCGCGACCGCTGAGACGGGGCCGGCAATAGGGAGGACGGCGGCAACCGCCGCCGTGCGCTGGGTTCCGCCACGTCGCGGCGCGCGAGGTGTCGCCGCCGGCGCCGCGTCCTCCCCGCCCGGCGAAGCGACGGCGAACGGGCGAAAACAAAACGGGCCAAAAAAAACGGGCCAAGGTAACGGGGAGGCATCATGCAGAAATCGCTGCTCATCGATCCCGGCAAGTGCACCGGCTGCCTGCAGTGCGAGCTGGCGTGCTCCTACGACAACGAGGGCGTGTTCAACCCGGCCAAGTCGCGGATCAAGGTGTTCAACTTCCACGACCAGGGCCGCTTCGTGCCCTATACCTGCACCCAGTGCGACGAGGCGTGGTGCCTGCACGCCTGCCCGGTCGAGGCGATCACCGTCGACCGCGCGTCCGGCGCCAAGGTGGTGGCCGACGACATCTGCGTCGGCTGCAAGGTGTGCACCATCGCGTGTCCGTTCGGCACCGTGAACTACAACCAATCGACCGGCAAGGTGATGAAGTGCGACCTGTGCGGCGGCGACCCGGAATGCGCCAAGGCGTGCCCGACCGGCGCCATCACCTACGTCGACGCCGACTGGACCGGCCTCGAGCGGATGCGCTCCTGGGCGGCGAAGACCGACGCCGGCCAACAGGCGACGGCGTAAGGGGGGGGGCCGCATGTACGGACATCCGTCTCCGTCCGTCATGCCCCGGCGTAAGCGCGGGGCATCCAGTCGTCCTCGGCCCTGGATCGCCCGGGCGGAGCCTGTCCTTGGGCCGCGCTTCGCGCGGACCCGAGGGCCGGGCGATGACGGCCTTCGGTTTTGGGGCGGTCGCGCCTCATGTTTCCACCATCACGACACATTCGACCGCGGAAGCGGGCATTAGGAGGAAACGGTCATGGCATGGACTGGAAAAATTCTCCGCGTAGACCTGACCAAGGGCACCTGCTCCGACGAGCCCCTCAACATGAAGTGGGCGCAGAAGTACCTCGGCCAGCGCGGCCTCGCCACCAAGTATTTCGTCGACGAAGTGGACGCCAAGGTCGATCCGCTGAGCCCGAAGAACAAGCTGATCATGGCCACCGGGCCCTTGACCGGCACCTGCGCCTCGACCGCCGGGCGCTATTCGGTGATCACCAAGGGCGCGCTCACCGGCGCCATCGCGTGCTCGAACTCCGGCGGCTTCTTCGGCAACGAGATGAAGAACGCCGGCTACGACATGATCATCTTCGAGGGCAAGGCGAAGAAGCCGGTGTATCTGTTTTTGGAGGACGGCAACGCGCGGCTGCTCGACGCCAAGGGCTTCTGGGGCAAGTCCGTCTGGGACACCGAGGAAGGCATCAAGAAGAAGCACGGCGATCCGCTGATCCGCGTCGCCTCGATCGGCATCGCCGGCGAGAAGGGCATCAAGTTCGCCTGCGTCGTCAACGACATGCACCGCGCCGCCGGGCGCTCCGGCGTCGGCACCGTGATGGGCTCGAAGAACCTGAAGGCGGTCGCCATCCGCGGCACCCTCGGCGTCAAGGTGAAGGACGCGAAGAAATTCATGAAGGCGGTCGCCGCCGGCAAGAAGGTGCTGGCCGACAACGCCGTCACCGGCCAGGGCCTGCCGGCGATGGGCACCCAGGTGCTGATGAACGTGATCAACGAGGTCGGCGCGCTGCCGACCCGCAACCACCGCGACGTCAAGTTCAATGGCGCCAAGAACATCTCGGCCGAGGCGATGGCCGCGCCGCGCAAGTCCGACGGCAAGGCCAACCTGATCCGCAACGCCGCCTGTTTCTCCTGCACCATCGCCTGCGGCCGGATCTCGGCGATCGAGCGCACCCACTATACGGTGGTGGACAGGCCGCAATATCAAAAGGCCTCCGGCGGGCTCGAGTACGAGGCCGCGTGGGCGCTCGGCGCCGCCACCGGCGTCGACGACCTCGACGCGCTCACCTTCGCCAACTTCATCTGCAACGAGCAGGGGATCGACCCGATCTCGTTCGGCGCCACCGTCGGCGCGGCGATGGAGATGTACGAGACCGGCGTCATCACCGACAAGCAGACCGGCGGCATCAAGCTCAAGTTCGGCAACGCCAAGGCGCTGACCGAACTCGCCGAGCTGACCGGCAGGGGCGAGGGCTTCGGCGCCGAGATCGGCCTCGGCTCGAAGCTGCTGTGCCAGAAGTACAAGCACCCCGAGCTCGCCATGCAGGTCAAGGGCCAGGAGTTCCCGGCCTACGATTCGCGCGGCATCCAGGGCATGGGGCTGACCTACGCGACGGCCAACCGCGGCGCCTGCCACCTGCGCAGCTACACGGTGGCGTCGGAAATTCTCGGCATCCCCGAGAAGACCGACCCGCTCACCACCGACGGCAAGGCGGCGCTGGTGAAGGCGTTCCAGGACGCCACCGCGGCCGTCGATTCGGCCGGCATCTGCGTGTTCACCACCTTCGCCTGGACCCTCGACGACATCGCGCCGCAGATCGACGCCGCCTGCGACGGCAAGTGGACGCCCGAGAAGCTGCTGGAGGTCGGCGAGCGGATCTGGAACCTGGAGCGGCAGTTCAACCTCGCCGCCGGCTTCACCGGCAAGGACGACACCCTGCCGAAGCGGCTGTTGAAGGAGGCGGCGAAGGTCGGCCCGGCGAAGGGGCTGGTGAACGGCCTCGACAAGATGCTGCCCGAGTACTACCAGCTGCGCGGCTGGAGCAAGGACGGCGTGCCGTCGAACAAGACCCTCAGCCGGCTGGCGCTGTAGAGCATGAGCGGGCCGGCTCCGCTGCCGCCGTCATTCGCGAGCATGACGGCTGGATTCCCCGCGCTTCGCCGGGGCATGACGGTCAAAACTTTCGCGAGGCGGCCTTGCTATTTCTCCAATCGTCATCGCCCGGCCTCGGGGGCGCTTGCGGGGGTGACCCCCGCACCCCCTGGGCCCGGGCGATCCAGAGGCGGTCTACGCATGACGATTTCATTTGAACGGATATTGGACTAGCCGATGAAATACGTGATCGTCGGCGCCGGCCCGGCCGGCGTGATCGCCGCCGAGACGCTGCGCAAGGCCGACCCTGGCGGCAGCGTGCTGATGATCGGCGACGAGCCGGAGCCGCCCT
>Ga0326597_10000429_pt1 | contig 75740 bp, 72 predicted proteins | sample RVTome_12_FD_203789 | JGI IMG/M metagenome (GOLD analysis project Ga0326597, IMG submission 203789) | Soil microbial communities from uranium-contaminated site in the Upper Colorado River Basin, Wyoming, United States - RVT100D185 | ecosystem: Environmental > Terrestrial > Soil > Contaminated >...
AGGCTGTCCCATAGTTCCTCGATGAGACGCAATCGTTCCTCAGGACTCAGCTCGCCTATGTTTAGTGCCGGCTTGCTCATGAGCCCAAATATGCCACCTTTCCGGATTCTCTGCTACTGCTCTTTGAAAGCCTAGGGTCGCGCTTGGTGGTGCGCGTTCAATAAGGCCAAGTCAATCCGCAACACGAAAACTAAAACTCGAAACTCTTAAATCGACTCCGCCACGTAGTAGCCGCGCCGGCTCGGTTGGGCTTGCCAACCCTCCACGGCGGCTCAGTCCTTTTGCACTGTCAGTCACGCGTTCGCCTTCCTTAGAGTGTCGCCGCGAACGGATGTCACAGTCCGTAAAATCTTTTCGGGTCTTCGTGTGGCATCCGTCTTATCGATATGGGCGTCCGCATCGATGATTCCCATTCTCCTCTCCGCCGTCTAAATCGTCACCCTATGACGCGAAAATTTTCCACGCTTGCACGTGCGCGGCTGGGCTGCGACCAAAGACTAAAGGGAATTCTCACCACGGAGGCGCGGAGGACGCGGAGAGCGAGAATATCAAAAATAGATCTCTGCGATCTCTATGCCTCTGCGGTGAAGTTCGTTCTGCTCTCCTCTTTCTCGAAGCTAATCCCCCGCCAACTTCTTTCCCGCCAGCTCCGAGAGCGTCGCGGATGGCGTGACGTACTCGAAGTCGGTCAGCACCTCGATTAGCGCCGGCCGGTCGGCGGCCATTGCTTTCTTGAATGCTGGCAAAAATTCCTCGTCGCGGCTGACCTTTAATCCCAAGGCCCCATAGGCGGTTCCGAGGGCGGCGAAATCGGGATTGACCAGAGCCGTGCCATATTGCCGGCCGGGATACTGCGCCTCCTGGTGCATGCGAATCGAATTGTAACCCTCGTTGTTGTACACGATCGCAACGATGTTCGCGCCGAATTGCTTGGCCGTCGCCATTTCTTGTCCAGTCATAAGAAATCCCCCGTCGCCTATGTGCGCGACTACCAGCCGCCCCGGATGTGCGAGCTTGGCGGCTACCGCCGAAGGAATTCCCGGCCCCATGCAGCCCAGAGTCGGGGAAATGTAGGAGTCCGGGTGCTCGAACTCCAGATATCGCTGCGGCCATTGCCCGAAGCTCCCCGCGTCCGTCGCCGTGATCGCGTCCGATGGAAGGGCGGCTTTGAGGTCCGCCATCACGCGCTCCATGGACACTCGCCGGGTCGGCCGCTCGGGCGGAGTGCTATAGCGCTTTTGCGCCGCGTGATGTTGCGCCACCCAAGCCGCGCGACTCTCGTTCGGTCGAAGGCCCTGAATCTTAAGCGCCGCGGTCAAAGCAATTTTCGCATCCGCGATTATCCCCAGGTCGGGCCGCAAGTTCTGGCCTATATATTGTTCGTCGGGGTAAATTTGAACGAACGGTTGGCCGGGCCAGGGAAAGGCAAAACCGCTGGTCGTTTGCTGGTTCAACCGACTACCGATAACGACGACGAGATCCGCTTCGTTGACAACCAGGCTGCGCGTGTACCGGTTCGCATTGGCCAGGTTGCCGATGTAATTGGGATGGCTGTTGGGAAAAGCGTCCTGGCGTTTATAAGTGGTCAGCACCGGCACCTGAAACTTCTCGGAAAAATCGATCAACTCCTGTCTCGCGTCGGAATATTGCGTGCCGGAGCCCGCGATCAGCACCGGCTTGTTCGCCGCATTGATCCGGCCGACCATCTCTTCGATCGATTTCGGATCGGGATTAGAGCGCACCTCTGGATAAGGATCGATCATGGAAATCTCGGCGTCTTCTTCGAGCATGTCACGAGGCAATGACACGATTACCGGACCTGGGCGGCCACTGCGCGCTATGTGAAACGCGCGCGCCACCGTGCGCGGAACCTGCCGCGCATCGTTAATCTCGACGACCCATTTGGCAAGGGTGCCGAAAAAGTGACTGTAGTCGATTTCCTGACCCGCTTCCCGGCCCCGGGCCGATCGCGCGACTTGTCCCACCAGCAACACCAGCGGCACCGAATCGTACTTCGCGCTGTGGACGGCGATGCTCGCATTAGTCGCGCCCGGACCGCGCGTTACCAGACAAACTCCGGGTTTTCGCGTCGCTTTGGCGTAACCCTCCGCCATGAAGCAGGCACCACCTTCCTGCCGGCAGGTGATCAGATTGATCTCCGGCATGCCGCATAGTCCGTCCAGTACGGCGATGTGGCTTTCCCCAGGCACACAGAAGACATGTCCCACACCCTCGTTACAAAGGCATTGAGCAACCGCATGACCGCCTAGCATAGATTGGTTTCCTCTCTTCTATTATTCGCCATTGATCCCTGAGTAGCAGACTCTCGGGGCGAGTTTCAAACCCGTCCCTACATATCGCAGATGACGTCTTCGTTTGTAGGGGCAACCCTGTGTGGTTGCCCGTTCGGAGGGCAGGCACGTAGGCCTGCCCCTACACCTCCCATGGCTCCACAGGTTTCCGCCGCACGTCCACCGATTGCAACGGGTTCTCCCGATCCATCTCCCATTGCGGCGGATTGTTCGCGATGTATTCGCGGATGCGGGTCAATTCGTTTTCGCCGCGCACGATGTGTTCGTAGTAATTGCGTTGCCACAACCTCCCGGCGAACGGCGTCCAACTCCGCGTTTTCACCCCACGCATGTATTCGTTCGTCGTCATCGTTTTGAACCATTGAATTATCGTCGGTAGGGGCGCACCTACGTGTGCGCCCTCTGAATTAGGGCCGACACGCAGGTCGGCCCCTACGCTAACGCCCGCAATGACGACAATGCCGTGAAAATGGTTCGGCATGACCACGAATTCGTCCGTCTCGACCGTGGAAAATTTGCGATTCAATTCAAACCACCATTGTTCAATCATCCGCCCACCATCGTTTAACCGCATTTCCCCGTCAACGATCTCACCAAACAAACACACTCGATCTTTCGTTACGCTCGTGACGAAATACGCGCCGACCTGCGCGTAATCGTATCCGAGCAAACGCATCGAATGGCGGTGGTGTTTTTCCGCGTCGAACTTCATTGCTGCTGCTACTTAGCCACAATGTTTTTGTTCTGCAACTCCGTCTGCCCTGTTGTTTTCGTACGGGCGACCGGCCGGTCGCCCCGATGATCGATACGCCGCACCTACGCCACGCTTTTTGGCGAGGAGCCGGAAATTTACTAAAACGGGCTGCCGCGAGGGAAACCTCTCTGCCTTTCCGTCCGGTGGGACTGAACTCAATTTTGGGATGGTTACTTTTTGGATTCCAGAAAAGTCAGCCGCTCCGCCATTGGCGTCTGCGGAAACACGTAGCCGCAGACGCGGCAGGTGCGTAACTTTTCGCTCCCGTTGAACTCGCCGTAGACGGCGGAAACCTGCGATGGGATGTTTCCCTGACTGACGACTTTCGACAACACCAGTTCGTCGCACTTCTCGCAGAACCAGGCGAATTCCTCTTTCTCTTCGTCGCGCCGCTTGCGCTCAATGACCAGCCCCCAGGTGTTTTCATAGCGCCGGGGCGAGTGCGGCAGTCCGCCGGGGCAAACGACGATCTCCCCTTCCTTGATTGTGACGACCTGCCGCCGTTCCCCGTCTGGTTTCAAGTGTAAGTCCATGTCGCCCTCGACCTGGTAGAAAAACTCGTCGCCCGGCTCGATATGGAAATCGAGCCGGGTATTGGGCCCGCGCAGAATCATGACCAGAAAGTCTTTGTGATGAACCAGCAAACGATTGGTTCTGAACGGCGGGTTGAAGTAGGACCTATTTTCTTCGACCCAACGTTTGAGATGGAATGTGGACAGCAGTTTCATCTGCGCCCTGATTGGAGTGATGGGTTTTCGGATGAACCCCTCCAAAACTCACTGAATCTCTTCTCCACTATCCCGTACGCCACGTTGCTTTCTTTGATAATCAAATTGCGCACTCCCCGGGCAAGCCCGTGGCACCATCCACACTTTTGCTACCTCCTGCAATCCTATTTCTTCCGGTTATCGAACTTGAACTTGTTCACGTTGCACGCGATTTCGACGCGATTGCCGTCCGGATCGAGAAAGCTGATCGAACGGTTGCCCGCCACCACGAGCGTCTCCGGTCCGCTGACAACGGGAATCTTGCGCCGCTTCAACACGGGATAGAGCTTGTCGATGACATCATTTGAATCCACGTAAATACAAAAGTGGTGGAGCTTGGGCATTCCCCTGCCGCCAACATGCTTCGCTCCCTTTGGCAGCTCCATCAAGGCGACATCGTGGTGTTCCCGGCCATAGCTCAGAAAGGTCATCTTCGTCTGACGGTTTCGCGCCGATACCTTCAGCCCTAAAAAAGTACGGTAGAAATTCTCCGACTTCTTTAGACTGGCCACGTTGAGAACCACGTGGCCTAAGGTTCCATTGCGCACGAGCATGGTAGAGCATTAATCGCCGGGACCCTGGCTGTCAAGCAGGTGAAAATTTGGTAAAGTTATCTGCCGATGACCAAGGCTTTAGCGGAGTAATGTCCTGGTGGAAGCAGCGCCCAGCGGCGTATTCACTTCAACAGAGGTTGCGATGCAATTCTTCTTATCGATTCTCCTCATCGCATCTTTCTTGGTCATTGAGCCGGCGCGGGCCGCGGAATCGGCCAACACCTTCGATTCCTCCAGCCAGCCTAATGTAACTCTCAAGTGGCTTGGCAACACCGGGTGGGAGATTCAGGCGGGACCGACCAAGATACTGATCGATCCATTCCTCACCCGCAAGGAAGCGACCACGGGGAAAGAGTGGAAGACTGACGAAGAGGCCGTTCTCAAGATCATCGCCGGCGCCGACTACATCTTCGCCGGTCACAGCCACGCCGATCATATCGGCGACGTCCCGTTCATCGCCAGGCGCTTCGGCTCCAAAGTCATCGGCTCCAGAACGACTACGAACATCGCGTTGACCGCCGGCGTCGCCAAAGAGCAGCTGACCACCATCAGCGGCGGCGAGAAGTTGATGTTCAAAGATTTCGCCGTACAGGTCATCGAAAGCCGGCATGGCGTCCTGACGAGAAGCGGCCGAACGCGGCAGCCCAAGTCGGAGGAAGTTCTCCAGCCCTGGTCCGGGCCGATATTGGGAAACCATTTCGTCGAGGGTGGCAGCTATCTCTACTACTTCACCTTCGGCAAGCACCGCGTTCTGCACCAAAGCACCGGAAATTTCATCGAAGAGAACCTCAGGGGATTGCAGCCAGATATCGCGCTCCTTGCCGCGACCGGAAACTACGATTGGCCCGACGCCATCAAAATTCTCCGCCCTAAAACCGTCGTTATCCATCATTTCGACGAATGGCGCGCCCCGTTTCCCAGTGGCATTTCGGCGTCGAACAAAAAACGGGCACAGCGCATCGAGCAGCAAGTCAAATCGGTCGACGGCGCCATCAAAGTAACAATCCCTGACTTCTTAGAGACTATAGCGTTGGAGTGAATGGTATGGCCGTTGAACCGAGAATACAGATAAATCGATAAGAGCGCGGGCTTCCGAGTCAGCCTTCGTCCTTCCTCACCTCATACTTTCCCTCCCCGTCCTGGGCGATTTTTCGCTCTTGATGGAGTTGGCCGATTGCGGTCGCGATGGTTCGATAGTCCGCTTTCGGGAACAGTTCCAACAGATCGGCGAAGAAGTGGTGTGATTTTCCGAGCGCGTTAAGAATCTTTTCGGACACGGTCTCTGAAGTTTCGCCCGCCTTATTTTCAGCATTCGTTTTCACGCCATCGCCCGCGGCAGCCAGATAGTTTTTTAAATCCACTTTGCCCTGATTGACGTAGACGATCCGATTATAGCGATTGGCCGGGACGTTTTCGGGAATGGTCGCGTCAATGCCCATCTTGGCGGTCGTGGGAATCTTGCCGCTGACCGGCGGCAAGGACGGGTCCAGAGGCTTGGAACGCGCGTTGGACACAATTACCACGTCGCGGTCGGCTTGCACCCGCGTCGCCACTGCCCATTCGACATCCGTCGGGTCAAAGACGTCGATGTCATCGTCGGTGACGATCACATGCTTGATGTCGGCGATGGAAAGCAGCGCCATGATGGCATTCTTGGCGTCGCCGGGAGATTTCCTGATCGCGGCGACAATATGCCAGTGGCAGCAGCCGCCGGGCGTGACGTTGATCGCGGTCGCCTGCACGCCCGCCTCGTGCAGCACGCGCCACGCGGCCGCTTCGTAAATCGGCGCCGACATCCAGATATTTTCCCAGGGCATTTGCAGCGCGTAGTAGATCGCGTCTTTGCGATGCATGATCGCTTTGATGCGCACCTGAGGGTTCATGTGGAGGCCTCCCATGAGCCGGTTGAACTCGCAGAACGGCCCCTCGGGGTAAACCCAACCATCAGGAAGAATCTCGCCTTCGAGAACGATCTCGGCGTCGGCGATGCACGGCACGGGAATCGTTTCACCGTCGGCCAATTGAAGCGGCTGGCCGCGCAGGCCGCCGGCAAAAGTCAGCTCGTTGACGCCCAGGTTGGCCTTGAAGGTTGACGCGACCATCTCGTAGGGATGGGCGCCGATGGAAATGGAGATCGGCAGCGGCTTCTTTTTTTGCATTGCCCGCTCGGCAAATTTTCTGAGATTGTTGGGTGTGACGATGTCGATGCCGGTGAGGTTTTTCTCCTTGAGCATCATGCGGTACATGCCGGCATTCACGCCGTATTCGGTATCTTCGGCGATGACGATACCGCCGGTGATCATCGGCCCGCCGTCCATGAGCGAAAAGATCGGCACCGGCAAATCGAATAGGTTGACCTTGATTTTGGTCAAAACTACGTCCTTGACCGGCGCGCGCTTAACTCGCCTCGGCTTGATCGGATGGTCCATCGCCGCGCGCAGCTTCGCCTCGATTTTTTCGTACGGGACACCCATGCCGATGGCTATCCGGTTACGCGATTGCAGCAGCCCGGCGACCACCGGCATCGAATAGCCGATGACGTTTTTGAAGAGCAACGCCTTTTCACTCTGGGCGACCAGCGCCGCGATATCGCGCGGGTCGGTGGGTTTTGCGATGTCGATCAGCTCGTCGTTCTTTTCCAGTTCGGCCAAATAACTCCTAAAACTCGCGGCCATATTTTCCTCCCGCGTTCGAAGGCTCAAACCAACCACGGATGTCCGGGGGTGTCAAATCAGCTGGAAAGTTCCGACGACAGAGAGCAACGTTTTCTTTTTTTAACGTCTTGGCGCAACGCTAGGTTCAAAGTTCAATGTTCAACGTCCCCGCTCCCCAGCTTGAACTTTGAACCCTTCGACGATGCTCGGGACAGGCCCGGAACCTTGAACCGGAAGCGGTGCGGCTTCGCATCCAACCAAGGCTATGCTATAGAGGCCGCAAGGGAGAGATTCTATCATGCCCTCATTCGGACTGACCCTCGCCAACCGCGGCGTCATTATCGGCGCCGTCACCGTTCCCGAACTCTTCGACATGGCAAAGCGCGGCGAAGACTCCGGCGCATTTAGCGCCGTATGGGTCGGCGACAGCTTGCTCGCGAAACCGCGCCTGGAATCCATCGCGCTCTTGTCCGCGCTGGCGGCGATCACGAAAAAAGTGAAGCTCGCGGTTGGCTGTATGGCGACTTTCCCCCAGCGCCATCCCGCATTGCTCGCGCAGCAGTGGGCAAGCCTGGATATGATTTCCGGCGGCCGCTCCTGGCTCGCCGTCTGCCTGGGTGGACCGAACGAGCAAAGCCCGGCGCAGGCCCTGGAACATAAGGTCATGGGCATCAAGGACACCGAGCGTGTCGCTCGCCTCGAAGAAGGCATCACGATATTGCGCAAGCTCTTTCACGAAGAAAAGGCGTCGCACAAAGGCCGCTTCTACGAGTTCGAAGGCGTGACGATTCAACCGCGCCCGGTGCAAAATCCGCTGCCGATCTGGATCGCCAGCAATCCCACCGGCCTCACCTGGAAAGACGGCGCCAGCGCGCCGTCGGCCGCGGTCGAACGCGGTCTGCGCCGCGTGGCGAAATTTGCCGACGGCTGGATGACCAACAAGGTGACGCCCGATGAATTCAAATCGCAGTGGGCGCGCATCCTGGCGATGGCAAAAGAAGAGGGGCGCGATCCGGCGAAAATCGGCAGCTCGCTCTATCACAACATCAATATCAAGGCGGACCGCAAGACCGCGCTGGACGAGAGTAAGGCATTTCTCGATAAGTACTACACGTCGAATTTCAGCATGAAATTCGTCGAAGGATTCACCGTCGCCGGCACGCCGCAGCAGTGCGTCGAAGAGCTAAAGGCCTACTTCGCCGCCGGTATCGAGCATATCGCGCTCAGGATGACTTCCTGGGACCAGACCGGACAGTTAGAACGTTTCCTCAAGGAAGTCGCGCCGGCCTTTAGCTGAGTCTTTTCAGGGCATTGGCAGATATGCTTAAAGGTATCGATCACCTCGTCATCGTCGTCCGAGACCTCGACCAAGGGGCGAAGGATTACACGCGGCTCGGCTTCACCGTCGTGCCCGGCGGGCGCCATCCGGTGGGCAGCCACAACATGCTCATTGCCTTCGCCGACGGCTCGTATCTGGAGATCATCGCCTTCTACCGCGAGGCGCGGGATCACCGCTGGTGGAGTCCGCTGGAAAAAGGCGAGCGGCTGGTCGACTATTGCATGCAAACCGATGACCTCCAGGGGGACACGAAAAAGCTGCGCGAGGCCGGCGTCGCGATCAATGATCCGGTGCCCTGGTCGCGCAAGCGGCCCGACGGTTACGAGCTCAAATGGCTGCTCTCTCTCGCGACGGGAAGCCATCGTGGAGTCGCGCCCTTTCTGATCCAGGACGTGACGCCGACGGTGGAACGAATCCCTCAGGAGTTCCGCCACGCAAACGGCGCGATGGGAATCGGCACGCTGACCCTCGCCGTTGAAGAACTTTCAACCGTCCAGCGCTGGTACGAAACCGCGCTGGGGGCGGCTGCCACGGCCTTTACGGATGACATGCTCGGAGCGAGAGGAATTTATTTCATCGCGGGCCCGCACACCGTGGAATTTATCATGCCCGTCGATCTCCAAGGCCCGGTGGCCGGCTGGTTACGCACCTATGGCCCCTCGCCGTACGCCGCCACGCTAAAAACCGCTACGCCGGCTCCTCAGCTACTGGATCTGACGCTCGCCCATGGGGCCGACCTGTCATTTGGAGTATAGCAGGCAATCGTTCCACCGGCTGGGGACAGCGTCCGTTCCAAAGTTCCAGTCGTTCCATTCGCCTCTTGTCAGGATTAAGGTATCTAGATCAACACGAGGATCTTGACGATTTTCTCCGCCGCCATCCGGCGGTCAGACGTGAAATTCTCGATCACCCGGACCGAGTTTTCGGCCGCCATTATCTGGCGGACGACTACGGCCCCTGGCGCCGTTGATAAATGCAGCAGGCCCAGTCTCTAGAGGTTCGATCAATACCTAGAAAAACTGACGGGAACGAAGTAAGCAGAACATCTCGTTGAAGGAGAAATCAATTCAACGCCGTTCTCAGCCACGCTCATTCGGTGTCGGCCTGAAGCACAAGATTAGGCCTAAAATTCAGAATGTTCCCTTTTCTCCGTTTTTGCGGCGGAGTTTTTGGGGTCGTGCGTTAATTTGGCTTCCCCAGGTCAATCCATTTTTTCGAAACTAACAGTCCGACTCGCTCAGCTTCCTCGGACGTCTCGTAACTAAGATCCCACTGTAAATCTTTAATGAGTTCTTGGGAGCCGTCAGTAAATTTTATCTTGCAGGTTGGCTTCCATCTATATTTATCGTCGGGTTGTCCCGTTGTCACCAGAATAATATGTCCCTTGTAATGTTCTTCCATAGCAGTTGTCCAATCGAGATTACGGATAAGTTTCTGTCTTATAAGTGAACAGGTATGAAAAATAAATGGACAGGGACTCTAGCCACTAGAAAAGCGCCCTCCGAACATTCGACAATAACTCATTAAGCAAAAACGGTTTCCTCAGGCACGGGACATCGTATGTCAGCCTTGCCGGAAGCTCGGAAGGAACAGCCGTCATCATGATGATAGGAATGGTTGGTATCGTGGAAAGTATATGCTTCGCAAGAGCCACACCGTCGAGCTGGGGCATGCGAACGTCGGAAAGCACAAGATCAAATCGGGATTTGTCTATCAGCTCGATAGCCTCCGCCCCGTCTCTTGCCTCACTGACCTCATAACCCTCTTTTCGCAAAAAGTAACCGAGAAGCTTTAGGCAGGCGGGCTCATCATCAACGATTAGAATATGCCTTGACATCTTATCTAATCCATCGGCGCACTGGAACTCAAGGATTCCTATAGCCCAGTCGCAAGACAGATGTTGTCCAAAATTAGACAATTTTGAAATATCTAAGCGGACCCCCCCTGGACATTAGAATGGAGGGCGGCGAGCAGGAACCGGGGTAAAAAACCACTTTCAGGCGTCCCAAATTTCAGAACGTCGCACAACATCTATTTCGCGACAGGATGTTACCTTCTTAGGCGGAAGGCGACAGGCGCTAGTGTAGTGTCCCAGAGATATCTTGACCATCGAGGCGGTATGCTTTCAGGCTCCAACAGGGGTGGGACTGAAGCCCGTGGGCACAGGAACGCGAAGGTTTCGCCAGGCCCAGCCGTGAAAAAGCCCCACTCATAGGGGTCGGGGTGGCGGCCCTCAAGCCACCGACTCATTGACCACGGGCGCAAGGCCCGCCCCTGTTGGAGCATCTTATGTAAAGAAGCGTTAGGGACACTACACTAGATGGCAATGAATTGGCTCGAAGAGGCTACAATTGGATTGATCGACGCATCAATCAAAACACCGCCCATCAGACCCCTTCGGGTCGGGCCTGTACTCTTTAATTTCTCGTTAAGCGCTCTTCAGATTCTTCTTACCTTCCGTAGAGCTTCTGAATAAAGCCGCTGTCGTCCAGTTCCTTAATGAAGCGATTGTCCATGAAGTCCTGAACCTTGACGTTGGGTGTCTGCGGATTACGCTGGCGGATGAAATCGAGCACCGCCTGAAGCCCCTTCTCGCTCACGTACGGCGTGCGCGGGATCACTCGGCCGACGAAGTAATCATAGCTGGCGTTTAGAATGTCTTTGTCATCCGTGCGCATGAATTTGCTTAAGACTTTTATCGTGAAATCGCGGTGGGTCTGGGCGTATTGAATCGCTGCGACGAAGCCTCTGGTGAAGCGCCGCACCAGTTCCGGATTTTCGCGGATCAAGGTCTGCGTAGTGATCAGCGAAGCGGCCTCGTAGGGAATGTTCGCCTGGGATAAATCCAAGAGCGTGTTGAATCCTAACTTTTGCGCAGCGACATAGCCGGCAACCGTGACGACCGTGGCATCGACCACGTTCTGGCTCATGGCCATCACGCGCTCCGCGTCGGCGCCAACGCTGACGAAGGCGACGTCCTTCTCCGCGAGTCCCAACCGCTGCACCGCCACGCGGGCCGCGAGATCGGAATCGGTGCCCGGACGGCTCACGGCGATCTTTTTGCCTTTCAGATCGTTCGCGCTTTTAATCTCCTTCTTGGTTATCAGATAGAACAGCAAACCCGGCGTCGCGGTGGCGATCAGCACCGTATCCATACCGCCGAGCTTTGCCAGCACCGCTGAGCTGGCGCCCAAGCCGGCGAATTGGGCGTCTTTCGTCACCAGAGCATTGATCGCAATCGTGCTGCCGCGAAAAAACACCACGTCTGCGTCAACGCCGTGCTGACGATACAGTCCCGCCTCACGCCCGATCCAAAACGGCGTCAGGTTGCCGCCGCTGGAGCCGAAGGCCACGATCGCCCGCTCGAGTTTTTGCGCTCCCGCCGATACCGGAAAAATCAACAATAGTATTAACAGCCAAGTTTGCGACAAAACTTTTCTCATAGTGACCCCCTCACCGTTGCAAAGATTCTTATTCCGCGGTCATGCCAACGTAGGACGCGGTGCGCGCAGCAGTCTTCCATAGTTGTTGATTGGCTCGCGCATTCCGATCGCCTTGAACGCGACGTACAGTTGCGAAGTCATGTTGGCGATCACGGGCAGACCCAGATCGGTCTCGATCTGCTCGATGACATCCACGACTGGAAAGTTCGCGCAGGGGATGAAAATAGCGTCCGGCATTGCCGCTTGCGCGACGGCCTTCTTGGCGGCCCGGTAAATATCGCCGATGGAAGCCGCGCTGGATTCCGTGAACGTCGTCCCCAGACTTACGACCGACAACGCGTCAAATCCCCAGGATTTTAGATATTGAACCATTTTCTCGTTCAAATCCGGCGGGTAGGGATTTACCACCGCGAGGCGGGAAGCGGAGAGGTCTCGAAAAGCATCCATCGCCGCCACGATGCTGGTCGTGCAGGGCACGCCCGTGAGGCTTTGCAGTTTTTCGACCAGCTGGGTTTCGAATCCTTTTCCCTGGCTCAGCACCAGCGGCGCTCCCCCGTGAATGACAAAATCGCAGTTGCGCCGGCCCAGTTCCTTGGCGCAGCCCTCCACTTGTTTCAGCGCTTCGCGATAGGCATCTTCCTTCCAACCCCCGACCATGCAGGCGACGGCGATCATGCCGACTCCATCGGGCACGATGCGGTAGAAATCGTAAGCATTCAACTCGATCACCGATGGCGAGATGTAACCGATCCTGGCTCTGTACCCGAACATCGCGCACCTCCTTTGAGACGATTTCAAATCACCGCACGAGTCCCTTTCGCGTCAAGAACTCGCGCACCACATCTTTTGCCTGCCGTTTTTCGCCATCGACGGCGTAATTGAGCTTGCGCATCTCATCGACGGTGAGAATGCCGCCTAGCTGTTTTAACACACCGCGGATCTCCGGATGCTTTTCCAGCGCTGTCTGCCGCGCCACCGGCACGGCGTCGTAGGGCGGAAAGTAATGCCGGTCGTCCTCCAATTGAAACAATCCGTAACGGCTGATCAAACCGTCGGTCGAATTGCCGGCGATCAGATCGACTTGCTTCTCGGCCAGGGCGCGGTAGGTCAGCGATAGATCCATCTCGCGCGTCTCTCGAAAACGAAGGCCGTAGGTCTTGGCGAAGCCGGGATAACCGTCCGCACGAGACATGAAGTCCTGGCCGAAGCCGGCGCGCCATTGCGTAGAAATCTTTGCCGCATCGCTGACGGTTTTCAAGCCGAGCTTTTGCGCGTCCTCCCCGCGCACCAAAATCGCGAAGGTGTTGTTGAAACCCAGCGGCTCGGCCCATTCGAGCTTGAAACGGCTGGCATAATCCGCTTTCACGCGCTTGAAAACTTCCTGCGGATCGCTGGATGGCCGCCCTTTTAAAATCGCCAACAACGCCGTGCCGGTGTATTCGATGTACATATCGATCTCGCCGGCGACGAGCGCCTCATGGGCGAGGGTGCCGCCGAGATCGAAGCGGCGCTCCACTTTTAGAGCGGTCTTCATTTCGATGGCCTGGGCAAGGAGTTCGCCAAGAATCACTTGCTCGGTGAAATCCTTCGACCCCACGGCGACGCGGTCCGCGCTTTTTCCGGAAAAGAGATTCGTGACGCCGATCATGCCCATCAGGACCAACGCGAAAACTGCGCCCCAGAGGATTCTCTTTCCCTTGACCGCGTCGCCTAGGCGCATCACCCGCTCCACGGTGCCGAGCAATAGGTCGGCCGCCAGGGCGATCAACGCGGCCGGCACCGCGCCGGCGAGGATGAGCACGTTGTCGTTGGCCCTGAGACCGCGAAAGATATAGCGCCCCAAGCCGCCGGCATCGATGGCGGCAGCGATAGTCGCCGTGCCGACGCAGATGACCGTGGCGACGCGCACGCCGGCGATGATGACGCCCAGCGCTAGCGGCAGCTCCACTTGAAAAAGCAACTGCCGGTCGGTCATGCCCATGCCTTTGCCTGCTTCTCGGATCGCCGGATCGACGCCGCTGATGCCGGTAAAAGTATTTCTGATGATTGGCAAGAGCGAATAAAGCACCAGTGCGACAATTGCCGTGCGCGCGCCGATGCCGCCGACAATCTTGACGTGAAAGAGGTACAGGTTCAGCGGAATCAAAAAGCCAAACAGCGCCAGACTCGGCACCGTCTGCATGATATTGGCGAAGCCGAGCACCGGCTTGCTCAAGCCGGGTTTGCGCGTCAGCAAGATTCCCAGCGGCACGCCGATCAGAATCGCGATGCCGGTGGAAACGACCACCAAAAACAAATGCTCGATCACCAACTCAAGCGCCTCGTGACCGTTGCTCAGCAGAAAGTCAACGAAACTCACGTCGTTCTCCCGGTCGATTGCGCGTCGAGAAAGCAGTCCGCGAAGGCGCGCGCCTCGGGATGGCTGGATGCGAGCAACTCGGCGGGCGGACCCAGCAAGATCATCTGCCCATCCTTAAGCAGCGCGATGCGTGTCGCTAGAACGAAAGCCTCGCCGATATCGTGGGTGACAAAAACCAACGTCTTGTGGAGTTTCGCTTGCAGAGAACGGAACTCTTGCTGAATTTCCCGGCGGGTGATCGGATCGAGGGCGCCGAAGGGCTCGTCGAGCAGAATGATCGGCGGATCGGCGGCCAGCGCCCGCGCTACGCCGACCCGCTGGCGTTGCCCGCCTGACAACTCTCTCGGGAGACGGCCGGCGAAGCGATCCGGCTCGAGCCCGACCATCACCAGTAGCTCCCGCGCGCGGGTCTGGATTCGTTCGGGTTCCCAGCCTTCGAGGCGTGGCACGACGCCGATATTTTGCTCGATGGTTAAATGTGGAAACAGGCCAATCTCCTGGATTACATAGCCAACGCGGCGGCGCAGCCGGATCGGGTCCCACTCTACCGTCGGCTTGCCCTCGACGCGCACCTCGCCGGAAGTCGGGTCAAGCAGACGATTGATCAGCTTCATCGTCGTGGTCTTGCCCGAGCCACTGCGGCCGAGCAGCACCAGGGTCTCCCCCGCATTCACTTCCAAGTTCAGGTCGGCGAGCAGTGTCCGCCCGTTCGGCAGGGCGAAGCCGACGCTGCGAAACTCGATGGTGGTCTGGCCGTTATTCATGACTGCTTTTTTTCAGCTGCGGGTGGAGCCCCACGGGCAAGCCCGTGGCACATTCCAAAACACCCTTGGGGCGGAATCCTGAGCCAGAGCCCCGGCCATGGCCGGGGTTCGAGTCGAAGAGTCGCAACCTGTCGATTTTTCTTTTATAGTCTCTTCACTCATGAAACAAGAAAGCTCGCCGAGAATATTCGCCGCCGAGCCAATCTCCCGCTGGCGCAACGATCCCCCCGGAATCTGGTCCTTGGAAGGCGCGGATCTCGACTCGGTGCCGGCCCTGTCTATCCTGACCACGCTCTGGGACCAGCCGCGCTGGCTCGAAGCTTACCATTTGTATGACCCAAAGGGTTCCGAACTTTTCGAAGAGATTTGCCGTCTGCCGGAGTATTATCTCACCCGCACCGAAAACAGCATTCTCGAAACCCACGCCGCCGATATTATAGCCGCCGCCCACGTCGAATGCGTCGTCGAGCTCGGCGCCGGTTATAGCAAGAAAACGGTCCACTTGTTGACCGAGCAAACGCGCCGGCGCGGCCGCAGCATCTTCGCGCCCATCGACGTAAGCCGGTCAGCGTTGCTGGCTTCGCAACGAGCCGTGCAAAGGGACTTTCCTGATATCGAATTCCACGGCTTGCACGCCCGCTATGAAGAGGGATTCAACGCCATCGAGAAAAGCTTGCCGACGCTGTTTGTCTTTCTCGGCAGCACCATCGGCAACTTCAACCACACCGATTTTCCACGCTTCTTCCGCGCGCTCGCCGCGGCCATGGGCCCTAACGATTTTCTTTTGCTCGGCGCCGACCGGGTCAAGCCGGTAAAGCTCCTCGAAGACGCTTACAACGACAGCCGCGGCATCACGGCGGAGTTCATCTTAAACGTCTTCCGCAACATCAACCGGTGCCTCCACAGCAATTTCGACCTCGACAAGATGCGCTATCACTCTTGGTACAATCCTGAATGGCAGCAAATCGAGATGTTCGCCGTGGCGACCGCGAGCCAAGAGATCCGCTTCCCGGAAGTGGGCGCGTCATTTCACTGGCGACGGGATGAAAAGATTCTCGTCGAAATCAGCCGCAAGTTCGAGCCGCTGCGGCTCCAGGAACAGCTCCGCTTCTTCGATCTCGCGCCGGTCAAGCACTTCACCGACCCAGATCAGTGGTTTTCCGTCCTGCTCTTTAAAAAGCGCGCCTAGGCCGGGGAAATTTTTTCCTTCGCCACGCCGCCGGGCAAGTCTTGCAGCGCGATCGGCCCGCGCAGTTGGCGGAGCGCCGCGCTAAAGTAACCGCCCTCGAATTGTCCCGCCTGGGCACGAAAGGCCCTGGGCAGCCCTATCCAAGGTATGGCCGGATTCAGGTGGTGAATGCCGTGGAGATTGAAATGCAGCAGGAGCCGCTCCAGGGCCCCGCTGAGCCTGAGATTCCTCGCGTAAAACACAATCCCCACGGGAGTTTCGTAGTGATACACGTTGTCCAAAAAGGAGATCAGAAATCCGCGCGTTCCTAGAATCGCCAGCAGTAGCGGCCAACGTTCGCCGTAACAGTAAGAAGAAAGGGAAAGCAATGCCAAAGTCAACAGCCCGTCGAGGCGAATTTCGCGCAGCGCCTCGGCCCCCAACCAGTTCTGCATCAGAATGCCGCTGACGCTGGTCGGCGCGAGAAAACGCTCCTTGAAGCGTGTCAACCACGAGCGCGGCAGGAGAAAAAATAGCGGGCTCAAGACCTCGACGAGATACAAGCCGAGCAAAATTTGAAAGTAATATCCCGGAGCGGCGCCGGCCTTGGAACTCTTCGTCTTGTCGTAATACTCCGTTCCCTCTACCGGCAGACGATTCAACTTGTGGTGCAACAGATGGCTCAGCCGCAGGATACGAAACGGCGCGCCGAAAAGAACCGCCAGCAGTCTCGCCGCCAGCGCATTGACGGTTCGGTTCGGGTGAAACAGATCGTGAATCGCTTCGTGAATCAGGCTCCAAAACGGATTGGTCAGCACCGCCAACAGCGCCAACGTCCATGCCCAGCGCACATCCTTCGGCAGCAGCCACAACGGCAGGATGACAAATTGGAAAAGGTTGACCGCACCGTGGAAGAAGGCGAGACAGAGATTCAGCGCGACGGGAATGCCACCGCCGTGTTTCTCGATTGCCGTCCCATGACTGCTTCCCATCAGAACTGAATTCCCAGAGCTTGCCGCAGCGGCGAGAGGCTCAACAATACCGCAAGGCCGAAGCCGGTGATGAGGGCGCCGGATACGCGATGAATCCAACCGAGCGTTTGTAGACTGAACCTGTCGGGAAAGGTGGTCATGCCGAGAAACAGCAAAACCCACCAGAGCGCCGAGCCGCAAAAAACACCGAGGGTCAGCACCGCCGCAGCCAGATAATGCCCACGCAGACTTTCGACCTGCCAGCCCGCGTAGATCGCGACGAACGAGAAAATCGTCACCGGATTGGAAAAGGTCAGCAGAAAGGTCGTCGCGTAGGCGCCGGCCAGGCCGTTGACGTTGCCCGACGGCGTCTGCACCGCCGGTTTAGTCCGATAGATCTTTAATCCGAGGTAACAGAGGAAACATCCACCGCCGAGGCGTAACAGAACTTGATGGTCGGTCAAGAAGCCCGAGACCAGCGAAATGCCCAGAGCGGCGATGCCCGCGGCCAGCGCGTCTGCGGTCGCCACGCCCAACCCGGAAAAGAGGCCGCAGAGAGCGCCCGTCGCCAGCGCACGGTTGATGCAGAACAAACCCAGCGGCCCCACCGGCACGGCGACCACGATTCCGATGAGCACGCCTTCTATGAGGAGATGAATTGGCATTCGCAGTAGGTGTGATGTTAATTGCTCTAGCAGGTTGCCAAAAAACTCGGTTGCAGGCTGCTCAAAAAGATCTCAGAGGCGAGGCGCGCGAAAAATCGACGAGCGGAGGCGTACGTGGCGAGTACGTTGTAGCGAGGCGATTGAGCGCAACGAAGCATATGAGTCTTTTTCAGCAGCCTGCTAGTACTACTGTGTCATTAACACCGATTCACCATGTTGCAGCAGGGGCATCGAGGGAGTTTCCTGACGATCGCCCACGCCAGAGTATAGCGCAACGTGGCGATGGAGTCGGGCACGTGACGTTGCGCGCGTTGGGCTCCCGCGAGGTGTGTAATCTGGGGGTAGGAAAGCCGTTTTTGATTGAGCGGAGTTTTTTTTAGAGCCGCCATGTTTAAGCCGGTCTGCCAGCAAGAACCCGTACGCCGCAATACACAATGTGGCGTGATGATGAAAGCCACGCCAATTTCGTCCCTCGTAATGGCTCAGGCCGAACTCCTGTTTCAATTCCTGGTAGTCCCTCTCAATGCGCCAGCGCATCTTGGCGACCCTGACCAATTCTACAAGCGGCGTCGATGCGGACAACCTCGCCAGCCAGTACTTCGTCGGTTCAGCCTCACCGCGTGGCCATTCGATCAGTAACCATTCTTGTTCACGAAGAGTCTTACGCTTTTCATCGCGATGCGCCGCCCGCACGCGCAGCGCTGCGAAACGCGACCACAGCACCGCATGGCTCCCCTCGCGCCAGCTCACCGTGTGCCAGCGGCGCGCTTTGAAGGATTCGGCCAACGCTTTCACACTGAGCGGTGTGGCACCCGGACCGCGCCGCCACCTCGTGGGCGGCCGTCCCATTCTCTTTTGCGACTTAGGGGGCAGTGGCCTCGTGCCTGGCGCCCACACTGTGGTGCTCGATTGCACTCCCACGCAGTACTCCAACTCTATCTCGCTCAACTCCTCGCGCCAACTTGTGTCATTGCCATAGGCCGCATCCGCCAGCACGATGCCAACTACAACTCCCGCGGCTTTCGCCGCCCGGATCTGCCCCAGTGCGATCTCGGGCTTGGTAAGAAATTTCACTTCCTTGGGTACGCCGGCTTTTTTCCGACGCCGCTGATCCTTAGCCCACTGCTCTGGCAAGTACAGCCGAAACCCTATCGGCACACTGCCCTGCTCGGTGGCCAACGACAAACTGACCGCCACCTGACAATTGTCCTGCTTGCCCAATTGTCCACAGTACTGCCGCGCTACGCCTACCGAGTGTGCCCCTTTCTTCGGAAAACCGGTATCGTCGATGATCCAATAAAACTTGCTCTTCTGTCCAAGCCGCGCCATCACCCAATCGCGCACACGCTCCAGAACCGCCGTGTCCGACCACTCCGACATTGCCACCAAGTGGTGCAGCGATTGGTGTTGCGAACTCACATGCAACGGATCGGTGTGCGCCGCCAACGGTTCCACACTCTTACGTTCAATGGGCAGCATCAACCCCCGGCTGTAATTGGCGAATCCGGCGTGACGGTCCTGATGACCCAGTACTTCGCACAATCGATCGATGTAGCGTTCGAATTCAGCAAGCTTGGGCATGGATATTCACCTCCTACACCAATTTCCATGCATAATAGCACGATTTTATTAACACAGTAGTACTAGCGGGCGCAGCGAAATCCGATGTTGTGGTGTCCGCCGCGCGGATTGCGCGACACCTGGCGCCCTCTATGGGTCGTCGTCAGCTCTTCGGGTCGCGAATCATGCCCGCCTCCCCTTGTGCCCCGGACCTGCTCGCGAGTCAAGTCCTCTCGCCCGTCTTTAGGATCGTAGGGATAAGGAAGATAAGCGCTGCTGACCCATTCCCAGCCGTTGCCGGCCATGTCGAGAACCCCGTAGGGGCTTGCGCCTTTTGGAAAGCCATCCACCGGCCGGAGATCGTTCCACCCGGCGCCGAAGTGAGCGCGCATTTTGTCCGGCGGCTCGCTGCCCCAAGGAAATTTGCGCCCACCGGTGCCGCGCGCCGCTTTTTCCCATTCCGCCTCCGTCGGCAAGCGCTTGCCCAACCAACGGCAATAAGACAGGGCGCCGTACCACGAAGCCTCTACCACCGGATGATTCTCCGAACCGGAGTCCGCCAGCCATTTTCCGTCGCGCCGGTGCACCCGTGCGTCGCTATCATCGACGTCGTAATAATTTTCACTACGCGGCCCCTGCGGTCCGTTGGCGTTGAGAAACTGCGCGAATTGCGCGTTTGTGACCGGAGTGCGGTCGATCCAATAGGCGGCCAACTGAACTTTATGCTGCGGCCGCTCGTCCTGCGGTCCATCTTCGCTGCCCATCAAAAACGCGCCAGCGGGAATCTGTACCATTTCCTTTGCCGCAACGCTTTGACCGTGGGAAACCGCCAGCGGCATCATCGACAAACCGCAAGTCAAAACAATCGCATTCCAATTCCGAGGCATAACACAGCGGTCCGTCCAGGGACGATAATTTCTCTATTGATCCTATGCAATGCCATCGAACTTGGCAAGAAAACCTTGCCAGATTCGGCGGCCTGTGCCAAGTTCTGCATATGCCGACTGCGACAAAAACATTCGCCCGCCGCGGTATCGTCGAGGTTATCGAGCAGTCCCGAAGCGTTCACGAGTGGATGCCGAGACATGAACTCTGCTAACTTGACAGAAAGGCAATCTCCGGAAGTCTGACAGGCTTCTCTCGATCACGGTGTAAAGGAGTAAAGGGCTCAAGGGGTTACGGGTCCTGGGCACAACGAAAACCGATGAAGAGGCGGCGGAAATCAGCATAGTGGACGAAGCGGTAAGCGGCGCGCAAGTTGACAGCAACATTGAGGAACGAGCAGCCGCGAAGAATGCGCCGCTCCGTACCACCTTGGTCCTTCCTGTAGCTCGACACTGTCCACTCCCACACGTTACCCGCCATGTCCATCAACCCATACGGAGACGCCCCTGCTGGGTAGCTTCCCACCGGCGTGGGTCGGCCAACGTTGTTATCAAAATTGGCCCGCTCCTTCGTCGGCTTTTCCTTACCCCAGGGATAGGGCCTGCCGTCGGTCCCACGCGCGCCCTTCTCCCACTCCCATTCCGTCGGCAATCGAAGACCTGCCCACTGACAATAGGCTTCCGCCTCCTTCGCGCTCACGCCGACCACGGGCTGCTCGGGCCGATTGAAACGTTCGTCGTCCCGATCCTCCGGCTTCTCCGCGTGAGGATTAGCAGCCAGATATTTTTTGTATTGGGCATTGGTCACCAAGTTACGCGCTAGGTAAAAAGCAGGCAGTTCTTTTTCCCTCGGCTTGTTGTCGTTAACCTCCGCGTCTCCGGCTTTGAAAACTCCGGCAGGCACAAGCACCAGCTCGCTGCCGTCGATGGCATTGACCCGTACGTTGTCTGCGACTGTTCTGATTCCCAAGCTCGTCAAAAGCTCAGCCGCCAATGACTTAACTTCGGCCGTTAGTCCATCGACAAACGCTTGCTTTACGCTGCGCGTCCCTTTGCGGAGCATATCTCTCGGCAGCTCGCGTAACGCGAGCAACAGATAGTACTGGCGCAGCCCCGGATTGGTATCACCGCCCCGTTTGCGAAACGTCCGCGGCAGCGCCGAGATAAACGGATCGGCGCTCGGCTCAAACGCGTCGCGAATGCAGGCCGCCGTCAGAGGGTGATTGTTGACGAAGCGATCCGAACTTACGAGCTCTCGTATAAACGGCTCGAAGCAGTTTGGCTTGTCCAAACCCATGAGCAATCGCGTGACCTCTTGCCACCAGCTTTCGCCGTATTGCCGCACTAGCTTCTTGTACGCGTTGTCGCGCGGCACCTGATTGGCTGCGAGATACTCCTGAAAGCTCAGATGCTGGAAGCCGTATTCGTCCACGCCGTAGCCGACAAACAGACCGCTGCGGTCGCGGATGATCTCAAGAAAATCCGCCGCGCTTATTTTCTGTTTACCAAGTTTCGCCAGCCCTTTATCGATATGCGGTATTAACATCTTGGCCCCGGCGTAGCGCCGCTCGGGCACCTGATGTAGCCAATAGGCCACCGGTTCAAGCACGCGGCGCGCTTCTCGTGCCGTGAGTGGTAGATCGATACCTCCCTTGGCGCGATCCCAATGCTCCAGCAGCACGTTGGTGCATTCGTCGTAGAGTTCGACGCGGCGGTCAGGCAGCGTACCACGGTCGCGGTGCACCAAAGCAATGATTTGCAGCATTAGCGGATTGGTCGCCAACGCAAAGATATCTGGCTCGTCGATGATCCGCTCGGCGAGCTCCGTTGCCGTATGCCGCCCGCGCTGGCGATAAAAATCGTTGTCCTCGCCCAGCGCCACCTCAACTGTCTCATACCACTGCTGCAAGAAGCCCTTGATCTCGTCGGCGCGAAACCTTTCCAGCGCCAGCTCTACGTGCGGCACGTCCAGACGCGCGGCGCCGACGTAACCGGCAAAGCGCGAGGTGACGACAGTAACGCAATCACGAAATCGGCGCCGTTGTTGCTGCAACCAACGAGCGATCTTCTCGCGTTCCGCGGCGCTCGCCACCTCGTCCAAACCGTCGAACAGCAACAGTGCGTCGCCACGGCGCAAGTCACGTTCGAAACACTTAGCCGGAAGCCCCAGACGCTCAGTCTCCAAGATCCGGTCGATGGCGTTCTCCAGCTTCTCGTTAGATTTCACAAGTCTCAACGGCAAAAAGAACGGCACGACCGGACGAGAGAATCCCAGGCGTTTGAAATCGGAAGCGCAGCCCAGCAAGAGATAACGCAGCAATGTTGTTTTCCCCGACCCTGGCTGACCGAGAATCACCATGGTCTTGAGATCCTTTTGCCGCGCGTCCTGCCAGGCTTGTTCGAAATCGAAAACCGACGCCTCATGCGCTGCTTGGACTACCTCCGCCTGGTGCATAGCGGAAATAGACTTCGATTCGGCGTCGGCGTAATTCGTTAACCTCGCCCGTACGGGAACCATCACGCGCTCCAATTCGATGGGCATCCGCACACGGGTCTCGAATCCCGTCATCTGCAAATATCTATTTTGCGACACTTGAGCATTGATGAACCGGCTTAATAACTCGGCACGTGTCAAAGCGGAGATTGCGCGTGTCGGTTTGCGCTTTGAAGAGAACCCTGGAATAACTCCCATGCTTCGCTTACCTGCCCAGTCCGTCAGATGCTCGCGCAGCATCCCAGCCAAGTCGGAAGGTTTCTTATAGGTTTTATATAGCCCGAGCGGCTCGATCTTGCGGCGGAAATCGAGGACCTTCTGCAATTGCGGACCGCGATCTTCCAGCATCTCTCGCGGCGCATCGCGGAAATACATCATCACGTCAACCGGCTCTTTGGCTTGCCAGCGGTTGTACATGATGCCGAACTCCTCCTCCGTGCCGGACTCCGCCACGCCTGTGCTTGATCCAAAGCGCTTCCACAAAATGCCGACCAACAAATCCGCTTGCTTCACTTCGGGGTTGATAAGCGACTGGGGACGGCCCAATCCCGGCGCAACATCTTCCCACCCGCGCGCCTCCAGAACGATTTTTCGCGACGCCTGCGCCTTGCTCACTTGGGCGATGATCTCCCGCGCCAGCTCCCGCTCTTGAGCGACATCGCTAGGTGAGGCAATGAAGATGCGATAAACCGTGCGCTGGTCAGCCATATTTGCCAAAACAACCGTCGTGCGGGAGAATATCCAAGAGCGTCGTGGTCTGTCAATGCAACATGTGGACAGGTCAAGACAGCGACAACTTTCTCGCCGGAGCAATTTTTCCGACGCCAATTCTTGCCACGATTCCCATGCTATGAGAGATTGTCATCTAATGACACTATCTCAAACATTCACGCGCCGCGGTATCGTCGAAGGATTCTTCGGCCCGCCGTGGAGCATGAAGCACCGCAAGGCCATATTCGCATTCGGCGCCGCCCGGGGCATGAATACCTATCTCTACGCGCCGAAGGACGACCCCTACCACCGCAAGCGCTGGCGCGTGCCTTACCCGCGCAAAGAGTGGCGGGAGCTGCAGCAGCTGATCCGCGCGGCGCAGCGCCATCGGATCGATTTCGTCTACGGCTTTCATCCGGGCGAAGGTCTTTGCTTCAGCGCCGATGAACCGGTTCGCATCTTGCTCAAAAAGGCGCGGCGCTTTTACGACGCCGGGGTGCGCGCCTTCGCGGTGCTGTTCGACGACATTCCGTCCCGCCTGGCGCATGAGATCGACCGCAAGAGATTTAAGAACAGCCTGGCGGCAGCGGAAGGAACTTGGCTGAAACGAATCATCGAATCTCAACCCTCCTCTTGGACCGACGTCGAATGGTGGATTTGTCCGTCGTACTACACGCCGGACCCTCTACTCGCGCGCATCTTCGGAGCGTTCGAGCCAGACTTTCTGGAAACCCTCGGAGAATATCTGCCGTCAGAAACCGCATGCCTTTGGACCGGGCCAGCCGTTGTTTCTAAAACCATCACGCTCGCTCATGTGCGAGGAATCGCGAATCGCGTCCGGCACCCGTTGATCCTATGGGACAATTACCCAGTCAACGATCTCTCCATGAGCAACGAGCTTCACATCGGCCCGCTGCGCGGCCGCGATCCGCGATTGCCCGAAGCGGTTTACGGTTACCTCAATAATCCGTTGCTTCAAGAGGAACTGGGATTTGTTCCTTTGGCAACCTGCTTCGATTATGCCGCGGACCCACGGAGGTATCGACCGGAAGCAAGCTGGACCGAGATCGTCAAGCGGCGCTTTCGACCCGGAGCGATTGCGCACTGGCGTGCGATTCGTAATTTTTGCGAGAGGAGCCAACGGGCGAAGAAGACAAAGCGCCCTTGTCAACTCGCGCCGAAAGCGTCCCTGCGCCTGCAAGCAGCGTCTCGCTACTTAGACAATCATCGCAGACTGAAATGGGCATGCGAACTCAAACCGTGGCAGGATCGTATACTGATTGCGCTGAAGTGACGCCAGACTCGGATTGTCAGACTTATGCTTTTACGGTACATGATAAACCATAGGACCAAATGAGCAGCGTTCCAACCATACCAACACCACTGGGCGGCATCGGCACGATGATGAAGCCGCGCGATCTCGCGCGCGTCATGCGGGAATTTCGCGCGCGCACCCTCGCTCTTGTCGCCGACCTCGACGACCGGCAGATGATCGGGCCGCGGCTTGCCATCGTCAATCCTCCCCTCTGGGAAATCGGCCATGTCGCCTGGTTTCAAGAGTTCTGGATCTTGCGCCACGTGCGCAAACAAAAGCCGCTGCTCGAAAACGGCGACCGGCTTTACAACTCCAGCGACGTGGCGCACGACACCCGTTGGGAGCTGCTCCTTCCATCGCGCACCGATACCCTGCGTTATATGGACGAGGTGATCGACCGATCTATCGAACGCATCGACCACGCCACGGAGCTTTCTGCCGATGAATTTTACTTTTATTCGCTGGCTACGTTTCATGAAGGCATGCACGCCGAAGCCCTGGCCTATACGCGGCAGACACTCGGTTATGCACCACCGACTCTTAACGAGCAAAACACCGACACGCCCGGCGGCGGCCCATGCCCCGGCGACGTCGAGATTCCCGGTGGCCGCTTCATGGTCGGCGCCACGCCCGACTTCCCTTTCGTTTTCGACAACGAGAAGTGGGCGCACGAAGTCGAAGTCAAACCCTTTCGCATCGCGCGCGCGCCGGTAACCAACGGCGAGTTTCTCGCCTTTGTCGAAGACGGCTGTTACCGCAAGCCACAATTCTGGAGCGCCGACGGCCGGCGCTGGCTGGAAACCGGCGGCGCTCCACAGTTGGAAAAATCTTTCGAGAAATTCTTTAACCGAACCATGAATGAAAGGCCGGAGGTTCGCGATTTTACGGAAAGACTGGACCATCCGGTCTACTGGAGAAGAGACGGCAACGGCCGCTGGCAACAACGAGTCTACGATCGCTACCTGCCGCTTATTGAAAACCTGCCCGTGGTTCACGTGAGCTGGTACGAAGCGCAAGCCTACTGCAATTGGGCGGGCAGGCGCTTGCCCACAGAGGCCGAGTGGGAAATCGCCGCCTCCGCTGAACCGAACTCCGCCCGCGATGGTTACGCCGATCACCGGCGCCATTTCCCCTGGGGCGATGAGCAGCCGGCGCCAAAGCACGCCAATCTCGATTGGCGAAGGGGAGGCTTGGTTGAAGTTGGCGCCCACCCGGCCGGAGACAGCGCCTTCGGCTGCCGCCAGATGATCGGCAACCTTTGGGAGTGGATTGCGGATGATTTTCTTCCATATCCGGGATTTACCGTTGATCCCTACAAGGAATACTCGAAGCCGTGGTTCGGCACGCACAAGGTTTTACGCGGCGGCTGTTGGGCGACCTCTTCGCTGCTGATCCGAAACACCTGGCGGAATTTCTACACACCGGACCGCCGCGATGTCTGGGCCGGCTTCCGCACCTGCGCGAGATAATCCACCAACGTGAAAATCCAACTGGTCACGCCTGCGCCGCTGCGCTTCAACAACGGCAACAAGATCACCGCCCTGCGCTGGGCGGGAATCTTAAGGAAGCTTGGACATAGTGTCAGCATAACGCAGCACTACGACGGCAAACCTTGCGACCTCCTGATCGCGCTCCACGCCCGCAGAAGTTATCCATCGATCGAGCGCTTTTACGACCATCATCCCGAGCTTCCGCTCGTCGTCGTCCTCACCGGCACCGACCTCTACAAAGATATACGCATCGACGCCGACGCGCGGCGTTCGCTCGAATTGGCAACGCGCCTCGTGGCGCTGCAAAAGTTGGCGCTGGCCGAGCTGCCGAAACGGCTCCATTCAAAAACCCGCGTGATCTACCAATCGGCCTCGCCGGTTCGCAATCGCGCGGCGCCGTGGAGCGACGCCAAATTCAAAGTCTGCGTCATCGGCCACCTACGCGCCGAGAAAGACCCGCTGCGCACGGCCCTCGCCGCGCGTCGCTTGCCCGCCGCTTCCCGCATTCACGTCACACAGATCGGCCGCGCTCTTGACGATACTTTGGAGCGGCGCGCGCGCGCCGAAATGAAGCGTAACGTCCGCTACCGCTGGATCGGCGAGCTATCGCACGGAAAAGCAAGAAGAGTATTGGCGGAAAGCCACCTCCTGGTGATCACCTCGCGGATGGAAGGAAGCTCCAACGTTTTGTCGGAAGCTCTCGCATCCGGCGTGCCGGTACTCGCGTCGAAGATTCCCGGCTTGATGGGAACGTTGGGCAACGCCTATCCGGGCCTCTTTCCGGTCGGCGACACCTCCGCCCTCGCCCGCCTGCTGCGGCGCACCGAAACCGACGCAAACTTTTATCTTTCGCTCAAGACCGCTTGCCGGAACCTTTCGCCAGTGGTTTCGCCCAATCACGAAAAAACCGTCTGGAGTCACCTGCTGAACGAAATCAAGGTATGACTCAGGAGTTTTTCAGCCCTCAGATTTTTCCTGTATCCACGTCTTCACCCACGGCAAAAGAAAATAGGCGGGAAGCGACAGCACGAAAGTGATCGCGAAGTAGTTGCCGTAGCCGTATCGTTCCGCGCCCAATCCGCTGATTCCGCCCACCAAACGTCCGGTGAGAGAAAAAATTGACGACAGGAACGCGTACTGCACCGTCGCATGCTCCTTCTGGCAGACGTTCATCAAGAACGCGAGAAACGCGGCGGTGCCGAGTCCGCCGCTGAGTGATTCGAACATCGACGCGCCGTATAGGCCGAAGCGGCCGAGATTCATCCATTCGACTGCCGAATACCCGAGATTCGACATGGCTTGCAGCAAGCCGAGAAACCACACGCCGTGGAAAATTCCGTAGCGCGAGATGAACGCCCCGCCGGCCAGGGCGCCGGCGATGCTCAAAATGATGCCGAGGGTCGTGGGAAAAAGACCGATCTGAAACATCAGATCCTCTCGAAGCGGCCAGATCGATTTGCCGTAGTCCACCCAGAACGGCTTGACCATCGGGCCGATGGCAAACTCTCCGAGTTTGTAAGTAAGCACGAACAGCACCAGCGGTATCACCCGCCAGGTGCCGGCCCAACCCATGAAGCCTTGCAGCCAATGCTCGCGCGCCTGTTCAGGCAAGCTCAACCGCGGGATTGCCAGAACCGCGAGCGCCAGGATCACAAACACAAGCGACGCAAGCATGAACAGCGTGTTCCATTCGAGCAGCGCCGCGAGAAATACGATTCCCCCGCCGGCGAACACCAACGCTACCCGGTACGCCGAGGCGCGCACGCCGTTGGCCGCGCCTTCTTCTTCGCGGCTGATCAAGCCGACCGAATAGGAATCGATGGCCACATCCTGGGTTGCCGACAAAGTCGTCAAGGCGAAAATCAATAGCAGTACGATCAGGCCCACCGCGGCGACATTTACAAAGGGCAGCGCCAAGAGAACCCCGGCGATCCCCAACATGCACGCCATCACCCACGCGCGCCGGTCGCCATAGCGATGCACCAGCGGCGACCAAAAAACTTTCAGTGAGTAAGGTATTTCGAGCAACCGCAGCCCGCCGATGGCGCGCAACGACACGCCATGCAATCGAAAGTAAACCGGCAACACTTCCCACAAGATCGCCGCCGGCGCGCCTTGAATAAAATAGAGTAGCGCCACAACGCCGAGCTTCTTCTTCGACTCTTCGGGCAGGCCACCCACCCCAAGAAGCTTCCAAAACAATCCACGCATTGTGTCTCCTACATTAAACGCAATGGAATTCGGTTTCCAGTCTCGCGCGCAACTGACTGACTGTCAGCTTCAAGGTGAGAGGCTCGCTCCGGTCGGCTAGAAGCAGACCCCATACCCCCGGCTTTCCCGCTCAAAGGGAAGGGCGATCAAAAGTTAAAGTCGTTTGCCGGCGTCAACAAGCGCGGTTACTCTTATGTTTGCGCGAATCCGAAATGGGAAGCCATTTCCTTCCAGCAACTGCGGGCCCGCTGGTGAAGCATCAGCAAAATTTTAGCAAAATTTCTTGTCCACTAGATGTGGTCATGTTAAACTTTTACGAAATGGTTCCGAAGAAAGTTTTTTTCACCAAAGGAGTCGGCGTTCATAAAGAGAAACTGGCGTCGTTCGAGCTGGCGCTAAGGGGGGCCGGAGTGGCCCACTGCAACTTGGTGCTCGTTTCCAGCATCTATCCGCCCGGCTGCAAAATTATTTCCAAAGACGAAGGTTTAAAGCTGTTACGGCCTGGCGAGATCGTCTTTGCGGTTTACGATCGGGAGAGCAACAACGAGCCCAACCGCCTAAGCGCCGCTTCCGTCGGCTTGGCGATCCCCGCGGATTCGTCCTTGCATGGCTATCTTTCTGAGCATCATTCGTTCGGCGAGACCGACGAAAAAGCCGGGGACTACGCCGAAGACCTCGCGGCCAGCATGTTGGCGACGACCTTGGGGATCGAATTTAACTCTGAATTGGATTGGGACGAACGCGAGCAGATCTTTAAGATGTCGGGAAAGATCGTCCGTACCACCAACATCACTCAGTCTGCGGTCGGCAATAAAGATGGTCTCTGGACGACGGTCTTCGCAGCCGCGGTTTTTATCAACGATGACAACCTGCCGATTGACGCCGGGAAGTCGCTATCACTGAATTCTCAGGCTTCGCCGCAGGAAGAGATTTTGAGTCAAATGGTCGAAGGTCAGCGCAAAACTTCCGAAGCTCGCGATCCCATCGCTCCTCGCCAGAAGGAACCGGCTAAATCCGGCATCGGGCAGACCGGACTCGTTCCGTCCCCAAGAAAGAACCTTTCGTAAACTCCCGATTCTTCGGTTCCGAATCGGTTTGACCTTTCGAGCATTCTCAGAAGGTCAAACCCGGAGCATCTCGGCGTATCGAACCCTTGCACTCCGGCCCTCTACGACGCCGGCACTTATACCAGCGAGACCGCCGCGGACCTGCCGCACCGTGGTTATCACTTTGCGAGTAGTCTGCGAAGGGAGCGCAATTCTTTGCGGTGTTTCTCACTGAGTTTCGGGTATTCCATTTTGAGTCCGTGGAAGGTGTCCAGAATGATCTCCGAAATGATCAGCCGGGCGTTCTCTTTGTCGTCGGCCGGAACGACGTACCAAGGCGAGTGGCGGGTACTGGTGGCGCTCATACAGGCCTCGTACGCCTTCATATAATCGGTCCAATATTTCCGCTCTTCAATGTCGGTTCGACTAAATTTCCAATTTTTATCCGGCTCGTCGATGCGGGCGAGGAAGCGCTTGCGCTGTTCCGCTTTGGAAAGATGGAGAAAAAACTTGACGACCCGCGTCCCGTTTCGATGCAGATGGGCCTCCAGGTCGCGAATCGACCGGTAGCGCTCCTGCCAGATCGTGTCTTCGTCGGGCGCCATATCCGGCATTCCCTGAGCGTGAAGCAGTTCCGGGTGAACTCGAACGATCAGCACCTCTTCATAGTAGGAGCGATTGAAAATGCCGATGCGCCCGCGCTCGGGCAAGCAGCGTGACGTGCGCCATAAAAAATCATGGTCCAGTTCTTCGAGGCTCGGATGTTTAAAACTGAAGACCTGGCAGCCTTGGGGATTGACTCCGGACATCACATGCTTGATGGCGCTATCTTTGCCGGCGGCGTCCATCGCCTGAAAAATCAGCAGCACAGCGTAACGATTCGACGCGTAGAGGAGATTTTGCAGGTCGCTCATTTTTTCGATGCGGCCACTGAGGATCTCCTTAAATTGCTTTTTTGACCGGTAATAGAGTTTCACCTCAGTCGGCCACTTTGCCAAATTAACTTTCTTGCCCTCGCGCACGCGGAAATCTTTGCAATTGATCTTCATACCACTCCTTTCATCGTAGCTTGAGCGCCGGTGAGACCACCGTAACGAGTTTTTGCCGATAATGAAAAGCCCGCGCTAAGGATGCCTTCGGCTTCACCGTCACGAATCTTCTTACGTTCTTCGTCATTCTGGAATTATTCAAGAGCCGATCAGTCGCAGCCATCGGCGCGGCGCCAAGAAAATCCAGGCTGCCTGAGCACGGGATAAGGGCAATGCGTAACAAGAGCTTCATCTGCTTGTAACCTAGCGGTAACACCAAGTCTCCCCAAGCCTCCTTTTTTGTTGTAGTAATGGTTTGATGGCTGAACATTTTATGGTCGTCGACGTGGGCAGCAACGCGATGCGCTGCCAAGTCGCCGCGGTCGAGCATCCAAGACGGTACCGGGTGTTGGAACAGGAGCGCCAGCCGGTCCGGTTGGGGCATGATGTCTTCACGACGGGGAAACTGAATCCAACAACCGTCGAAGCCGCCCTCATGGTGCTTGCCGATTTCAAGGCTATGGCCAACCAATACCGCGTCAAAACGATTCGCGCGGTAGGCACCAGCGCGCTGCGGGAAGCCACCGACGGCAAAACCTTCGTCCGGCAGGCACGCAAAGCGGGCATCCCGCTTGAATTGCTTTCGGAAGAAGACGAGGCGCGCCTGATCAGCGCGGGCATCATGAGCGGGCTGCGTTTTCATCTCCCCCTGGGTCTCTTTCTCGACATTGGCGGCGGCAGCCTCGAACTCGCCGTGGCTAACCCCACCAACGTCTTTTGCCTGTTTAGCCTGCCGCTCGGCGCCGTGAGGTTGACCGAGGCTTTCTTCTCCGGCGACCCACCGCGGCACAAGGAGATCAAAAATCTGCGGCAGTACGTTCAGCACAAGCTGGCCGCCGCCGTGCGCCGAGTCGCAAAGGAGAAATTCACCATGGCCTTTGGCAGCGGCGGCGCTATCACCGCGCTGGCGGAAACCGACACCCGGGTGGCGGGAAACGGCAAAGCGGGCACGCTTTCGATCCTGCGCCGTTCGCGGCTCAAGGCGCTGCTGGAGGTACTGATGGGGCTGCCCGCCAGCGAACGAGCCTCGATGATCAGCGGCGATCCCAGGCGCGCGGACATCATTATCGCCGGCGGACTGGTGCTCTACGAGACCATGTCGGCCGTCGGTCTCGATTATCTATTCGTATCCCGGCACGGCTTGCGCGACGGCCTGATGGTCGATCTTTTGCGGCGCGCCTATTCGGACGCGGAGTCCTGGCATCCCGACGCCGAACGTTCCGAGTCGCTGGAACAAGTCTGCCAGAAATACCTATATGACAGCCCGCACGCCCAGCACGTCAGCCAACTGGCCTTGAATCTTTTCTATCAGCTACAGAACCTTCATCGTCTGCCCGAAAAGTACGCCGGCATCCTGCACGCTTCATCGATGCTGCACGACATCGGATTATTCATCGCCCACCCCAAGCATCACAAACATTCCTACTACCTGATCAAAAGCTCCGGTCTGAACTCGTACAATAAACTTGACTTGGATCTCATTGCGAGCGTCGCGCGCTACCACCGTAAGGCTCATCCGAGCCAGAAGCACCTTGCCTTCAGTCAGTTAGCGCCCAACAACCAGGAAGTGGTGCGCAAGCTGAGCGCGATCTTAAGGATCGCGGACGCCTTCGACTACAAGCATGAGCAGCTCGTCAAGTCGCTCACCTGCACGTTCAAAAACTCCAAGACCCTGACGATCACCGGAGCCGCCGCGGTCGGCATTAAAGATGAAATCGAGTGGGCCTTGAACAAAGGCGAACTTTTGCAAGAGGTCTTCAATCTCGACATTTCCATTCACAGGGCTAAAAACCATTGGTCCCGCTAACCTGTAGGAGGTCTGTCATGAAGCGAACGATCCGTGAAAACAATAGCCCTTGCGCGCGGAGGCGGGAAAGGCGGCCTTATTGTCGATATTCCGCGCCGACAGGGACGCGGTCGACAGACGGGTATTAGCGCTGTTCTTAGACCATTGGCGCAACGTGGCCTAGCTTGAAACCGTTGGCTCTCCGATCATGAACCTGTATCTCATGCGGCATGCCATCGCGGTCGCCGGCGACGAGCAGGGCGTCGACACGGACGGCGAGCGCCCCTTAAGCCCAAAGGGAATCAAACGCATGCGCAAAGCCGCGCGCGGGTTGAAGCGGCTGGAAGTCGCTTTTGATGCGCTGTTGACCAGCCCTCTCCTGCGCGCCCGGCAAACGGCGGACATCGTCGCTCAGGCGACCGGGCTGAGCGATCAAGTCGAAGAGATCTCGGGGTTGGCGCCGGAGAGTTCCGTGGACACTTTGATCTTGGGCCTTGCGCGCTTTCGCGGCCGAGAGCATCTGCTGCTGGTGGGACATGAGCCGCTCCTGAGTCAAACGGTCTCTTTTCTCCTCACCGGGAAAAAGAATCAAGAGTTGGGAATCGAGCTTAAGAAAGGCGCGCTTTGCCGCATCGAGGTCGACGGGCTGCCGCCGGACAAACCCGGCAAGCTCCATTGGCTGCTCGCTCCCAATCAGCTTCGCCTGTTGGGCGAACGTGTCAAAAAAAGCTGAACGCTCCATGAGTGATCCGGAAAAGGACTCGGCGGTCGCAGTGCTGTCGGAGAAAAAGCTCCTTGACCTTGCGCGCAAACGGTTGGAACGGTTCGCCTCCCTGCTGCCCAAGACTCTGATCGACGACCATCCGGACAACGTTCACGACCTGAGAGTGTGGAGCCGCCGGCTCCAACAGGTTTTCAAGGTCCTACTTCCCGAGCGGCCGACCGGCAAGAGCCGCAAACTGATTCGCATCCCGCGCAAGATCCGCCGCGCGCTCGGCGATTGCCGCAACCTGGATGTATGCATCGATCTGATTCAGAAAAAAATCGCAGCGACGAACAGCGAAATCGTGCGCAACGCGTGGCGCCAGATCCAGTCCGATTTGCGAGAGCAACGAGAAGCTGAGCTGGAAGAGTGTCGCGAAAAGCTAAGACAGCATGACATCATCGACTTCGTCACCCGCGCTCAAGCATGCCTAAAGAGCAGCGATCTCCAGAAGGCTTTCGCGCAAACGCTCAAGGACCGCGTCGAAGAGGCGCGAACCCGTTGGCATGAGACCCTGGCCGAGGCACACGAAAACCCAACCACGGATCAGATTCACGCGCTGCGGATCGCCGGCAAGCGTCTACGCTACCGCGCCGAGCTATTGGCCGATTTGGGACATGCGCCGGCCAAGTCCCTTGTAAAGTCGTTAAAAGTTCTCCAGAACGAATTGGGCTATTGGAATGACTCTCAAGTGCTGTTGCGCTTCATGGCCAAATCCATCGGCCATGCCGATTTTTTGCTCGGCCATCCCGACTACGCCAGGGCGTTGATCACTGAGATGGAGAAGGAACGCCAGCGCAACGATTCAGCAACGGTTGGTATCTTGAAGAGCGCGGAAAAGGTCCGTGAATGGCGTTTTCCAGAAGAAGCGTCGGAACAAGAACCTGCTTAGCATCCGGCCGCGGCGTCAACCCGCCGGCCCGCCGTTGCTGTCGACGATGCGCATGACGCGGTCCCTCAAATCGGGAAACACTTCTTCCACGGGACCTGAGGCGTCAACGATTTCGAAGCCGTAAATCTCCACCATCTTGTCGAACTCCGACAGTAGCCAGCGTTGATAGTGGACGAAGCTGTCGTACATATCCTCGCCCATGTGCAGATCCATGCCCGACTCCCAGTAATCGAAACTGCCGGCGCTTTGCAGCACACGGGTCACGAGATCATCGGTGTTCAATCTGAGGTAGAAAATGGCGTCCGGCTTGAGCGCAAAGCCATAAACCTCCCGCAGCCACTCCGGATCGGCCCCGCGCACGATGGCGCGGGCCATGAGGGAATAGATATAGCGATCGGTCAGCACGATAAAGCCGGCGCGCAGAGCCGGAATGATTTCGTTTTCCAGCCGATCGGCGAAGTCGGTCGCGTAAAACAGGCTCATGGTGATTCCACCGAGGGTATGGCCTTCCTTGGCTTGCTTGAGGCGCTTGCCCGCCAGCGCCGAACGAGTCATACCGGTGTCTAAAACCGCGTGGCCGTGGTTTTCGAGCCATTGCTTGAGCAAGCTGATGTGCGTCGATCGCCCCACCCCGTCCGTGCCTTCGAGGACGATCAGTTTGCCCTTAAGCTCCGCCAGATCTATTTCCGGGAGCCCTTCGCCAAAGAAGCTAAATCCAGCCATCGTCGAACCTTCGATTTCTTCGTGCCCGTGAGCGCCTCGGACACGATCTTTCGTACCTCGGTTTGTTGTTCCTCGATCGAACGAGTCGCGTCGATCGCCACCAGGCCGAACTCGTCGACCATTTTTTCGTACTCGTCGATGATACGGGACTGGAAGAGACGGAAACTCTCCTCGATATCCTCGCTCAGCCCGATATCCATGCCCGCTTCGTAGTATTTGATCGCGTCTCTGCCGCCGAGGATTCTTTTCATCGCCACGTCCAGGGGCGTGCGAAAGTAAAAGGCCACCGTCGGCTTGACCGCGAAAGCATAGAGCTCGCGCACCCATTTGGGACTGACGCCGCGAACCACGTCCCGGGCAAAGGCTGTATAGATGTAGCGGTCGGCCAGAACCACGGCCCCGGCCTTGAGCGGAGGAATGATGCCATGCTCGATGCGGTCGGCAAAGTCTGTGGCGTGAATCAGACTGAAGGTCATCGGCGTGAGCATCTGTTTTTTCTTGCCCCGTTTGGTCACGTCGCGAACCAGCGGCGAAGAGTTCCACTCGCTGAAGGACGTCACGTAGCCCTCCGACACGAGCCACTTCTGCAGCAACATCAGTTGCGTGCTCTTGCCCGAGCCGTCGATCCCTTCGACGATAAAAAGCCGGCCGGGAAGCCGGTGCTTGCCGTACATTTTCATTCCGCCGGGCATGATCCCCTCTTTTTTTATTCTAGAACGCTTCAGGCAGTCGTTTCAATCGTCAAACAGGCTTGCGTGACGAGTGTATAGGCCAACGCAAGGATTCATAAATTCCCTACTCTTTAACCGGTGATTGTTACGGTTTGGTTACAGGAATATGACATTCCCGAAATGAGTCTTTGCCGGTTTTTAACCATCCCTTCACGAAATCGTCACAATCAAAGACTATCTATTGCGTCGAAAAGACAAAGACCGGTGGTCGCTCGGAAAGGAGGCAAGGGACTGAGAGCGACACGGATTCACGAAACGTTCACCGGTTTGTAACAAACTCGTAACACTTAACAATTACTTTTCTTCAAAGGAGAAAAATCATGAAGATACGCAAATTATCCCTTATTCTCGCTTTAGCGTTGGTCGCCTGTTTGAGCATCGCCATCAAGGCCCAGGCGCAAATTATCCAGATCGACGGCTCGAGCACAGTGTTTCCGGTGACGGAAGCCGTAGCTGAAGAGTTCCAGAAGGCTAAGAAGGGCAAGATCAAGGTCACGGTGGGCATTTCCGGCACGGGCGGCGGATTCAAGAAGTTCTGCCGCGGCGAGACCGATATCAGCGACGCTTCCAGACCGATTCTCAAACAGGAAATGGCAACCTGCAAGAATGCCAACATCCAGTACATCGAGTTACCCGTCGCTTACGATGCGCTTACGGTCATGGTGAACCCGAAAAATGATTGGGTTAAGTCATTGGCAATCGCCGATTTAAAGAAAATGTGGGAGCCGGCCGCGCAAGGCAAGGTCACCAGTTGGAACCAGGTCCGCTCCGAGTGGCCGAATGCGCCGTTGAAGCTCTTTGGGCCCGGCGCCGATTCCGGCACCTTCGACTACTTCACCGAAGCGATCGTCGGCAAAGCCAAATCCAGCAGAGGCGATTTCACCGCCAGCGAAGACGACAACGTCCTCGTCCAAGGTATCGCCAACGATAGAAACGCCCTGGGATATTTCGGCTTTGCCTACTACATTGAAAACCAGAAAAAGCTCAAGGCGGTTCCAATAGACGGCGGCAAGGGCGCTGTCGTCCCTTCAGCCAAAACCGTCGAAGACGGTAGCTACCAGCCGCTCTCTCGTCCCATCTTCATATATGTGAGCAAGAAGTCGATGGACAAGCCTGAGGTGAAACAGTTCGTCGAATTCTACCTGAAGCAGGCGCCCCAGCTCGTCAAACAGGTCAAATACGTTCCCCTTCCGCAGAACGTGTACACGATTGGCCTTGATCATGTGAAGAAAGGCAAGATCGGGACGGTTTTCGGTGGGGAGGCGGAGGTAGGGGTCAAAATCGACGAGCTTCTAAAAAGAGAAGCCAAGTTCTAACTTGCCGGACCTTCTGAGGGGTTCACTCCGCGAGTGAACCCCTCAGTAAAGATCGATTGATTTCGTAAGAGATTCTTACCGTGGAGACCAACCCCGCCGAGGCAGGTTATCTAGGACAGCGTGCCACCATAAGAACCCTTCCCGCGAGCTTGACCGCGCGAAAGATTCGTGAGCGCATAATCGAGTCCTTGATGTTCTTGTGCGCCTTATCGTCGATCGCCATCACCTTGGGGATCGTCGGAATCTTGCTTTTCGAGTCCTGGCAGTTCTTCGCCACTGTTTCGCTGATCGATTTCTTGACGGATACGCAGTGGACGGTGCTGTTCGAAAATCCCCGCTACGGGATCATGCCCTTGGTCGCCGGAACGCTGGTGACCTCGGTGGTGGCGCTTCTAGTTGCCTTGCCCCTCGGCACCACCATTGCGATTTACTTGAGCGAGTATGCAAGCCCGAACGTTCGGGAAATTTTGAAGCCGATCCTGGAACTTTTGAGCGCCGTGCCCACTGTGGTCTTCGGTTACTTTGCGCTGCTTTTCGTGACCCCCCTGCTCCAGGCCGTTCTACCCGATCTGCCTGGCTTCAACATGCTCAGCGCGGGAATCGTCATCGGCGTCATGATCATCCCCTATGTCAGCTCGTTGAGCGAAGACGCCATCAAGGCGGTGCCGGTCAATATTCGCGAAGGCTCCTACGCCATGGGCGCCACCCGTTTGCAAACGGCTCTTCGCGTCCTGGTCCCTTCGGCATTTTCCGGTATCGCGTCGGCTTACGTCCTCGGATTTTCGCGCGCCGTTGGCGAGACGATGGTGGTCGCCATCGCCGCGGGACAACAACCCAATTTAACGCTCAACCCGATGGAAGGCGCGGCGACGATTACGGCGTACATCGTGCAAGTAAGCTTGGGCGATTTGCCTCACGGCAGCGTCGCCTATCAGAGCATCTTCGCCGCGGGGCTTACCCTCATGGCGATGACGCTGATTTTCAATATCGGCGGATACTTTCTGAGAAAACGCTTTCGGGAGATTTACTAAAATGACCGATCTCGAGAAAAATGTCGCCCGCAATAAAAAGCTGGACGGCGTGTTCGCCGTCGTCGGCCTGCTTTCCACCTTCATCGGCATGCTCACCCTCGCGGCCCTGATCGTCAATCTCGCCATCGACGGCGCCGCGCGTTTGACGCCGCACTTCTTCATCTCTTTTCCTTCGCGCTTTCCGGCGCAAGCCGGCATCCTCTCGGCGTGGGTCGGCACGACGCTGGTCATGGTGGTGACCGCGCTCACGGCCGTGCCGATGGGAATGGCCGCGGGGGTTTATCTGGAGGAATACGCGCCGAAGAATTGGCTGACCGCGCTCATCGAAATCAATATCGCCAACCTCGCCGGGGTGCCGTCGATCGTCTACGGCCTGATGGCGCTAGGGCTTTTCGTCTATCAGCTCAAGCTCGGCCAGAGCGTCCTGTCCGCCGGACTGACCCTGGCGTTGCTGATTCTCCCCATCGTCATCGTCGCCACCCGCGAATCGATTCGCGCGGTGCCGGGGAGCATGCGCGAGGCGGCCTATGCGTTGGGAGCCACCAAATGGCAAACCACCCGGGATCACGTTCTGCCGTATTCGATGGGCGGCATTTTAACGGGCGTCATCATCGCCCTGTCTCGCGCCATCGGCGAAACCGCCCCGCTGGTGACCATCGGCGCGCTTACCTTCATCGCGTTCCTGCCGGATGCGCCGGTCAAAGGCGAATTCCCCTTCCTCTCCTTAGACTGGCTCATGTCGCCGTTCACCGTCATGCCGATCCAGATGTTCAACTGGGTGTCGCGCCCGCAGCAGGAGTTCCACCTTAACGCCGCGGCCACCGGCCTAGTGTTGATGGTCATGACTCTCATCATGAACGGCATCGCCATTTACTTCCGCTACCGCTTCCGCAAACGCATCAAATGGTAGGAACGAAGCAGGTGAAAAACAAATCCGAAGGAGATACGATGAACCTGCAAGAAGGAATCGAAGCGCTGAGAATCGATATGCCGGCAGCCGCGCAGAAAAGGGCGAGGCCCGTGGAAAAGCTCGCCGAACAACTTAAACCCATCATGCAGGTCGATGAGCTCGACTTCTTCTACGGCGCCAAGCAGGCGCTCAAATCGATCCATCTCGATATAGCGGCAAAGAAGGCGACCGCGCTCATCGGACCGTCGGGCTGCGGCAAGACCACGCTGCTGCGTTGTCTCAACCGGATGAACGATCTGGTGCTCGATACTCGAATCACCGGCAGCGTCAAGCTCGACGGCAAAGACATCTACGATCCGTCCACCGACGTCATTCAACTGCGCCGCCGGGTGGGCATGATCTTCCAGAAATGGAACCCCTTTCCCAAGAGCATTTATGAGAACGTGGTGTACGGCCTGCGCATCGTCGGGGTCCACGACCGGCGTATCCTCGACGAGGTGGTCGAGAAGAGTTTGCGCCGCGCCGCCTTGTGGGACGAGGTCAAGGACAGCCTGCACATGAGCGCCTCTGATCTATCCGGCGGCCAACAGCAGAGGATCTGCATCGCCCGGGCCCTCGCCGTGGAGCCGGAAGTGCTGCTGATGGACGAGCCCTGCTCGGCGCTGGACCCGATTTCCACGGCGAAAATCGAAGAGCTGATCCACGAGCTTAAGGACGCGTTTACCATCGTGATCGTCACCCATAACATGCAGCAAGCGGCCCGGGTGTCCGACGACACCGCTTTTTTCTACCTCGGCGAGTTGGTAGAATTCGGCGAGACCGCCAAGCTCTTCACCACCCCGGAGAAGCGCCAGACCGAAGATTACATCACCGGCCGATTTGGTTAGGAGAGAACTCATGAGATCCGAGCACACCGACAAAAAATACGAGGAGGACCTGCGCAAACTCCGCGAGGACATCCTTTATATGGGCGGCCTGGTGGAAGACCAGATCCAAAAAGCAGTTAAGTCTTTGGTCGACCGCGAGTCCGACCTGGCCAACGTCATCATCGAGCGGGACCACGAGGTCAACCGGCTCGACGTCGATATCGACGACCTGTGCATCCGCCTGCTGGCGCTGCACCAGCCCGCGGGACGCGATCTGCGCTTCATCACCACCGGTCTCAAGATCACCACCGACCTCGAACGGATCGGCGACATGGCAGTCAATATTTGCGAGCGCGCCCTGGAATTGAACCAGGAGCCTCAACTGAAACCCTACATCGATATCCCCCGTATGGCCCAGATCGCCGAGGGCATGATCCGCGAGAGCCTCGACGCGTTTGTCCGGGAAGACACTGACCTGGCCCTCAAGGTCTGCAAGGACGACGAGCAGGTGGACCAGCTCAACAGCCAGATTTTCCGCGAGGTCATCAGCTTCATGATCGGCGACCCCCTGACGATCAACCGCGCGATGAAACTCTCCTCGATATCCAAATATCTCGAGCGCATCGCGGACCACGCCACAAACATTGCGGAAATGGTCATCTTCATGGTGAAAGGAAAAAGCATCCGTCACATGAAGGAACTGCCGCCGTCAATCTAAATCACCATGGTGGCCGCGGCGCAAAAAATCCTCGTCGTCGAAGACGAGCCGGACATTCGCAAGCTCGTTCGCTACCACCTGGCGCAGGAACGCTACAACGTCGTCGAAGCCGAAGACGGCGAACAGGCACTCAAGCTGATCCAGCGCGAGCAGCCGAATCTGGTCGTTCTCGATCTGATGCTGCCCGGACTTTCGGGTCAGGAGATTTGCAGAATCCTGCGGAGCAAACCGGATACCGCGGCACTGCCGATTCTTATGCTCACCGCCAAGGCGGGCGAAGCGGATAAAGTTCTGGGGCTTGAGACCGGCGCCGACGATTACCTCACCAAGCCCTTCAGCCCGCGCGAGATGGTGGCGCGGGTCAAAGCCATCCTGCGCCGCGCCGAGCTGCGGACGCTTGCGGAGAGCAAGGAAAGCTATCGCAACGGACCGCTGAGGATCGATTTTGCGACCTACGAAGTTCTGATCGCCGACAAGACCGTGCGTCTCACGTTGAAGGAGTTTGACCTCCTGCGATTTCTGGTGCAAAACCCTAACCGTGTGCTGACCCGCGATCAGCTTCTCGACCGGGTCTGGGGCGGCGAAACCTTCGTGACGCCGAGGACCGTGGACGTCCACATCCGACGGCTGCGCAAGGCCGTCGAGAAAAACGACCGCAAGCCGAAATGGATACTCACGGTGCGCGGCGTCGGGTACAAATTCGATGAAAAGGCCGTGGAATAGCAGACTCATCTACAAGTTTTTTCTTTCCCATCTCGCCATCGTCATCCCCCTCGCCGTCGGTTTTTACTTCTACACCGGCGATCTGCTCAAAGACTTCCATGTTTCGTCCCTTGAGAAAGCCATGGATCAGAAGAGCCGTGTGCTGGCGCGCGTCCTGCCGTGGTCCGATGAGCCCGGTTCCCTGGACGCGCTTTGCCAAAATCTTTCCCAAGAACTCGGCGTGCGAATTACGGTGATCGCCCGGGACGGGCGCGTCATCGGCGACTCGGACGAACCGGCGGTCCATCTGGAAAACCATGCCACAAGGTCGGAAGTCGCCGCCGCGCTCTCCCACGGAACCGGCTCGGCGGTGCGCTACAGCACCACCGTCAAACACGATCTCCTGTACCGCGCCTACCGCCAGACCCAAGGAGGCGAGCAACGGGTCGTGCGCGTCGCTGTTTCCCTCAGCGAGATTCAAGCCGTAACTCACTCCTTCGGTCGCGCGCTGCTGGCCGGGTTGCTACTGGCCGTGGTGCTGGGATTAGGATTGGCTTATTACTTTTCCCACCGGCTCAGCGCGCGGGTGAACCGGCTCGTGGAATTTTCCCGCGCCGTGGCCCAGGGAGACTTTTCCCGGCGGGGCTTTGTCCCGAGACGCGGTGACGAACTCGATCTTTTGGAGCAGCATCTCCAAGACATGAGCGCGAAAATCAGGGATAACATCCAGGAACTCGTGAGCGAAAAAGAAAAGGTCGATTCGATATTGCATTGCATGATCGAAGGGCTGGTGGTGATCGACGCCAGGGGGCGTTTGTTGCTGATGAATGATCAAGCGCGAAAGATGTTCCAAGTCGCGGCGGACCGCGACGTCACGAATGTGCCGCTCGCCGAGATCTCGCGCCATCCTGAGCTGCACCGGGTGGTGAGCGAGCTGGCGCGCGCGGACCTTTCGGCCGCCCATTACTCGGAAGAGATTGCTCTGAGCGAGAGGCGCTGGTTCCGCGTCAACGGCGCGCCGCTGCAAGACGGCCGCGGCCACCTTTTAGGATTCTTGCTGGTGTTCAACGACATCACCGAGATCAAGCGTCTGGAAACCGTCCGCTCCGACTTTGTCGCCAACGTCTCGCACGAACTGCGCACTCCGTTGACGGCGATCCAAGGGTATGTCGAAACCCTCCTGCGCACACCGCCCACCGATCCCCGGGATAGCGTGAGTTTTCTCGAGATCATCGAGCGCCATACCGAAAGGCTCGGGCGCTTGACCGAGGATTTGCTCACCTTGTCCGATCTCGAATCCGGCCGCGCCCTCATCGTTCCCCAACCCGTGGAAGTGAAGGATCTCGTGCAGCGGGTCCTGGAAGTCTTAATGGACGGAGCCGCCAGAAAGCAAGTCGCGCTGACGCACTTTGCGGAGCCGGATCTGCCTCCGCTCAGCGGCGCGCCCGACCGGCTGCAGCAACTCTTGATCAACCTGGTGGACAATGCGATCAAGTACACGCCGCCGGGCGGCAAGGTGCATGTATTCGGACGACTCTTGAAGGATAACGGTGAACCCCGGATTGAACTCGGAGTTTCGGACACGGGTTTAGGGATCCCCGAAAAAGACATCCCGCGTTTGACCGAGCGCTTCTACCGGGTGGACAAGACCCGTTCGCGGGAATTAGGCGGCACCGGCCTCGGCCTCGCCATCGTCAAGCACATCGTCCAAGCCCACGGCGGCGAGCTGAAAATCGAAAGCATCGTGCAAAAAGGAACGACCGTGCGAGTTACCTTGCCTGCCGCAGCACCGCAGGAGAAGCGCAAAACGATACTGTTTCTGTGCACGGGTAATTCCTGCCGCAGCCAGATGGCGGAAGGCTTTGCGCGGCGCCTCGCCCCAGACGGATTCAAAATCTATAGTGCCGGAACCCTTCCGAAGGAGATTCACCTCCTCGCCGTGCGGGTCATGAAGGAGGTCGACATCGACATTTCGAGCCAACGCTCCAAAGGGATCGAGGCGATTCCCGTTGAGACGGTCGATCTCCTGATCACGCTTTGCGGCGAGGCCGAGGAAGCCTGTCCAGCGCTGGCGGCTCAGGTCGAGCGACAACACTGGCCGCTGCGCGATCCAGCGGTGGCGCAAGGCAGCGAAGACGAAGTCCTGAAAATTTTCCGCGAAGTCCGCGACGAAATCCAGCGCAGGGTGGAGAATTTGCTGGCGGGTGACAGAGTGTTACCGAGACCGACGGGGAACGATGGCGATCCCAAGCGGAACATCGTTTTGCGGTGAGGCGCGCAGTTTCTATTTGGCGGTAAACGAATAGCTTCTTACCGTATTGTCTTTGTTGAAAACCACGTAAAGCTCCTTGGAGTCGCGGAGCTGGGCAAGTTCGTAATACTGATAGGAATAGGTCCAAGTCTCGTAGCCGTTTTCCAGCCCCTTGCGAATCGGCTCGCCGAAGTAATTGAAAATTTCTCTTTGCGTCGTCACGTTGTTCTCGATGCTTTTCACCGGGGTCGTGACGAAATCCCGTCCCATGTACAAACAACCGGAAAAAACCAGGGATCCCATCATTACAGCAGTGAGCAGGCTGCTCAAAAAGATCTCAGAGGCGAGGCGCGCGAAAAATCGACGAGCGCAGGCGTACGTTCGCGGTACGTCGGAGTGAGGCGATTGAGCGCAACGAAGCATATGAGTCTTTTTCAGCAGCCTGCTAGATTTCTCTTCGACCTTCCAGCGCCTTGCCGAGCGTGACCGCGTCGATGTATTCAAGATCCCCGCCCATCGGCATCCCGCGCGCGATCCGGGTCACCGCGACGCCCAGAGGTTTGATCACCTTCGATAGATACAACGCCGTCGCCTCGCCGTCCATCGTCGGGTTGGTGGCGACGATCACTTCGCGAACGGAGCCGTGGCGCAGTCGCTCGAGCAGCTCTTTGATCCGCAGCGCGTCGGGGCCGATGCCGTCGAGCGGTGAGATCGTTCCATGGAGAACGTGGTACAGGCCTTTGAACTCCTGGGATTTTTCCACCGCGATCAAGTCGCCGGGCTCTTCGACGACGCAGATCTTGTCTTGTTCCCGTTGGAGATTGCCGCACACGGAACAGAGCGGGCCGTCGCCGTTCTGGGCAACGAGTTCGCTGAAACCGAAGCACTGCGGGCACAGTCCTATCTGCTCGCGCAATTTCCCGATACTGTCGGCAAGGCTCGTGACGTCGTCCAAGTTGCCCTTCAACAGGTGAAACGCCAAGCGCGCCGCGCTCTTCTCGCCGATGCCGGGAAGCTTCGACAACTCTTGAATCAAACGGGCCAGCGGTGCGGGGTAAGTCATAACAAACTCGATGATGGAGAATAGAAGATTGAGGATGGCGATCCCCGTTCTCCTAACGCGATCATCTATCCTCCATTCTCAATTCTCGACGACCTTCCCTACGGCATCAGTCCGGGAATCTTGAATCCGCCGGTGATCTTGCTCATCTCGGCGGATACCATGTCGCGCGCCTTGCGCATGCCGTCGTTCACCGCGGCGAGTATCAGATCTTCGAGCATGTCTTTTTCTTCGCCACTGAGCGCCGCCGGTTCGATCTTGATCGCCGTGAGATTTAAGTGTCCGTTGACCGTGACCTGAACCATACCCCCGCCGGCCGATCCTTCGACCGTTTTTTGGCCCAGCTCTTCCTGAATCTTGGATATCCGCGCCTGCATATCCTGGGCTTGCTTTAATAGATTTCCCATTCCGCCGATGCCTGTCGCCATAGCGCCTCCCTTAGACGGTTTGTTTGCGCACGCTGCGCACCGAGCCGCCGAAGATGCGCAGCGCTTCGTTGACCATTGGACTGCGTTCCTCACCCTGGCCCGCGGGCGCGACCGCGCCGGCCTGCGCTTCGGCATCGGCCGCCAACGGCGTCAGAGTAAGCGACATGTCGGCGGAAAAGAATTGTTTGGCCAAGCTCTTCAGCGTGGATAAATTATCCGCGTCGTCAAGATAGCTCATGTGATGCCGTTTGCTGACGCCGATTTTCAACCGGCCGGGGCCGAGCTCGAGCACCGTGCAGGGCTGGAGATGCGAAGCGAGAAATTTCTTCTCCCGACCGACGAAGGCAACGAAACCCTGCCAGGCATCATCCTTATCGCCGCCAACCCCAGCCTCGAATTTGGCGGACGGCGCGGCCGCCGGCTGAACCGGAGCGGCCGTTTCCTTCGGCCTCGTTGCCGCCGGTCGCGCCGTCCCGGAAAAGCGTCCCTCTAATTTTTCCAGTCTTTCGAGCAGTTCGGATACCGGCAAAGTCTTGGGCAACGTGGCTAGCCGGATCAGCGCCGTTTCCAGCGCAAAGCGAGGATGGGCCGAGCGCGCGACCTCTTCGTCGCCGGCTGCCATGAAATCGAAATAGTCGAGCAGAGTCTCCGGGGAAAGTTCTTGCGCCTGAGCGACCAAATCCGCGATCTCCTGGTCCGGAAGATCGAGCAGGGATCCGGCGGCCGCCGCTTTTTCCCCCGACAAGCGCGCAACCATTAAATTGCGAAAGTGTTCCACCAGATCCCGCGACAACCGGCCGAGATCGCGTCCTTGAGCAGCGGCCTCGGCGACGATTTCGACGCACCGTCTCGCATCACCTTGAAACACCGCGGCGGAAAGATCGTAGAGGAGCCGGCGCTGGGCGAGCCCCAGGATATCTTGCAACAGAGACTCATCGACGGCCGGCGCTCTGTCCGTTTCACTTCCGGGAGCGGCGCACGCCAATACCTGCTCCAACAGCGACTGGGCATCGCGCATGCTGCCGTCGGCCTCGCGCGCGAGCAGGACCAGCGCTCCGGGAGTGATTTTAAGTCCTTCTTTCTTGGCAATATCGTCGAGCCGCTGTACGATCTCGCGCAGCGCGATGCGGCGGAAATCGAAGCGCTGGCAGCGCGACAGGATCGTTTCCGGCAGGCGATGCGGCTCGGTGGTCGCCAGAATGAACTTGACCGAAGGCGGCGGCTCTTCCAACGTTTTCAAAAGCGCGTTGAAGGCGTCCTTGGTCACCTGGTGCACTTCATCGATGATGTAGATTTTAAACCGGCACTGGGCCGGCTGGTAGCGCACATGCTCGATGATCTGGCGGATCTCGTCAATGCCGCGGTTCGAAGCGCCATCGATTTCGAGCACGTCGATGGAACTCCCGTTGGTAATCTCCTGGCAATGGCTGCACTCGTTGCACGGAGTCGGCGTCGGACCCTTTTCGCAATTCAAGGCTTTGGCGACGACGCGCGCCGCCGTGGTCTTGCCGACGCCGCGCACCCCGGTGAAAAGATAGGCGTGAGCGATGCGCTCGGTTCGAATGGCGTTCTGAAGAGTCCGCGTGATGTGGCCCTGCCCGGCGATGTCTTCAAAACTCTGCGGCCGCCATTTACGCGCGAGAACTAGATAACTCATAAATTTCAATCGAGGATCGAAGATGGAGGATGGAAAATGCTATACGATCCTCGATCCTCTATTCTCGATCCTCGATCTTCCTCAAACGGGGTGCCCATTGCTGACAGCCAGGTTGCCCCGTGGCACAGGGGATGATCCGTTACCGCTGCTTCCTTCCGGACCTGACGGGGTTCACGGTTCCGCCTTGCACGGGACCCGACTATCAGCAATCGACATCCCAGCGTTTCACTTCAGTCATGAGTCCTGAGTAACGAGTACTGAGTGCAGCGGACGGGGTCAGGAGCCTTTCGGGAAAGGCTCCTGACCCCTTATCTCTTGACTCAGCACTCATGACTCAGCACTTCTTCATGGCGGAGAGGGGGGGATTCGAACCCCCGGTACCCTTATTAGGGGTACACACGATTTCCAGTCGTGCACCTTCAACCGCTCGGTCACCTCTCCTCACAAACAAATGACTCCGCGATATTTGAAATTTCAGGTGATTCGAAACTACCACAGAGTTTTGGGTTTTTCTACAAACGACGCTTCGATTTGGATGGTCGGAATGACCGGAATGCTGTTTTGGATACCGAAGTGATTTACTGATTTATTTACCCTCCTTCGCAGAAAGCCACGGGTGTAAACCCGTGGATGAATGCGAAGTGGGTACACTCCCCGTAGCCTTGGCGCCCGGCCTTCGCAGCCGAAGCGACTGCTTCGGCGGAGTAGGCTAAGGCCGTGGAGATCCACCTATTTCAGGCGATTCTTTTTAGCTCGAAAGCGGGGAACCGGGGCTATTGACGGCGTCTTTATGCGCTGATATGTTCGCGCCGATTATTGATCTCGATCCGTCGTTCAGAGGGAGCCCTGGACGGTCGGCAACCGAGTAGGACAAGAATCACGGTGTTTCGAAACCGGCGGCGCTTACTCATACTTTTGTCGCTGAATCGTACGGAAGGCTTCTATGAAGCAATCATCGAGTAAAAGCAACAAACCCGCCAAAACCAACGACCCAAAAGTCGCCGACGCTTACAATCGAACCATTGGGCCTCCCGACCTGGCGCGCCTCAGAGCGAATTTCGAGGACATGAAGCTGATTCCCTGGCGAGCTATCTGGAAATCCTTGAGCGTGGCAAGAATCCGCGGCGACGGAAAAATGATCGAAGTTTTTTACGATACGCTTTTCAAGGATGCGGTCTTCGACGACCGCGGAGCCTGGTCGATCGAGACAAAAAGACCGCACTGACCCCTCGTCTCATTTGCCTTGACGCGAGCAAAATCTCGTAACGCGAAACAACCTCCTTAAGCTTCCGGCAACCCCACCCGTCATTTCCTCCGAGGGCGTGGACGCGGCGCGGCTCGCGTTTCGATCACACGGAATCGATAAAACGGGCGGGGTATTCAAATCGATGGGGAAATGAAACGGTTCGGCATGGAATCACAGCGCCCAAAAGACGCGCAACCCTGGGAGCCCTCGTCGACGGATAGCACGTCAGGCACCCAGCCAATCCAGATACACCCTCAACGAGGTGCCGGTGAGAAGAAAAACGAAGCCCATGACCCCAATTGCCCCGCTCCCGCTGTGTCTCTTCCAAACTTTCAGCAGGACTATCGTTAGCAAAAGAGGAAACGCCAGGACCTCAATCAGAAACAATCCAAATAAATCCACGGTGACGAACACCACTAAGGCGGATGGCGGTGATACCAAAATATCAATGAAAAACTGGCCAGGCACAAAGGAGCGAAAGCTTGCCAACGGCGCCGATATACTGAAGCCGCGCAACACCAAGACGGCGTCGGCAAGGACGGCCGCAAACAATATGAAGATGCCCCCGTACAACCCCCAAAACGCGCGGTTGCTGTGTCCAACGTAAAGCCTGCTTGCTGATGGGCCACTCCCCACGAAGTTGCCAACCACGCCCATGCGTCGAACTAGATGGAGGTTATAAAGCTTTATCGCCTCTGCCGCGAGCAATAACGTACCCAGAAACTCAAGGCCGAGCGCGATAAGTTGCAACGTCGTGGGTCTCATTGAGGTCAGTGATGGGGCCGATAAATCACAGACGCCCCCGAATGTTGGCCATATATGACCGGGCCGCCAATTTCAATAGGTCCGCTTTCGCGGGGCCTATCGCGCCGGTGCCATTAGACTGTCAAGGATGGTGGTTTAGTCGGAATCGGTTAAAGTGGGCGAAAAACTTGTTGGCGGAGAGGGAGGGATTCGAACCCCCGGTACGGTTCCCCGTACACTTGATTTCGAGTTCCCTCCCTCTCCCCTCTCATTACCTAACCACGGACGGAAATAAACAAAAAATCAGATCTATGTCTCCGCGCTTCAAGGTCTATCACGAAACTGAGACGGCAGCGGTTCTCGGACAAAACACGAACAACGCCAAGGCACTCGGGACTTGATTGAAGGAGAATACAATTCAATCGCAGGGTTAACGAGGCTGTAGAAAAACTCTATTTCAAGACATTCATCTTGTATTTCGTTGGCGGGGCCGCGTTTCAATCCACGAGCGTTGCCAGGCCTATTCACCGATCGGTCAAAGTCGGGGACTACAGCTCTCTTTTAACCGCGTGAGACTTTCTGGGTTTTCTCCTCTTAGGAGACTTGGCTGCATTGGCCTCGCTTCTCGGACGATGCTCTTCTAGCCATATTACCTCGGCTTTCAGCCAGTGCTGAAGCTCGGCTCCGTTTTGGCACCCCTCCTCCTGCCAATATCTGTACGCTAATTGCCGGATTTCCTCGTCGCGATTGATCTCCGCACCTTGCATGGTTCTCCCTCCTTTCAGTTTGAATTCAAAACATTTTACAGACCTCTAGTTTCTCCGTAAAAAATACTCGGGCCGTCGTAAAATCTATCTTGGACCATGCGCTGAGGTTCATTCTAGATCGGCTTCTTCGACGATTTGAACAACGATGGCAGTGTGTCCAAAAATCGGCCCGCGGTGTATTCGGGCGTACAAACACCGCACCCTCAAGATTGCACTGAACGACGCGTCAATATCACTGGAAGACGATACGTGAATAACCCCAACTGAATTATTACCCATATTCAGGGAGCAAAAACGGCAACCTAATAGAAGCCGCAACACGATCTGGGACGGAATTTATTTCAACGGGTAACGCGGCACTAAGAAAATGAGAGCGAACGGGGGACAATAAGGCAATTAAGAAGCCGACAATCCTCGCGCAGGACTTGGCGACTCACCTAAACCAGAAATTGCCACGGATTATTTTTTCCCGGCTTTCTTCGCCGCCCAGTAAGCCTTCAATTTGGCGGACAACTTCGCTTTGGCTGCCGGACTCATTCTCTTCTTCTTAGCCTTCGCAGCGAGTTTGACTGAAAGCGCCGCTGGTTTGGCGCCTTGAATCTTCGCCCATCTGGCTTTTTGAGCAGCAGCAATTTTCCTTTTCACAGCAGCGCTCATGGTCCGGTTTTTCTTTGGCGCGGCTCCCGATATAGCTGACGCACCGAGGATAGCGCGCAGCTCTTTGTTCAGATTCTCGATGTGTTCTTTAATCGCGGCAGCCCGTTTGAGTTGGTTAACTGTCAGTTCGAGTAAATTCATGCCGCTACTTAACATTGAAAGCTGGTGAAAATCAAGTGGCGCAGAGACTGTTATATCCAATATAATATAGTGACATTTGTAAGCAGTTGAGATAATGTTTTGTGCATGGGAAATCCACTGGGAGTTAAGCGAGACTTTAGCGCATTGGAGAGACGACGGTTGCGTGCGGCAGCGCTGTTGGAGAAAGGAATCCACGAGGCGGAAGTTGCGCGCCGGGTGGGGATCCATCGCCAATCGGTGAACCGTTGGAAACAAGCGTTAGAGAAATTGGGGCGAACCGGACTCAAGAAAGCAGGTCGAGCCGGTCGTAAGCCGCTTGTGAGCGCGGCAAAGCTCAGGACCATCGAGGCCGACCTCGAGCGGGGACCCCAAGCCTTGGGATATGAAACGGGACTGTGGACCACGCAACGCGTGGCGGAGCTGATCGAAGAGCGTTTTGGGGTTCGATACACTGCCGAACATGTGGGCTCGCTGTTACGGCGGCTGGGATGGAGTTGCCAGAGGCCGATAGGCCAAGCTTTGGAAAGAGATAGGTAGCGGTGACGCTGGAAGAGACAGCGCTGGCCCGAGCTTAAAAAAAACCCACCGGGAGGACCGTACGATAGTATTCATTGACGAGAATGGACTGAGCCAGCGGCCGCGGCGGCGGCCCGATTGTTGTGGAAGTCATGTACCTCCGGCAAAGCCGGAGGCTTGATTTGTGAACCGCTCAAAGCGGTTTGGCTGGCTACGCCGGCACGTTTCCTATTCGAACATCTTCAGTCGATCGAGCCGACGATCGTCTTTCTGTCCTGCTCGCTGATTTACTGGCGTACTTGCGCTTCCTCCCACCCCACCCTCAACACGTAATATCCCCTCGCCCAAAAGTTCAACCCAACAAAATTCTTCGTCCGATCCATAAATCTTCGGGCATCGCTATCGCACTCGTCCCCTTGATGTAGCCCACCACCCCTGAGACCGAATACTTCGGCGGTATCGACAACATCATGTGCACATGATCAGCCATCCGATACCCCTCCCCCACCTCGCTCTCTTTCTATTGGGCCAACTCCCACATGATCGGCCCAAGCTCTTGGCGTATCCACCCGTACATCACCTTGCGCCGATGCTTCGGGATAAATACCACATGGTACTTGCATTCCCACTTGGGGTCGAGCGGCGCGAGCCGCCCGACTACCCTCAAATTCGAAAGTCCCAAAGTACTAAAGCAGGACGACTAACTCTTTACTCCTTACCTTCTTTCGGCTGTTGAGACGGGATTAAACTCCGTGTAATAAAGAAAGGCCGAATCGATTTCATGAACAACGAACGGAGGGAACATTAGCATGAACGCTGAAGCCGAGTATGCGGCGATTCCCATAAGCGTCACGGTCAACGGCGTGAGACATGAAGCTGTCGTCGAGCCGCGCACGCTGCTGGTTTATTTCTTGCGCGATCATTTGAATCTGACCGGCGCCCATGTCGGTTGCGATACTAGCCAGTGCGGCGCGTGCACAGTGCATCTCAACGGCCGCGCGGTGAAGTCCTGCACGATCCTGGCGGTGCAGGCCAACGGCGCGGAAATCAAAACTATCGAAGGGCTGGCCAACGGCGACGCCTTTCATCCGGTGCAGGAAGGCTTTCGGGAAAAACATGGCGTGCAGTGCGGCTTCTGTACGCCGGGGATGATCATGACGGCCGTCCAGTTGCTGGAAACCAATCCCAACCCGACCGACGACGAAATCAAGCACGCGCTCGAAGGCAACCTCTGCCGCTGCACCGGCTACGTCAATATCGTCGAGTCGGTCAAATGGGCGGCCGAAAAGATGAAGGGATAAGAAGAAAGGTCGAGGATGGAGGATCGAGGATGGAAAATATCAATAACCGCGGATTGAATAAGCCCAGCGGCACGGAGCGAGCGGCGAGAAAGATGGAGGGCAAAAATGTTTCCGGCTAACTTCGGCTACGTTGCCGCCAAGTCCGTGGATGAGGCGCTTCAGCTACTAAGCAAGCACGGTGAAATGGCCAAGCTGCTCGCCGGCGGCCATAGTTTGATTCCGGCGATGAAGCTGCGCTTGGCCTCGCCGCGTACGCTGATCGATCTCGCTACGGTGCCCGGACTCAGCAGTGTCAAAATCGAAGGGAACAATTTGATCATCGGCGCGCTCACGGTGCATGCCGATGTCGCGTCGTCGGAGCCGGTGCGCAAGCATCTGCCTGGCCTCGCCGACGCGGCGGCTGTAATCGGCGACATGCAGGTGCGCAATCGCGGCACCATCGGCGGCAGCGTCGCGCACGCAGACCCCGCGGCCGATTTTCCCGTGATGCTAACGGCGTTGGATGCTTCATTCGTCGTGCGGTCGTCGAGCGGGAACCGGAGCATCGCCGCGGACGACTTCTTCACCGATTTTTACACAACGGCGATGACGGCCAACGAAATTTTGACCGAAATTCGCATTCCGCTGCCGCCATCCGGCAGCGGCACGGCTTACGTCAAGCTGCCGCATCCGGCCTCCGGTTACGCGGTGGTGAGCGCGGGTGTTCTCGTCACGCGCCAATCGTCCGGCTCCTGCGCATGGGCGCGCGTGGCGATCGGCGGCTTGGGCAGCGGCCCGATCCGCGCGCGAGCCACGGAAAACGAATTGGTGGGCAAACTTCTGACGCCGGAAGTCATCGCCGCCGCGGCAGCGAAGGCCGCCAGCGGGACCGATCCGGTGGACGATCCCTACGCCGACGCCGAGTACAAGCGCCATATGGCGGCGGTGTATGCGCGGAGGGCGATTGAAGAGGCCGCACGACGAGCGGGGTGAGGCCTTTTGGCAGAAGTGGTCAGTAGTCAGTGGCCAGTTGGCAGTAAGAAACAGGAGCGAAGATTATGAATTCAACTTCTCTTTTCTGGCTACTGACAACTGTCTTGCTGACAACTGCCCCCCTCGCCGAGGCGCAGCAGCCGAACAAAGTCCCCGGGATAGTATACCTAACCGCCGGCTCCCCTTCCTCTAGCCCGGAATGCTACGAGGCATTCCGGCAGGGTCTGCGGGAACTCGGGTACGTGGAGGGGAAAACCATTGTCGTTGAGTCTCGATATGCAGAGGGAAAACTCGATCGCCTCCCCGCGCTCGTGGCCGAGCTAGTGCGTCTCAAGGTAGACGTCATCGTCACGGGCGGTGCGTCAGTAACCCGTGCTGCGAAGGAAGCGACAAAAACGATTCCCATAGTCATGGCGCAGGATCCCGATCCTGTTGGCAATGGGTTCGTCAGTAGTCTTGCCCGACCGGGTGGGAATATTACTGGATTGTCAACCCTTGGCCCGGAGATAAGTGGAAAACGGCTGGAGCTTCTGAAGGAGATCGTTCCCAAGCTCTCCCGCGTGGCCGTCCTGGGGACTTCGACCAACCCCGGTAACGCCACACAGCTAAGAGAGACGGAACTCGCCGCAGGGGCGTTGAAAGTGAAGCTTCAATACCTAGACGTGCTAAATCCTAAGGATATTGAGACTGCATTCCGAGCCGCGAGCAAGGGGCGTGCTGAAGCAGTCCTTGTGCTGGCGGGCCCCGTCCTCAATGCTTATCGCACACAGGTTGTAGAACTCCCGGTAAAGAGCCGGCTACCGGCCACATACCCGCGCAGCGAGTATGTGGAAGCCGGGGGGCTTATGTCCTACGGCGTGAGCATTACCGACTTGGACCGGCGCGCCGCAACGTATGTGGACAAAATCCTGAAAGGCAGGAAGCCTGCTGATCTTCCTGTGGAGCAGCCGATAAAATTCGAATTCATCATCAACCTGAAAGCAGCAAAGCAGATCGGCCTGACGATTCCGCCGAATGTGCTGGTGAGAGCGGATAAAGTGATTAGATGAAGAAAGATCCTTCGCATTCGCTCAGGACAAGTTTTGGATTTTAGATTTTAGCCAGAGTCCGCCAAAGGACGGATCAGCCCCAAATTGTTTGGCTGAGACTGATCAGCCTCAGGATGAGCCGGTTTTGGATTGAGGGAACAAGTTAAGATGAAAGAGTTCTCACAGCGCGCGAAACTGTTCTTCGCTAAGACCGGCTTGTTTGAGAATCTTGCGAAAGGTTCCCGTCGGCAGTGTTCCAGGATGCATGGCCACATACGTCTGCCGCCCGTCTGGATGGCGCAAAACTTTGTGACTGCCGCTTTGCCTTACGTCGACAAACCCGGCGCGGAGCAATTTGGCGAGAACCTCACGGGCGGAGTACGGCATCAGGGACTTCGACTTGGGCGATTAGCGATTTCGATTCCACGGGTACGGCTTCACCACGCGCGCGCTTCTCACCAATCCACGCCTCGATCAAATCTTGCGCTGCGACGAGAGCGCCTTCGATACCTTGGCCGTGAGTGGTTAAGTCGAGAGTTGGAATATGGGCGTAGTAGTAGCCCTGAAATTCAGGTTCGTTTATAGGCTCAAGCAGCACGGAATAACGCATGCGGATTCCTCCTAACGATGTATTCTATAACAGGCCCTCTCATCAACACAAGTTTCAGGTCTCGGAGGCGAGATGGATAACAAACTAGTGGTTTTCCTTTTTCTTGCATCGGTTCTGTTTTCTGCCGGCGTCGCTGCCGAGGCGCGGCAGCCGAAGAAAGTCCCTCGGATAGCGTATCTATCGTCTTCCAATCCAGGCCAAAATCGAAACGAACACGAGGTTAAATTATGACAACTGAGCACAATCCAACGGGACTGATCGGCGCATCGATTCGCCGGGTCGAAGACCCGCCGCTGATCACCGGCAAGGGCTGCTACGTTGACGATATCAAGCTGTCGGGGATGCTGCACATGGCGGTGCTGCGCAGTCCTTACGCGCACGCGAAGATTCGCTCCATCGACACCAGCGTGGCGAAGAAAATCAAAGGCGTGGCCCTGGTGGTGACCGGACCGGAATTGCCCGAGCGCCTGAACATCAACGTGTCGCCCGCGGTGCGCGGGCAAAAGATTCCGCCCCATCCGGTGCTGGCGCGCGGCGCGGTGCATGCGCCGGGAACGCCGGTCGTTGCCGTCCTCGCCGAAAGCCGCGCAATTGCGCAGGACGGGTGCAACGCCATCGACGTGGATTATGAGCCGCTCCCTTCGGTGCAGAACGCCGAAGAGGCGCTCAAGCCCGGCGCGCCATTGGCGCGCGAAGAGTTCGACAGCAACATTTCTTTCATCGCCACCAAAAAGGGCGGAGACGTCGAGAAGGCCTTTGCCGAGGCCGAGCATATTGTGCGCATGCGCATCGCCAGCCCGCGCCTGGTGGCGCTGGCAATGGAGCCGCGCGGCATCGCCGCGAGTCCCGATCCGATGGGGCAGATACTTACCGTCTGGCTTTCCACACAGAGACCGCACGGCGCTCGCGCAGACATATCCAGCATCATCGGCATACCGGAAAATAAGATTCACTTAATCGTACCGGATGTGGGTGGCGGCTTCGGCAGCAAGGGACCGGTGTACGCCGAATATCCGCTGGTCTGTTACCTCGCGCTCAAGCTGCGTCGGCCGATCAAATGGATCGCCACGCGCAGCGACGATATCGTAACGACGATCCAGGGACGCGATCAAGTGATGACTTCGGAGCTGGCGCTCAAGAAAGACGGCACGATGATCGGTCTCAAAGTCCGGGTCGTCGCCAATCTCGGCGGGTGTTTCCATGCCAACACCGCCACCCCACCGCAGCGCATGATGTCGATGGCGCCGGGCTGTTACCATATTCAAAATTGCCACGTCGAAGTCGTCGGCGTTTTTACCAACACGGTTTCCACCGGCCCCTACCGGGGCGCGGGCAGGCCGGAGTCGGCGCTCAATATCGAGCGGCTGATCGACAAGGCGGCGAAAGATCTCGGCATCGACCGCCTGGAGATCCGCCGCAAGAATTTTATCCGCCCGGAACAATTCCCGTATCGGACCGGGGTCGGAGTGGAGTATGATTCCGGCGACTACTTCAAGTCCCTCGACGAAGCGCTGAAGGTTTCCAACTATCAGGAGCTCATGCGCAGGCGCGATGAGCGGCGCGCGCGCGGCGAGATCGTCGGCGTCGGCCTGTCGACCTTCGTCGAGCCCAGCGGCGGCGCGGGCTTCGAAAGCGGCACGGTGCGGGTGGAGCGCAACGGCGACATCACCGTGCTTACCGGCTCCAGCGCCCACGGTCAGGGGCATGAGACCGTGTGGGCGCAAATCGCCGCCCAGTTGATGCGCACGACCATGGACCGCGTGGCGGTCCTGCACGGCGACACGTTCATCTCGCAGCAGGGCACGGGCACCTTCGGCAGCCGCAGCGCCGTGGTCGGCGGGGGTTCGTTGGCCGTCGCCGCCCAGCGGGTCGTCGACAAGGCCAAGCGCATCGCCGCTCACCTGGTCGAAGCGGCGCCCGAAGACATCGTGCAAATCGACGGCGGCTTCGCGGTCGCCGGTGTGCCGGAGAAAAAAGTCACCTGGCGACAGGTCGCCGGGGCCGCCTACAGCGGCAAGGTTCCCAAGGGCATGGAAGTCGGCTTGCAGGAAACCTGCTTTTTCCTCCCGGGACGCGACGCCTGGGGTTTCGGCGCTCACGTCTCCATGGTTAGCATCGAGCGCGAAACGGGCAAGCTCAATATCGAGAAGCTCGTGCTGATCGACGACTGCGGCGTGATCCTCAACCCGATGATTGTCGAAGGGCAAATTCACGGCGGCGTGGCCCAGGGGCTCGGCGAAGTGCTGCGCGAGCAAATGCTCTACGGCGAAGACGGGCAGGTGCTCACGGGAACGCTGATGAACTACGCCGTCATGCGCGCCGCCGATATGCCGCCGCTCACGCTCGGCGAAACCGTCACGCCCAATCCCTTCCATCCGCTCGGCGTCAAAGGCGTCGGCGAAGCCGGTACCAACGGCGCGCCGCCGTCGGTGGCCAACGCCGTCATGGACGCGCTCGCGCCTCTCGGCATCGATCATATCGACATGCCCTACACAGCGCCAAAATTGTGGGCAGCGATAAGAAAGGCGGAAGGAAAAGGAGATGGATAAGGAATGAAGGCGAAGTTCAAACGCTTTGCGCCAAGCGCTTAGCGCATAGCTTTGCACAGCGGGGCACTCCAATTTCGCTGGCTAACGGTTCGCTGAAGGATCTAATGCGTCGATTAGTTCTCATTTTAGTAGCTTCAATCCCCGTAGCGATTTTGGGTTGTGCTGGTCCCATGTCTGAGCCGGTGCAACAACCGTTTTCTGCTGCGAAGCACCGGATGATTCGCATCCAGAGCTGCGCCGACCAGTCCGCCGATAGAGGGAACTGGGACCTGGCGGCGGAGGCCACGCGGGCTCTAACGGAGAGAGTGTCGGCGACGAGGCACTTCGAGATTGCAGCGGAGCCGGGGCTGGTATTCAGCTGTAATGTTGAAGGTGTCGTCGATCGAAACAACTTTCAACGCGGCCCTGCGCTGTTTGGGGATCTCTCGGAAGTCAGAGTCACGGTCATCGTCTGGGAAAGGCCGGGCGATAGAATCGTCGCCACGTTTCGCGGATTCGCCGCCTTGCCGCGCGGTAGCATGGACACCATCGACGCGACGCGCCGCCTCGTCGCCGCCGCGATGAACGAGGTCGCCAATCAGTTGGAGACCTGGGTGAAGGCCGGCGACGAAAAGAAGTAAGGTAAGGGGTGAAAGGTAAGGAGTAAATAGTGAGGAGTGAGCCGTTCGCTTCCCATTCTCCTAACCCCTTACCTTTCACTCCTAACCCGTGATCAAACGGCGTTAACGCCGCGATTAAGCGCGGGGCATGTTCAGCGGTAAAAAATCCGCGACATGGCTTCCATCAAAACGTCCGGCTGCCCTCCGGCGCCTTTACGTCCAAGGCATTCACCATATAACCCACGGTGGTGTAATGGCCGACGAGGGCGATGGTTTCGACGAGCTGTTCGTGGCTCAGATCACGCTGCGCTCGGGTGAACAACTCTTCGGACAGCGTGCGCGTACGCAGAAGACTCCTGGCGATTTCCACGAGCAACCGCTCTCTGGGCGTCATTTTGTCCACCGGGCCGTTGGCGCGCAGGGTCTCGAGCAGCTCCGCGCGCATTTTCGCTTCGCGGGCGCGCCGTTCGTGGCGCGTCCAGGGATAATGGGCGCCCAGCTCGCGGGCGACCGCCAAAATCACGAGTTCCTTTTCGACCGTCGGTAGCGACGAGCTGAAACGAAAGTAGTCTTCTACTGCCCCCACCCGGTCAGCGAGGACCGGCGCGTGCATAAACACGCTGTACGGTCCGCCTCCGCCGGAACGATGGGCGGTGATGCGGTCCCATATGACTTGATGTTCCAAGGACAATGCTTCGCGGGTGACCCCTGGTATCCGGCTCATGGTTCCTCCGAAAGCTCGCTTGCTGCAATTTTCGGTCAACCGGGAATTATCTAAATTCGATTAGGTCGTCAATAGCAGGAAAAGACGAAAGGCTCTTTACGCTCGGCCTTGGTCCGTGGTAGGTTCCAGGACATATTTCTACAGCGCGAGGAGCATGCAATGCGGATCATCGAGCAAGCATTCAGCAAGGAAAAAGACGGCGTGGCAGGATTCCTCTGTTTTCCGGAGCGCTCGGAGCCCGGGCCGGCTTTGTTTCTGATCCATCCGAAGGGGGGGCTCGGCGAGTACATCAAGACCGAGACGCGGAAGTTTGCCAAGCTCGGCTACACAACTTTTGCCATCAACGTTTTCGAGCAGCTTGGTTTTCCGGCGGCGACCCATATCGAGACCGGATCGCAAATTCAGGCCAAGACTTCGGACCCGGAGTTTACCCGCGTGCTCACCGAGGGGTGGCGATTCTTGCTCGCGCAACCGAACGTGAACAAGCAACGGGTGGCGGTTTGCGGTTACTGCATGGGCGGGCGCATTGCGATTCATTTCGTCGCGGCGACGCCGGAGGTGCGCGCTTTTGTTGCTTACTATCCGACGGTGCGCAACGAGCCGGAAACGCCAATGCGGCCGATCCATCCTTCGAAGGCGGTGCGGAATATCCGCTGCCCGTCGATCAATCTTTACGGCGCCGACGACGTGACCACGGTGGTGCCGGTGCAGGAAATGATGTGGCAGGCGTTCAAGGAAAACGGCCAATCTCTGGAATGGCACTTTTTTCCCTTCGGCGGCCACGGCTACGTCGATCCGGGGGCGCCGGGCTACAATGCCCACGCTGCCGATCTGTCATGGCCGTTGGTTATGGATTTCCTGGAGCGCCACCTGAAGTGGACTTCGCCGGAAGTTAAGAATCCAAATCTGCCGGCATAGAGAAAACGGCGGTTTGTAAAATAATTCCCAGCCAGATTTCATGGCGACGGGCGCCCTATTTTTCGCGCGCTTCTTGACGCCGTCTTTTTGGCTGGTATTTTTTCAGTACCGTGCCATATTAACGTCGGAGGTGTTATTCATGCGCCATGAACCGCTAATGAAACTCGGGTCGCCGATACTTCTGATTCTGGCCCTCGTTATTTCCACCAACGTTCATGGACAGACCGACGACCGCGCGAAACAGATCGAGGCGGCCAAGAAGGAAGGCAAATTCCTTTGGTACACCTCGACCAACCTCACGGAGTCCAAGCCGCTCCTGGATGATTTTGAGAAACAGTACCCGTTCATCAAAGGCGAGATATTCCGTGCCAGCGGCGAGAAAACGCTCAATCGGATCGCCACCGAAACCCGTGCCGGCCGCTGGGACTTTGATCTCGTCACGATCAGTGAAGTCGACGCCCTCCAGGACGCCAAGATGCTGGCGCCTTACAAGTCGCGCGAAGCGAAAAGCTTTATTCCGGAATTCAAAGACCCCAACGGTTACTGGACGGCGATATATGTCAACTACGCCACTATCGGCTACAACGTTAAGCTGGTCGCCGAGAAGGATGCGCCGAAGCAATGGGAAGATCTTTTGGACCCGAAATGGCGCGGCAAGATTTCCATCGATCAGGAGCAGTATTCCTGGTTCGGCACGCTGCACAAGGCCTGGGGCAGAGAGCGGGCGCAGAAGTACATGCGCGCCCTGGCGAAGCAGAATATCGAGTGGCGCAAAGGCCACACGCTGATCGCGCAGCTTATGTCCGCGGGGGAGTTTCCGGTGTCGGTCATCTACGCGCACCGCACCGAGGAGATGAAGCAGCGCGGCGCGCCCATCGAATGGGTGAACACCGTCAATCCGCTGGTGGTGACGCTGAACTCCGCCGGGTTGAGCGTGAAACCGCCCCATCCGAACACGGCGCGGTTGTTCATCGATTTTCTTCTGTCCAAGCCCGCGCAACAGCGCTTGCGCGCGCTCAGGCGGATTCCCGCGCGGCCTGACGTAGAAGCATTCTCGCCGCGGATGGAACAATCGAAGCTGAAACTTACGACCGCGCCGAGCGAAACCGGGGCGCAGTACCGAGAGGTCGTTAAGGAGTTTCGCGAAGTTTTCGGTTTGTAAACGAATCGCGACAAAGAAAAAGCCTCGGTTCCTAAAATGAGCAGGGGCTTTTTCTATTCCGATCGCTATCGAGTCCGCGTTTAGCCGCGCAGCGTGCTTTTAAAACCCGCAAGGTGAGTTTTCCGGCGCCATTCTTCCAGGAGACGCGCTTGCCGGATGATGGATGTCACCGGCCTTTGTCGCTTCCTCAACGCTACTTCGATCTGGCTGGCCCCTTACGCTGCCCCAGAGTGAAATTTAGGCATCGGTCTCAGGTTTAGGCCCTATCTAGCTGAAATTGCACCGATAGTGTAATCGCGAATTGTCGGCGTTCGACTCCTGCGGTTTTTTCGTCTAAAGAATGAAGGGGAAAATCGGAAGAGGAGAGAAGACGATGCCCCCCAAGATCGAATGCATGACCTACCCAAAGAAACCGAGGAAACGGCGGGCTCGTAATATTATACAAAACCTACGGGAAAGCCGGTTCTCCCTGAAGCGCAATTTCGTTGAAGGGGCTTCACGTAAAACTAAGCAAAGCCAGCGAACAGGAAGGCGAAACTCCGCCCCAGATTCAGCGCGCAACGCATACCGGTAATTCAGGCAATCAAAAAAAGCCAACGTGCGCATTTCGATACTTTCGCGCGGCGGCGCGCCCGGCTCACTCGTCGGATCGTCGAAGGGCAGTGGGCCGTCCGGCGCGCGCGGTCGTCTCGTGCCGAGTCGAAGATTTTGAACGCAATGATTCGGCTGTGTTTGACAAGGTCGGTGGTGCGGCACTAGAGTTAGCCTCATCATGCAGTTGACACTGGCTATTCACCCCATCAGCGAAATTCGCTTTGACTCGAAGACGTACCTGAACGGCGCAACGTTGTGCGTGAGCAAGGAAGAACTGCGCCGCCTCGTGCTGGAAGATTCGTCTTTCGAGGGCGTTGACTTCGAGATCGCCCGCCCTGGTGAAAGTTTACGGGCAGGGCCGGTCTTCGACATCGTCGAGCCTCGCGCTAAAGAGCCGGGCGGCAGTCCCGATTGGCCGGGCATTCTCGGCGCGCCGGAAACGGCAGGAGTGGGCACGACCCATGTCCTCCAGGGCGCCGGGGTGACTCTATTGAGAGAGCAATCGACGGGCGATTCGCGCGGCGCAGTCGGTTACGTCTTGGAGATGAGCGGCGCCCCGGCCGAGAACTGCCCCTACGCGTCGTTGAATCATTTGATCACCATTCCTCATACGCCGCCGGGACTACCGGAGCACTCCCGGCAGCGGGCCTATCGAGTGGCGCAACTGAAGATTGCCGTGTATCTGGCGCGCGCGGCGCTCGATGCAACGCCGGCGCGGACGGAAATACTCGATCTCGCCGGAGCGAACGGGGAAGATCGCGCCGGTCTGCCGCGGGTCGCCTACGTCGGGCAGATCTTTTCGCGCCAGCGCAAGCCGCAGTTGGATGAGCCGATACTTTACGGCACTGACACCGACGGCATGCTGCCGGTGGTCCTCCATCCCAACGAATGGCTCGACGGAGCAGTGGCGCCGTCCTATCACTGCTCACTCGGCGGTGCGGAGACGTATTTCTATCAGAATCATCCCGTGATCATGGAGCTTTACCGGCGACATCAAACCAAAGAGTTGAATTTCGCCGGCACCGTGGCGACCATCGCCTCGGCGAACAATTTCGACCGTGAACGGAACTGCCACTTTGCGGCCAACCTGGTCAAGTGGGCGCTCAAGGCGGACGCGGCGATCCTGACCAAATTCGGCGGCGGCGTGCCGCATACCGACCTGTCGGAAACGGCCCGCCTGCTCGAAGCCATGGGCATCAGGACGACCGTGCAAGTGACCGATCTCGCGCGCGATCGGCGCGTGGAGTCGGCGCTGCTGTTCAACTTTCCCGAGGTCAACGCCATCATCTGCATCGGCGGCAACAGCACGTCGTGGAAGGTGCCCCGCGTCGAGCGCGTCATCGCCGCCAACAGCGGGCTGGCGGAAGTCCTCGCCGGGCCGTTCGAACTGGAATCATTGAACGCCGTCGGCGTGGCCAATCAGCAAGGCGCGTCGCGGCTGAGGGCGATGGTCTATTAAAGGCGCGGAGTTCAAATCGTTCAAGTCGTTCCAAACGTTCAAATCGTTTTACGTCAATTACAGTGACGGCTACGAGGAAGAAATATGAGAATCGTTCATTATCTCAATCAATTTTTCGGCGGACTCGGCGGCGAGGAGCGGGCGGGAACGCCGCTTGAAGTGCGCGAGGGCGCCCTCGGGCCGGGTAAGCTTTTGGAGCAATTGCTGGGTGGCGACGCTAAGGTCGTCACGACTTTGATCTGCGGCGACAATCACGCCGTGGAGAATCAGGACGCGATGGTCGCCGACGCCATCGAGAAAGTTCGTCAGGCGGAGGCCGATCTTTTCGTTGCCGGTCCCTGTTTTCAAGCCGGCCGTTACGGCATGGCGGCCGGTGCATTGTGCTCGGCGGTGCAGTCGAAACTTTCCATCCCGGTCATCACCGGCATGGCGGATGAGAATCCGGGTGCAGACCTTTACCGCGAGTTTTTATACATCGTCGATTCCGGCACTAACGCCGCCCGGATGCGCGAGGTGTTTATGACAATGGCGAATCTGGCGCGAAAGATGATGAGCAAAACGCCCATCGGTTCGCCAAAAGAGGAGGGCTATCTAACCCGCGGCTTGATTCGCGACCAGTTTGTCGAGAAGACGGCGGGCGAGCGGCTGGTCGATATGGTGCTCGCGAAAGTGAAGGGCGAACTCTTCGAGTCCGAAATGGTTCCCACGGCTTTCGCTCCGGTGCCGATGCCGCCTTCGATCAAAGATTTAACTAAGGCGAAGATCATGTTGATCACCGACGGCGGGCTCGTGCCAAAGGGCAATCCCGACAAGATTCAAGGCTCGGTGGCCACCCGCTGGGGTTCGTACAGCATCGACGGTTGCGACGATCTCAAGGGTGAAGATTACGAGATTTCCCACGGCGGCTACGATCCGCAGTTCGTGCACCAGGACCCGGATCGGCTCGTGCCCCTCGACGTGATGCGTCAGTTGGAAAAGGAGGGTGTCATCGGCGAGCTTTACGACGAGTTCTTGTCGACTTCGGGGCTGGCCAACCCGCTCTCCAACACGAGGCGCATGGGGCGCGAGATGGCCGCGAAAGCAAAACAGTTGGGGATCGACGCGATTATTCTCACCTCCACGTGAGGCACGAGCACGCGCAGCGGCGCTGCGATCACGACGGAATTGGAAAAAGCAGGAATTCCCACGGTGCAGATCACCGCGGCGCTGCCCGTCGCCAAGATGGTCGGCGCCAACCGCACCGTGCTCGGCAATGGCATCGTCCACGTCGTCGGCGACGCCAAGGCGACGCCGGAGAAAGAAAAAGAAGTGCGGCGAAAATTAGTCGAGCAAGCGCTCAGCGCGCTTCAGTCCGACGAGAAGTAGAGTTAAAAACAATCAAGCCTGTGTTTCTCAATCCCGGCGGTAACACGGGTGCCCGCGATTCTCAGTGCTCGCATAGATCGCTTAGCCGTCCGGAGGACAATTTACCTCCCGGCGTAAAGCTCTTTCACGAATCCACTGCTTTCCAGTTCCTGTAGAAAACGATTGTCGTAAAAATCTTTAGGATTGGCCGCCGCCGCCTTGGGATGATCGGTGACGGATAGCGCCGTGCGGATCGCGTCGTCCGTCACGTAAGGAACCTTCGGAAGCAGCGGAATGAAACCTCGGTAGGCCTCCTCGATGATCTCTTGATCCTTGGTCGCGAAATACTTGGCGATCGCCCGCTTCGACGCCTCGGGCTGTTCAATGGCGACCTTCACGCCCGCCAGGAAGGCTTTAACGAAGTTCCGCACGAGATCAGGTTTCTGCTGGAGCGAGGATCTCCCGATGGCCATTCCCATGAAAGGGTAAGGGAGCTTGAGCGATCCGATGTTGACCAACTCTTTGAATCCGAGGCGCCGGGCCATGAGCGTGGTCGGCGCGGAGTGGACGGCGGCTGAGACGATTCCCTGTTTCAATGCCGCCAGCGCGTCTTCCTGGCGCGAGAAGTAAAGTACCTTCATATCCTGCTGCGTCATCTTGTATTGCCTGAGCAGGGCGATCGAAGCGTGATCGGAGGAGGCGCCCTTGGTAATCACCGCGAGTACCTTGCCGCGCAGGTCGGGCACGTCTTTGATCTCCGGCCTGGCATAGAGCGAGAAAGCATAGGTCGGCACCGGCATGCCGACGTAGATCAGCTCGGCGCCGCTGAGCATCGCGTTGATCGCCGCGCCCCCGGTCAGAGCTATGTCGACGGAACCTGAGAGAACCGACTGAGTAAGCCGCACCCCGCCGGGAATGTAGACCGGCTTGATGTCGAGGCCGTATTTCTGGTCGATTTTGTTTTCGGGAATATTCCAGAGCGGCGTCTGCCCGCCGTTCAGCTGCGGGTAGCCGACCCTGATGGTGAGGGTCGCGGCCTTAAGAGAAGTCGTCAGCCCGGCGCAAGCAAGGGCGAATACCAAAACGAACAGAAAAAATTTGATCCGGGTGAATATAGCTGCTGACATCGAAGTTTTCCTTTCTCGCATTTCGCAGTTGGTAAATCTTAAAACAACCGCCGTGAATCGTTTACCGCTTCTTATACAAGCCGTCGATGAAACCATTGTCGTCGAATTCCTTGAGGATGCTCATATCGGCAAACTCCTCCGGCTTGGCTGCCCGGGCTTTGGGATCTTTTCCGAAATAAAAATAAGAAAGCTGATTATGGAAGGTTTGTTATTTCTCATAAACTTAAAATGCTAACTTTACAAAATCGATTGGTATCGCTGCGCTCCACCCATCCTACAGTTGGATTTTTCGACCTGACCTTAAACCTTGACCTTGGAATGTTGAACTTACAGCGCTCACGCCGCCGTTTCCCATTTATTCACGTCCACTTCCCAACCTTTGGTTTGGGACAAATCCAGCGCGTTGCCTTCGGGATCGCGGAAGCGGAATTCCGCATAGGGGCGCGTGGATGGGCGCGGCGCGATTTTCAATACGCTGCTCAGTTCCGCCATCACCGTCTGCATCCCGCGGGTCAGAAAGCCGATATGGTTGATGCCGTATTTTGCTTCGTGGCCTTCGACCTGGCTGTAGAACGGGTGAATCGCCAGGTTGGTCACGGCGTCGCCGCAAAAGCGATTGCCGCGGCCCTGCTGGCGGCGCTCGTAGCTCGACGGCACTTCGCGCAGGCCGAAAACCTGAGTGTAAAACAGCAGCATCGTTTCCGGATCGAGGGCGTTGTAAGCGATATGACGCACGCGCGGAAACTTCTTCTCTTTGCCCTTCGGCACACCGAACGCTTTGGTCGACAAGCTCACCGGACGGCATTCGGGATCGTGGATGCGGATCTCGCCGCGCTGAAGATCGCCGGCTTCCTGGATGATCATGCCGCGCGGATTCAGTTTCAAAAAACGGCCTTTGACTTCTTCGAGATCGTCGACTTCCAAGCCGACGTGATGCAAGCCGGTGTCCATATGCATTTCGCTGAGACTGGGGCGCTTCTTAAAAAACGTCAGATTGTAGAAGCCGTCGGTGATGCTGATATCGCCTTCGGGCGAGTGGCCCAGTTCCTCGGTTCCCAAAAAGCGATGGTAGAAGTCTACGAGTTTCGCCGGGTCTTCGGCTAGATATGCGATGTAGCGCAGTGTGGCCACAATGCCGTCCTTCTCCTTCAATCGCGGATATTCTGCGTGAACCACTCCAGCGGCAGCGGATGGCCGAGCCCTTTGGCCTTCGCTAGGTTATACGCCGTAGCGCCGACGGCGGCAAATTGCAGCCCTTGGGTTCCCTGGTTGTTGAGGAACGAAATCTGCCGATCGTCGGACCGCCCCATCCAGCGCCCGGCCATGATATCCGGAATCGTGCCGATATTCGGATTGTCGATCTCCATGTGCGGTGACACTGGTATCTTCTTCTTTTCCTCCGGGGTTCCGGCGATGAAGCCGAACATGCCGTCGCTGCCGGTGACGACCTCGGCCCCGCTGCGGTCGGCGTATAACGTAGACGTGCCGAGACGGGCGCGCACGTCGGCGCGCGCCAGCACGTCGGGGCCGGCCTCGTTGTTGCGCACGTTGTTGACGTGCATGCCCGGCTCCAGCCACTCCGCCTTGATCACGGGCACCAATGAGTCGGTGGTCAGCGAGACGATATCGGCGCCCTTGAGCGCTTTCTCCGGTGAATCGACGGCGGTCACTTCGATGTCCAATTTCTCGGTCATCTCGGCAGCGTACGCTTCGCGATTTTTCCTCGTCGGGCTGAACACACGCATGACTTCGATGGGGCGCACCTGCTTGATCGCCTCCGCGTAGCTCCGTGCCATACCGCCGGAGCCGATCATCGCCAGCACTTTGGAATTCTTGCGCGCCAGGTATTTCGTCCCCAGCCCGGCGCAGGCGCCGACGCGCATATGCTGCAAATAGCCGTCGTTCATAATCGCCAGCGGCTCGCCGTTGCGCGTGCTGGTCAGAAAAATCAGGCCGCAGTAGCGGCCGCGCTCGATGCAGTACTTGTCCTCGACCATGAAGCCGCCTTGATTCTCCCAGGCGAGCATGTCCGACTTCATCCGAATCGCGAAGATACCGAGCTTGCGCGACGCGCCTTCCATCGTACCCCAGCGGTAATAGTGCGGCTCCGCCGGCACGTAAAAGTCGATGCGCGGGCGGTAACCGGCGCGCTGCTCGTTAAGCTCCCGGTAGGCGTCTTCCATCGCCTCGATGCAGGTCTTCATGTCGAGGACTTGTTGAATATGCTCGTTGGTCAGAAAGATCATCGCAAATTGCTCCTTTGGGTGAAATATCACTGGCAGTTGACAGTTGGTTTTCGAGATTGATATAGCCCTTCCTAGTTACGCTGTAAACCCCGGACCTCATTGAACGAGATTGCAAAAAACGAGAGTTACGATGCGCTTATCAGATCGGATGCTGACCAAGGCCGATTGAATTGTTTCATCTCTGGCGCTCTCGGCCGTCCTCGCCCTTCAACCTAGCCCTGTGCTATCGGCCCAACTTGAGACATTCAATCTGAGTTACTCGGCGCTTGTACCATCGGGCGCGCCATTTTGGATCGCTCATGAGCTACAGCTTCTCGAGCGCGAGGGAATCAAAACCCAGATTCTCTATATCAACGCCGCCCCTCGCGTGATGGCGGCGATTCTCGCCGGCGAGGTGCAAGTTTCCTTGTCAGGGGTAAGTCCCCTGGTATCGACCTATGCCCAAGGGAGCGATCCAGTGGCGATCGCTGGCGCGGTCAATCAAATCAATGTGTCGATTGTTGCGCGTCCTGAAATCCGCCTCCCGGAAGATCTCCGCGGCAAACGGCTTGGTATTACCCGCTTTGACGGGCTCACTGATTTCTCCGCCCAATACGCCCTCAAGAAGTGGGGTCTGCAGCCCGCAAAGGACGTTGCGTTGATTCAAATCGGTGATACCAGCGCACTGATGGGCGCCATGGCGGGTAACGCGGTGCAAGCGGCTACGCTCCAGCCGCCGTCGACGATTTTAGCCGCGCAGCTTCGTTACCGCGAATTGCTCGACCTGTCCAAGTCGGGACTCGAGTATCAAAACACGGTGGTCTTGACGACGCGATCGGTGCTGAAAAGATCACCGGACACCTTTCGTCGCTTTCTGCGCGCTTACTCCGCGGCGCTGGCGGTTTTTCATCTGCAGAAAGAAACGTCGCTTAAAGTGATCGCGCGCTATCTGAAAGGGATGGACTCGGTGATTCTTGAGAAGAGCTATGACGCCTACAAAGCTTGGGTGCCGGAAATTCCATATCTGAATCAGCCGGGCATGGAAACCGCGATCGCCCTCACGCCGGCGAGGAGTAAAGAAAAAGAAATAGGGTACGGCGATATTGTCGACGAGAGTTTGGTTCGGGAGTTGGAACGGCACGGCTTTTACCGAGACCTCTACGGGAAGCGATAATTGAGTATATCGGTGTAGAAATCGAGGACGAAGAGCCAGAAGTGGGGTGAGCATATGCTTTTGATCACCGACCCGGAAGTACGCCAAGTGCTCAATATGCGTGACTGCATCGACGCCATGGAGCGGGCATTCGCCGAAGAGGCGCGCGGCATCGCAGTCAACAAACCGAGAACCCGTTACAAAGTGCCGCCCGATTTGGATAAGCCCGGCTACATGGCCAACATCATTCCCGGAGCGGTGCCGAGCTCGGGTGTGGCGGCGCTGCGGTATGATTCGACGATCGTACAGGAGCGGTTGGTGGCGGGGAGCAAGAGAATGGATTTTCCCTCCCCCCTGAAGCGCAGTTGGGGATTCGTGCTGCTGTTCAGTTTGCAGACCGGCGAGCCGCTGGCGCTGGTTCACGATTTCAGCATGTCGGCGATCCGCGTCGGCGCCACTACGGGAATCGCCAACCGCGCGCTGGCAAAGAAGCATGCCAAGGTTGTCGGTATTTTAGGCTCGGGTAACGAGGCGCGCACCAATCTGGAAGCGATTTGCGCGGTGCGCGCGATTGAAAGGGTGAAAGTATTCAGCGTCACGAAAGAGCATCGCGACCGGTTTGCCGAGGAGATGACCGAGTTGCTCAACGTCGAGGTTCAACCGGTGAGCAGCCCTGAGGCCGTGATCAAGGGATCGGATATCGTTATGTGTGCCACCAACGCGAGCCAGCCGGTCTTCGACGGTAACTGGCTCGAGCCCGGACAACTGGTTACGACCATCGCCAATACCGACGGCGTGCACCGGCGCACCGAGGCGGATGCGACGACGATGATCCGCGCCGACTTCATCGTTTTGAACAACCAAGAAACCGCGGTCACCAATCAGCAACGGGAGCTGCTCGACCTCATCGACGCGGGCCATTTCGGCTGGGACAAAGTTTGCGAGCTTGGTCAAGTCCTCATCGGCCGGCACCCCGGCCGGCAGAGTGACCGGGAAATCGTATACTACAAAAGCAACACAGGGGTCGGCATCCAATTCGCCGCTACGGGAGCGCTGATTTATCAAGAGTGCAAGAAACGAAAACTGGGCAGAGAGCTGCCCAGTGAATGGTTCGGTGCCGACCTGAGCGGATGGATGGACAAGGGCTTTATGCCCTCGCCGTAGCAAGCTGCTGAAAAAGACTCATATGCTTTTGCCGAAGACCCTGAGCTCTTGTCGAAGGGTGCGCTCCATCGCTGGGTCCGACGTAGTGCCCGAGTATGCCTCTAGCCTGTCCTGAGCGAGGTCGAAGGATCGATTGGTCGCGCGCGTCGTCGCCGTTACGCTGCTATGGACAGTCACGCTGGCGCCGGTTGCTTCCGCGCAACTGACGAAGCTTCACGCGGCCTATTCCGCCGAAAGCTCTTGGTCTTTGGCCACTTGGGTTGCTTATGAGGGTGGCTTGTTCAAGAAATATGGCCTCGACGTCGATCTGGTATTGATTCGCAGCGCGTCGACGATCACAGCGGCGCTGTTGGCCGGCGAAGCGCCGATGATCCAACTCGGCGGCAACGGAACCATCCAGGCGGCGTTGCAGGGCGCGGAGTGCGTGAACGTCTTGACGCTCGTGCCGCTCATCCCCCAAAGCTTAGTCGTAACTCCGGATATCAAAACTCCGGAGGATCTCAAGGGCAAGAAATTTGGCGTGAGCCGGTTCGGCGCGCTCAGCGACTTGGTGATCAGAAGATATCTGAGAAACTTCGGCCTCGATCCGTCCAAGGATGTGACGATCGTCCAGATCGGCGGCATACCGGAGCAGTTGGCTGCCATGAAAGCCGGCGCGATTTCCGGCGGATCGATGTCGCCGCCGGTGCTTACTGCAGCCAAAAAGGCGGGCTTCAAAGAATTGGCGGACTTCGAGAGCCTCGACTACAAGTATCCAGCCACGGTCATCGCCACGACAAAGAGCTTCATTCAGCGCCAGCGCGCCACCGCGCTCAATTTTCTCCGTGGCGAGATCGAGGGCATTCACGCGATTAAGACGCAAAAAAACTTTGCCGTCAACGTTCTGAAGAAATATATGCGCATCGGCGACCCGGAGATTCTTGAGGAAGGCTATCAATACGCGCTGCGGTTTATTCAAGCCCGCCCGTTTCCGACGCTCAATGAAGTACGGGTGGTGCTCGACGAATTTAAATCCATGCCCAAGGCGGCCAATGCCAAACCCGAGCAGTTCATCGACTTGACCCTGATGCAGGAGTTGGAAAGGGAGAAATTTTTCGAAAAGCTCAAATGAACTTCAATGCAGCTGCCTGGAGATCCCCGCTTCACTGTAAGCCGTAGAGCGCCTTGGCGCGAGTAAAAACGCTCCCACCGTTTGAGGTGGACGAGGAGTACGCAGCCCTGCTGACAGCTTGGATTCCTTAACAGATTCCCGACACTGATTGGTCCGGCTATACGGAAACAGCTTTCAGCCTTTGACGGATTGCGTCATCAGAGAAGGCTTTACAAATCGTTGTCTCCATTATAAAAGCGGGCCAAGTGACATCGAAGTGAACGGTACTATACAGAAGTAATGTCGTACTATAAAGAACTAGATAATCTTGGTTATAAGGATTCCGCGCATGGCAACGGCAACGATTAAGATATTCCTGGTCCATGGGGATCCCAAGAGACTTCGCACGGCAGAATTATCAAATTGGACTGGTAAAGCCGTTGCTGGACCACGCAGCGAATTCGAGGGCGTATTGGCACGGGAGGAATCCGAGAAATCCGGTGTCTATTTCCTAACCGGAACGGACCCCGAATCGGGAAAACCGGCCATCTACATTGGAGAGGCTGAAAACATCAGAGATCGCGTCAAATCGCACCTCGAGAAAGACTTTTGGAACCACGTCGTCTATTTCGTCAGCAAAGACGAGAATCTGACCAAAGCTCACATCCGGTATTTGGAAGGGAATCTCATAGAAACAGCTCGTAGGGCCAGTCGCGCATTGGTTACAAATGGTCAAAGCAGCGGAGCAAAACTTCCAGAGTCAGACCGCGAAGAGATGGAAGTTTTCCTCGAGAAAATCAACCAACTCTTGCCTGTTCTCGGAGTAGAACTACTCGTTCCATTATCTAGCGCGGCAACAGGAGCGTCCGAAAAAGAAATGCTCTTGTGCGAGATCAAGAGTCTCAAGGCGCGAGGCCACCTAAGTCCCAACGGCTTCTTGGTTCTAAAGGACTCTCAAGCGGTGTTGCACGAAAGGGCATCGTCGCAAAAATACCCGTGGGCGCGCAACATGCGGCTAAAGTTAAAGGAAGAGGGTGTGCTTGCTGAACAAGAAGATCACTTGGTGTTCACAAGAGACGCTGAGTTTTCTAGCCCAAGTGCGGCGGCTGCAGTCGTACATGGTGGCCACGCAAATGGTCTTATCGCGTGGAAAAACAGCAAAGGCAAAACGCTGAAGGACATCGAATCCGTATAACCCCACAATGGAGAGGGACGTGCGCAAGAGCGGCGCGCGCCCCTCATTGTGAACGTTGAGGCGGTAGAAAAAGTCCCGGACGCAACCGAGTAGATTTTAAACGCGATATGAGCGCTGATCTTCCAAATTCTAAAGTCGTTGACCAGTTCCACAACGATCTCATCGTGGAGCGGCTCACAGAGAGCGACAGCACAGGATTTTCGAACGACTTAGAAAAAGGAGCGAGCGTGGACGAGGTGCCGAAAACCGCCTCTTAGGAAGGTTTTTCTACAGCCTCGTTAGGCGACATTTTTTCCATATCACCACGCGCAAACTATGCGAAACTTTCAATTCGAGTCGCGTCTGCCGATTGACAGTGTTCAGAAGCTTTTGGATGATATCCAGGCGCTTAGGGCGGAGAAAAGCGCCCTCGGCCACACGTGGTATTTCCGAGGCGACAGGACGTCCGACGCACTTAAGCCGTCAATAGGCCAGGAACTGAAGTATGCCGGAAAGAAGCTCATCGCAGACGATATCGTGGAGAGAAAATTCCTGAACCGATTCAAGCGCTATGCTTATCAGCAATTCAATCGCATTGATAATGACTGGGAAGCCCTGTTCCTGGCGCGCCATTACGAGCTGCCAACCAGAATACTTGACTGGACGACGAACCCGCTTGTCGCGCTCTATTTTGCGTGTTCGCCTGCTGCCGACGCGCCGGTTCCCGGAGTCGTGTGGGGTATTTTGCGCTTTCCCGATGAGACCCACGACATCGACATCCTAGATTCGCAAAATAGGCCGCTCGATCTGTACCCAGGAAACCCCACTGCCATTAAGATGATCTATCCCGTTTACAATTCAGCTCGTATCACAGCACAGAAGGGAGTCTTCTCGTGGCATTCGCATCCCCATGTCGAACTGAAATCCTTCGCTGCGCAGTCTTTTGATGATGACAAATTGGACATCGCGCGCCTAGCGCAGTGGCCAGTAGATACTTCTAAGGACGGAGGTTCGATCAGGACAAGAATTATTCAAGAGTTGGAAAATCTCGGCATCAATCAGAGGATGATCTTTCCAGACCTCATTGGTATCACCAGAGGCATCTGGCACACGGAGGTGCTCTGGAACGGCAGTTAGGCACCGACTGGCCAACATCTCAGTTGTGCCTATCGCAGATTGCTGGTCGCCTCCGGTGTCGACTAACCCGCGGCTCCACTCGACCGGCTCAGGCTCGCGTTTCTCAAAAGAGAAAAGGGGACATTCTGAATTTTTCGCCTAACCCTCTGCTTCAGGGATAAGAAAAAGGGGATAAGTCCAATTATTGAAATGTCGGCAGCTCTTGGAGTACCGTCGCGGTATGCCTCGCGTCGCGCGTATTGTTCCAGGTGGAATGATCTTTCATATCCTCAATCGAGGGAACGCGCGTTCTCAGATTTTTGAGCACGACCGAGACTATGATGCCCTGGAGCGCATAATGGTTGAGACTGGTGATCGGTTTGCTGTTAGGATTTTGGCTTACTGTATCATGCCGAATCATTGGCACATGGTGTTATGGCCGACGCGAGACGGAGAACTTGGCCAGTTCGTGCAGCGTATGACCACCACTCATGTTCGACGTTGGCATTTGTATCGGCAAACGGTCGGTACCGGACATCTCTATCAGGGTGCGTATAAATCCTTTCCGATACAAGATGATGATCACTTCTTAACGGTCTGTCGTTATGTCGAGCAAAATCCGTTGCGAGCGGGTTTAGTCGCCAGAGCAGAGGAGTGGCCTTGGTCGAGTCTCGGGTTGAAACGGACAGGCGCAGCGAAAAACGGAGGGCCAAAAATTTCTGAATGGCCGGTGGCCAGACCGGCGAACTGGTTGGATTTCGTGAATCGAGCGATGACGGCTAAGGAGTTGGAGCGGTTGAGATCATCGGCTCGACGAGGTCGGCCTTATGGAAATGAAAGTTGGCAGTTGTGGATTGCGAAACGCTTGGGATTGGAGTCCACTCTTCGCGCACGCGGACGACCGCAGAAGCGCAAAACGTGAAAATTGGACTTATCCCCTTTTCCATACCCCTTTTCCATAACCCGGCGGGACTGGCAGCAGAGTCTTCAAGGACGAATGCGGCCTTCCTAACGAGGCGCTGGTCGTTTCGGTGCGCTCTGAAGTTGCCAGTGAGCGTGGATTTAGAGTAAGTTGTTATCAGGAAGGCGAAAAAAGGGAGCTTTTAGGATGACACCTGAGCAAGAAATCAAGCAAGCGGCTCTACAGCGCGGTGCGGACCAAGTCGGCATCGCCGCGGTTTCCCGCATCAATGAGTGCGCGCCGCCCGGTCACCGTCCCGACGACATCCTTATCGGGGCCAAGAGTGTAATTGTCCTTGCCGGCCGTACGACGCCACGCGGCGCTTGGCGCAGTCCGGACTACCGGACACATTACAACAACCGAGACTTCCCTCGATTACGCACCGGGATTGCCATGGTTGTGGCCAAATTCATCGAGTCCAAATACGGATACTATTCTATCGGTCAGGTACCGCCGCCGATTGGTTTCAACCCGAGCTTGAGCTTTAAGCTTTGTGCCGAGATGGCAGGATTAGGCACTCGTTCCATGGCTGCGGGCATTCTCCTCAATCACCAACTGGGCCTGCTTAATTTTTCCGTTTGCATCACTACGATGCCCCTGACCGCGGATCAGCCGATGACAGACCCCGTCTGCCCACACCCCTCCTGCGTGGATCTGTGGCAAAAGCACAAATCCACTCCCTGTCTTGATGTTTGTCCTGAATGCCTGTCGGGCGAACTCGAGGGAGAAAGGATCAAGTGGATGAGGTATGACCGGAGAATCTGTTCGACGCGCGCTCAGAACGAAGGCATGGGCGCTCTTCAAAGGATCGTCTTGGAAGGTACTAACGAACCAGACCCGGAACGAAGGAAGACGATCTTGCTTGGAAGTTTTTCCCGCGCTGTGATTGAAGCGGTCGCTTCGGGCAACGTCACGGGTCAGTGCAGCGAGTGTGTCAGGGTTTGCCCCATTCACAGAGAGGCCCAGAAACTGACGGCCAAGATGCCGACTGCCGAACAGCTTTACTGAAGGAAATGCTCAAGGAAGGGGTCGTTTGATGCCTAAATACGTTTCGCCCGAGCTGTATAACAAATACAAAAATAATATTCTGGAGATGAGCCCGGCCATCCAGTACTACGAGGGAACAAAGGTGCGGCGTGAATCGAGCAGTCTCACTGATCAGGAAATAGCCGACCGCTTGGGCCTCGATGTAGAGGATGTGACGGAAATCCGCTGTATTGCCGAGCTGGAGCTTCTGCCCGCCGACGCCTGGGTTCAGTCGGCCAACTGGAAGCGGCAGAAAACCCGCAAAGCTTTTGGCAGACGGTAGGAATTCGGGCTTAAGTCCGGGGCTACAGCAGCCAGATTGTTCCCTCTATTTCCCCTTTCGCGGTTTTCGTTTGTGCGCCGGAAGATGTCGAGATCTCGCCAGCTGGGCCGCGCACCGGATGCCCCGCACCGGGTGGCCGCACCGGGTCGGACCTGCGCAGCCTATTGATTGGGTGGCATAAGATTGCAGGGTAAGAGTGGTTTAGGTGCTTAGGCGCCTCTTTTTCAAAGTGAAACGCACGCTTTGGGAACGAACGATGCCCCGCGCCAACCGCTATTTTCTGTCGGGTCACGTTTGGCATCACACATACCGCTACCGCCACAAGGTATTTCTACTGAAGTTTGCGCGCGACCGACGCCGTTACCTGCACTGGGTTTTCGAGGCCACGAAGCGCTTCGGCCTCTCGGTGCTCGACCCTATGGTTGCGTCCCTCAGCCGCTCCGAGCAGAAAATGCAAAACCGGCCCGAGCTTGGCAGCGACGTGGAGAGGCTGGCTCAATTGGTTTAAGTAGCCAGGCCTGGCCCCGTTCGGGCAGTTGATGTTCAACAGTGCATCATCCGGGGGACGTTCATGACTGCACTAGCCTGGATTTCCACGGAGGGTAATTCCCCTAAGGATTTGTTGCATCGAGCGACAAATCGGCGTGACATGTCAGGCGAGCATTCGTAGGGTTAAGCCGTTCCACCATGGCACCTTCACCGGCGAG